>Ga0209373_10000324_pt1 | contig 89664 bp, 87 predicted proteins | sample Higcelweek5metaG_FD_187173 | JGI IMG/M metagenome (GOLD analysis project Ga0209373, IMG submission 187173) | Freshwater pond sediment microbial communities from the University of Edinburgh, under environmental carbon perturbations - High... | ecosystem: Environmental > Aquatic > Freshwater >...
CTGGACATTATGAAGCTGTCGCCCATGCGCGGTCTTAAAAAGCTTTTTTCGATGAACTCGATTTCAGAGCTGGTGAAGAGTTTTTTCAAGCTGGTTGTGCTGGGCTATCTGACTTATGTTGTACTCAAGCCCGTTTTTGACAAGGTTCCCCAGTTGCCGACCTTTGGGCTTGCGGACTCGCTCGTTTTTTTGGAAGACAATGCCGTTCATTTGCTCACGATCCTGATGATCCTGATCAGCGTTATTGCTGTCGCCGATGTGCTTTATACGCGCTATCAGTATTTCAAGAACCTGCGCATGACCAAGCAGGAGGTCAAGGACGAATACAAGCAGACGGAAGGCGACCCGATGATCAAGTCGCGCCTGCGGTCGATCCGTATTGAAAAAGCGCGTCGCCGCATGATGTCCAAGGTGCCCGATGCCAATGTTGTGATCACCAACCCGACCCACTATGCCGTTGCCCTTCACTATGACGGTACGAAAATGGCTGCGCCGGTTCTGGTTGCCAAGGGCGCGGACCGGATCGCCCTGCGTATTCGCGAGGTGGCTGAGGAAAACGAGGTCCCGATCGTCAGCAACCCGCCTTTGGCTCGCGCCTTGTTTGATACCGTCGATTTTGATCAGCCCATCACGCCCGAGCATTATCGGGCGGTTGCCGAAGTTATCTCCTATGTCTATAAGTTGAAGAACAAGCGTTAAAAAGAAAGAGTGTTTTATGTCCAAGATTTCGTTGATTTTGGCTTCGGCCTCGCCGCGACGGCTGTCGCTTTTGGCGGATATCGGTATCGTGCCGGACAGGGTAGAGCCTGCCGATACCGATGAAACGCCCCACCCTGCCGAAAAGCCATCCGATTTGGCGTGGCGGCTGGCTTATGAAAAGGGAGCCTTGGTGGCGCAGCGCAATCCCGAAGCTTTGGTTCTTTCTGCCGATACTGTTGTGGGATGCGGGCGGCGTATCCTGCCCAAGGCGGAGACGCCGGAAGACGTACGGGCGTGCCTGAGCCTGCTTTCAGGGCGGCGGCATCGCGTGACGACGGCGGTGTGCCTGTTCGCCCCGAACGCCAAGGTGCACCGGAAGCGGTCCGTCAGTTTTGTGACCTTCAAGCTGATGACTCCCCAAGAGATCGACGCTTATGTTGCGTCTGGTGAGGGGATTGGCAAGGCGGGCGGCTATGCCATTCAGGGGCGGGCGGCGCGGTTGATCCGTCAGATTGGCGGTTCCTATTCCGGCATCGTCGGGTTGCCTCTTTTCGAGACGGGGCAGCTTCTTTGCGCGGCTGGGGTGCTGTGATGGCGGCGGTTATAACCTATGACGAGAAGGATGGCTGGGGCCGTGCGGCTCTGTGGCGCGGGAAGGTTCTGACGGACCTTTTTGTGGATTCGCTGGATGATCCCGACAAGACCGGGGCTTTTTATCGCGGCAAAGTCGGGCGCGTGAAAGAGGGCCAGAAGACGGCGTGGCTTGAGGTTGGTGATGGCCAGCGCGTTTATGTCGAGAGCAAGAATCCTTTGCAAAGCGGCAGCCTTGTGACCTGCCGGATCAAGAGCGATTTACGCGGCGGGAAGGCACCGCAGGGTGTGATCGTGAAGGGCGAGGCTGACGGAGCCTTGGGGCTTATCACGCCACCGCCAAGGCCGTGGCAGCGGGCGATAGAAGCTCTTGCGGCAGGCGAGAAGGCCTCGCTTGTCTTTCAGGGGCAGGCCTTGTGGACCTCTTTCGAGGGCGACTCTTTTCCCCAGATCAAGGCGAACCTCAGCGAGGGCGGCAAACCCGTTCATCCCGATCTTGATGATCAGATTGACGTACTCTCTTCGCCAATGACTGCGCTTGCCGGGGGAGCTTCGCTGATCATTGAGCCGACGCAGGCTTTCGTGGCGGTCGATGTCAATGGTGGAGAGGGCGGCAACGCGCTGTCGATCAATTTGCTGGCGGTGCGTGAACTCGCGCGGCAAATCAGGTTGCGCAATCTTGGGGGCATAATCTTGGTGGACTGCCTGAAGATGGACTCGCGCGCCGATGGCTCGAAGCTTGTGAATGCGTTTGCCCGTGCCGCCGCCGGTGATCCGGCCAAGCCCTATGCGGCGGGGATAACCAAGCTGGGGATTTTGGAAATTGTGCGGCCTCATGCGGGGCCTTCGTTCTTCTCCGCTTGTTTGAAGGGGCGTGGCTGATGAGCAATACGGCGAAACGCTGCCCACTTTGCGGCCAGAAGCTTGAAAAAGCCAGCGACGTTTTTTGTTCTGAGCGATGCAGCTTGATCGACCTCGGTAACTGGCTGGGGGAGAAATATGCTGTGCCAGCCGAGCCGGACGATGAAGACGGTTTGGGGCTTGAAGACGATTCCGCGACCTAAAAAAACCGGCCTGAGCGGGGCAGGCCGGTTTTTCGTTACAATAGCGCGAAAAGCTTATTCAGCTGTTTGCGTGCCAGTGCTCTCGGTGGCCGGTTCTTCACTGGTCGTTTTCTTGGCCTTGGCTTTCTCGGCTTTGGCCTTGTGAGCCTTCTTGGCCTTCACTTCCTTGGTTGCCTTGGCTTTGTGAGCCTTCGCAACTTCCTGTTTTGTTTCCTTGGCAACGGCTGCGGGAGCCTCATCAGAGGATGTCGCAACAGGCGTATCATTGATGGTCAAGTCGGACTCTTGCGCAAAGGCAGGAGCGGACAGAGCGAATAGTACGGCCAGGGCCAGAAAGGTCTTCTTCATAGGGAGCCTCATAAAGAGAGTTGCCCGAACAACGTCTTGTCATCCGGATGCTTAAATCCTCATCCTGAATTATGGCAAGATAAGGACGGCAAAACGGCGTTAGTGAAACATTAACGGGCTGTCTCATAGCCTCTTGACTATGAAAAAAATCGCTTGTTTCAGCCTTGTCTGCTTCGTTTTGTTGACTGCTGCCTGTGCGCCTTTGTGGCGACAGAGTGGAGCAGGGTTGGCTGTACAGGCTCCCGCACTTGGCACGACGGGGGAGAGCTGGTGCTACAGAACATTGGGCACTGTCGAGTGCTATGCGGCCCCTCAGCGGCTGCCACCCGAATCGCTGTTTAGCGTTTATCCACCCGATCGCTATCCGTCTTCACGCGAAGACTACGCTAAAGCTTTGGCCGAGGCCGAGGGCAAGGTGACCGAAGCCAGATAGGCTAGGCGTTGCCCACCTTCAGGTTTGGGGCAGGCTTGTTTCACAGTGGGAAAGCGAGATGGGGAGAACGGTGTCGAGCGGCGGCATAACCGTTTCGTCAGCCCCCAGGCTATCGCACAGCGTCGTCGTTTCCTGTTTCGACTGACGCCATGGCCGCTCAAGCGACGGAACGCCAAGCTCGAAGCCTTGAAGAAGGTCGACCTTTTCGCCGCGTAGCCACTGGGCGGTTTCCTGATCTTCGATCCCCTCGGCCACAGACTTGAGCCCCAGCCCTCGGGCCATGGCGATCAACATACGCACAAGATGTTGTTGTTCGTTGTTGGTTGTGACGTTGATCAGCAAATCACGGTCAATTTTCATGATGGCGAAGTCCAGATCACGCAAGTGACGGATGGAGGTTGTGCCCGCGCCAAAGTCATCAAGCGCAACATCGCAGCCGACATTATTGAGGGTGTCGAGCAATTGACGGATTTTCTCGATATCCTGAACCGCGATCGTCTCTGTGATTTCGATGATCAGGCGGTTGGCGACATCGGGTTTGTTTTCCAGTTTGCTTCTCATATAGTCCGGCCAGTTAGGCAAGCAGGCGGTTAGTCCCGAGATATTGACCGCAAGATGCAGCGTCTCGCAATACTCAAGCTCGGCGATGGCGAGAGCAAGCACATGCTTGTCGAAATCGGGCGCAAGACCCATTTGCTCGACAACGGGGATGAAGTCTCCGGCAGGAAGCGGTGAGCCATCTTCGTTGAACAAACGCGAGAGAACTTCGTAAAAAGCCGTTTCCCCTGTCGTCGCATCGATAATCGGCTGGAAGGCTAGTTTGACCTGATCGGTTTTAAGGGCCAGCTTGACGTGTTCGGCAATGTTCAATACGGCGCGGTTCTGGGCAGCACGGCGGCGCGATTCGCTGTATGCCACCCGATTGCCACGGCCCATCAAGTGCGCTTCGTGAAGGGCTTGTTCGGCGTGGATCATCACTTCCGCCGCGTCGCCATGTGTGTCGCCAAGCTCGACGGTGCCGATGCAAACGGACATGTGTAAGCAAGCCGCGCCCGCCGAAATGGCATGATCGTGGAAGCTCGCCAAAATGCGGGCGGAGAGCGTATCCATATCCTTGACCATATCAGGCAGGACGATGCCGAACATGTCCCCGCCGACGCGTCCGACAAGCGCGCGCGTGGGGCAAAGATCGTTCAGCCTGTCGGCGGTGGCACAGATCAGTTCATCGGCAGTCTTAAGGCCCATGGCCTCATTGACGAAAGCCAGTTTGTCGATGCCGACGACCATATAGCCGCTGTTTTTACAGTTCAGGCGCGAGCCTGATAAAATCTTGTCCAGTACCGACAAAAGGCACAAACGGTTCGGACGGCCCGTCAGCGGATCGCGATCAGGGCTGTTGTAAAGAGCTTGTGGGTCTTCGTCGCTTTTGCGAATGACGCGCAGAAGGCCTTGCTGGCGCACAGGGCGGCCTTGTTCAAAATCGGTCGTCCCGTGCGCTTGAACCCACAGGAGCTGCCCATCGCCGCCGCGCAAGCGGAATTCATGATCGAAACGTGGTGGTGGTTCGCTGAAGATAAGGTGATGATCGCTGGGCAAAACGTGTGTCGAATATTCAAGGGCGTTTTGAGGCGGGAGCGATTGTTCAGTTCCAAATAACAAAGGCCAAGGGCCGAACCACATGATCTGGTCGGTCACCATATCCCATTGATAGCCGACATGGCCGGAAGCCGTAATGATGTCCGCAATCGAGCCTATTGTAGCTTTATCATTTGTCATTATGTCGCTTTACAACTGCCTGAAACAAAACCTTTACGGTGCCCAGATTACGCCTTCATCCTTAATATTCGATAAAACAACGAAAAGAGACAAGTGTAGGCAGAATCAGGGCGGCAGGGCTGTTTCTTAAATCATTTTTTACCAACCTTACCGTTTCACCTGATCTTAAATTTATAGGTGTATAAGGAGGGCATAGTACTTTGTTTTTGAAAAGAAATTAAAATGGCTCAGTTGAAATCTGTTTTAGCTCCCCTACAAAAGACATGGCGCGCTGCCACAGAACTTTTGACGCGCCCCGATGGCGGTGGCCCAACAGCTGCATTCTCCTTCACGCGTTTGATTGCAGCAGCTGGTTTGTCGCTCGCTCTTTTGCAAGGGTGCACCAGCACGCATCCTCTGGTGGAGAATAGCCAGTATCTTCCTGTCCCCAAGGACTTCACTTGTGTGGCACCATCACAGCTTCACACACTTTTTCCGGAACTTGATACAAGTTTCAAACAAGATTTTCCCGGATCTGAACGCATTTTTTTGGAAGCGGGGCGCATTGGAACGCAAATATGCAAGTCGCCCAGTGCGAGTGATTATTTAAACCCCGGGCTTGGAGACTTGATGAAGGAACAACATCCCAACGAAGGGATCGCAATGGCAGCTTATCTGCCTTCATATCATGTGGTTTTGGTTGAGAATATTCCTTTGCAAATGGATGCCTTTTTGCATGAGTTGCTTCACTCGATTCAGTTTGGAGATCAGGAAAAGATCAGTAATTCTTCACTTTTGATTGCTGAAAAAGATACCGCTAAGAGAAAAGAAATGGCGCAGAAAATGTCCGTGGGTGTGAAGGCGGTTCAGAGTTTGGTTTTACATGACGCCGGAACAATGGCGATGCAATCGATCATGGAATACCGAAGACAACAACGCGCTCCTGATGCCGAGAGAGAAGACCTTCTTTTGGATAAAAATAACCCGAATGTTGTCCCGCAATTATACAGATTCCTAACTGAACAGATCAAAACCGATTCTTCACTTGTGAAGGAACTGGGGGATGAACGGACGATGCCGTCGGATCGGGTGTTGGATATGTTGATGACAGAGTTTGTTGAAAAGGCCTCAGCGTTTTATGCCATGCCGACTATGCGTCTATTGGCTGAACAAGTCAAAACCGAGCAAGAAAACGCGAAACAAGGAAAAGATACGCCGCGCTTACAGATCGACACAGAGGCAGACCGCTATGCTTTGGGAGAGATACCCCAAATCGAGTTTGGGCCATTGACAAAGGAAAGCCAGTTCCCGCAAACACGCGAAAGCATCAATAGTCTTGGTGAAGTGCTGGCCTCTGCTCTCAAGTCGGTTGTTGTTTTGAACCAAGAAGGTGGAAAACTAGGCCTTGATGAAAAGAGAAGCCACTTAATAAATATAGAAAAACTTACGAGGCGTTATACGCGACATGCCGAGCCGTAGCTTACTTTGCAAGCTTAGGCAGAATCGGCGGGACAGAGCTTTTTCTTAAATCATTCTTTACCAAGCTTACCGCTTCACCTGATTTTAAGTTTAAAGGTGTATAAGGAGGGCATAGTGACTTGTTTTTGAAAACAGAATTCAGATGATTGATTCTGCGCCCATTTTCTCGGATAGCCATAAAGCGTGGCGCACAGCGTCACGGCTTTTCACGCGTCCCGATGGGGGCGGCCCGACGGCTGCGTTTTCTTTGAAGCGACTGATCGTCGGGGCAGGGTTGACCCTTTCCCTTTTGCAAGGGTGCGCGGGGCAGGTTTATCATTACCCTCAAGAGAATCCTAAAAACTGGGATTGTGCTCCTGCCAAAGAGATGTCCTCACTTCGGGCAGACCTGTCTATGGAGTTTGCAGACCATTCATTGCTTAACAGAACGATACGTGACCATGCTCTTCAATCAGGTCTAGATGTGTGTGTCTATACTCCCACTCAATATACACAGAACGCAGATAGTAAATACGGTGCAGCTGCTTTTTATGCTACTTCCAGACATGCGGTTGTAGCTGTATCGCCGCACATTCCTTCTTCGGCGCTTGCGCATGAGTTTGTGCATGTCGATCAATTTTCATTACCAGATCATGGCCCACGACTGCTTTTGCTTCAGCAGAGTGGGCGTTATACAGAGTTGATGGAAAATATGTTGCTCAGCGAGGCAGGGGCGACGGCCATTGAAGTGATTGAGTTGTTTCAGGAGGCGCGTCACAAAGATGATTTTTTCAAACACATGCTTATGGAATCAACAGGTGGCTCTCATCATGCCATGCTTGTTGTTGAACTTATCCGTTCTTTAGGAGATGGATTGGTTGTTGAGGAGGATTTAGGATCAAAAGATCGCTTGGCGGAAAAGAAATTGCTGGATCGTTTAATGGCAACTTACTTGGCAAAGGGCGTGGGACCTCATCTTCAAGGTTACATGCAAGAGATCAAAATGAGAGCAAAGGAAAGCCAACAAACCGAATTTGATTGGAAGCCAGCATCTTTTACCGACAAATCGATAAGTGAGGTGGCTTTGGGGACTTTATATCCCGATACAGAGTTCCCTCTTACAAAAAAGGTTTTAACAGATTTGGGCCCCATTTTATCTGCCGTTTTGCGTCAAGATATTGTTGGAGATAAGATCGACGTGCCGGATATTCAAGGAAGGTTTGAATCGCTAGGAAACATCATTGAATCCAGTCAAGAATCGACAAGAAGAGCAACATCAAGCGTCTCTTCGCGGCTTAGGACAACGCCTTCTGTGCCGTAGCTCGCTTCGCAAGCGAAGGCTGGTGCCCCCACACGGACTCGAACCCCCTGCGGTTGCGCGAAGCGCAGAGCGAAAACAAGGGCAGCGGTTCGAAGGTAGGGAGAGCCGGAAAACTGGTGCCCCCACACGGACTCGAACCGCGGACCTACTGATTACAAATCAGTTGCTCTACCAGCTGAGCTATAGGGGCTTTCTTGGGACTCAAGAGGGCTTTTTCATAGCCTACCTTTGCGCTCTTGTCATCTGTTTCTGGAAGCTTTAAGCATTAACCATGAAACTTTTTCGATCTGTGGCTTTGGCCCTCCTTGTTTTGCTGGCTGCGTGCAGTGGCGCGGGCGGGGATGCAACCCTTAAAACACAATACGTGTCGCCTGAAAGTCCCGGCGGGCGGCTTTGTCTGGTTCAGTGCCGCAAGGCGCAGGACCATTGCAACGATGCCTGTCGTTTGGATGAGCGGAGCTGCGTGACAGAGGCTCAATCTCAAGCCATCAAGGATTATGAGGCCTATGTGCGCGATCAGTTCATGGCGCGGGCGGAGGTTGATTTGCGGCCCAGCGATTTTGAGCGCACCGAGACGTGTGAGCGCAAAAGCTGCCACAGAAGCTGTCAGAAAAAATATGATTCTTGTTATGTCGGTTGCGGTGGCAAGATTGAAAAAGAATCCTCGTGCCGTTTTTTCTGTTTTGATTGAGGGGGGAGACTATGATGCCAGAAACGACTCGGCCCCATCGGGGGCGGCAGACGAAAATCGTTGCGACGTTGGGGCCTGCCAGCTCGACCAAAGCGCAAATTGCGGCTTTGTTTGAGGCCGGAGCCGACGTGTTTCGCCTGAACTTCAGCCATGGCACGGCGCAGGATCACCGCGCGCGCATGGATATGATCCGGCAGGTCGAGGCCGAGGTCGGGCGGCCCATTGCGGTGCTGGCGGATTTACAGGGGCCTAAACTTCGCCTTGGTGTTTTCGAAGGGGGTGGCATTGATTTGGAGATGGGGCAGAGCTTGCGCCTTGATCTTCATCTGGCGCAAGGGAATGCGCAGGCCGCGCCGCTGCCGCATCCCGAGATTTTTGCGGCCTTGCGCGAAGGCTGCACCCTGCTTTTGGATGATGGCAAAGTCCGTTTGCGCGTGACGGAAGCGGGAGCCGATTTCGCCCAGACGATTGTGGAGGCAGGGCGCAGGCTGTCTGACCGTAAGGGCGTGAACGTGCCCAATGCCGTGCTGCCGCTCTCCTCGCTGACTGAAAAGGACCTTGCCGACCTTCAAGTCGCGCTTGAGCTTGGCGCGGACTGGATCGCGCTTTCCTTTGTTCAAAGGCCCGAAGATGTGGCCGAGGCTCGTGCGCTTGTCGGTGATCGCGCCGCGATTCTGGCGAAGCTGGAAAAACCCTCGGCGATTGACTCGCTCTTGCCGATTCTTGATCTGGCTGATGGTGTCATGGTTGCGCGTGGCGATCTGGGCGTTGAAATGCCGCCTGAAGATGTGCCCCGTACGCAAAAGCGAATCCTGCGGGCGGCGCATCGCTATGGCAAGCCGGTGATCGTGGCGACCCAGATGCTGGAATCGATGATCTCAAGCCCGACGCCTACCCGCGCGGAAGCGTCGGATGTGGCCGGAGCCGTTTACGAGGGCACGGATGCCGTGATGCTGTCAGCGGAAACGGCCAGCGGTGATTACCCGTGCGAGGCCGTGGCGATCATGGACCGCATCATTCGCCACACGCAGGAAGACCTGTTTGAAAACGGCGAAACACCCGACCGTCTGTTACTTCAGCACACCGGTGCGGATGCGATCACGGCGGCGGCGCGTCAGGTGGCCGAGACTATCGAAGCTTGCGCCATCATCACCTACACAACCTCTGGCTCCACAACATTGCGGGCCGCCCGTGAAAGACCCCAAGTCCCCATCATCTGCCTAACGCCTGTCTTGAAAACAGCGCGTCGTCTGGCCCTGTCCTATGGCGTTCACGCGGTTCATACGGAAGACGCGCAGGACTTCAAAGACATGGTGCGCAAAGCCGCCCGCGTCGCCAAACGCGATCAAATCGCCCAAATCGGGGACCGCGTCGTCATCACGGCGGGCGTTCCCTTCGGCACCCCCGGCAGCACCAACATCCTGCGCATTGCCGAGATCCGCGAAGAGGTCCCCGAGGGAGGCTTTGCCCCCGATAGACTCCAGTAACCCGAATAATGGGTCGAGTTGCCCACAATAGCTCTCCCCCCTGGCGGGGGAGAAAGCAAAATCTTAGGCTTACGAAGTAAGTCTTAGATTTTGCAAGAGTGGGGGTAATAACCAGCAGCGTCTTACCCCCTTGCCAAGAAAAGCTAAGGCCTTGCTTAACGCAAGACCAAGCTTTTCTATCCTCTCCCGCCAGGGGAGAGGAACATCAAACCATAACTCAGGTTCCAGCAAAACAGGTCTGACCTCGGCCCTTTTTGTCCTTGGCGTTGGTTTGAAAAAAACCCTTTAGAATCAACGAATCGTCGTGAAAATGGGCTCTGTGACGCACGCGAAGCCTAATTCGGTACGCACGCGGACCTGTTCGGGAGTCTTTTTGGGCTAAGTCGTTGATGTATAAAAGAATTCTCAAAATCGAAGGCTGTGGCTAACCTATTGATTTAAAAGGATTCTGTGAGTCATGCTTTTTGGTGAGGCCAAAATCCAGAAAGTTTGTGCAGTGGGATTTTGCGCGCACGAAAAAAGGCGCGGGGTTCGCGCCTTTTTCAAATTGTCTGTCAGCGAAGACTTAGCCCTGACGCGCCTTATAGCGGGGGTTCTTCTTGTTGATGACATAAACGCGGCCTTTGCGCTTGACGACTTTGCAATCCGCATCGCGCTTTTTAAGGGCCTTGAGAGAGTTCGCTACTTTCATGGTCTTGTTCCTGTCTTTAATCCGCTCACTGCGAGGCGTCCCGTCTTTTTGTACCGTGGGCAGACCAAAGCCAAAGACTCAGATGCCGCGCGGAAATCTCGCTTGAAAGAGGCCGCAACCTAGGCGTTTGTGCCCCCTTTGTCAAGGCGGGTCAGTGCCTCTGGAGCGACTTTTTATGAAAATCAAGTTGTTAACCATAAAAAGAGCCATGACCTGCTTGAATCTTAGCTCCTTTTTAACCACGGGAGCCGGATAGTTTGAGCAGGGAAACCACAGAGAATCGGGGTCTTGGCATGGTCAAAAGACGGTCGCGCTATGAGGAAATGGAGTTTCGGCATGAACGGAGCGGACGAGATCGCCGCACTGTCTCTCCATCTGTTTTCGGCGATGACGTGCCGTGGGACCCGTTGACTCAGGGCGCAGGCGCGGGGCGTCGCGAGCAGCGTTATGTGCGCAAGATCCGTCCCCAAAATCCGAATCAGGCTTCTTTGCTGGAGGCCATGGCCAAAGAAAATATGGTGGTCGCTACGGGCCCTGCCGGGACGGGCAAGACCTATCTGGCGATCAGCGCGGCGGTGGAAGCTTTGGAGGCGGGCAGGGTGGACCGGATCATCCTCTCGCGCCCCGCCATCGAATCGGGCGAACATCTGGGCTTTTTGCCGGGCGACCTTCAGGAGAAGATGGCCCCTTATCTGAGACCCCTTTATGATGCGCTGAACGACCGTATGGGCGTCAAGCGACTTAAGCAGTGCCTTGCCGATGGCATCATCGAAATCGCGCCCATTGGCTTTATGCGCGGGCGCACTCTCAACAACGCCTTTGTCGTGATCGATGAGGCCCAGAACTGCACCTATGTCCAGCTTAAAATGTTGCTCACGCGTCTTGGTTGGCATTCCACCATGGTTCTGACGGGCGACCCCGATCAAAGCGACCTTTTGGGCGGCTTGTCGGGGCTTGCGGAAATAGCCCGCAAGCTCTCGGTCATACAGGGCGTTGCCGTGGTCCAGATGACGGATGAAGACATTGTCCGTCACCCGCTGGTCGCCAGTATGCTCAGCGTGCTGTAAGCCACAGTTTTTCGCGGCATTTCCTCATCTTACCGTATGTGCGTTTGGTCTCTTGACTTCGGGGCCATAGCCTCCTACCTTGCGCGCGGATTCGAGTAACTTTAATCAGGAGTGACCGGGGCCGATGTTCGGGCAGGATGATCGCGATAAGCTCGATGCGCTGACCAAGCGCATTGACGCGGCAAAAGAAGCGGTTGATCCCTCTTCCGAAAAAGGTCACAGTGCTCCTGAAGCGAAGAATCGGGGCGCGATCAGGGGAGCCTTGCTGGCCTCCGATCTTCTGGCCTCGATTGTTGGATTGGGTTTTTGCGGCTGGCTTGCCGACGAAAAGTTCGGAACGAGGCCGTGGTTGATGGTCGTGATGATCTTGGTTGGTTTTGGTACCGGCCTTATGATTGTCATGCGTGCGCTTTCGGACAAACCGGATGAGGATTCCGACAAGGAACCTTCCGGAGAGAATAGGGGACAGTAAACATGGGCATGCACTCGCCGATTGAGCAATTTGTTGTACATGATATGACAGGGCCTCTTTTCGAGCTGGCCGGTCATCCGATTACGTTCAGCAATTTCGCCTTGGGTGCCGTCCTGATGGTTGTCTTTGGTCTGGCGTTTTTGTTCCTGCCGTTCCGCAGCCGCTCGGTCATTCCGGGGCGTTGGCAGGTTCTGGCGGAAAAAACAGTTGGCTTGGTCGAAGACACGCTTGTCGAAGCCGCTGGGCCCGACTCGCGTAAGTTCCTACCCTTTATTTTCTCGATCTTTCTGTTCATTCTGCTGGGCAACTTTCTTGGCCTCGTGCCGGGCATCTATACGGTGACGAGCCAGTTTGTGACCAACCTTCTTTTGGCTCTGTCGGTGATCTTCACGGTCCTGTTCTTCGGCTTCAAGAAGTTCGGTTTTCATTTCTTCCATCTGTTCGTCCCCTCGGGCGTGCCGGGCTTTCTGGTGCCGATCATCTTCCCGATTGAGGTCGTTTCTTTCTTCATCCGTCCGTTCAGCCTTTCCCTTCGTCTTTTCGCCAACATGCTTGCGGGGCATATCTTGCTAAAGGTGTTTGCGGGCATGACGGCGGCGATTGCGACATCGGGCTGGATCGCCACGGTCGGCATCCTGCCGCTCGTGCTGAATATCTTCATCGTGGGGTTCGAGGTTTTTGTGGCGTTGCTGCAAGCCTATATCTTCATGATCCTGAGTTCGGTTTACTTGCGCGACTCTCTTGAAATGCACTGAGACCTCGCGTAGGAAGACCGTAAGATTAACCCCAACCAAACGCGTAAAAGCAAAGGAGTACGTTATGGATAATGAAGCTTTGAAATATATCGGTCTTGGCCTGACCATGCTGGGCGGCGGTATCGGTGCTGGCTATGGCATCAGCACTGTGTTCCAGTCGTGGCTGAACTCCATTGGCCGCAATCCTGCCGCTGCTGACAAGCTGGGCAAGGTCGGTTTCATCGGCTTCGCCGCGACCGAACTTGTTTTGCTGATGACCTTCGTTATCGCGATTCTGCTGATCTACGCTGCGTAAGTTTGATAAGAAAGTACGTACGATGAAAAAATACGGCCTCCAGCTTGCGGTTTTCTTTTTGCCTGCCCTGTATGCTTTGCCTGCCCTGGCGGCAGAAGAGCACGGTGGCAGCAAGACGTTGCCCCAGCTGGAGATCGGTACGTACCCGAATGTCATCTTCTGGATGGTCGCGTCGTTTGTCATCTTCTTCCTGTTTATGCAGTTTGTCGGCATCCCCGGCTATTTGAAGACGACAGGCAAGCGTCGCGCCCTTTTGGAAGTTGATCTCGACTCCGCCCGCAAGGCGGGGGAAACGGCCAAAGACGTTGTCGTGGCCTATGAACAAAGCCTTTTGGAGGCCCGTCGCAAGGCCCATGAAACCGTTGGCGGTATCATCGCTGCGGTGACACAGGAATCGACGGAAGCCAAAGAAAAGCAGCAGCAAGAATTTTTCCATCGCATGACGGTGGCTCAAGCCAACTTGGCCGAGTCCAAGCAAAATGCGATGCGCGAAGTCCAACAAAACGTCAATGACCTCGTGATGGAGGTCGTCGCCAAGATGCTGGAAACAGGCATCGGCGGCAAAGCGGCTAAGGCGGTGAAGTAATGCACGAGACATCCCTGCTTAACGACACAATGTTCTGGTATGCCATTGGCGCGGGAATCTTTTTTGTCCTCGCCCTGATTGGCGGTCGCAAGCCGATGACGGGCTGGCTGGACAGCGAAATTGACAAGGTTCGTGCGGAACTTGACGAAGCCAAGCGGCTGCGCGCCGAAGCTGAAGCAACGCTCGCGGATTACAAGGCACGTCAACAGGATGCCGCCAAGGAAGCCGAAGCCATTATCAACGAAGCGCGTCTGGACGCCTCACGCCTGCGCAACGAAGCGGAAGCTGAGCTGCGCGACACGCTGGATCGTCACGAACAGCTTTTCATCGATCGTTTGAAGCTGGCGCAAGAAGATGCGCTGGACGAAGTCCGCAACTTTGTGATCGACGAAGTCCTGATCGAAGCGCGTGGCAAGATGATGAATATGGCCAAGGCTGGCGAAACAACGCCGCTTCTTGAAAAAATCATCGACGATTTGCCCAAGTTGCACAAGCGTAAGTCGGCTTAAGACCGGTGGGCCGATGAACGCTCCGTCCTCCACCAGCGTTCCTTCCTACGAGCCTATTTCAAGCCTAATCTCCCGTCTTGATCGCGCGTTGCCCGACGGCGAGGATGTGTCGGTCGGTCAGTTCCTGCCCTTGCTGGGCGTGCATGGCTTCATCTTCATCATTCTTGTTCTCGCACTCTTGAACATCGCCATCTTTATGTTGCCGGGGTTGTCGATCCTTTTCGGCCTGCCCATGATAATCATGGCGGTACAGCTGCTGATCGGTTTGCGTACCCCCGTTTTTCCAGTACTTGTGCGCCGCCAGAAAGTCCGTTTGCCTGTGCTGCATCGTGGCCTGAACTGGGCCGCCGAGAAAATGAAGGTGATCGAACGCGCTGTTCGTCCTCGCTGGCTCCCTTTGACCCACCCGGTTCTTTTCAAGGCCCATTGCGTCGTTTTGCTCATTTTGGCCCTGATGGTGGCCATTCCCGTGCCCTTTGTGAATATTCCGCCGACAATCGGCGTTATTCTTTTGTCCATAGGCTTGATGCAGCGCGACGGTCTGTTTATCCTGTCTTCCTACATGTTCTGTCTATGGAGCCTCTGGCTCTACGAATCCCTTGGCCGTGCCGCCCAGTGGCTCGTATAGCGAAAGGGTTTATCTCTCTCCCCTGGAGGGAGAGGATAGAAAAACTTGGTCTTGCGCAGCAAGGCCTTAGTTTTTCTTGGTGAGGGGGAATGCGCTGCTGGTTTTTCCCCCTCTCTTGCAAAATCTAAGACTTACTTCGTAAGCCTAAGATTTTGCTTTCTCCCCCTCCACGGGGGGAGAGATAGTCTAACGATATCACCCCATCATTTGGGGGGCACAAAGGAAAGCAGGGACGATGACATATCTGGCAGGGACGCATTCTCTTTTGACCGCCATACTGGGCGTCTTTCTGATGGCGATGCCATGTCTGGCCCAAACCGCTTCGGTACCTGAGAAAGCGCATCTTGTCCCGCACCGCGCCACCTATGCCGTTTCCCTGAAAAATGTGAAGAACGGCAGCTCGGTGCAAAGCGTGTCGGGCACGATGCTGTTTGGCCTGTCCGATACCTGCGAGGGGTGGGCGACGGATCAACAGCTCCAACTACATTTCAACTTCGCCGATGGCGATGCTTCGGACGTGGCCAGTGCCGTGGCGACATGGGAATCCAAAAACGGCAGTGCCTTTCGCTTCAACGTCAAACGCACGACCGACGGCACGGTGGACGAGGTCTATAAAGGCAAAGCCACAATGACGTCCGGGAAGGGCGGTGAGGCCACCTATGCCCAGCCCGAAGACAAAGCCAATATCGCGCTGCCCGCCCAGACTGTCTTTCCCGCGCGACACACGGCCCAGATTCTGGACAACGCTTTTGCGGGCAACAAGCTCTTCATGCGCCGCGTGTTCGACGGTTCCGAGGAAGAGGGCATGGTCGATGCCAGCACCTTCATCGGCGGCAAGGAGGACGCCACGACCGGCGAGACGCCCAAGGGCCTTGAAGGTGCCGCCTTGGCTTTGTGGCAACACCCTTACTGGCCCGTGCGCTTGGCCTATTACAAGCCGGACGATCAAACAGGCGAGCCGGATTACGAGATGGAGATGCTGCTGCAAGATAACGGCATCGCCCGCTCGATGGTCATCGACTATGGCGAGTTCTCGCTCCTCGGTACCCTGACGGCTTTGGCGCCCAATGAGCCGACGGGCTGCGGCGTGAAACAGGGGGGCTCATGAAGCTTCTTGCCCTTGACTGCGCCGGATCGGGATGCAGCACGTGCGTCGTTGAAGACGGCCATGTGCTGGCCCTGCAAGAGGAAACCATGGCCCGTGGTCAGGATTCCCGCCTGATGCCGATGATCCAGTCGTCGCTGGCAAGGGCAGGCCTGACCTATGCTGACCTTGACCGGATCGCCGTCACGCGCGGTCCGGGCAGCTTTACGGGCCTACGCATCGGCCTTGCTTGCGCTCGTGGCCTCGGCCTTGCGGCGGACAAACCCGTCATCGGCATCGACCGCTTTGCCATTCATCACACCCAACACCAAGACAAGGCCCGCGATCTGCTTGTCGTGCTCGACTCGCGGCGGGACGAGCTTTACACGCGCTTTTATCCGGCAGGGGCTGTCGAGGCCGCGCCGTCGGCCCTGACCCCCGAAGAAATTGCCACCTTTCTCGCCTCGCGCGAGTATCCGGTTCTGATTGCGGGGGATGCTGCCGCCCGCCTTGAAGGTGTGACGGCCCCCTCAAATGTTGTCCCTTTGACCGAAAGCGAAGCCGTCACCTGTGCCCGCCTCGCTGCCGCTTTGGCTGATCCCATGGCTTCGGCCTATCTGCCGCGCCCGCTCTATCTGCGTGCGCCGGATGTCACCTGTGCCAAGCCGCTCTTTCCGACTGCCGGAGGCCCCACGAGCACCGGAGGGGCCTCATGCTGAAGCGCACCTTCACGCCTGCCGACGTGGCCCCCATGGCTGCTCTTCACGCTCGCTGCTTCCCCGAAGGCGAGGTCTGGAGCGCAACCCAGATCGCCGGAAGCCTTTCCCTCGACACCACGCTGGCCTTCGGGTGGGAGGATCCCGATGGCGGTCTTGTGGCCTTCCTCCTCGTCCAGCGCAGCGGGCCGGAGAGCGAGATCCTGACCTTCTGCACCGACCCTGCGTGGCGGCGGCAGGGGATTGGGCGGCAGTTGATTCAGGCGGCCTTGGCCAAGCTGGACCCCGAGGACCAGTTCCTTCTCGATGTCGCGGCGGATAATCACGAGGCGATCAAACTCTATGAATCCGTCGGTTTCACCCTCTTTGGGCGGCGTCCGGCCTATTACCCGCATGGCGCGGCGCGGGTGGATGCCTTAGCCTATCGTCTTTTGGTCAAAGCCCCTTCCTCGTCAACAGGTGCATGAAGGGGACGGGCTATCCCCTTTCCGTGCAAGCCTTTTCGACGCAGAAAGCCTTAAGTCTGTCAATAGCACAAAGTTCCTATAGTGTCAAGCCTTATTTTTTGCAAGAGAGGGGAACCTTCTTCCCCCATGTCCTTTCCTCTTTTCATCCCACCCCTCTGGCAAGATTTGCATCATCCCTTCGCGCATGGTAAGACCTCACGACTGAACAAGGATTAAAGGCTAACACTATGCAGGTTCTGGATTTTGAAAAGCCCGTGGCTGAGCTTGAGGCCAAGATTGAAGAGCTGCGCCACCTCTCCGACGACGGCCACGTCAACATCGTGGATGAAGTCTCGCGCCTTCAATCGAAGGTGGAACGCCAGCTCCGTGGCATCTATGGCAAGCTGACTCCGGCCCAGAAGGTTCAGGTTGCCCGCCATCCCGACCGTCCCCATTGCCTGGACACGATCAAAGCCATCGTTCAGGACTTCACCCCGTTGGCTGGCGACCGCCTTTTTGCGGAAGATCAGGCCATCATCGGCGGCCTAGGCCGCATTGCGGGGCAGGCTTGTGTCATCATAGGGCAAGAGCGCGGCCACGATACGGAAACGCGGCTCCTACACAATTTCGGTATGGCCAAGCCCGAAGGCTATCGCAAGGCGCAGCGCCTGATGCATCTGGCCGAGCGGTTTCAGTTGCCGATTATCACGCTGGTCGATACCTCTGGCGCGTTTCCGGGCATCGAAGCCGAGGCGCGGGGGCAGGCGGAAGCCATTGCCCGTTCCATCGAAGTCTGTCTGTCTGTCGAAGTGCCGCTGATTACCGTGGTGCTGGGCGAGGGCGGATCGGGCGGCGCGATTGCTATCGCTGCGGCGGATCGTGTCATCATGCTGGAGCACGCGATTTATTCCGTCATTTCTCCCGAAGGGTGCGCCTCGATCTTGTGGCGCAGCCGCGACCAGTCTGCTGAAGCCGCCGCCGCGCTGCGCCTGACGGCGCAAGATTTGCTGCAACTGGGCATCATCGACTCCATTATTCCCGAGCCATTGGGTGGTGCGCATCGTCAGCCCCAAATGGTTTTCGAAGGAATTGAAAAAGCGATCACCTCGGCTCTGGCCGACCTGATGGGCATCGAAGGCCGCCTGCTTATCGAACGCCGCCACGCCAAGTTCCTCGACATGGGCAAGAAGGGGCTGTAAGGGCGGTACTGTGCCCGTTACGGGGTGCAGGAATGTCCCCTATAGGTATCGCGCCGCATGTCGCCCGCGCGTGTCAGGTTCTTGAAGCCGATCATCATCAAAGCAAGCGAACAACCGAAGAGCAACAACGTTGCCCCCGTGCTCGCCATCGGGAAGAAAACCGTATAGGCCACCACGGCGGCTGAACCGACGATGTTTAAAGCCGCGCGCCGCATCAAAACGCTGACGCGTTGGCTGGGCATTGTCACCAGCTTTTGACCGCAGGGGGAGATTGGTCGTGGAGGAGAAGAGGGCGAAGTTTTTGTCATTTTGAGGCTCCGTGCATCATATTTTCCACTCGCCATCAAAACACAAGGCCCTGTGCCGGAAAAGACTTATCTATGGTTAAGAAAACAGAGAGGGCTTGTTTTCTTACCTCCACTTATCCTCAGGATCAAAATTTTCATCCTCTTGCGCGAAAAGCGCGGCGAAAAGCGCGTCCACCGTCGTGACGACCTTGAAGATTTGGCGATTGTTCTCTGGGGCAAAATGGCCGTCGATCAGGTGGTGGATCAGCGCGATCAGCGGGTCCCAGAATCCGTTCACATTGAAAATGATAATGGGCTTGGTGTGCAGGGCAAGCTGTTTCCACGTCAGGATTTCGAACAATTCGTCCAGCGTGCCGAACCCGCCGGGCAGGGCGACAAACGCATCCGACTTCTCTGCCATGATACTTTTGCGCGTGTGCATGTTGTCCACGACAATAAGCTCGGTCAGGCCGGTATGTTGAAGCTCGTGGCTGCGGATATGTTCGGGAATGATACCTGTGACTTTACCGCCCGCCGCCAGCGTTGCATCGGCCACGGTGCCCATAAGGCCGACATGCCCGCCGCCATAGACAAGACGCATGTTATGCTTGGCCAGCGCGATGCCGACTTCACAGGCTATTTTCTTGTAAATTTCGTCGACGTGGCCCGCCGATCCGCAATAGATGCATACTGAGTCAATAGGCAATGTCTTGTCCTAACGTGTTTTCTTGTCAAAGATGCTTCGTTTTACGTCCCGTTTCCCAGCAAATCAAGTCATCATAAATAGTCGCCGATCAAACGAATAAAGGGGCGAGCGCGTTGCAGGAACTGGATGAGCGGGAAAAAAATGTAATCGGCGGCAGGGGGGTGGGTGATGTTAAAGCTGGCCGAGGCCACGATCATCAGATGCCCATCGACGCCAAAGCGTACATCGCGGCTGTAAACAAGGCTTTCCAGAATGGTGATCAGGGCCTTGCGTTTTTCGGACGATGTGACGGAATAGGGTAAATAGCCAAGCGTACACCAGATCACAAGACGGCTTTGCTCGCCATTGGGGATGGTGCGTGTGTGAAAAGGAATGCCATCGACAACAAAGGTTGAATCGCTTTGGCGGGGCACCTTGATCTGGCGGATGAACTGGTTGGTGTCGCTCAAAAGCGATAAACAGTTTTTGGAGCGTTCGTTATCTTCCGCTGTCAACGAGGCGATAAGACCCAGCCGGCTGGACGGGGCGGCGGAAGAGGAAGGCGCAGTTAAACGCATGGCGTCACACATCACAAGGTGGCGAGAAAAGCAACCCATGATAAGCCATACCCTTTAACAGCTCTTTAAAATGACGGTTAATGGTTTGTTAAGGTCGGTTTTTCTTTGCTTTGCAAGGGCTCAAAGTTTCGCTACGCTATGCGCTTCGGAAACCAAACGGAAAAAGACTCATGTCACGTTTTGACCCTACCAAGCTTGTCCATCGTGCCGGTTACCCCTTTATCGCTATCGCGGCTGTTCTGGCCGTTTTCCTTTCCTTTTTCGGTGGAGGCCCCTTGATGGTTGGCCTTGTCCTGCTGGGCTGGGTCATCTATTTCTTCCGCGATCCTGACCGCGTCACCCCCGTCAAGCCGGGGCTGGTTGTCGCGCCTGCCGACGGTCGTATTGTCGCGATTACCGAAGTCATCCCTGACCCTGACCTTGGCCTCGGCAGTGAGCTGCATACGCGGATCAGCATTTTCCTGAACGTGTTCGACGTTCACGTCAACCGCACGCCGATTGACGGCGAGGTTGTGCATGTCAATTACCGTCCGGGCAAGTTCCTGAACGCCGCGCTCGACAAAGCCAGTGTGGATAATGAGCGCAACGCCATTGCCTTGGTGATGGAAGGCGATCATCCCTATGCGGGCAAGCGGATCGGCGTTGTTCAAATCGCGGGACTGATTGCGCGGCGCATTTTGTGCGAGGTATATCTCAAGAACAAACTCCAGACGGGTGAGCGTTTCGGCATGATCCGCTTTGGCAGCCGCACGGATGTCTATCTGCCGCTTGGTATCACACCGCTGGTTTGCGTTGGTCAACGTGCGGTTGGCGGCGAGACGATTTTGGCCGACTGCAAAGGGCAGGCAGAACCCCGTCGCGGAGAGGTGCGCTGAGATGACCGAGCCAAACCCCAAGCCCGTTCGCCCCGCTATGCGCGAATTTCCGCTTACCCGTTTGTTGCCAAATATGCTCACGATGATGTCCCTGTTCGGCGGTTTGACGGCGGTGCGCTTTGCGATGCAGGAGCGGTGGGAAGCCGCCGCGCTTGCTATCGTGATTGCCAGCGTTTTCGACGTTCTGGATGGGCGCGTGGCGCGGATGCTGGGCGCGACCAGCAAGTTCGGGGCCGAGCTTGACTCGCTGGCCGATCTGACCAGCTTTGGGGTTGCGCCTGCGCTCGTGCTTTACCTGTGGAATCTGCAAAACAGCGCAAGTGGTCTGGCGTGGACGGCGGTGCTTATTTTTGCGGCCTGTTCCGCGTTGCGTTTGGCGCGCTTTAACACGATGCTAGATGATGTCGATGCGCCGAAATGGACGAAGGGCTATTTCACGGGCGTGCCTGCGCCTGCGGGGGCGGGGCTTGCGCTGATGCCGCTCTTTTTCTTTTTGGAGTTTGGCGAAAGCCTGCGGATGGCACCGGTTCTGCTGTCGATCTGGATGATCCTCTCCGGTGGCTTGATGGTCAGTCGCATTCCTACGCTGGCGATGAAGAACCGCCGCGTCGCGCCCATCTTCGTCATGCCGATCATGGCGGCGGTGTGTTTTATCGGCGTGAACCTGTTCACCAATACATGGCTTACGCTGTCGGCTTTATCGGTTGTCTATTTCCTGATGATCCCGCTGGGGTGGGTCAGCTATCGCCGCCGTGAAAAGAAAGAACGTAAAGGAACCGCCGCATGATAAAAACGGTTGAGATTGAAAAGCCCTCTGGCAGCAAAATTGCGATAGCCAATGATCGTAAGCTGACCTTTATCGCAGGCCCGTGCCAGATGGAATCGCGTGAGCAAGCGGTTGAGATGAGCGCGGCGATTGCCGAAATCGGTCGCAAGTACGATGTCGGGATGATCTATAAAACATCGTTCGATAAAGCCAATCGCAGTTCGATTGGCACCCAGCGCGGCATCGGGCTTGAAGCCTCGCTGCCTATTTTTGAAGAGGTGCGCAAAACCTCTGGCCTTCCTGTCCTGACCGATATTCACGATGCGGCACAGATTGCTCAAGTCGCGCCTTTTGTCGATGTGCTGCAAATCCCTGCGTTTTTATGCCGCCAGACGGATTTGCTGCTCGCCGCCGGAAAGACGGGCAAGGCGATCAATGTCAAGAAGGGCCAGTTCCTTGCGCCATGGGACATGAAAAACGTCGCCGCCAAAATCGCCTCAACGGGCAACGAGCGGATCATGCTGTGCGAACGCGGCGTGAGCTTTGGCTATAACACGCTGGTGTCGGATATGCGCAGTCTGCCGATCATGGCAGAGACGGGCTATCCCGTCATTTTCGATGCGACGCACTCTGTGCAGCAACCGGGAGGTAAAGGAGAATGCAGCGGCGGCGAGCGTCGCTTTGTCTCCGCCCTTGCGCGCGCGGCGGTGGCTGTCGGTGTGGCGGGCGTGTTTATCGAAACGCACCCCGACCCCGATCATGCTCCCTCTGACGGCCCCAACATGGTCGCCTTCAAGGACTTCCCCGAACTGATCGAAACGCTTCTGGCCTATGACGCGTTGGGGAAAAAGTAAGAAGGCATTCGGGGGTCGGGGGTCGGCATTCAGGGAAAGGCTCTTTCCTTCGTCATCGCGAAGCCCCGAAGGGGCTGTGGCGATCCAGTCCCCAACTTTCAAGCAGAAGGACTGGATTGCCACGCGACCTAAAGGTCGCTCGCAATGACGAGTCCTTCCCTGAATGCCGACCCCCGATCCCCGAATGCCCCCTTAAACAATTCCCTCATGCAACAGATCATGGATATGCAAGATGCCGACGGGCTCGTTTTGCTCGTTGACGACAAAGACCTGTGTGCGCTTGGTTTTGTTGAGCGTGTTCACGGCTTCGGCGGCCAGAAGACGCGGAGAGATCGTCATGGGGTTGCGCGTCATCACGGACTCGGCGGATTTCTGGACCAGCCCATCACTCATATGACGACGTAAATCGCCGTCGGTGATGATGCCCAGAAGTTTGCCATCCGCATCCACAATACCGGCGCAGCCAAAGCGTTTTTCCGTCATGACGACGAGCACATGCGCCATCGGGTCTGCTTCGCGCACCAGCGGCAAGGACTCTTTGGGGTGCATGATATTCTCGACGCGCAGCAACGTTTTGCCAAGCTTGCCTCCGGGATGGAAGTTCTTGAAATCCTCGGCACTGAATCCTTTTTGCTCCAGAATGGCGACGGCCAAAGCATCACCAAGAGCCAACGTCATCGTCGTTGACGTTGTTGGCGCAAGACCAAGGGCACCGACTTCGGGCAGTTGGGGGAGAAGCAAAAGCACATTGCCCGCCTGCGCCAGCGTGCTTTGCGGGCGGCTTGTGATGGCGATCAGCGGTATATCAAAACGGTGGGTGTAATGAATAATGTCGCCCAGCTCCGCCGACTCGCCACTGTTTGAAATGGCGATCACGGCATCTCCGGCCATAATCATGCCCAAGTCACCATGGCTGGCTTCCCCCGGATGGACGAAGTGCGCAGGCGTTCCTGTGGAGGCCATGGTCGCGGCGATTTTGCGGGCAATATGACCGCTTTTGCCCATACCCGTGACGATGACGCGCCCCTTGCATGCGACAAGGATACGCACCGCTTCGACAAACGGGCCGTTCAGCTGTTCGGCCTGCGCAGCCAACGCCTTGCTTTCCTCGCTCAGCACCTTGCGACCGCTGGCGAGAATGGACTCCTGCCTATCGGTGGGGAGGGGAGCGTTGGCAGCTTGTGACATCTTCATATCCTTTGTTATCAGGCGAGGCATTTGAAGAATTGGGAACGGGGTTTAAAAATCTTCGTCATCCCCGCGAAAGCGGGGATCCATGTTGATCCCAAGGGATAATTTCAACAGATAGATTCCCGCTTTCGCGGGAATGACTCGATTTTTATGTTATAGCCCCAACTCTTGAAGTGCGAGCAGTCTGGCCCTATTCATACGGCGGGGGGGGCAAGGATACAAGAGGTTCGTGCTGGTCTTTTTACTTATTCACCCGCACCCAAAGCTGTAGCTTGCTGTAATCATTACTTATTGTAATGCGATGGACGAGGCGCAGTAGGATGGGGAAGCCAAGGCCGCCGGGCAGCTCGGTCGTGCATTCCTTGATCTGGCCGCTGCGGGCTAGCGACAGGACGACCCCGACGCGCCCCTGCATAGAGGGGATTTGATAGAAAGAAAGCAGGATAACGCCGGCTCTCTGGCGGGCATGAAAGCCCAGAACCTCGGCCTGCCCGTGCAAAACGGCGTTGGCAATACATTCGGCCAGAATCAGGAACAGGTCGGATTCGTCGATGAAGCCCTTGGGGAACGAGCCCAGTATCTTGTCGATCGTGGTTGGATCCCACAAGGCCTGCCGGTCGAAAGCTGCCTGATACAGGATATCAGAACGGCTCATCGCGTCATCTATTTTTTGCGCATGTGCCGTGCTTAAGAATCCGAACATTTTAGTCATGGTCTCGCCCTTTTTTATGGTCTTATTTCAGCGATCCGGTTGAGTTCGACAATGTCGAAGAGTTTGCAGATATCTTTGTTGGGTTTTTCGATGACGAAGGACGCCTGTTTTTCTTTCACGCGGCGCAGGATGCGGATGAGAACGCCAAGCCAGTGGCTGTCCATACGCAGGACTTCGGCAAAGTTCATGCGCACGACATCGACCTCGCCATTATCGACAAGCGTTGTGATCTGATAGACCAGCTGTTCGCCTTCCTTGTGTTGGTGAAAGGTCAAAACGCCAGAGATGTAAATGGCAAGGTCTTTGCCCTCTCGGCGAAACTTAAAGGCCATGGTCTTCTCTCCTTTGAAGCGTAATAAGGGTCATGTCGTCGATCAACCCACCTTCGGGGGCCAGCGTCTCGGCCAGATCATGATGATTGAAATTTGCGCGGTCAAGAATGGATAGAGGTTCTTCAGTGATGCTTTCCGACCAGCCATCACTGTAAAGAACCATTGTCGAACCGACTTCCATTATTGTTTGCGCGGTCGTCAGGGCGACAACCCCGGATCCCAGTGGCAAACCACGTGTTTTAAGCTCGTCGATCTTACCGTTGCGCACAAGATAGGGAGAGGGGATGCCCGATCCCGCGAAGCGGACTTGGCCCGTGACGCGGTTGTAGGTCATGGCGAAAGCACCGGCAAAAAGCTGGCCGAACGAGATTTTGGCCATCGCGGCATCCAGTTTGTTCAAGAACACGCCGGGATCGTGCATTTCCTCGTGATATTCCTGAACGAGGCAATCGACGCGCAAGGCGTTGATCGCGCCAGCGAGGCCATGGGCACTTGCATCGATCAGGACAAGAGCCAGATGCTGGTCGTCCAGTGCGCGCAGCGACCACAGATCGCCGCCGATTTCATCATGAGGCCGATAAACGGACGACAGGCGCAAGCCATAGGAGTTCGAGAGTGAATCCACCGTTTCCTGTGTCGGCAAGATGGCGTCGAGGAAGGAGTGGGTGATTTCGATATGCGCCTGAATCCGGTTGCGGAAATCGAAAAGCACGCGCGAGGAAATGGCACTGCGCAAATGGGCGGTGATACGCGCTTTAAGTTCGGAAAGATGGAAGGGGCGGCTGACCACATCGGTGGCACCAAGGTTGAAACATTTGACGCGGTCGTCTTCGCTTTGAAGGCCCGTTTGTACAAGGATGGAAAGGCGATCAAAGGCGGGGTTGGCGCGTAGCTGGCGCATCAGCTCAAGCCCGTCCATGCGGGGCATGCGAATATCAAGCAGGATCAGGTCGGGCTGGAACCGTGTGACCAGCTCAAGCGCGACGACGCCGTCCTCGGCTTCGTCGATAATGCCGATCCCCAGCTTTTCACAGACGTTGCGTAACAAGACTCTGTTGGTGGGATCGTCGTCGATGATAACAATATGCGCGCGGCTAAACTCCGTCGCGATATCTTCTTCTGTCAGCGGTTTGATGGGCACGTCTTCTGGCCTCCCTTTACCTTCAAAGGTTATACCAGTTTTATTTTTTTACATTTAAATATGTCTTAATGACGGGCATATGCGTTTACACAGTCTGTTAAAGACTTTCTTTATTTCAAGGCAGAAAATGAAATACAGCTGGATGTTCTATTGAGTATTTTCTTGCGTTGTACTGGGCTCATCTTCGTGGGCGATCAGATAGAGCGGGCGGCCTTTGACCTCGGTATAAACGCGCGCCAAATACTCGCCGACGATGCCGAGGCTGAGAAGCTGCATGCCGCCCAGAAAGAGCAGGCCTGTCATCAGCGAGGCATAACCCGGCACATCCACGCCATAGATGACGGTGCGCAAGGCCAAAAACAAACCATAGGCCAAAGCCATCAGCGAGATGAAGCTGCCAAACCATGTCCAGATGCGCAGGGGCAGGGTGCTGAAGGAGGAAATGCCGTCGAAGGCAAAACGGAAAAGGCGCGCAAAGTTCCAGTTTGACTGCCCACCCAAACGCGGATCGACATGAAAGGGAATCGAGGCCGTTTCAAAACCAACCCATGTCATCAGGCCCTTCATGAAGCGCGTGCGCTCTGGCATCGTGTTGATGGCGTCGATGACGGCGCGGTCAAGCAAGCGGAAATCGCCTGCGCCTTCGGGTAACTCGATCTCGGCTATTTTGTGGAAAAGGCTGTAAAAGGCCTTGGAGAGAAGAATCCGCAGCCGCCCGTCCGTGTCGCGGTTGGTGCGAATGGCATAGACCATGCGCGCGCCGCCCTGCCACGCCGCCACAAGCTGCGGCAGCGTTTCGGGGGGATGCTGAAGATCGCTATCCATCGTAATCGCGGCGCGGCCTCGTGCTTTATGCAGGCCACAGGTGAGGGCCGCCTCTTTGCCGAAATTGCGGGCAAAACGAATGGTGCGCAGGCGTCCGTCTTTTTGCTGGGCGGCAAGCAGGTGGGTATAGGTGTCGTCCGTGCTGCCATCATCAATGCACAGAATCTCTGCTGTCAGTTTCAGTTCATCCAATACGGGGGCCAGCCGCTTCATCAACGGGACGATTAAGTCGCCCTCGTTGTGAAAAGGCAGGATGATGGAAAGATCGGGAGAGGGTGTGGTGGTCATGGGGGCGTAGATGTTTGAGGATGATGAACCGAGATGGATTTACGCACCTGAGTCATTCCCGCGAAAGCGGGAATCTAGTTGTTGAAGACATCCCTTGGGATGAACATGGATCCCCGCTTTCGCGGGATGACGCAGTCGTTAGAAGTCTACACAAAACAAAAAAAGAGTCATTCAAGAAAAACTGTCGAGGACAACAAGCTTTCCTGAATGACTCCTTTTGGGGTCAAAGACTTCGTTGGTTTAGAAGCCTTCGCGCTCTTTGCGCTTGCGTTCGACCTTGCGGGCGCGACGAACGGCCTCGGCCTGTTCGCGGGCGCGCTTTTCCGAAGGCTTCTCGTAATTGCGGCGCAGCTTCATTTCACGAAACACACCTTCACGTTGCAGCTTCTTCTTCAAGACACGCAGGGCTTGGTCAACATTATTATCACGCACGAGAACTTGCACGAAAATCCCCTCCTTACGGGAACAGTAGGTTCAAAGTCGGGAAGAGAGCCGCGTTTCTGTCGTTTGACAGAGGCAACAACCCGCCCCTTCCAAAGGACGTCCGCCCCGTGGAAGGGTGTTTGATAGCACAATCAACCGTTTAGGGGAAAGCCTTTCTTTGCCTTTTCTTGCAAAGACGAGCAAAAGGCCCATCCTTTTGAAAATGAAGCAAAAAAAGCTTACTTCTTGCGGAACTTGTCCAGTGAGATGACTTCGCCGCGCTTTTCTTCTTCTTTCGGGGGCAAGGATGTCTCACCCGACTCGGCCTTGGGCTCTTCGGTTTCGCCGTCCTCTCCGCTGGAGGGGATATTCTGGAATTGCAGAGCGAAATTGACCGACGGATCGGCAAAAGTCGTGATCGCGGCAAACGGGATAATCAGGCGTTCGCGCACGTTGTTAAAGCTGAGCATCACAGTGAACCCTTCCTCATCGACTGTCAGGCCGAAGAACTGGTGCTGGAGCACGATGGTCATTTCTTCGGGATATTTTTCGATCAGATAGTCGGGGATCTCGACACCCGGATGCTTGGTCAGGAAGGAGATATAGAAATGGTGCTCGCCGGGCAGGCCGTTTTGGACAACCTTGCCCATGGCCTGATGGACAACCTCGCGCAAGGCTGTTTCGATAAGAATGTCGTAACGGATGTGATCTGTTGACATAAGGGTCCTGACGTCCAAGGTAAAACAAGAAGTGGAGGGCTTCTGTTGCCCGGTGCCCTCCGAACCGCGTGAAGTGCAAACAGCCCTCATTCCGCAAAGCGGAGGTTAGGCGGCGATAGCAACTTCGCTCATGTCAACATTGTCGTTGGCATTTGTAAAATGACCCGATAACGGCGGTATCATGCCGGGCAAAAACTCTGTCTTTACTACGCGCGTCGATCCTGTTTCGCCCCCCATAAAAGATGGTGGAGGCGCCGGGTACCGCCCCCGGGTCCGCAGCGTCTATGCCACAAAGCGTTTATCGCCATAGTCGGCAAGCCGACGACCCTTTATAGCACAAAAAGCGGCAGAAAAAAGGTTTCAGTGCAAAACTCATTATGGCCGCACCTTTAGGCTTGATCTCGCGGGCCTGGCATGGCCCCCTAGGGGGGCGATTTTTAACCTTGCAGGTGATTCGATGTCTCATGAAGTCTTTGTTGTTGATGACCGCCACCCCGAAGACATGGCGATGCTTCAGGCCCTTTATTCGCGCTCGCCCGCCAGCGTGGTTGATCATCTGGAAAAGCTGAAAAAGGCCGGCAGCGGCAAGTTCATGGACCAGTATTATGTCGGGTATGGCCATTCCTCTATTGGCGATTGCGGCCAGACCGTGTGCTTTATCGAGCAAGTTTCGATGATGGTTACCAAGGCGTTTCAGGAAAACCCGCTTTATAACGGTCAGGAAGCGTCCACGCGCTATCTCGATTACTCCAAGCAGGGGGTCTATGATCCCTATAACCATCCCGCCAGTGCCGCGATCCAGAGCAAGTGGAAAGAGATTTACACAACGACGATTGCCAAGCTGAAGACCGCGCTGGAGAAAAAACACCCCTATAACGCTGCCGAATACAAAACCGAAAAGCTGTGGCAAAATACGCTGCATGCCCGCGCGTTTGATATTAGTCGCAGCCTTTTGCCGCTCGGGGCGCAGACGCTGTTCAGCTGGAGCACGTCGCTGCGCCAGGCGCGGGACAATCTGCGCCGCCTGAAATACCACCCGCTGGCCGAAGTGCGTGAAGTGGCGCAAAGCCTGTTTGGCGAACTGGTCACACGCTATCCGCACAGCTTCCGTGCCGAGGATATGGACATGGAGTGCGTCCATCCCCGCGATTTCTATGCCCGTGACAATGCCCACCGCAATCACTATCAGTCGCCCAACGATATCCAGCGTCGCTTCAAGCTGACGCCCGATGAAACCAAGAGTCTGATGGACGGTGAACTCGTGATCCGCCGCGATGCGCTTGATCTGGAAGGGCTGTGCGAGCAGGAATCCAACATGCTGGCCAAGCGTCCCCGGGGGGCGGCCATGCCGTGGCGTCTGGAATCCTATGGCAACTACAACTTCATCTTCCTGCTGGATTTTGGCAGCTTCCGCGATATCCAGCGGCATCGCAACGGCGTGTGTCCGATCCCGCTCGTCGATGCGCGGTATGGCATCCATCCGTGGTATTTGACCCAGTTCGAGGATTTGCTGGGCAAAGAGGCCTTCGCCGCGCTTCAGCAGGAAATCGCGACACAGCTGGCGGCTATCGACTCGCTGGCTTCGCTGGGGATTGAAACCAATCCCTACGACAACCAGTATTTCTATCCGATGGGGCTGCGCGTGCTGGTCCAGACGGCCTATTCGGTGGCGGAGACGGCCTATGTCGGTGAACTGCGCTCCGGCAAAACGGTGCACGGCTCACTGCGGCCCATTGCGCAAAAGATGCTGGACGTTCTGGCCTATGACATCCCGAATATTGCGCTTTATGGCGATATGGATGTGGATGACTGGACGGCCAAGCGCGGGGATCAAACGATCACGGCGGTTAAAAGTGCTGGCTAGTTGAACCCATTTGACGCTTTGGCGAAGCCTGTGGGCAATTTGCTGCCAATCGTGCCGACAACGGCGAAAATGGCCAAGCAAATAATGCTGGCAATCATGGCATACTCAATCGCCGTCGCGCCGCTCTCGCTTGCAAGAAAGGTTTTGAGACTGGTCAAAGGGCCTTTTCCTCTGTGGGGAGGGAATTTGTTCTAACGCTTTTACCACAGTTGGCGTTAATTTTGGTTTAAGGAAGAGTTACGGAGCTTTGGGTGACATAAATCCGATCTTCATACGGCGATTGGGGGTATGAGGCGTTTCAATATACTTGTTGATTTTGCTCAGGGTATTCGTGTCGTCCTTGACGGGCTCGACGGCATGGATGCGCGGCACTGTCGCAAATGCTTTTTGGCCACACGTGTAAACGGTAACGAGCTGCTCGGAGAGAAGGGCTCCTTTGTTCTCGATAACAGGATTGGTTGATGTCGGCGGACCGAGTTTAAATCCACTATAAGATTGTGTATCACACAAGAACTCGCGCTGAAGTATTTCTCCGGTTTTGGGATGAGGAAAGCATCCGGTTACAAGGTAGAAAGGACCCGCTTGATTGTACCGTTCATCCGAAGCCATTACCAGTTTTTGCGAGGGGGACAGGGCTTCTGTAACCAGTTCGACTTTTGTTGCCGCAAATTTTGTGTAGGCGTCGATATCTTTTTCAACATCGATGACCAAGGTTCCAGTCGTTTTGTGAATGGCTTTCTGAAGTGACGGGTGCGTAGCAACGAAAGCCGTTGCTTTTGCGACAGGGCGGCTCAATAGCTTGTCGGCAAGATTTCGGGTCAGTGACTGGCTATAAATTTCATGCATAGAAATAATCCCTATATTGGCCTGTAATGCGTCCATTATAGCATAAAGGGCTGGCTGGATTAATTGGTTTCAGGTGAGGCCTTGGTTAAGGGCTGTTAACCAAGGCCCCGAAAAACCTATTTCTCGGCGGTCCGGTGCTGTTCGCGTGTTTTCAGGAAGCGCAATTGGGGGTTTTCTTCCATCGTGCGGTTCAGGTGCCAGGCGTTGCGGGCGAGGAAGACGAGCGCACCGTCATGGTCATGGGCCAATGCACTGCGATTGCTATCCTCAAAGCTCTTGAGGGCGGCGGCATCGTCGCTTTCGATCCAACGGGCGGCTTCCACACCTGCACTCTCGAACGTGGCGGGCAGGCCGTATTCGGCACTGATACGGGCGGCCAGCACCTCGAATTGCAGCGGGCCGACCACGCCGACGATCCAGTCCGCGCCGGTCAGGGGTTTGAAGACTTGGCTTGCGCCTTCCTCGGCGAAATGTTCAAGGGCGCGGCGGATATGCTTGACCTTCATCGGATCGCCGATATGCACGCGTTGGAGCACTTCCGGCGCAAAGCTGGGCACGCCGAGAAAGGCCAGGTTCTCGCCTTCGGTCAGCGTATCGCCGATGCGCAGGGCGCCGTGATTGGGAATCCCCATGATATCGCCAGCATACGCGTCTTCGGCCAGCTCGCGGTCGCGGGCGAGAAACAGAACGGCATTGTTGACCGCCAGCATCTTGCCGCTGCGGGCATGGAGAAGTTTCATCCCGCGCTTGAAATGGCCAGAGCATAGCCGCACAAAGGCGATGCGGTCGCGGTGGTTGGGGTCCATGTTGGCTTGCACTTTAAAGACGAAGCCGCTGACCTTGGACTCAAGCGGGTGCACATCGCGCAGGTCCGCTTTTTGTGGGCGGGGGGAGGGCGCGTTATCCGCAAGGCCGTGCAAAAGTTCCTGCACACCGAAATTGTAAAATGCGCTGCCGAAATAGATGGGGGTCAGGTGGCCTTCCAGATAGGCCTCGCGGTCGAACGGTTTGCAAAGGCCGCGTGCCATCTCGACCTCTTCGCGCAGCTTGGCGGCCAGCTCTTGGCCCAGATGTTGGTCAAGCTGCGGATCGTCAAGGCCCTCGCAGGCGATGCCTTCGCTCAGTTTATGGCGGTCGCTTTTGTCCAGCAGGATCAGCTTGTCGTGGAGCAGGTCATAGCAGCCACGGAAATCGCGTCCCTGACCGATGGGCCAGCTGGCGGGCGTGACATCAAGGGCCAGCGTTTCCTCGATCTCGCTCATCAGATCGAACGGGTCGCGGGCCTCGCGGTCCATCTTGTTGACGAAGGTGATGATCGGCACATCGCGCAGGCGGCAAACCTCAAACAGCTTGCGGGTCTGGGTTTCAATGCCTTTCGCGCCGTCGATGACCATCACCGCACTGTCCACGGCGGTTAGGGTGCGATAGGTATCTTCAGAGAAATCCTCGTGCCCCGGTGTATCGACGAGGTTGAAGCATTTGCCTGCGAAATCGAAGCTCATGACGGAGGCGGTGACGGAAATCCCGCGTTCACGCTCCACCTTCATCCAGTCCGAGCGGGCGCGACGTTGTTCGCCACGCGCCTTGACGGCACCGGCCATCTGGATCGCCCCGCCGAAAAGCAAAAGCTTTTCCGTCAGGGTCGTCTTACCGGCATCGGGGTGCGCGATGATTGCAAAAGTGCGGCGGCGCACGACATTGGTCGTCATGTCTTTATCGGTCATGAAAATCTTTGCTTTTAGGGATCAAGAACCAGAAGACGGTCTGGTACGGGGCCAAGCGGGATGCGCGGCAACATGTCTTCGTTGCCCATGGTGTTATAGCGCGGCGCGTGGTCAAAGACATCGGCGTTTTGGTTAGACATCAGTGGCACGCGCGGCAGCATATCGGGCCCGCGATAGATATCGCTGGGCACCGACGGACGGTCGTAAATCCAGTGCTCGTCATAAAACATATCGCCCGTTGGCCCACCGCCGACAACCGGCTGGGCGCAAGCCGGAAAGACCGCCAACCCAAGCAGAAAAACGATAAAACTAAAATGAAAGTCCATTCCCTATTATCCCTGATCCTCGCCGACAACCTTGTTGCGGCCTGTTTCCTTGGCACGATACAGGGCGGCGTCGGCGCGATCAAGGATTGTCGCGGGGGCGGCATCACTTTCATGGTTAACGGAAGCCACGCCAAAGCTGGCCGTCACCGGTATGGGCTCACCGCCGGAGGGCAGGGGGATGGGGGCTTCGGCAAGGCTTTCGCGCAGGCGTTCGCCGACCAAAAGGGCTGTTTTTTGCTCGGTGTCCGGCATGATCACGGCGAATTCCTCGCCGCCCATGCGCACCACAAGGTCGGAGGGGCGCAGGCTCGCCAGCACACGATTAATGGTCTCTTTCAGCACCGCGTCGCCCGCCGCATGGCCGTGCGTATCGTTAATGCGCTTGAAATAGTCAAGGTCGATGGAGAGGATCGACAGGGGGCGCACCGTCGCTTTGCAGCGGGCAAACAGCATCGGTAAGTGCATGTCCATATAACGGCGGTTATAGGCCCCGGTCAGCGGATCGACGAGCGCGAGGGACAGGCTCTGCTCGTAATTTTGGCGCAGGCGGTCATAGTGCCGTTTCTGGCGAATTTGTGTGCGGACGCGGGCGTTCAGCTCTGCGGCCTCGATGGGGCGCAGAAGATAATCCGTCGCACCCAGATCAAGGCCCTTGGCGACTTTCTCGATCTCATCGCCATTGGCGATCAACAGGACGGGCAGGTTGCGTGTTGCTTCGCTGGCGCGAAGCTGGGCGCACAGGCGCAGGCCGTCGTCGTCTTTGAGGTCCAGACTGATCACGGCCATATCATGCGTATTCGTCATGGCCGCGCTGGCCAGTTTGTCTGTGGTTTCAACTTGTGTCGTGTTCACGGCGTTTTTCATCAGGCAGGCTGCGATGGTCTGGGCCTCGTGCGCATCGTCTTCAAGCAAAAGGACGGCACCGCCCGTATCATCGGGTTCTTCGGTATCGGGCTTGGGCATCGAGAACTGGGCCGCCGTTTCTTCGCGCAGCCGCCATTCGTCGCGGATCATTTTCAGGCGCAGAAGCGAGCGCACCCGTGCCATCAGCGCGACATCGTCAATCGGTTTGCTCAAGAAATCGTCGGCTCCGCATTCAAGCCCGCGTACGCGGTCCGCGACGTCCGACAAAGCGGTGACCATGACGACGGGAATATGCTTGCTTGCCGGATCGGCTTTCAGGCGGGTGCAAACCTCGAACCCGTCCATGTCGGGCATCATGATGTCGAGCAGGATCAGATCAGGCGCATCGCGTTTGACGGCGTCCAGTGCTTCGGGACCATTGGTCGCCGTGGTGACGAAGTAATAGTCCTTGGCCAGTTTGGCTGCGAGCAGCTTGACGTTAAGAGGCGTGTCATCGACAACAAGGATGCGGGCGGACATGGCGCGTTATCCTTGCTGCGGCCCCACGGGCGGGCGTGAGGTAAACTCTTTGACGGTAGCCAGAAACGAGGGAACAGAAATCGGTTTGGAGATATAGCCTTCGCACCCGCTGGCGCGGATTTTTTCCTCGTCCCCCTTCATGGCAAAAGCCGTCAGGGCGACGACGGGGATTTTTTTAAGTTCCTGATCCTTTTTGAGGAGTTTTGTGACCTCGATGCCAGAGATTTCGGGCAACTGGATATCCATCAAGATCAGGTCGGGATGATGGGCGCGGGCCATATCCATCACACAAAGCCCGTCAGCCGTATGGAAAACAGTATAGCCGTTTGCCTCCAGCAAATCGCGAAAGAGCTTTTTATTCAGCTCGTTATCCTCGACAATCAGGATCGTTTTGGCGGATGATAAAGCCATGGTATAGCAGGTGAGGCCTATGCTGTTTCAAAGAATCACTCTGGAAAACAGGATAAGCCTGAAACCCTTAGCATCCTCTTAAGGGAAAGAAGAAGGTATACTCAAAGCACTTGAAAAATTGGCATCATCCCCTCAAAGATCGGGTCATACCGGCGAAGGCCGGTATCCAGGCGCGCCGTGTCCACGGCGCATAAAACGCCTAAAACCTGATTGTTTGGGACAAGCGGATGGCTGGGGACTGGATACCGGCCTTCGCCGGTATGACGGGTTTTTTTGATAAAAAGCCCAACTCTTGACGTGCGAAAGGTATAACGATAAAGGGGGCTGCAAGCTCCGAATGGTTCCGATGCCGGAATAAACGGTTTCACTGACAGGGCGGGTATGGGCAAAAAGCGAAAGAAGAAGGCAGCGGCGACGTGGGGCAAGGGGCTTGTGGTCGCTTTGGTTATCGCGGCTATGGCGGCGCTGTGGTTCTATCAACTGGGGCCTGAGGTGACTCACACCAAGTGGCGCGTACCCGTCAGGGTCGAGATGCCGAAGGGGCCCGATCTCTCCGGTCTGTCCATCCCGTCCGTGACAGACCTTAAGGACGTGCCCTCGTTTTGGCAGGATATGAGGCAGTGGAAAGAAGACTTGATGTCCCCGCCTCCTACCGGGCCCGAGGCCGAGCCATCGCCTGCCTTGCCGCCGCCTGTCAAAGGGGCTTCCCCTCGTGGACAGGTGCCGCTGCCTCAAGGAGAGGGGCGCGGGGAGATTGCCCTCATCATCGACGATATAGGGCTCAATGCCAAAAACGCCGCGCGCGCCGTGAGGTTGCCCGCCTTTGTGACGCTTTCCTATCTGCCCTATGCCTCGGGGCTTGAGGCGCAAACGAACGCGGCTGCGGCGGCTGGGCATGAACGCATGCTCCATTTGCCGATGGAAGCCGTCGGGGGCGAGAACCCCGGACCCTGTGCGCTTAAGACCGGACAGGGGGCCGAGCAATGGACGTTTTGCCTTGATAAAGCGTTGGATTCTTTTGAAGGCTTTGCGGGTGTGAACAACCATATGGGCAGCAAGTTCACCGCCGATCAGGAAGGGATGGCCTTTGTCACAGGCGTGCTGCACAGTCGCGGGCTCTATTTTGTCGACTCCCGTACAAGCAGCGAGTCGATCGCCCAGCAAGTGGCCGAAGAGCAGGGCGTGCGTACCGTCGGGCGCGATGTATTTCTGGACGACACGGTTTCCGCCGCTGCGATACAGGGCGAGCTTGCCCGTCTTGAGCAGGTGGTCCGGCGCAAAGGCTATGCGGTGGCAATCGGACATCCGCATGCCGCAACGCTGGAAGCTCTTGAGGCATGGATACCCCAAGCGCAAGCCCGAGGCTTTCGCTTCGTTCCTGCCAGCGCACTCGTGCGGTGAGCGGGGTGGGCAAAAAAGAAGGGCGGGAATATCCCGCCCTTCTTTTTCTTTTTATACCCAGTTCTTATTTGCTGACGCGCAGGTTTGACAGCGAGTCGCCGATCTTTCCGAAAATGCCGTTAAGCTGCGAGGTATCAGGGGCATAGAAGTAATAGCTGATCGCCGTCGCGCAGTTTTGAAGCATCGTTTTTGTCGCGGCATCCATCGTGTTATCCGTGTCAAGAGCAACAACGTAGAGATAAATATTGTGGGACTTGATTTCATTGCAAAGGGCCAGCGTTTTTGTGTCGAGATTTGCCTTTGAATCCGTCGCGTTGGTGACTTTAGAAGTCGAATTGGGATTCTCGTTTTTGAGTAATCGGCCATAGGTCAGATACTCGTAGGCGGTATACCCTTCATAATAACTGCCGCCAGGACCAAAGGTATTGACACCGTCCGTGAGCAATATGAGAGCCTTGTTGGTGTGCGCACCGTTATAATCCAAAGGCAGATTGTTGGAGTCCATAGCTCCGCCCCAAAGCCCGCGCCATTTGGGGGAAAGCATGCGCCATCCCCAGGCCAGACCCATGTTGATCATGGTATCGCCACCGGCGGCCATGTCGTCGATGGCGTTTTTGACGTCATTCTTTTGATTGGTCATCGGTGATACAGGTTTGACGCAATACTTGTTGGGACCTGTTGTCGGTACAGTATAGGCGTGCGCCAAATCCGATGACATGAGCGTAACGGCGAAGAGGGTCAACGCCAGGGCATTTGTGACTGTAAAGAGAGAACGTGGCATTTTTGCCTCCTTTGAAGCCTTGGCTACTGGCCCGAGACGCATGATTGTGTTGACGAGTTATAGGAGAAGCCAGCGTTGCAATAACAGGCCCCGTTGCTATAATAAGCGTTGTACCTGCTTGTATAAATGTTGCTTCCTTGTGGGCAGAAGGCAACGCAGGAATTGTTGCCCGCATCATAATAAATCGACGTATATTGGCAAACGCAGGCTTGCAGCGAGGTGTCCCACTTCATGTTCGTGCCGCATTGTTTGACGCAGCCGCCAGAACCATTACTGGCCCAACCACTCCATGTGTCACACAGACACTGTCCGTTTGATAGATACATGCCCGGTATACCACTGCATATGGAGACGCAGGTGTTATTCGCGTAATTGTAGTTATAGCCTGTGTTGCAGAGGCATTTATGCGCGCTGCTGTTCCAGGATGAATTGTATGGGCACGAGATGCAGTTGCCTTTTATGTCCAATTCCGTATTACACACGCATTGATGCGTGCTGCTGTTCCATGTCGTATTGCTAGGACAGGTAATACATCCATTGTTGCTGTTCGTGCCATAGTTGCAATCGCATAAGCCTGTTTGAATATTATAAGACGATCCTGAAGGACACCACCAATCGCAGCTTCCCGAATTGTTGTAATGATACCCAGCGTAAGAGGCACCGTAATCGGAATCGTTGCCTTTATAACAAGGGTGATAGTAAGCCGAGAATTGGGTGGCTTCATCGCTTGAGCTGGGTGGTGTGTCGGTGAGATCTGCGCCGGTTGTAAGCGGTGCATTGGCTTTGCCGATTGAGCTTGTGCTCCAGTGCCTTTCCTCGACACAGCCCGCCCATGGCATGCTTGTGGGCCAAGTCCAGTGGTATTTGGGCGATAGCGAGTTGAGCCAGTTTGCGTGGTTCGTGCCAATATTGACGGTTTGGCCAAATGGGACAAGGCCAACCCAGACGTTATTTGTGCCGGTCGCATACAGGGCATCGACCATGGCTTTCGCCGCCGTCTTTAAAGCACCAAGCTTGCCCGAACTGTTCATGGACCCTGTATTATCAAGAACCATAACGACTTCAATACCCTTGGACTCGCGTTTGATTTCCGTGCTGACGTTTGTGCTCATGGTGTGATAGCCCATGACGCCCATCAAGATGGTCGGCATATTGACGGATGCCGAAATGGTTACGGTTGATTGATCGGGCGACACAGTAACAAGCACGCTCGGACTGCTGGCTCCAAGGTAATTGTCAGGAAAATTGGCTTTGAGATATTTCTTGGCTTCTGTTTCGGCATCGGCTGAGCTGAGGGTCGACGCCGCAGCAAGGCCCGCTGCATCAAGGGCCTGTGAAAGGCGGGTCTGGACGAGCTGTTTTCGGGCAATGTCAACGGCAGCACCGGAGGCACCGACCAGGAGGGTAATCAGCAAGCAAAGAAGCGGGAGGGCAACGCCCCCGGTTTCTTTGGCGAATTGTCTGATTGAAGCCAGAAAAGGTGACATGGCTTCCGTCCTTTCTTCTTTCATAGGGGGCATCGTCCGTGTGTGGTTGTGACTTAGGACAAGCCTTGTTAAAACCCATATTTGTAATCTACGGTAAATACAAGGGTATTCGCTGTTAACCAACACGTCTGCGGCTGTAACCCCAGTGGTGAAGGACGCGATAAGAGGGGGGGGAGCCCCCTTTTATCCACCCTATTATCTCCTAGATGTCTTTATGAAGCCTTAATATTTATAGGTTCAAATCAAAAAATGACGTGTCGGAAAGGGGTTACTTCTTGCAATGGGCAAGCTTGCTCTTGCATGGAAGGCTCGGCCTCGGCATAGTGAACGGGGTGCGCTTTTCTGGCGCGTGATTCGTTAAGACGATGCATGAACGGGCTCGCTTATGATGATTGGACGTTGCTTCAAAATCTTTTTCCTTATGATGCTGCTGGTTGCTGCTGTGGGGCGCGGGGCACCAGCCTTGGCCGCCGACATGCCAACCGCTGCCGGATCGCCGATTGCGGGGATTTCCTTTGATGATCGACCGCTTATCCTGCCGGTTCAGCGTAACTTCCAGATGGCGATGCTGACGGCGAGCAGCGAGCTTGGTCGCTCGTGCGGGCGGATGGAAGCCTATGGCTGGCGCACGGCCTCGGACGAGCAGGGGCGGGTGAACTTGCTGTTCAACAATGTTGTTGATCGCTTAAGGGCGCAAGGCTTTGCTGTTGAATCCAAGACGGTCAATTCCGTATCGCGCGATGTCACGATGTTTATCGCCGACCGCACCGACAAGCATCTGATCTTTCTTTGGTCGGCTGGCGAGATCGGCCTTGTGATGGTTTTATGTGAAACTTCTGCGCCAGTATCCGCCTTGTCGTCTGTCCAGAGCAACGCGGAAACCAATCAGCCAGCTTCTTTGCCCAGCCATCTGCCCATGGCTGATACGGTGCGGACGTCCGGTCGTCTGGCTGGCGAAAAGATGACGGTGCCGTTGTCGGCAACGGGTAAGCCTCTCCACAAAGACTTTTCGCCAATGGGGCAATGGATTGGTAATTATACCTGTGCGCAGGGGACAACCGGCGCGACCCTTTCAATTGAAAAGGTGAAGGGTGAGCAGTTCGAGGGCGAGTTCAAGTTCTATCCCACCCCGCGCAATCCGTATGTGCCGGTTGGCAGCTATCGTGTGTTCGGCGAGTATGACGCGGACTCGCAGCGTATCCTGATTAATCCGGGCAAATGGGTCAACAGGCCGAAAGACTTTTATAATACGATCATGATCGGCAGCTTTGATCCTGTTGCTGCAACGTTCAGTGGTTACTTCCAAGGGATAACAGGTTGCACGAGCTTTGAAGCGCATCTGGCCCAGGCGGGAAGTGCGGCCAAGAAGGCTGTGAAGGAAAAGAAGGCCAGCAAGAAGAAGGAGACAAAACCGGCTCCTGCCAAGAAGACCGAAAAGACGGTCAGCAAGACGGACAAAGCGAGTGTGACGGCCCCCAAGAAGAAGGAAGCTGTTGCCGCCAAATCTGTTGCACCAGAGACGGCTCCCCTCGCACCCGTGGCTGCCCCAAAGCTGGACCCGGTGAAGGCTCCGGCTGCGACGCCGGCAGAGGCCGCGAAGACCGCGAAAGATGCGATGGCGATTGTTAAGGCCCCTGCGCCAGTTACTACGGGACGTACCTCGGCGATCGAACCGCCGGCGGGCATCGTTTTGGGGACGGATGGCGAGCAGAAATGATAACCGGAAATAGGGCAGGCAGCCTTAATGTCTTGCCAAAGGCGGAAGCGGTTTGCTTCCGCCTTTTTTGTGCAAAAAAGCTCCTCCCGGTGCCCTGTGAAAACTATCCCCAAAAATGTGGATAACTTTGTGGGCAATTCTTTCTGCCTTTGCGGATTTACTGGGTTTTAAGCGCGTTTTATCGGCTTGCCTGTTTTTTAGGCAGTGCATCTATCTTATTGATAGGGCGTGTTTTAGTGGCTTTTTCCTCCTTATTCTGCCCCGGTTTTATTCCCGTTTCGAAAAAAGGGAGGCGCAGAAAGGGGGAATGTGAACAATCAGCCCTTTATCTGTCCGATTTAGGGGGGCTGGATCAGGGATAACGATACGATGGTGTTACCATTTTTGGCTAGGAAAGTCCCCAAAAAGGCAAAAGTCAGGTCGAAATAAGGTGCAGTCCGCTGTCCACAGGCAGGATCGCGCCGGTGATCGAGCTGTTCTCAAGCAGGCACAGGACGGCTTTGGCGATATCGATGGGCTGACTGGCATGGCCAAGCGGTGTTTCGGCGCATCGCGCTTTGAAATGAGCCTGTGACTGCCGCTCGTTGATCAGGCTGGGGCCGACGGCCACGGCGTTCACACGGGCCCTTGGCGCAAAGGCCGTGGCCAGCGCGGGGATTGTTTCGCGCAGAAGATGGCGGCTGTGGGCATAATGGGTCAGGATCGCTGGCTGGCTGGTATTGTCGAGGATATGGACGATGGCTCCGGCACTGTCAGCGGCAAGCCCGCCCAGAAGGGCATGGGAAAGCGTGATCGGCGCAGCAAAGTTGATGGCCTTGTGGCGGCTGCCGTCGGGGTCTTGGTCGTCATGCTCGAACAGGCTGGCATTGTTCACCAAAGCCGTGAGCGGCGGGCCTTGCAGCGAGAGGATCAGAGCGGCGACGGCCTGCGGGTCGGCCAGATCGGCTTGTGCCATGCCAGCATAACGGCCCAGTGCCTTGATTTCCAGCGCAAGGCTTTGCGCCGCGTCGGCGGAGCGGTTGAAGTGGATCGTTACATCCCACCCCGCCTGCGCGAGGGTCAGCGCGATCTCGCGCCCGATGCGGAGCGCGGCTCCCGTGACGAGCACGTGGCCCTTGCTGTTGTCATTCATGCGGCTTGTCCTTGCGCTGTGAGCCTGTCACAAGGGCCTTGATCACGCCGTGCCATGAGCGGATTTCCTGTTCCGTCATGTCGGCGCGTTGCAAGGCGGCGTGCAGGTTGCGCGTCATCGTCGGGCGCATATCGTCCGCCACAAAGAATCCGGCGGTATCCAGATAATGCTCAAGCCGGTTGAAGAAGTTTTGATATTCCTCGCGGGTTGCGGGGCGGCTTTTGCCGACGTGAATCTGGCTGGGCGGGGTGCTGTCATTCGCCTGATACCATTCATAGCCGATGAGCAAAACGCACTGCGCGAGGTTCAGCGACATAAAGTCGGGGTTGAGCGGAATCGTGATTTTTGTGCCCGCCATCGCGATATAATCATTCACAAGACCTGTGCGCTCTGGCCCGAACAGCACGCCGATTTTCTCATCGGCCCGCACGCGCTCTACCATGTCGGGCGCGGCGGCTTTGGCCGTCAAGATGCGGTTGGTCATGTCGTTGGGACGCGAGGTGGTGGCATAGACATGGTTCAAATCGGCAATGGCGTCTTGCACGCTGTCAAAGAGTTTCGCGTTTTCCAGAATATCATCCGCGCCCGATGAGGCCGCCATCATCCGCTGACGATGCACCTCGCCAAGCGGCCACGGATCGCGCGGCGCGACGATGCGCAGTTCACCCAGCGCGCAATTCGCCATAGCCCGCGCCGTCATGCCGATATTCTCGACAAGCTGCGGATGAACAAGAATGATGATGGGGGCGGTGGTGGCCATGGTGTCTGTCATTTAGGGTTCCGGCGGAATGTGTAAGGATGTGATATAAGTTTAAGGTGAATTTTTAAAAACAGGTGTTACAGACAAACCGTTTGTTATAGGCGTGATCTCGACCTCGCTGCCAAGGGATAGGTTGAGGTGGTCTAAAATCTCTTGCGGGATTTCAAGAAAAAGACCTTCGCTGGTTTCTTCTGTGATACGGGATAACATGCGGACTCCGTTTGCTAACATCTCTGGGATGCCTTTTGCCTATGAAGCGTTGTGCTTCCTATCAAAAATGCGTCATCCCCGCGAAAGCGGGGATCCAGCCTTCCTTGCCATTTGCGCGGCATCAGGCTTTTATAACCCTTATCGTTTAGGTATAACCAGTAGGGGGTGGATTCCCGCTTTCGCGGGAATGACTCAACTTTGTATTGCTAGCACATCCTTCACGGGATGGAAAATCTTATGTCCGGCGGTGATGGCGGGGCGGAGGAGGCGGGCTTAATTCTCGAAGTTGAACTTATCCAACGGGATGCAGCCGCGCCCTTCCTTTGCCGCCTTGGGATCATAGGGGCCTTGGCGGGTGATGGTAGCGTGACCAAAGTCTTTTTTTTCTTGCCCATTCTTGGCGAAAATACCGGTTTGCAGATATTGAAAACGGATATTGGCGGAATGCGTTATCGTGTTATCTCGGAGCACTTTATGTTCTGTTACTTGTCCCTCAACGATAATTGTCGTTGGCTTGCCGCCGAGTAACACCTCGCGAGAAGCTGGAGCCAGACAGAGGTCATCCAGTTGGTTATTGGCCTCGATTGCATGGCCTCTTGGCAGCACTTCTTTGGCGGAGTAATATATGGGGGGGGCTAAGTCGTAGATTATCTTACCCGCAAAAATACATGCCACCCCAGAAACAAGACCATAAAGAACAGCATTTTTAATGACGGCGTCTTTCCTTCGTTTTATTACGATGCAATGTCTGGAGTCTTGTTCATCCAGCCCTTTCAGGCGGGGTTTCATAACGTCCCAGCCTGTTTTATAGGTGTAAAGCGTTGCCAACCATGCAATGCCTCCTGCGGTTTTGCAAAGGATTTGAAGAAAAGGAACATCAAAGAAATAACTGGCGTCAATGCCAAGAGCCACCATGCCCGCGCCGATCAGAGCAATGGCACCATGTCGGGTCAGCGTGTTTTTATAGGCGCTGAAACGCTTCAAAATATCGGGCATGAAAAGAGCTCCTGAAAAAGAGTTGTTTGTTATGTCGATCGGGTTTTTGATCCACTATCGTTATAGGATAACGTGAAAAACGATGCAAGATAGGGGTATGGTTAATAGATGCGGTGTATAGGTCAGAGACATAAGCCTAAGAACCTGTTTACGATCTCGTATCATATTCGAAAGAACACTGTCATTCCGGCGCAGGCCGACAAAACGTATACGTTTTGCGCGTAGGGCCGTAAGGCCCGAAGTCCGAGGCTTGCCGAGGATACAAACAGGCAAAAAGCCTGTTTGTACAAATCTAGACGGTCCGCGTCCGCGGGCCAAAAGAGTCTTATGCGCGGCAGACGCCGCGCTACTGGACCCCGTTTTACAACGGGGTGACGCAAGCGGAGAGTTGGATGACAAAAGATCGTAAACAGGTTCTAAGTCATTCCCGCGAAAGCAGGAATCTATAACTGTTGAAGCGAACCTTTGCCCCGAGCCTAGATTCCCGCTTTCGCGGGAATGACTCAGGGGGTTTTACTCCCTTCTCCATGTTGTGCCTGTGGGACCATCTTGCAGGATGATGCCTTGGGCGGCGAGGGCGTCGCGGATGCGGTCGGACTCGGCGAAGTTTTTGGCTTGGCGCGCTTCAAGGCGTGCGGCGATTTGCGCTTCGATTTCTGCGTCCGTGGGACCGCCTTTTTGCGCCGCGCCCTTGAACCAGCTTTCCACGTCTTGCAACAGGAGGCCCAGAGCCTCACCCGCCGCGAGTAATCCGGCTTTCAGTTTGGCTTTGGTGTCGGCATCCTCGGCGCGGTTCAGTTCACTGGCCAGATCGTGAATATGCGCGATGGCTAGCGGCGTGTTGAGGTCGTCGAGCAGCGCGTCTTCGATAGCGGCGGGGACTGCCTTCTCGTCAGCAGCGGGAACATCCTGCACCTTCCTCAACGCGCCGTACCATTTATCGAGTGTCGCCTTGGCTTTGGCGAGTCCTTCCTTGGTGAAGTCGCATGGCTGCCTGTAATGCGAGGCGAGAAGCGAGAGGCGCAGGGCCTCACCCGGAGCCTCTTCCAAGAGTTCATGGACCGTGAAGAAGTTGCCCAGCGACTTGGACATTTTCTCGCCATTCACGATCAGAAAGCCGTTATGCATCCAGTATTTTGCCGGAGGCTTACCGCAATGGGCGCAGGAGCTTTGCGCGATCTCGTTTTCATGATGCGGAAAGATAAGGTCAAGCCCGCCGCCGTGAATGTCGAACGTCTCGCCCAGCAAATCATCCGCCATGGCCGAGCATTCAAGATGCCAGCCCGGACGGCCATAGCCCCACGGGCTGTCCCAGCCTTCGCCGCCTTCGGGCGCGGGTTTCCACAAAACGAAATCGGCGGGATCTTTTTTGTAGGGCGCGATTTCCACGCGGGCTCCTGCTATCAGCTCATCGCGCGTGCGGCGTGAGAGCTTGCCATAATCGGGCATCGTCTCAACGGCAAACAGCACATGCCCCTCGGCTTCATAGGCATGGCCGCGCTCGATCAGCGTTTGGGTCAGCGCGATCATCTGCGCGATATAGTCCGTGGCGCGAGGCTCAAAATCGGGGCGCAGCGCGTTAAGCTGGTCCATATCTTCATGAAAGATTTTCGTCGTCCCGACCGTCAGCTCTTTGATCGAGACGTTGCGCTCTTTCGCCCGCGCCAGAATCTTGTCATCCACATCCGTGATGTTGCGGGCATAGGTTACTTTGGGGAAGTGCCGCTTGAGCAAGCGATAGAACGTGTCAAACACCACCACAGGCCGCGCATTGCCCAAATGCGCAAAGTCATAAACGGTTGGCCCGCAAACATACATGCGGACATGCGCGGGATCGAGCGGCTCAAACGCCTCTTTGGTGCGGGTGAGGGTGTTGTGGATGGTGAGTTGGGTGGTCATGTGAAGGTTCCCCAGTGTTAGTTTATGACATCATATTGTAGGTTCAAATAGCTGTGATCGAGCTTGTTACATGCCTTCAGCTTTAACGCCCTAACTTTATGAAGGTCAGCTAAGTTGTGCAAGGACTCGCCGTCCATCAAAGTGGGTGTGTTCGTGCCGCCGATCAGAGCGGGGGCAATAACAATGGAGATATGGTCTATAAGCCCTTGTCGAACGAATTGAGTGTTCAACGTGCCGCCACTTTGGACTGTCAATTTATTCACGCCGTAATCGTTCTTCAATTTTGAAAAGAGATCGGTGAACTCGATGCCGTTTTCATAGAACAAAACAGTTAGAGTTTCTCTGTTTGCTATTTCAAAGGCCGGATGACGGTGATTATCAGTCACAAGAATGACGCTCTTAAACCGTCTGAGAAGACAGACCACGCCTGAAGCCTCAAGATGGGGTTTGTTATCTATGACAATCATGGTGCAGTAAGGATTCTCCGATGCAGGAAGACCGTGATTTGAGCCAATCTTGGCCATAACACGACCTGATATGAGTGAAAATGCATCGGTTTCCTGTTCAAGCCTGTAATACTGTTCTAAGCCTTCTGCGACCCCTGTGATGTTCGGAAAATCTTTGTCAACGTCTAATGCATCCGTATCGCCTGTCGATATCTTTCCGTCGACCGACATTAACATGAAAAGCGTTGTTTCAGGGCGCATTTATGCCTACCCCTTTAGTCTGTGCATAGACCGATCAAAGCCAATCAACGGAAGAAATGATTTCATCTCTGGGCCATGATCTGTCCCCGTCAAAGCTCGCCGCAGCGGCATGAAAAGGTCTTTGCCTTTGCGGCCTGTTTTCTCCTTGATCGCGTTGGTCCATGCCTGCCATGTGTTTTGATCCCATGGCTCGGCGGGGAGGAGGGCGGCGGCATCGGCGAGGAAGGCGGCGTCTTCGGTGAATGCGGGCACCTCGCCATGCGCGACATCCCACCATGGACGGACATCTTCGATGGTGGCGAGGTTGGCGCGAACGGCCATCCAGAACTCTTCTGTTACATGGCCGAGGCCTAGCGCGTCCAGACGCTGGCTCACAACCTCAAACGGCAAGTGGTGCATGATCTTCGCGTTGAGGGTTTTCAGCTCCTCCACATCGAATTTCGGCGTAGCGCGTGAGATGTGAGAAAGATCGAACGAGGCGGTCAGCGACTCCATATCGGCATAGGGCGCGATGGAATCCGAGGTGCCCAGCTTGGCGAGCAGCGAGGTGATCGCCATCGCCTCGATGTGCATTTCCTCGCGCAGGCTGATGATGCTTAGCGCACCAAAACGTTTGCTCAGCTTCTCGCCGCCTGCACCCGTCAAAAGCGGGAAATGTGCGAAGGCGGGGACGGGCTTGTCCGTGATAGCCTGCCACAATTGCAATTGTACGGCGGTGTTGGTGACGTGATCCTCGCCGCGAATGATATGGGTGATGCCCATATCCGCATCGTCCACGACGGAGCAGAAGGTGTAGAGTGGCACGCCGTCCTCGCGTATAATCACGGGGTCGGAAAGCGACGAGGAGGGGAAAGTCTTTTGCCCCTGAATGCCGTCGTTCCATGTCACATCGACATAATCCAGCTTGAACCGCCAGTGTGGCTTTTTGCCCTGCGCCATCAGCGCGTCAATCTCGGCCCCAGACAGCTTCAGCGCAGCGCGGTCATAAACGGGCGGCAGGCCTCGGCCCAACTGGGTCTTGCGCTTAAGGGCCAGCTCGTCCTGCGTCTCGAAACAGGGATAGACGCGGCCCGTGGCTTTAAGAGCCTCCAGCGCCTCGTCATAGCGGGCGGTGCGGGCGGACTGCTTTTCAAAAGCGTCCCAGTTCAGCCCCAGCCACTTAAGGTCGCGCTCAATCGCTTGCGCGTTTTCGACGGTGGATCGCTCGTGATCCGTGTCATCCATACGCAGCAAGAAACGGCCCGCGTTTTTACGGGCGAACAGATAATTAAACAAAGCGGCGCGGATATTGCCAATATGCAAAAGCCCCGTCGGCGAAGGCGCAAAGCGAACATAAACAGTCATGAGGCCTGTTTTAGCAGCAAAAACGGGGGAAGGGGAAGGGGGAAAGAGGGTGTAAGTCAGGGGATAAAGGGCTTTTTAAAGAGGAGCCGCACGAAAAGGGGGCAGGTTAAGCCCCCTTGGTCCCGCTCTTGAGGCTTGGACCTTGGCAAGGGCTCAGTCTGTGAAGCTGAACTTGTCCAGTGAGACGCAGGCGTGGGGGGTCTTTCCGCGCGGAATATCGAACGTGAAGATGCGTTTGTCGGCGGGGACTTCAGAAAAAATGCCTGACGGTGCATAGACCAGACTCACTTGGGCCGGTTTCTTGCCTTGACGGGGCGAGGTTGGCGGCGTGACCGCGACACGGAAGAGATGGGGTGTTTCAGGGGGTTCGACATATCGTTCCGCCGCTTTGTTGGTGCAAACGGTTTGCATAAGACGTTGAAGGTGACGGCGTTCCGGTGGCAGGACCGAGACATTTGTCATGTATCTTGCGTTGTTGCATCGTTCTCTTTCAATCGCCTGCTGCTGTTCCGCTTTGACGCAAGGGTATGCGATCGTGCAGATTATGGAAGCCAGTGAACCACAAACCACAAAAACCAGAGTCGGCGGGCTGATGTCATTAAGTCCGTTGTCAACTGATTTGAGCAACCTTTTGCCGCAATTTATCATTTTCTCTATCATGATGGTTCACCTAATGAATGAAATATGTCCGTTTTCTACAAGGTGAAAAATATTTGCGCAATAATAAATAAAGGCTGTTAAGGCGGTGTGCGTCGAATGTTTCATAAGGGGACTAACGAAACGATCCAAGACTGGGATATGGTTAATTAAGGGGGCGTAGGTGACCCCAAACAGAGCAAGTTCTTCTTGGTTAAAGGGGGAGGCTTGTGGTAGCAGGAGGGGCAAAGACAACCTTTTGTAACGGAGACGAGAATGAGTGGTCTGGACACAATTGAAACGGACAAAACATATGCGAACAGCATTGTGATTGTCGATGCCTCATCGAACGGCCATGATTGGGACGGCGATCCAGTTATTGCAGAATCTTGCAGCGATGTGCTGGGCACGATGACGGCGTATCTGGTTGATAAAGGTATTTTGCCTTCAAAACCAAACGTAGTCATGATGAGCGAGCATCAAGCAATGGATGCGCTTATCTCCAATGGAGCCAGCGCACGGATCGTGGAGAGCCCTTTGCTGGTCTTGGTTGCGCAGAACGATGGTGCGGAAGAGCAATATGGCCAGAAGTTTATTAACTGGTTGGTAAGCGAATATTATTCGTATGATCGAAGGAATATGGGGGTTCCGCATATTCTTCCTGTTTTCAATCGCGAGACGGCGCATCTTCCTTTATCCCTCGCTTTGAAAGCGACGGAAATGGACGCGTTAATTACCGATGCGCTTGTTCGCACGATGGAACGCACAGATAAGAATCGAGCCCCTGCGCGCGTAACTGGGGCTTCGTCTTGCAATGGTCCTTGCACGGTCAATCGTGAAGGCGAAGTTTATAACATAGGGTAGTTTGTGGAGCCCCCGCGACGTCTGGCCATCAAGATTTACGGTGTTGTTAGCCTGCGGAGCCTATCTGGAAGTTGAACTGTTTTTGGGAGAGCGCAAATGTCGGATGAAAAGTTTAAAGTGTTGGTTGTTGAAGATTATGGTTCACTTAATAAAAACCTGGTACGCCTTTTTAATGGGGTTGGGATTGAAGCGGCGGGTGCTTTGTCCGTTACGGATGCGATAGATTATCTCAATCAGCATAAGGATGTTGATCTTGTGACTTTGGATGGAGATATGGGGGCGCGTCATGGTCGCGAGGTCGCTGAGCATATCGTCAATGTCCTTTGGCCTCAACAAGCCGAGGCTGCTTGTGGTAAAACCGCTTTTGTCGTAATTTCCGGTATTCCGTTCGAGCCAGAAGGCGTGTCGGAAGTCTATGACAAAGGGGTTGCGAGAGAAAAGATTCTCTGCGCCGATGGTGGCATTAAAGGATGGCTGCGGCATATGAAGTCGCTGGTTCCGGCTTGATAGCCATAGTCCCAATGTCGTCATCGCGAAGCCCCGAAGGGGCTGTGGCGATCCAGTCCCCAATTTTCAAGCAGAAGGACTGGATTGCTTCGTCGTGCTTCGTGACGATGAAACCTCCATTTTACGTATGAACCCTTCATAAGGTCGTTGACATAAATCCCTTGCAGGTGGAGGCGTTTTGGTTAAGCTGCGCGCATCTGGTGTGCGGTGCTGTTAGGGAAGGAAATGCGATGCGGCGGCTTTCGTTGGTGATACCTGTTTTCGGGGCTACGCTTTTTTCAAGTGCCGTTCTCTTATTCTGGGTCGAGCCGATGTTCGCCAAGATGCTCTTGCCCTTGTTGGGTGGGGCTCCGGCGATCTGGGTCACTGCGATGCTGTTTTATCAGATGGCCCTTCTGGTTGGATACGCCTATGCGCATGTGACCAGTCATTTCCTAAGACCGACGGTTCAGGCCGTTTTGCACTTGGCTTTGCTTGTGGCGGCGATGGTTGTCTTGCCGATTGCTGTTCCCGCAGGGTGGACTCCGCCAGCCGGAGGTAACCCCGTCGGATGGATGCTGGGACTGCTGACGGTTGCGCTGGGGGCTCCGTTTGTCCTTTTGGCGGCGACAGCACCGATTGTGCAGCGATGGTTCGCCTCAACAACGCATCCACAAGCGGATAACCCCTATTTCCTTTATGCGGTCAGTAATGCCGGAAGCCTGCTTGGCCTGTTTGCCTATCCCTTTTTGTTAGAGCCGCACTTGCGTCTTGTGACGCAGAGCCATGCGTGGAGCAGCGGTTTCTTTGTTCTGGTTGTCTTGGTCGGGTTGTCGGCTGCGCTTGCGCGGCGGTTCGGGCGGTCGGTGGAGGTGGTGCCCTGCGCGCCCATAGAAACTGCGCCCTCTGACAAGGCCGAAACACAGGCAATAGGTGCAAAGCGTTTGTTGATGTGGGTCCTTTTGGCCGCTGTTCCGTCCAGTTTGATGCTCAGTGTCACGAGCTTTATTTCAACAGATATAGCCGCCATCCCGCTGATGTGGATTGTGCCTCTCGCCCTTTATCTGGTGACATTTATTATCGCTTTTTCATCAAAGCCTGTTTTGTCCAGCCGTTTTGTCGAGTGGCTTCAGCCGTTTCTTGTCATCCTTCTATGTATTACGTTTGTGTCCACCTTGGGCCGGACCGGGTCAAATTCGTTTTTTGTTTTGCTGCTTCATCTGGCCGTTTTCTTTGTTTGTGCGTTGGTTTGTCATTTCGAGTTGATGCGCCTGCGCCCGCCGCCGCGCTTTTTGACAGCCTTTTACCTTGCCCTATCTTTTGGCGGCGTTTTGGGCGGTGCGTTTAATGTTCTCGTTGCTCCCTTCGCCTTCAACGATGTTTATGAATATCCGATAGGTCTTGTGCTGGTTTGTTTGTTGCGACCTAAGTCTCGGCAGACTGTCTCCTTGCAAGAGTCTTTGTTCGTATTCTCTGTTGGCTTGATCGTCTTGGCCGTTATGGCATGGTATTTTTTAGGCGGAGACGGGAATGTTTCAACCGTTTTAGAGGATTTTGTCTTCAAAGCGTTCTTGGTTCTTGGTGTCTTGTTTTTGTTTGCTGTGCGCCATGACTCTGTTTCTTATGCCGGTGGCGTCGCCGTATTTTTGTTGGTGACGATAGGCTCTTCCTCTTCATTGCTTTACTTAGAGCGCAGTTTCTTTGGTGTTGTGCGTGTGCGGGATATACAGGACAAGGGCGTTCGCATGCTTGAGCATGGAACTACGGTTCATGGCGTTCAGGCATTGGATCAGGCCCAGAAGCTTGAGCCGCTTAGCTATTATTCCCACTTTGGCGGCATGGGAGAGGTTTTGTTATCACTTGAAGCACGGAAGCCTGATGCCAAAGTCGGCGTGATTGGCCTTGGCACGGGAAGCCTTGCCTGTTACGGCACGGATAAATGGCACTATACTTTCTATGAAATTGATCCCGTCGTCGTTAAAGTTGCCAGCGATCCCGCGCTGTTTTCCTATCTTACGGGATGTGGCCGCCCTTATGATATTATTATAGGGGATGGCAGGCTTGAAATCGGCAAGGCACCCGATGGCACTTATGATGTGATCGTTTTGGATGCTTTTTCTTCGGATGTTATCCCCCTGCATTTGTTGACGAAGGAGGCGATGAACCTGTACCTCAGCAAGCTTGCCGAGGATGGCATCTTGGTGCTGCATCTCAGTAATCGCTATTTCGATTTGGCTCCTGTTGTCACGGCGATGGCGCGTGAGCTGGGACTCACTTCCCTTGTGCGGCTATCGTCTGCGGGCGAGATTGAGGGCACCAAACTGCCTTATACTGCTTCTATCGTCGCGGCTGTTTCAAGAGAGCCGAAGGACCTTGCCGCGCTCGCGTCGAAGGATGGATGGAAGCCCATACCGGTTGATCCTTCTTTGCGTTCGTGGACCGATGATTATTCCAACCTTCTCTCGACACTTGGTTTCGCGCGCTTGGCAAAACAAAAACCAGTCGTTGAGGTCAAGCCAGATTAGCTTGGATAGTGATGGGTTGTCTGGTGTGAGCGGTTGGTTTAGGATTTCCTTATGGTCTTCCCGATTTTTGCCGATGTGAAAAAGCCGGACTATCGTCCCGAGGCGGGGCGGGGGTTTACGCTTGTTTCCGATTATCAGCCCGCTGGCGATCAGCCAGCGGCGATTGCGGAGCTGTGCGCGGGGCTTGAGGGCGGGGCGCGGGATCAGGTTTTGCTGGGCGTCACCGGATCTGGTAAAACCTTCACGATGGCACAGGTGATCCAGCGGTTGCAGCGTCCTGCACTGGTGCTGGCCCCCAACAAGACGCTGGCGGCGCAGCTTTACGGCGAGATGAAAAGCTTTTTCCCCGACAATGCGGTGGAGTATTTCGTCAGCTATTACGACTATTACCAGCCCGAAGCCTATGTGCCCAAGACCGATACCTATATCGAAAAAGAGTCGATGATTAACGAGCAGATCGACCGGATGCGTCACGCCGCAACGCGCGCGTTGCTTGAACGCGACGACGTGATTCTGGTGGCTTCGGTGTCGTGCATTTATGGCATTGGCTCGGTCGAGACGTATCAGGATATGGTGCTGGCCTTGCAAAAGGGACAGACGGTGCCGCGTGAAGAGATGCTCGCCGCGTTCGTACAGCTTCAATACAAGCGCAATGACATTGGCTTTTCGCGCGGCGATTTCCGCGTAAAGGGCGACACGGTTGAAGTGTTTCCCGCTCACATGGAAGATCGCGCATGGCGGCTGTCTTTGTTCGGCGACGAGATCGAGAAGATCATCGAGATTGATCCGCTGACGGGCGAGAAGGGCAAAGAGCTGGACGGGATCAAGCTTTATGCCAACAGCCATTATGTCGTGCCGCAATTCACGATTGAGCAAGCGGTAGCGCGGATCAAGGCGGATTTGAAGCCTCGTCTTGAAGAGTTGCTCGCGCAAGGCAAACTCGTTGAGGAGCAACGGCTGCGCGAGCGTATTACGTTTGATATGGAGATGATGCTCGCGACGGGAAGCTGCGCGGGGATCGAGAATTACTCGCGCTATCTGACGGGCCGCGCAGCGGGTGAGCCGCCGCCGACGTTGTTTGAGTATTTGCCAGAGAATATGCTGCTGTTCGTGGATGAAAGCCACAACATGATCCCACAGCTTAACGCCATGTATCGCGGGGATTTCCAGCGCAAGACGACGCTGTCCACCTTCGGATTTCGCCTGCCGTCCTGTGTCGATAACCGCCCCCTCAAGTTCGAGGAGTGGAACCGGATGCGGCCTCAGACGATTTTCGTTTCCGCCACGCCTAGCCCGTGGGAGCTGGAGCAGACGCACGGCGTTTTCATTGAACAGATCGTGCGCCCCACGGGCCTGATCGACCCGCCCGTTCTTATTCGCCCGACCGAAAATCAGGTGGATGATTTGCTGGCCGAAGTGCGAGAGGTGACGGCCAAGGGGATGCGCGTTCTGGTCACCACGCTGACAAAAAAGATGGCCGAGGCTCTGACGGACTATATGGGCGAGGCGGGCGTGAAGGTGCGCTATATCCACTCAGACGTGGATACGCTGGAGCGGATCGAGATCATTCGCGACCTGCGCCTTGGTGTGTTCGAGGTGCTGGTCGGGATTAACCTGCTGCGCGAGGGGCTTGATATTCCCGAATGCGGGCTTGTGGCTATTTTGGATGCCGACAAGGAAGGCTATCTGCGCTCCCGCGTTTCGCTGATCCAGACTATTGGCCGCGCCTCGCGCAATGTGGAGGGGCGGGCCATCCTCTATGCCGACAAGATCACGGGCAGCATGAAGGCCGCGCTGGATGAGACCGCGCGCCGCCGCGAGAAGCAGCAAGCCTATAACATCGAACATGGCATTACCCCCGAAAGTGTGAAGAAACAAATCGGCGACATCCTGTCCTCGGTTTACGAGCGAGGCGACCATGTCACAGTAGGGGATAAGCCCACGCTGACAGGCAAGGCTCTGCAAACCCATATCAAAAAGCTGGAAAGGCAGATGAAGGAAGCTGCGGGGAATCTGGAGTTCGAGCAAGCGGCCAAGGTGAGGGATGAGATTAGAAGGTTGGAGAAGGGGGAGATCGGGGCGTAGAGAGGCATTCGGGGATCGGGTGGGTTTTAGGTAAAAAGCACAGACTTATTCACTGAAGCTTAAGCTTCACAGCCTCAACTTCCCGACCCCCGATCCCTTTCTACCAACCCCCTTGCACCATCCGCTGGGCGCGGTATAGTCCCCTCCGACGAGTCACGAACCTTTAAGGGATTCTCTTATGTTTGATTTAGCCAGTCTTTTCATCGCTCCGGCCTTTGCGGCGGATGTTGTTGCGCCCGCAACGGCGGCGGAGGCGCAAAGCACGCTCATGCGGTTTGCGCCGCTTTTCCTGATTTTTATGGTTTTCTATTTTCTTTTGATCCGCCCCCAGCAAAAGCAGGCGCAGGCGCATGATAAAGTTCTCAAAGAGCTGAAAAAGGGTGACAAGATCATCACCAAGGCCGGATTCGTCGGGACGATCACCAAGACCGAAGGTGAGCTGTACGTCTTTGTCGAAATCGCCAAGGGCGTCGAGGTCAAAGTCGTGCGCGACACGATTGCCGGACCAGCTGACGAAGAACACCCTGCCAATGAAAACAAGAACAAGAAGGCTTAGGTTGTCCTCATGCTTTATATTGAACGCTGGAAAGCCAATCTGATTGTCGTTATTTGCGTGCTGGGCTTTTTGTACGCGCTGCCCAACGTGTTGGGGGCCGAGACGGTGGCGTGGATGCAAAAGCATTTGCCGTCCTTCATGCCGACCCAAACGGTCAATCTGGGCCTTGATTTACGCGGCGGTTCGCATCTTTTGCTTGAGGTGGACGTCAAGGAAGTGATCGGCGAACAGATGCAGGGACTGCTTGAGCAGACCCGCACCGATTTACGCAAGGAGAAGGTGGGCTATACCGATCTCGCGCTCCGCGATGAGGGGCTGACGTTCAAGCTGACCGACACGGCGAACAGCGACAAAGCCCGTGAGGTCTTGCTCCAGTCGGATCCGAAGCTTTCGATTGCCGAAACGAATGGCGTGTTTACTGTCAAGATGAAAGAAGAGCAGATTCTGGCGCGTGAATCGGCGGCTATGGAGCAGTCCATCGAGATCGTTCGCCGCCGCATCGATGAGACGGGCACGCGCGAACCGTCGATCCAGAAACAGGGAGACGCCCGCATTCTGGTCCAGCTTCCTGGGCTTGACGATCCGGGCCGCATCAAGAAACTGCTGGGCCAGACGGCCAAGTTGTCTTTCCGCTTGGTGGATGAATCCGCTTCGGCTGACCCGCAGGGGCGGCTTCCCGTTGGGACCGAGCGGTTGCCGTCAGCCGAGGAAGCGGGGCGCAGCTGGGTTGTTCAAAAACGCGTGATGGTGTCGGGGGATACGCTGGAAGATGCGCAGCTGTCGTTTGACAATGGCGGGGCTCCGTGTGTTTCATTCCGTTTCGCCGCACAGGGGGCGCGTCGTTTCGGCGATGCGACGGCGGCCAATGTCGGGCGGTTGTTCGCGATCGTGCTGGACGGCAAGGTTATTAGTGCGCCGGTGATCCGTGAACCTATTTTCGGGGGCAGCGGCATTATTTCGGGACATTTCACGACTGAATCCGCCCATGATCTGGCGTTGCTGCTTCGTGCTGGCGCACTGCCCGCGCCGATCAAGGTGATTGAAGAACGCACCATCGGGCCGGGCCTTGGCGCGGATTCGATCAAGGCGGGGACCTATGCCTGCATCGTCGGCATGGTTCTGGTGATGATCTCGGTAGTTGTGTGTTACGGCCTGTTCGGGATTTTCGCCAATATCGCGCTGCTGATTAATATGGCCTTGATCTTCGCGGCTTTGTCGTTCTTGCAGGCGACGCTCACGCTTCCCGGCATCGCGGGGATCGTGCTGACCATCGGCATGGCGGTTGATGCCAACGTGCTGATTTTTGAGCGCATGCGTGAGGAGTCTCGGCTGGGCCGCTCTGTTATTCCTGCTTTGGATGCGGGCTATAAGCGGGCTTTATCGTCGATTATTGATGCAAACGTCACGACGCTGATCGCCGCCTTCCTGCTCTTCACTTTTGGGTCGGGCACGATCAAGGGCTTTGCCGTGACGCTGAGCATCGGCATCATCACCTCGATCTTCTCGGCGGTGATGGTCTCGCACCTCATCATCGTGTGGTGGACTCAGATCAAGAAGCCGAAGGAATTGCCGATCTAAGGGAGCATTTGGCATCTGGCATTTAGCATTTAGGGGAGGGGCAACGTGAACATCAAGATGCTTAAGGATAACGCGGCTCTTGTGGCGGGGGTTGTTCTTCCCTTGCTTCTCATTCTGATTGTCTGGGGATCACAGAAGATTGCCGAGATGGCTGTGCCTGATCCTGTCTATACGCTCGTGTATTCTGATCTCGGGACATCAGGCGGGAGCGGCTTTTTTGAGGTGCGCGTTAAGGATGGGCACATTGTGGTTCGGGCCAAAAAACAGAAAACAGAAGGCAACTATACTGCAACCAGCCATCCAACACTTGTCGCCGTGAATGCGACAACGGGGGAAAAGAAGACGGCAGAGCTGACGATGCCCGACAATGCGGTCGAGGGGGAATTTGTCGATATGCCTGTGCCAGAACCGTTTGCTTCCATGACGATCCATAAAGGGGATACGGCTCCTGACGGATATACGGTCGTGGATTCTTATCGCTTTCATGGTGGCCTAGCGCGGGATGTTTTTGGCGGACGTCAACGTGGGGGCTTGTTCATTTCCAAGAATGGACGGAATATTCTTGTGGCTACCCGCGAACCGTATTGGCGCGTGATTGACGTTTTGGGGTGGAGCGAGCCATGAGCCAGACTGTCACGACACGCGACGAGGCTTTGGTTCAGATTCTACAGCTTATGCAGCGTTACGGGATCGGTTCCGAAGATATTCGCGAAGGCCTTACCACTGCTTCTGATAAAAAGGGCGGTCGGGTGCAAACCCTTTTAGTTTATCTTGGCGCGGCCTTAATTCTGGGCGGCATTGGAACTTATGCCAACATGGTATGGGGGAATTTGGCCAGCTTTGAGCGTGTGGTTGTGTCGCTCGGCTCGGGCATTGTCGCCTATGTTCTGGGGACTTTGGCAATCAGCGATGCGCGTTTGACCCGTGCGGTTACGCCGCTTTTAGCCATTGGTGCTTTTCTGCAAACCGGCGGGCTTTTTGTTTATCTTGCCGAATATGCCCATGGCGGCAACTTTTATCTGGGCGAGATGGCTGTTTTCGGTGTTATGGCGATTCAGCTTGCGCTTTCTTTCTGGTCGAAAAGACGCACCGATCTTGGATTCTTGGCTATCCTCGCCTTTGTTGCTTTTGTTCAAGCCGCTTTGGCTTATATCGGCATGGGCGGCGAATGGATCGCGATGGTTCTGGGCATTTCGGGATTAAGCATCGCATGGGGAATCGACAAGACACCTTATCGCGCCATGACGCCGTTCGGCTATTTTATGAGCAGTGCTGCCATTGCGATTGCCAGTTTTGATATTCTGGACGTTTCGTTTTTTACTTCTCGCACCCAATCGTATGGTTGGCTTCTTCCCTTGTTCTCGGTTGCGCTTGTCGGGGTGAGTGTCGCCGCGAAAAGCCGCACGGCTCTGTTCGTCGGCATCCTCCACCTGTTCTTTACGGTTGGGTATTTCACGGACCATTATTTCAAGGATGCGGTCGGCTGGCCTCTGGCTCTGATTGCCATGGGGTTCATCCTGATCGGCCTGAGTATTTTCGCCGTCAGGTTGGGGCGAGGGTTTGGGAAGAAGGGATAAGAAGCATTTAGCCTATGGCATTCGGCATTCAGGGGGGGGGGCGGTGGCCCCCCTTTTTTGTTTAAGCTTTAACGAGGTCCACAAATTTCTGCCAGCGTGACCGTTGGGGTTGCCCCAAATCACCTCGGGTTATGCGGTTGTATACTTCGCCTGCTTTATGGAGGAGTTCTTGTGTTTTGCTCTCATCATTGGCTCGCATGGTGATTTCCATGCGGCAGCTTCTGGTTCTGAAGAAAGAACAAAAAGCGAGAGATGAAAAACTGACGGGCTCGAGAAAATCTAATTCATCTTCAGATAGGTTCTCGAACCTGCTGGGATGCTTATAATTCTCGGCCAAAAAGCTATAATGTTGGGCGAGATCAGCGGGTATTTCCTTTTCGATAAGCTTAGGTCCCAGATTGAGGACTTGATCGAGTATTTCAGTGGCGAGTGGCCGAAGAGTCATATTTATGACGACAATGTTGTCGGGGCCTTCCCATGTTTTTGAACCGAACATTGGCTCCATAACGTGAAGGGTTCCATCCTTTTCGATTCTGCCGGACGTACAGCATGAATATTCTTGGGCTTGTCGAAAAAGATGTTTAAACGATTTCTTGGGTAATGAAAAAAGCACAGGATTATCCTTTTGGGTAAACATTGAAATTGCCGGTAATATAAAGTTGGATGCTTAGGTGGGCAAGAAAATACAAAGTTAAAATGGTTTCATGGGTCGTTTATACCTCGTTTTGAGGCTTATTCCTTCCCGATGACGGACAAAAGGAGGTTCAGGGCTTCTTCGGTGGCTTGCTGGCGGATGGTGTGGCGGTCGCCTTTGAAGTGGAAGGTGGCGTGGAAGCGGGTGCCCTCGCGCGTTGCGATGCCCAAGCAGACGGTGCCGACGGGTTTGGCTTCGGTGCCACCGCTGGGGCCCGCGAGGCCGGTGACGGACAGGGCGATGTCGGCGTGGGAATAGGTGAGGGCTCCTTGCGCCATTTCTTCGGCGACTTCGGGGCTGACCGCGCCGAAAAGATTCAGCGTATCGGGCAAAACGCCGAGCAGGTCGATTTTCGCGTCGAGGCTATAGCTGACAAAGCCGCGCTCGAACACTGCGGACGCGCCGGAGATGGATGTGAGCGCAGCGGCGATGAGGCCTCCGGTACAGGACTCGGCGGTTGCGATCTTTTTGCCCTCGCGCGCGGCGTCGTGGATGATCTGGTAGGCGAGGCGTTCGATGTCGTCGGTAAAGCGCATGGGGGTGTTCCTTGTCTTTTTGTTTCTTCACGGCAAGTTGGGGATTTCCCCCCTCTCTTGCAAAATCTAAGACTTACTTCGTAAGCCTAAGATTTTGCTTTCTCCCCCTCCAGGGGGGGAGAGAATAACAGAATCCAGCTATGGATTGGTTTTTTTAGAACGTCATCTCAATGACGTTCTGTTTTTTTACCCCTCAAATCTGACGGTTGCGATGGCTTGGGCGGCGATGCCTTCGCCTCGGCCAGTGAAACCTAGGCGTTCGGTGGTGGTGGCTTTCAGGCTGACGCGGTCTTCGTTGACTTCAAGAAGATCGGCAATCCGTTTTTGCATCGCTTCGCGGTGAGGGCCAAGGCGCGGTTCTTCGCACATGATGACAACGTCTACATGCGCGATCATCCCGCCGCGCTCGTTAATCATGCGCACGACATGCCGGACAAAGATTGCGCTGTCCGCGCCTTTCCATTGCGGATCGGAGGGCGGGAAGTGCGTGCCGATGTCGCCCGCCGCCATGGTGCCCAGCAGCGCATCGGTCAGCGCGTGCAGCACGACGTCGGCATCGGAGTGGCCCTTCAGGGTTTTATTGTGCGGGATAGCAAGACCGCCGAGATAGATGGTGTCGCCGTCGATCAGTTGGTGCACGTCAAAGCCAAGGCCTGTGCGGATGTCGCCAAAGGTCTGACCTAGCAGGCGGGCGGCTCGGCCCAGATCGTCGGGGTTTGTGATTTTCATATTATCGGGGTTGGAAGGCACGAGAGTCACGGGCAGGCCTGCTTTCTCCGCTACGGCGGCATCATCGGTCAGTTGTTGGCCGATGGCGTTCTGGTGGGCTTTAAGGATTACGTCAAAGTGAAAGGCTTGGGGCGTATGCGCCTGCCACAGGTTTGCGCGGTCGATCGTGTCGGTGATGATGCCGCCCGCGCCGCGCTTGAGCGTATCGACAAGCGGCTTGGCCGCTATCGCGCCTTGGGTGGTGTCGAGGGCTTTGCTGACTGCCGTGATGGTGGCGGCGTCGATCAGGGGCCTCGCCCCGTCATGGATCATCACGCGATCGGGTGGGGTGGGACTCTGCGCGAGGGCTTCAAGGCCGAGGCGCACCGAGTCCTGTCGCGTCGCGCCGCCAGAAACGGGTTCGGGGAGGTTTAGGCCCTCTACGGCGCGGTCATAAAGGTCGCGATGCTGGGGGCTTATGACGACTTGCACATCCGAAATGTGAGGATGGCCAAGAAACGCCAGCACCGAGCGGCGCAAAATCGCCATCCCGCCGATGTCTTGATATTGCTTGGGGATCGGGCTGCCAAAACGAGTGCCGGAGCCTGCGGCGACGATGAGGGCTGTGGTACGCATGGGTTCTCTTGGTTGTTGGTGGCAAGGGGTTTGACCCCTCCCCGAAAAATGCTGACGCATTTTTCGACCCTCCCGCAAGAGGAGGGTGATTCTGTCTATCTTTTTCATGAGTTTAAGGGGTGGGGGCAGGGAAGGGAACAGGAAAAAGGAATATTAATGATCCTAAAATATAACAAAAAGCTTGACACAGAGGGTGGGGGTGTGCTATTGATTTCTCACGGCGAGCTGCGTTTCAAACCCGCCCTTTGAGACAGCGGAGCTCCCGAACTGCCGCCGCGTTCGGGCTGAGTTCCATGATCGGCTTGCCCTTTTTGCTGAAAGTATTAGATATAATCGAAAAGGCATCCCTTTTCCTGTAGAATGGGCTTGTTTGATTGATGCCTTTTAAAACGGAGAGATTGGAATGAAGATGACGCGAAATCAGCTTGTTGGTGGGTTGAGGATTGCTGGCCTTTATTTGATGGGGACTGTTCCCGCTGTTTTGACTTATGCCGGTCTGGCACTGAAACAGGGGACGATGGCTATTCCAGATGCGGGGTATGCGATAGCTGGGATGGCTTTGGGCGTGGGCCTTTTGGCAGTTGGTACTTTCGCCAGTATCAGAAACGGACAGCCAGCCTGTCCGGTTCTCGCACGTTTAAGGCAAAAGAATAAAGACTGTACGCGTTGATTGTTTTGGCTCGAAGCGTGTAACGGGTGTGGACAAGGGAAGAGGCTTAATCATTTAATGATTAAGCGGCGCAGGCGGGAGAACGAGATGAAGATTTTCTCGACAAAAAAGAAAGAAGGACCCGTTAATACAGCTTGGGATTCTGTCGAAAAACAGCTGACATCTTCCTCTCTGTCCCTTGGGGTGGCGGCTTTTTACCTTGGGGCGGGGATTGCGGTCGGGGTTGCGGCCTTCCTTTGTCCCGAGGCTGCCATGAATACGGCGGTCACGATGAAGAAGATTGCCACCACGATGTGTCTGGTGGCTCCCATCGAGTTTGCCGTCTCTCATTGGAAGCTCGGCAAGGTCAAGAAGCAGCTTAAGAAAATGTATGTCCATACGCGCGAGCTGGATTCGATGAAGGGGATCGAGGGGCTCAGGAAAGAGTGCTTCCTGACCAACGCGTGGGGTGCGGTCGAGGCGCAGGTTATCTTCAAGCGGGCTGCGGTTGCGGCGACGGGCTTGATGGCCGGTTTCTCGGTCGGCAGCGTTGCCGCTCAGTTCTTCGGTGTCGCGCTGGCCCCGTGCTGGGACAAGATGGTGACGATTAGGGAGTCGCTTGGGTGTTTGTCGGGCAATCTGCTGGGGTCGGCTGGGGCCGCTGTTGCCGGTGCCGTTGTTGTCGGCGGGGTTCTTTATAAGAAAGCCAGTGACTTGGGGGGGCTCGTTAAAGCAAATCTTCAAAAGGTTGCCGTGAAAAAGGTGCCGGTGGTCAAGCCGGTGGTTGAGCGGTCGAGACCTGCTTATTCAAGTGCTCCTGCGGCGCAGGTGCTGGCGCGGTGAGGCGGAGTTCGGTGTTTTGATTTATAAAGAGAAGCGTAAGATTTTGGTTATTTACATAAAGAGGATCAGAATAGAGATATGGCCGAGACTGTAACAGAAAAGCACAAGAAGCCGATTGAGAATGCGTGGGATTTGGCGGGCAGAGGGCTGAAATGGGGTGTGGGTCTTCTGGTCGCTGGACTGTTTGCCTTTGGATCGGGGCTGGGTTTTTACCACGCGACATCTTTGCCTCGTCTCCCCTGTGCCGAAGTGGGGATGGGGGTTGGCCTTGGTCTTGCCATAGGCTTGTTAGGCTTTGCTATACCGAATTTGTCGCGGGTCAAGGCGTTTGGCGAGAAACTAGCAACGTCTAAGAATAATGAGATTTGCCAAGCGTGGAATGCAGCACAATCTAACTTTAAGAGGGTTTATGCTGTCGTAGGTATCTCTGCCTATGCTTTGGGGGAGCGTTTAGGTGGCTATATAGGCAAATGTGTTGACGCTCATAAGTTTGTTTCTTTGCAGATGTCTGGGGGTGATGTCGCTCTTGCTACAGGATTCTGTTTGCTAGTGGGAGGAATAGGGGCCGTTCTCATGAAAAGAGGTTCTGAGAAGCTCAGGACAATTCAGGGAGCAAGCCACAAAACAGAACTAACGCCCTAACGCCCTGTTGCCTCTTTTTTAGGCAGGTGGTATGTCCCACCCATGGGTGATTTAAAGGAAAATCAGGAAATGAAGATGCCGCCGCGCCTTGGGCCGATAAGCTTGGGGCGTGAGGTACTTGACGTGCCCGTTTTGCTCGCGCCGATGGCGGGGGTGACGGACAGGCCGTTTCGCTCGCTCGTGCGGCGGTTCGGGGCGGGGCTCGTGTTTTCCGAGATGGTGGCCTCGCAAGCCATGATCCGCGAGGTGAAGAAAACCTTGCAGATGATTGAACCTGCGGGAAAAGACGACATTCTGGCGGTGCAGATCGCGGGCGGTGATCCGATCGTGATGGCCGAGGCGGCGCGGCTGAATGTCGATCGCGGGGCGCGGATCATCGACATCAATTTTGGCTGTCCCGCCAAGAAGATTGTAAGCGGTGAGGCGGGATCTGCCCTCATGCGTGACGAGGTCAAGGCTGCGAAGATTCTGGAGGCGGTGGTCAAGGCTTCTAGCGTACCCGTGACGCTGAAGATGCGCCTTGGGTGGAATCACGAGAACATGAACGCGCCGTGTCTGGCCAAGATCGCGGAAGAGACGGGCATCCAGATGATTACCGTGCATGGCCGCACGCGTCAGCAATTTTACAACGGCAGCGCGGATTGGAGCCTGATCCGCCCCGTGAAGGAAGCGGTGCGGCTGCCCGTGATCGCCAACGGCGACATCAAGACGGAAGAGGATATGCTGGCCGCGCTCGCGCTGTCAGGCGCGGATGGGATTATGATCGGGCGGGGGAGTTATGGCCGTCCTTGGGTTTTGCGCCAGATGATGGATTTTCTGGCGACGGGCCAAAAGACGCCAGAGCCGCCTTTGGCCGAGCGGTACCAGATCATGCTTGCCCACTTTGAGGATATGGTGTCCACTTATGGTGACTATGCGGGCCTGCGGATCGCACGCAAGCATATGGGGTGGTACAGTAAGGGGCTGCCTGCGGCTTCGGAGTTTCGCGCGGCGGTTAATCATGCGGGCGAAGTTGCGCAGGTTCGGGAATTGCTCAAGCGGTTTTTCGAGCCGTTGGTGGACGGGGTGTGAGCTTTGTTGTCTCAGAGATTGGTTGTAACTTTTTGTTGTTATTTCAAATTGTGTCACTCCGGCGAAAGCCGGAGTCTAGGTGCGCGGCGTCCGCCGCGCATAAGACTCTTTGGCCCGCAGACGCGGGCCGACTGGATTCCGGCCTACGCCGGAATGACTCACTTTTTTAGGTCTTCGCTCTTTAGTAGGACAGGTTGTGTTGTTGTGAAGAGGAAGGTCGGTCGGGGAAGCGGATGGAGAGGGCAGATAGAGGCAAAGGCGGCTGTTTGAACGGCGAGGGGTTGGCTTCGTCGGTCGAGGCACATTTGCAGGCTTACTTCGCGGCGCATGAGGAAGGGCTTCCGGCGGCGGGGCTTTATGCGCGGATCGTGCAGGAGGTTGAGCTTCCGCTTCTGTCCATCGCGCTTGAGGCTTGTGGCGGCAACCAGATCAGGGCTGCCGAACTTTTGGGGATCAATCGCAATACGCTGCGCAAGAAGTTACGCGAGCTGGGCTTGAGAGAACCGCCCGAGCCCAAGCGGCGGCGGTCTGTTTTAGGGAGGAGGGCACGGTGAGGTTGACATTGCAACAGAAGTTGTGTGCGCCGGGCCTGAGAGAGGTTGCCGCGCCCAAAAGGCGGTGGCTGGTTTTAGAAAGGGGGGCACGGTGAAGCTGACATTGCAACTGGGCCGGACCTTGGGAGCTTCGCGCGGGAAGTGGGTGGAGAGGCTGGCTGTCTTTTTGTCTGTCGCTGCGCTGGGGTTGGGGGCTACGACTTATGCTGCGCTGACGCGCTCGCCTTTCTTCGGGAACGATCCGACGACGGTCGGGGTGTTGCTCGCGTTTGATCTGGCCGTTCTGCTGTTGCTTGGGGTGCTTGTCGGGCGGCGGATTTACAATATCTGGATGAAGCGGCGCGTTAATCAGGTGGCTTCGCGGCTTCATGTGCGCGTGGTGGCTGTGTTCACGATGCTGGCGGCTGCGCCCGCGCTTTTGGTCGCGATGTTTGCCGCCGTGTTTTTCTATTTCGGTGTCGAGGCGTGGTTTTCCGAACGGGTGTCCACGGCTTTGGATGAGTCCCAGCAGGTGGCTCAGGCTTATTTGAAGGAGCACCAGCAAGTCCTGCGCGCCGATGCTTTGGCGATGGCGAACGATTTGAACCGGCAGGCGGTCCGCTTGTCGGAAGACCCGATGCGCCTCGCGCAGACGGTGTCGGCTCAAGCTTATTTGCGGTCGCTGACCGAGGTGATTGTTTTTGATGGCGCAGGCAAGATTCTCGCGCGGTCGGGGCTGACCTTTGCCTTATCGTTCGAGCCGATTACCGACGAGATGAAGGAACGCGCGCGGCAGGGCGATGTGGTGCTGGTGGTCAGCGATAATGATGATCGCGTGCGCGCGCTGCTGCGGCTGGACAATTTCGTTGATACCTATCTGTTCGTCGGGCGGCTGGTGGAACCCAAGGTTCTTGAGCATATGGAAAAGACCCAGAAGGCCGTCAACGAGTATCATAATTTGAAGGCGCACAGCTCTGGCATTCGCGTCATGATCTCGTTGATCTTTGTCGTTGTGGCGTTGTTGCTGTTGCTGACGGCGGTTTGGATCGGGCTCAACTTTGCGACAACGCTGGTACGGCCCATCAGCGCGTTGATTGCCGTGACGGATCGCGTGCGGCGCGGCGATCTGGCGGCGCGGGTCGAGGTGGACGGACAGGCGCACAGTGAGGACGAACTGGCGGCTCTGGGGCGGGCGTTCAACCGCATGACGGGCCAGATCGAGGCGCAGCGTAGCGAACTTTTGGAGGCGAATACCCAGCTTGATTTGCGTCGTCGTTTTACCGAGGCGGTTCTGGCTGGCGTGTCGGCGGGGGTGATCGGGCTTGATGCTGCGCATAAGGTCAATATGATGAACGCGAGGGCGGCTTCTTTTTTCGAGATTACGAACCCCGAGGCTCTGACCGGCCATTCGCTGGATGTCATTGCGCCAGAGATTGATGCGCTGTTGAAATCCATGCCGCCGACGGCGCGGTTGTCGGACGGGCAAGTGGAGGTTCGGCGGACGGGCCAGCCGACGCGCACCCTTTTGGTGCGGGTTGCGCCAGATATGCAAGCGGGAGAGGTGAACGGCTATGTCATCACGTTCGATGATGTGTCCGAGCTTGTGTCGGCGCAACGCAAGGCGGCTTGGGCCGATGTGGCGCGGCGCATCGCGCACGAGATCAAGAACCCGTTGACGCCCATTCAGCTTTCTGCCGAGCGGTTACGGCGCAAATACAAGGATGAAATCACGACAGACCCCGATGTTTTTGTAACCTGCACGGAAACGATTGTGCGGCATGTCGAGGATATTGGCCGGATGGTGGACGAGTTTTCGTCTTTCGCGCGGATGCCGACGCCGGTTATCAGGGAAAATGATCTGCGCGACCTGTGCCGTCAGACGCTGTTTTTGCAAAGTTCGACGCGCTCAGATATCTCGTACAGCCAGAATCTGCCCGAAGCGAAGTTTTTTGCTGATTGCGATGGCCGCCAGATTGTTCAGGCGTTAACCAATTTACTAAAGAACGCTGCCGAGGCGATTGAGGGGCGGACGGCGGCAGAGGGGGAAGAGCTGCCACGCGGAGAAATCACGCTGTCCCTCGATTCCGTTGCGGAAAATGTGCGCCTTTCCGTTGCGGATAATGGGCGCGGGCTTCCGGTTGAAGAGCGCGAACGCCTGACCGAACCCTATATGACCACGCGGGTCAAAGGGACGGGGTTGGGGTTGGCTATTGTCAAAAAGATCATGGAAGACCATAAAGGAGCCTTATTCCTCACTGATCGTGAGGGTGGCGGTGCGGTTGTGACCTTGACATGGCCTCGGCATGGTTTACAGAATTGAAAACCATTTTTTGCGGAAAAGAAAAAATCTGGTAGCATGGCAACGTGACTGATTCTGGTTGTTCTTTTTTGAAGGGGACAAAGACGGGCTATGAGCTCTCATACCAAAGACAAAAATTTGGCCAGCGATATTCTTATTGTCGATGACGAAGCCGATATCGCGCTTCTGATCGAAGGCATTTTGAATGACGAGGGTTTCAGAACGCGTAAAGCGTCGAGCGCCGAAAAGGCACTTGCCGAGATTGCGGCGCGTTGCCCCAGTCTGGTTATTCTGGACATCTGGTTGCAAGGCAGCGGGATGGACGGGCTTCAGCTTCTTGACCGGATTGTCAAGGACATGCCTGATGTGCCCGTGATCATGATCAGCGGTCATGGGAATATCGAAACGGCTGTCGCGGCGATCAAGCGCGGGGCCTATGATTTTATCGAAAAGCCGTTCAAGGCGGATCGACTTGTGTTGCAGGTTCGGCATGCGCTGGATAATGCGCGGCTGAAGCGCGACTATCAGTCGTTGAAGGTCAAGGCTGGGCCCGAGGCCGAGATGATCGGCAAGTCTAGCGCGATGACTCAGGTTCGCCAGATCGTGGATCGCGTCGCGCCGACAGGCAGCCGCGTGATGATTGTCGGGCCATCGGGTTGCGGCAAGGAAGTTGTCGCGCGCGCGCTGCATGAACGCTCCAAGCGGGTACAGGGGCCGTTTGTTGTCGTCAATTGCGCTATTTTGCGGCCCGACCAGATCGAGATGGAGCTGTTCGGCGTCGAGGGCGATGCCAGCGGCCAGGGGCGCAAGATCGGTTTGTTTGAACAGGCACACGGCGGCACGCTTTATCTGGATGAAGTGACCGACATGCCGCTTGAGACGCAAAGCAAGTTTGTGCGCGTTTTGCAGGAGCAGGTTTTTACGCGCGTTGGCGGGACTACGCGGGTCGAGGTTGATGTGCGCGTGGTGGCGTCCAGCAATCAGGATTTGCAGGCGCACCTTCAGGCGGGCACGATCCGTCAGGATTTGTATTATCGCCTCAGCGTTGTGCCGATTGTCATTCCGTCTTTGGCCGACCGGCGTGAGGATATTCCTATGCTGGCTTCCTATTTCCTGTCGCGGGCGGCTGAGGCTTTGGGCCTGTCGCCGCGTGTTTTGGGTGAGGATGCGATTGCGGCACTTCAAACTTATGCGTGGCCCGGCAATGTGCGCCAGTTGCGCAACGCGATGGAGTGGGTTTTGATTATGGCCTCTGGCCCTGCCGAGGAACCGTTGCGGGCCGATATGCTGCCGCCCGATATTACGGCGACGACGCCCAATGTGCTGAAGTGGGAGAAGGGTGGCGAGATCATGACCCTGCCGCTTCGCGATGCGCGCGAGATGTTCGAGCGCGAATATCTTCTGGCGCAGGTCACCCGTTTTGGCGGCAATATTTCGCGCACCGCCAATTTTATCGGCATGGAACGCTCTGCTTTGCACCGTAAGCTGAAATTGCTGGGCGTACATGGCGGCGGCAGTAATGACCAGCAAACCGAGATGGAACGGATTGCATGACGCAGGACGGGCAGACGGCACAAACGCGTGCCAAGGGCCTTTCCTGCCGCATGACCCCGTGTCCTCTTTGTTCAAGAAGTTTGCGGCCTCTTTGGGCTGTGTTGATTCTCTCTATTCTTTTTGGGGGAGGGACTTTTTTTTATGTCGTTCTTTATCCCGTCATCAACCAGCCGCTCGTCTTGCCGCCCGCCTTGGCACATCGAAGTCTGGAAGTTTCACGCATAAAAGTCATCAAGCAGCAAACGCAAGAGCCCGTTCTTTTCGAGGTTGAGCTGGCGATCAGTCCGGTAGATCAGGAAAAAGGACTTATGGAGCGCGAGGCTGTGCCGGAGGGGACCGGGATGCTCTTTCCGTTCAATCCGCCAAGGCTGGTTTCCTTCTGGATGAAGAACACGCACGTGCCGCTGGATATGATCTTTATCGGCGAGGATAACCGGATCATCAAGATTGCGCCGATGACTGTGCCGTATGATATGACCCCTGTGGCCTCCGGTGGGGCGGTGGCGGCGGTGCTTGAGATTGGCGGCGGCGAGGCACAGCGGCTTGGGCTGTCCGTCGGCGATTTGTTACAGCCATGAGCGGCGGGTGCGCGAACGGCTAGGGCGTCAGGCTTGTTCGGTGGCACCAGTTTCGCGCCAGCTGGTCAGCCAGCGGATGAACTCTTCGGGGGGCATCGGTTTGGCCATGTAGAAGCCTTGGGCAAAGTCGCATTTGCGATCGGCCAGCATGCGCCAGATGCGGACATCTTCCACGCCTTCCGCAATGATCTTCAGGCCCAGGTTGTGGCCAAGGTCGATGATCGAATTGACGATGACGGCATAGTCGCGGTTATTGACCATATCCATCACGAAGCTTTTGTCGATTTTCATTTCGCTGAACGGCATGCGTTGCAGCTCGCGCAGGGAAGAGTGGCCAGTGCCAAAATCGTCGATGGACACGCCGATATTGCGTATGCGCATGCGTAAAAGGACGTCCATGGTACGGGTGACATCGCGCATGGCTTCGGTTTCGGTGACTTCAAGGACGAGCCTTTCAGGTGGGACCTGGTGCTGTTTGCACATCTCCGCGATGCGGTCGGGTAGGCTGAGCTCGAGAAGCGAGGTGGCCGTGAAGTTGATCGAGATGGTCAACGACTCGCCCATAGCGTTCCATTTGGCGGCTTGTTTGACCGCTGTGGCCAGAACATGCTCGGTCATTGGGCCCATCAGGTTTTCTTTGACGATGTCGTCTAAAAACTCGGCGGGCGGCAGGACGCCGCGCGTGGGGTGGGCCCAGCGGATCAGGGCTTCGACTCCCTTGACGCGGCGAGTCGCAATTTCAATGACGGGCTGGTAGTATAGGATCAATTGGCCCAGTGCCAAGGCTTGGGCAACGTCAACGCCTACCACGCTTTTGTGCGTGTCGGCGGCAATCTGGTCAAGTGTCGTGCGCAGAAGGCCAATATCAATCGGTTTTTCAAGCGCGGCGACAACATCGAGACCATGGGCACTGCCAAGGCGGCGGGCACTGTTCAAGACGCGTGTGTCGCTGCCGCTCATCAGGCAGATTTTGGCGTTCTTCACGCGGTCCACAAGCAAGCGGAGCAATTCGACCCCGTCGGTTCCCGGCATCATCAGGTCAAGCATGATGACATCGGGCGGAAAGGTATCGAGCTTGGCAGCAACTTGCGTCGGGTCGCTGATGGTCGCGACTTCAAAACCGCGCGTTTCGGCGATTTCTCCGATGGTTTCGCAGATATCTTCTTCATCATCGACGACCAAAAGACGCATGTTCTTTCCTTTTTCTTCTACGGCGACGTCGTCGTTGTCTCGGGCGGAGACGGCGGCGAGGGCGAATCGTTCTTAACCATATTGCTCTGTGTCGGCCCATCCTTCAAGAGTGCGGCCAGTGCGGTTAAAACATCGGCGAGGCGATAGGGCTTTTCAATGACGGGGACGGGTGTTTCGCTGAGGAACGCATTGACATGAGGCGAAAGCGTGTCGCCAGTTACATAGATGATCTTGCCCAGATACTGGGGCATGTCCTGTTTAAGGGCGGCGTAAAGTCCGGGACCATCCAAAACGGGCATGCGCAAGTCGCTGATGATGATGTCGAAGGGCTTTTTCCTGAGTTTATCGAGGGCGATCGCACCGTTGGCGGCAAGGTCGATGTCGTGGCCTTGCGGCTCCAGAAGGTCGGCGAGTGTTTGGGCCAGTTCTACCTCGTCGTCAACCAACAATATTTTGAGTTTTTGTGGTGTGCCTTCGGTCGTTCGTTGGGTGGTGACGGGTTGGGCTTCCGTGCTGATTTCCGAAGCAGGTAGGGTGATGAAGAAGGTGGCCCCGCCGCCCGGCGTGTCTTCAAGGATAATGGACCCGCCATGGCCGCCGATGATGTTCATGCACAAGGCCAAGCCTACGCCGGTGCCGCCGGTGCCGCCTTTTGTGGTGAAGAAGGGCTCGAAGACTTTGCGTTTGATGTCGCTTGGGATACCGGGGCCGGTGTCGATGACCGAGATCAGGACGGTGCCATGTTGCAGGGCTTCGGTTTTAAAGGTGATTTGGCGTTCTTTGTCCCAGTCGTGCATGGCTTGGGCAGCGTTGAGAGCCATATTGGCAAAGACCTGTGTTAGCTGGTCGTCGTCGCCTATGACGAAGGGGAGGTCGGGGGAGAGTTGCATGGACACGGCGATATTCTCGTTGCGGAACTGGTAGCCGAGAAGTTCCAGTGCATTCGTGATGATCGTGTTGACGTTGACGTTTTTATGTTCTGGTGGCTTGCGGCGGGCGAGGGCCAGAAAGCTTTTGACGATGCGCGAGCAGCGGTCGGCGGCTTTGAATATTTTCTCGGCGCGCGTTTTGACTTTGGGCTCGTCCTGTCCTTCGATCAGCAGGGTCGTTTGCCCCATGACGACAGAAAGAGGGTTGTTCAGCTCGTGCGCTACGCCTGCGAGCAGACCGCCAAGTGCCGCCATTTTCTCGCTTTGCTGAAGGGCTTCCTGTTGCTGGGCAATTTGGGCTTCGGCTTGTTTACGCTCTGTGAGGTCATAGAGGCCGATGACGATGGCGTCTTCGTTTCGATACACGATCCGGCGGGCCGAAAGGGCGACAGGTAAAGGTTCGGCATCGCCGCGCGTGATCGTGGCTTCTTTCATGTCCACGTTCTTGCCGTTTTTGATGTCGTTATAGATTTCTTCCCTTTCCGTGTGGCGGGACAGAAAGCGGTCGAGTTTGTTGCTGGTGATCAGGCTGCATGGCATGCCCAAAAGCGTTTCGGCCCCCGGGCTGGCATAGAGGATCGTGTCGTCTTCAAGCTTGCTGATCAAAACGGGGACGGGGTGCGCTTCGGTAATGCTGCGGAAACGCGTTTCGCTGGCGCGTAGTTCCTGTTCACTTCGTTTGCGTTGGGTGATATCGCCGATGGAGCCGACATAACGCAAAATGCGACCGTTGGACCGGTTCTTGACGGCGACCATTTTGGTGTGGAGCCAAAGGCGGCTGCCGTCCTCCTGTACGATCCTGTATTCGAAATTGATGGTCGCTGTGCCGGAAGCGACGCGGACTTTGCGCAGGGCTTTCATAACGATCGGGCGGTCGGGGGGGAAGACGATGGACAGCCATGCTTTGAAGGTTTCGGGAAGCGTTTCCTTTTTAAGGCCAGTAATCCGCTTCAACTGCTCGGATGTGAAAAGGGTTCCGCTTGACCGGTCCCAGTCGAACAGGCCTTCGCTTGAGCCCTTGGCTGCCAAGGAAAAGCGTTCGTTGCTGACGGCCAGGGCACGTTCCTTTTCTTCCTGACGCGAAGCGAACTGTCCCGCAATCACAATCGCGAACATCATCGCGGCCAGCGAAAAGGTGATGTAGGTATAGTTTTTGGCCGTATCGGGATAAACAATGATGCCGAGTTCGTGAGCCGGTATGGCGAGGTTGCCCAGGAGCAGGATGCTGAAGGCGATGACGTGGCTGCTGCCGCCGCTGGCCCCTTCCTTGATCGCTTTAACCCCGACAAAGAGGACGACGGCAATGGCAAACACGCCGATGGACGGAAGGACGAAATGGACGAGTTCGCGATTGATCGCCGTGGCGATCAGGACGAGGAACAGGAAGCCTGAAGCGATATAAAGCAGCGGTTGCAGCTCTGGAGCCGAGGTGTCGATGTCGAGGAAGTAATAGGTAAAGAACAAGCTGAAGAAATAGGCGAGCACCATGCTGTAGGTTTGAAACAGGTCGCGCATGGACAGGGAATAAAGGCCAATCATCTCGGCGGTGGAGTCGTTGGTGCTGATCATATTGGCGGCCAGACAGACCAGAACCATCATTAAAAAGACCTGGCCTTTGTCGCGAATAATCGCCCAGATGAAAAACAGGTAAAGTGACGCTGTCATCATCACGCCGATGAAAAGCCCGAAGATCAAATCGGGCGAGCCGCCGAAGGAGCTGAGGTCGATGGCACTTTCACTCAGCAGTTTTGGGATTTGTGCCAGTTCGCCAGCCTGCACAGGGAACGGGAAAAATGCTGCGACGCACATAACTAAAATAGAAAGCCAATTCCATTCCGGTAGCGGAACTCGCCACGGAATAAAACGGTTCTTTTTTTCTATGGCTTGAGAAAAATGCACAGCTTCGCCTTCGCTTAAACCGACCCATGGGGGAGTGTAGGGGAAACTTGCTAAGAACTCGCTAAGAAGGTAGTGCTGCACTGCAATAGAGATCAAGGGGTTAGTGGAAAAAAGCTGGCTTGGCCGCCAAGATTCTGTTAATTCTCTGCCCCCTATCTCTTCGAGACTCATAGGCGTGCGTCTTGGCCGCTTTGCTCGTGGAGACTGTTTTTCTTTGAGAAGGAATCTCGCTATGACAGAGAATAAAGCACGTGTCACCGATGAGGAAGCTCTGGCCCTTCATGCCTCTGGCCGCCCCGGCAAGCTCCAGATAATGCCAACGAAACCTTTGGCGACGGCGCGTGATTTGTCTTTGGCTTATTCCCCCGGTGTTGCCGCGCCATGCCTGCGCATCAAGGATAATCCTGAGACTGTTTACGATTATACCGCGCGCGGTAATGTGGTGGCTATTATCTCGAACGGCACGGCGGTTCTCGGTCTTGGCAATCTGGGGGCTTTGGCTTCCAAGCCGGTAATGGAAGGTAAGGCCGTTCTGTTTAAGCGTTTTGCCGATGTGGATGGCATTGATCTTGAAGTCGCAACCGAGAATGTCGAAGAGTTCATTAACTGTGTGCGATTCCTTGGGCCTTCCTTTGGTGGGATCAATCTTGAGGATATCAAGGCTCCGGAATGTTTCGAGATCGAGCGTCGTCTGGCTGGGATGATGGATATTCCCGTTTTCCATGACGATCAGCATGGCACGGCAATTATTGCGGGGGCAGGTCTGACGAACGGGTTGCACCTGACGGGACGGTCGATCAAGACGACCAAGATGGTTGTCAATGGGGCCGGTGCGGCGGCGATTGCCTGCGCCAATTTGTTCATTAGCATGGGGCTGCCGCGCGAAAATATCATCATGTGCGACACCAAGGGGCCGATTTATAAAGGCCGCACCGAGTCAATGAACCAGTGGAAAGAGGCGTTCGCTAACGAAACATCCGCTCGTACGCTGGCGGAGGCTTTGGTTGGTGCAGATGTATTCGTCGGTTTGTCGGTCAAGGGCGCGGTAACGCAGGAGATGATCAAAGGGATGAACGAAAAGCCTTTGATCTTTGCGATGGCCAATCCTAATCCTGAAATCACGCCTGAAGAGGTCAAGGAAGTCCGTAGCGACGCCATCGTTGCCACGGGGCGTTCGGATTATCCAAACCAGATCAACAATGTGCTGGGCTTTCCTTACATTTTCCGTGGGGCACTTGATGTGCGGGCTTCGCGCGTGAACGAGGAGATGAAGCTGGCCGCTGTCAAGGCGATTGCCGAGTTGGCGCGCGAGCCGGTGCCGGCGGAAGTGACGGCTGCTTACGACGGGATGGAGCTGGCGTTCGGGCCTGAATATATCATTCCGACGCCGTTCGATCCGCGTTTGATCGTGCGCGTTCCGGTTGCCGTGGCTCTGGCCGCGATGGAGTCGGGCGTCGCCGGCAAGCCACTTGCTGATGTGGAAGCCTATAAGAAGGTTTTGGCCGGACGGCTGGGCTAAAAACTCTTAACGAGATCGTAACCCTCTGGCTTTAAACAAGTTAGCTCCTGCAATTGGAAGCCAGAGGGACGTTCATGGGGCTGATCATTCAAGACGAGCTTGAATCGATGCTGGCTTTGCATGACCGGTTTCGTAAGGGGCTGAACAATTCGCGCCGCCTTGATTTGACAATGGCTAGTGCGCGAAACCTTGATTTCTCCAAGCATCATATCAGCGAGGCCGACTTTGTCGGTGCCGTGATGGATGGCAGCTGTTTTGCAGAAAGCGTCGCACATCGCGCGAATTTCTTCGGGGCCAATCTGGCGCGGTGCGATTTCCAGAATGCCGATTTGACGCAAGCCGATTTGCGTGGGGCTCATATGCGAGCGGCCGATTTTACGAATGCCGTTTTGAACGAAGCCAATTTCGGCGAGGGTTCTTTGTTGCAGCGGTCTTATAACGGCGATATCGCGCCTGTTCATGACCTGAACAATGCTTCACGCATGATGGATACCGTTTTTCGAAACGCGTCGGCCGAGCGGACCCGTTTTTCAAGCGCAGTTGCCTTGTCCACGGATTTGAGTTTTGCCAATTTTCGTGGTGCCAGGCTTTCCGGCGTAAACTTTGCCGGAAGTAATTTGCGCGGCGTTTCTTTTTCGCAGGCCGATTTGACCGGGTGCAATTTCTCTGGCACCAACATGAACTCGGTTATCCTGAGCGGGGCTATCCTGAAAGGGGCGACTTTCGATGATGCCGATCTGACGGCCAGCGTTATTGATCACGCCGATTACAACACGACTGCTTTTTCGAACGCGAAATTGCCGCGCAATATTGAAAATCTCGATATCGAAATTCAGGAGATTCTGGCCAGTCACCAGCTCTGGATTTCCTCGATAGGCCGTCAGGGAAAGCAGGCCAATTTGTCTGGGGTCAATCTGGCCAGCGCGATTTTGAATGGGTGCCAGCTTCAGGCGGCCAACCTGAAAATCGCTTTATTACGCAATGCTTCTTTTAACAGCGCGACTTTTTCCATGGCGGATTTGTCTGGGTGTAACGCCTCAAGCGCGTTTTTCATGAAAGCGGATTGTCGCGGCGCGAATTTCTCCGAAGCCAGTCTTGAGGAAATCGATTTGCGTGAGGCCAATTGTTCGCCGATGTCGATCATGACCGGTTTTTCGGGGGCGCGTCCCGTCAGCTGGCCGTCCAACTTCTCGCAATGCAGTCTTCGCTATGCGAAACTGAACGAAGCCAATCTGGCTTTTGCCAATTTTGAAGGGGCTCTTTTGACGCACTGTGATTTGCGTGATGCGAACCTTGAGGAAGCCATCCTCGTCGATGCCGACCTGACCGGAGCCGATTTGCGCGGGGCCAATTTAAACAGAGCGGATTTACGGGGGGCAATCGGTGTTTAGACGTCTTTGTCGCTTTTCTTTTTTTCTTGTTCTTTTCTTTGCGTCTTCAAGCGCAGGAGCTGGACAGGCGCAGATGGGGCCAGTGGCAGGGCAGCCCTTGCCTTTGCTTTGTGGGGGCATGGTTCTTTCCGTCTGTGACGAGCCTCTCGCTGTTCCTGCCTTGGTTGTCGGCGAGATAGCCACGCTCACGCTGCCGGCGAAATATGTGAATCGAAAAGTGATGGTTCAGTGCATCAAAAAGCATGATGCCGTTTATCCCCATATCATCCAGAATGTCGATGCTGCTTTCTGTTCGCTTAAGACATGCAAATTCTCAAGCGTTTCTTTGTGTGGCGGGGAAATGCGTTTGTCTGGCGAAATGCAGGTCGATACGCGCAAAAAGATCGCTGTGCCGGCCGAGCTGCTGGTTACCTCCAAGCCGCCCCGTTTTACCGATCCGTGGTTTGAAGCGGCGTGCGTGATGTCTGGTGACGATCCGGAGCTTCGTGTCGTGAATACAGCGGGGATGTCGTGTAACGATTTCCCGTGTCTGGCGGGCACGTTGGATGTGTGCGGCGAAAAGGCCACTCTTTCGCGCGATGCCGCGCTTGGCGAGGGCTTGCAGGTTATGACCGAAGGGAACCATCCTGTAACGGTTCAGTGTTTGGCATCTGGTGGCAACAGGCCTGCTTATGTGGTAACCGACGCCACAAACGTCCCATCGTGCAGGCAAGGCGCAACGGAGAAGTGAATGGCAGAGAACAAATATCTTAAACCAATGCTCGATACGGGGTCCCCTCGTGTCTTTAATTGCAATGAGCTGACTCATCGCGTTCTGGCCAAAAATCCCGAGGCCAAGCTGTTTTTTGAGACGAAAGCATTGAATGCGCTTGTGCTGATCAAGGATGCTGTTCCCGAAGATGATCGTCGGGGCGGCGCACCTTCCGTTGGAACCAAGCTGTACTTTCCGTTCAATGAAGATAACATTTACGAAGGTGGACGCACGATCTTCTATCACGAAAAGGGCGTTGAAGGATCAATCAAGGAGTACTGTGGCGAAGGAGCGTTGACGCCGGAGGCACTGGCTGCTGATATGCGGGTCATCTCTATTCTCAACCACGTGCCGTCGCTTGACCCGTTTTTGATGAAAGACGTGTTCGTGCGCGAAGGGATTACTGTTGATGAAGCCTATTTCGAGGTGAGTGACGAGACGTGGGCCGAGATTGAATCCTTCATGCTGCAAAAATTCGAGCCGCTTATTCTTGCGGCCTTTCCAGATGCTAAGTCGTCCTCGGATGAGAAGGCGCGTCAACTGATCGATAAGATTTGGGAAGCCAAAGACCTTGATGCTTTGATGCCGCTGATTCTGGCCTTTCGTTTGCCGAAGGAACGTGCGCTAGATATTTTCGCTGCATGGAAGGGTATCGTTTATTACTCTTATCAGTATGTTTGCGAACAGACGCGGTTTGTCGAACTTATCAAATGGATTGCCGAGAATGAGGCTCCTGTCGTCGGGGTGACGGCAGCGGAAACCAAGGAAGTTCAAGCCCTGTTTAAACAGGTCAGGGATCAATTGCGCCTTGAATGGCAGAAGACGGACAAGATTGTCCAGACCTATCAGTCCAGTTATGACAAGATGTTCATGGAAAAAAGCTCGTCGGCCGATTTTCTTGCATTCTTAAAAGACAGTGACAAGATTTATTGGGAGATTGGCAACAGCCTTGGCAAGGTCAATCACGCGACCTATTGCTGGGACGTGATGTCGTCGCGGTTCAAGGACCGTAAGGTTCCTTGGCAAAACAGGCAGGAAATCGCCCGCCTGTTGGCCAAGGTCATGGAGCCTGACAAGAAATCGGCCACGGCGATGAGCTGGTAAAACAAGCCGGAAAATCAGGATTTCTTTGTGTCGAAGGCTTGTTGCCAGACAGGCAGGAAGTCATCTCGCATAACCGTTTCCCATGTTGCGATATGATCACGGGCATAGGTTTTGGCGGCCTCGCGCATGGCAGCGATACGCGCAGGATTGTGGACGAGAGTGCTCAGTGCCGCCGACCAACCCTCGCCTTGGCCGTAAACGATGCTGAGTGCAGGGTGAGCTTCCGGCACCAGATCTGCGATTCCGCTCTTGGCCGAGACGGCGACAGGCAGACCGGATGACAGGGCTTCAAGGATCACCTGACTGCGGATTTCAATTTCAGAGCAAAGCGCGAGCGTATCGGCACTGGCCAGAACATCGGCTAGCGCGTCAGGCTCGACAAAACCGGCAACGGTGACATGGTCGCCAAGTCGCGCCCGCAGGTCTTTGTCGGCGGGGCCGATGCCTGCCGTGAACAAATGGACGGGGAGGCCTTGTTTGACCATGTCTTCCATGGCTTCAATGAGGGTATAGATGTTTTTACCGACATCCAGCCGTCCGATAAAGACGATTAAAAATCGGCCAGCCGGAATGGTGTAAAGGGCTTCGATTTTTTGTCGGTCGGCCTTCGCAGCAGAAAAGCGTTCCTTGTCCACGACGACGCCCATGGCGTGGGCATGCTGTTTGCCGATTGTCTCTTCGACCAAAGCCAGATCCTCGGGCCGGATATAGAGAGCTTCGCTGCAACAGTTCAGGTGCGCGCGTAGCCGACGGAGCATCTTTTGCTCCTGTTTCTCAGGCAGCTTGCATGTGTCGTTCAGGAAACGGGATAGCCATGACTCGTGGAAAAGTGAGTTGATCGTTTTGCGCGTAAAGACGTTCGAATAGGAAACGGTGTCCGTATGGAACGAGGTCACGAGCGGAATGGCGTGTTTTTTTGAGATTTTTTCCGCCGTGCGCGAGAAGGCAAAGAAGCCATCGGTCGTGTGGATGACATCGAAAGCGGCAAGCTCTTTGGCTAAAGCGGGATGATAGGGGGCCAGATCCGTATTGTCGGGAATATAAGGCAGGATCGCGCGTAGCCGCGCCGTGCTGAAAACAGGGGGCAGGTGACGAAAACGCACGTGGGGGGCGAGTTCTTCCATGGGCTGGTTGCCGGAGAAGAAGACCGTGAGGTCAACAATTGGCCTATCGGACTTGGCCACCGCCTTAGCGCGGTATTCCCATCCGCGCACATGGCCGCCGGAAACAGCACAACGGGGAAGGTCGACCAGAGCGGCCACTTTGAGGGGACGGGACAACGGCATGGGAATAAGGCCTTAAATCATCAACGAAACGACGCAGCTGGATTCGTTGTATAATGAATGAAGCATGGGATCAATGGTGAGGGTATGAGGTCAAGGAAATACAAAGGTATGAATTGTTTCTGTTCGTTTTTTTCTCTAGCCTGTTTACTTCTTAACCGTAACGTGTATCATTTAATTCCCTCTGCTGCCGATGGCAATCCGCACTCCTCTTTAGGTTCTCGCATGACATTTTCTTTCTGTCGTTCCCGAACGGCTCTGCTTCTACTCGCCGCGCCGTTGTTTTGTGTGTCGCAACAGGTTCAGGCGGCCTCCGTGCCTGATGCTGGAGCCTTGTTACACCAGTTCCAACAGATCGCGCCGCCGCTTGCGCCCAAGCTTGCGCCGTCCCCGCCCGTCAGGGAAGAGCCTACGCTGCCACCGACGAATCCCGATCTGAAGATTCATGTCGAAGATTTCGAGATCGAGTCGCACCTTTTTCCGCAAGAGGTTTTGAAGGGGCTTATTCAGGATTCGATAGGCAAGGATTTGACCTTTGCTGAGCTTCAGGAATTAGCCCGCAAGATCGGCGACTATTATCGCGATCACAATTATTTGGCGCGGGCTGTTTTACCTCGGCAAACGATCAAAAACGGCATTATCCGTATTGTCGTGCTGGAAAGCACGCTGGGACAGATCAAGATCGATTCAGCCCCTAATGCACGGGCCGATGCGGGGCTTGCCCGCGATGTTGTGGCGGCTAGTGCTCAGCCTGGTAAGCCGCTGCGTCCCGATGAATTGCGCGAGGGCGTGGCGCGGCTGAATGAAATTCCGGGAATCACAGCGGCGGCTGAGCTAGAAGCTGGCTCCAACGAGCGCGAGACGGATGCTGTTGTTAAGGTGACCGACAAAAATCTGCTCAGTGCTTCGGTTCAGGAAAACAATGAAAGTTCGCGGTCGGTTGGTGTATGGCGCACGATTGCCGTCGGCACCATGAGCAACGCAACGGGGATCGGCGACCAGACGTCGCTGCTGCTCGTCAAAAGCTTGGACAGTACCTATGGTCGTTTGGCCATGAGTGCGCCGGTTCATGCCTCTGGCCTCACGCTGGGCGTTAATACGTCGGCGATGACCTACGATGTCGATGAGGATTTCAGCGCGACCAAGCAGGATGGCTATGCTTATACCGGCGGGCTGAACGCGCTCTATGCGCTTCTGCGCGGCGCGGATCACAGCGTTAATCTGACGGCCTCATATGATTACAAGCGCCTTGAGAATTCTGTTCTGGATTTGAATAGTAGTTCAAAAGAAATTCATGTCGGCAGTTTGGGGGCGTCTGCTACGCTCGCCGATCACGTCCTGACGGGGGGCACGACAATTGTGAACGCTTCCATGACGACGGGGCGTTTGAACCTGCATGGCAACGAGTCCAACTATGCGCAAGATCAAGCCAGCCTAGAAACCAACGGGGTTTATGGCAAGGTCAACCTTGCAGCCTCGCGGCTTCAGGGGCTTGACACGATCAATCAGTTGTTTGTTTCTGCCAGTGCCCAGCTTGCGCCCCAGAATCTGGATTCATCCGAGCAGATGTCGCTGGGCGGGCCGGAAGGCGTGCGGGCCTATCCTGTGAATGAAGCCATGGGGGATCAAGGGTTCCTCGGGCGTGTTGAGTTGCGGCATAATCTGTTGGATTGGCTTCAATTGTACGACTTTTATGACGTGGGATGGATCGAGCAGCATCAACGGACGTGGGGAAGCTGGAACGCCGGCTCCGATGTGCCGAACGATTATTGGCTGCATGGCGCGGGTATTGGCGTGGCCGTTCATCCGCTGGATTATGCCCAGATCAATGCAACGGTTGCCCATACCATTGGTGACAATGCGGGGCAGATCGATAGTAAAGACAGCGACGGCTATGACGAAAACTTCCGTTTCTGGGTCCGGGCAAGTTTGACCTTCTGAACGATCGCTCTTGGAGTTCACTTCCCTTTTTCCCTTTCTACCGTTTATTATCGAGGCTTCGGTCCATGCCCATTCGCACCGCAAAGAAACACCGTCTCGTTCTTCCCTGTACTTTGGCGAGCGTCCTTCTGATGCTTAATGGCACGGCGGCTATGGCTGCCGTCGATGCCAACACGCTGCCGAGTGGCGCAAGTGTGGCCTCGGGGGCTGTCGCGATCGCGCAGCAGGGCGCGAAGATGGAGATCACCCAAAGCTCGCAAAACGCGATCATCAACTGGCAGAGCTTTGATGTGGGCACTACCGCTCAGGTCAACTTTACGCAGCCGAATGCGGAATCGATTGCGCTTAACCGAGTCTTGTCGTCTGTGCCGTCAACCATTGACGGGCGGATTACGGCCAATGGTCAGGTCTGGCTGATCAATCCGGCGGGCATTGTGTTTGGGGCAGGGGCTGTTGTGAATGCAGCGGGCGTTGTCGCCTCGACCATGGATATCACGGATCAGGATTTTCTGGCTGGCGCGTACACGTTCAAGCGAAACAACTCGACTGGCGTGATTGTGAATGGTGGCACGATCACGGCTGCGGATAAAGGCTATATCGCTTTGCTTGCGCCAGAGCTGCGTAATGAAGGTATCCTGAAGGCCCGTCTGGGCACGATTGCCCTCGCGGCTGGCGAAACGGTCGTGATGGCGATTTCTCAGGATGCCGATCGCATGTTAACGATCAAGGTCGATCCGGCTCAGGTCAAGACGCTAATCGAGAACAAGGCTATTGTGTTGGCCCCTGGTGGCATCGTTCTGTTGTCGGCCAAGGCGGCTGACCAGCTTTTGGGCGCGACGATCAAGAATACAGGCCTGATCGAGGCGGCGGGCGTGACAGAGAAGGGCGGCACGATTCAACTTGTCGGGGCCGATGAAATTGACAATGAAGGCTCGCTGGATGCCAGGGGAACGTCTGGTGGATCGATCACGGTTGCTGCGGCCTCCACAGGTAAGACGACGATTGCCGGAACGGTCAAGGTTTCTGGCACAACCGGCAAGGGCGGCAAGGTCGTTGCAACGGGCAAAAGCGTTACAGTTGCGGAGAATGCCAAGATCGATGCTGCGGGCGCAACTGGCGGTGGCGAGATTGACGTCGGCGGCAGCTGGGAGGGTAAGGACTCCACGATTCAAGAGTCAATCTTCACGCGAGTCGCGGCCTCTGCCGTTTTAGATGCCAGCGCGCTTGATGACGGGGATGGCGGTACGGTTGTGGTCCGATCCGACATCTCGAATGAAAACGGCGTGACGCTTGCCTATGGCACGTTCTTGGCGATGGGCGGAGCGAATAGCGGCAATGGGGGAAGGATCGAAACATCGGGCCATTACTTTGAAACGACCGGAGCCACAGGCAGCGCGGCTGCGCCAAACGGCGTCGCGGGTATGTGGCTCTTCGATCCGTATAACGTCACGATCAATGCTGTTTCCGATACCAATGGAAGCTTCAGTTCCGGCACATGGACGCCAACGGGGACTTCAACCCTTTTGGCTTCGTCCATCGAGAGCCTTTTGAATGCGGGAACCAGTGTTGCGGTGACAACGGGTTCCGGTGGTTCTGATCTGGGCGATATTATCGTTAATAGCGCGATCACCAAATCCGCAGGGGCCGATACCTCGCTAACCTTGCGTGCCGTTGATAATGTGACCTTGAATTCGGACATCACGAGCTCCAGCGGTGCCTTGAATCTGAACCTGTTTGCCGACAGCGATCATAACGGATCGGGCATTGTCCTTCTGTACAACGATCTGGATACGAACGGGGGCTCGCTTGTTATTGGTGACGGCACACGGATCACGCTTAACGGTGTTGCCAATACGCTTGTCGGTGGCGATCTGTACGTTGGCGGCGGCAGTGCTCAGACCATCACGACGAACGGCGGTGCTGTGAATGTGAATGGACAGGTCTTGATTGCCAATCCAAACGGGCTGTCGATTGACACAAACGGTGGCAACGTGACGTTCGCCGGTCTTGTCGATTCAGGCAATTCCTATGCGCTCGTTTCAAGTAACGCGATCAGCTGGGCGAGTGCGCTTTCTGCTGCCGCTAGCTGTACTGTTGGTGGTGGAACCCCGACCTGCGGTGCCGATCCGGGGGATACCTATCTGGCAACGGTCACCTCACGACTTGAGAATGCCGTTGTGACGATGACCACCTATGTCAGTAACAATTTCCAAGCCGCTTGGCTGGCCGGAAAACGCGTCGTTGGTATTGGCACTAACTCTTCCTGGCGGTGGGTTGCCGGCCCTGAAGGGCTTCAAGATAGTGGTAACGGCCTTGCCTTCTTTACACAAAATGGCACTGATTTTGTGAATGGTGTCGGCGGGACCGCGATCAACGGTGCTTATACGAATTGGAACGCCAGTGAACCGAATAATTCGGGTGGTACCGGTTTGGCCGATCCCGCAGAGACGGTTTTGCAGACGCTGGGGTCAAGTGGTCGCTGGAACGATCTCTCTGGTGCAGGTACGGCCTCGGTCAATTACTATGTTAAAGAAACCAATCTGGCTGACTCGCCGCTCTCGATTGATGCGGGAAGCGGTGTTGTCACCTTTGCTGGATCCGTAGGTGTAAACAAGGCTTTAAGCTCTTTGTCGGTTACCGCAGGCACAACCGCGATCAATGGCGGAGCCATTACGACGGACGCGGCACAAACCTATAACAGTCCCCTGACCCTTGGAAGAGCGATAACGACGCTGACCGTAAAGTCTGGCAATTTTACAACCAACGCCAGCCAGTCGATCAGTAATGCCACCGGATCAGCCGCAACCCTCAATGTGGTTGCCAGCAATAATATCGCGCTGGGAGCCGGAACCGATATAGGCTCCAGCGCAGGGGCACTTTCTGTCAGCTTACTCTCGCAGGGTGGCCTTATTGACTTCGGCAACAATGTAACCATCGATAATAACGGCGGCACCACGACGATTGAAGCCGATGACATTACATTTGGCGCAGGTGCAAGCCTTGAAGGGGCCGGCACCGGCTCGCTGGTTGTCAAACCGCACAGCGCAGCGCGGACGCTTGGTATCGGGACTGGAGCTGTCGGCGCGCAAAATATTTCGGACAGCTTCCTGACCGATTTGATCGCACCCTCTTCTTTTTCGAAAGTGACTTTTGGCAGCGCGACTACGGGCACAATCAATATCTCTGGATCGCATAGCCTTTCCAATTCGACAACTTTCGAGACGGCAGGCGATGTTATTTTCGCCAGCGACGCAGACCTTGATCTGGCCTCCGGCACGCTGGGTATCAAGCTCGATGGCGCAGGATCGGCGACTGAGGATAACGCAACGGTTCTGACGGCGGGCTCCGTTGTCCTACAGGGCGGTAGTGGCACCTTTACGCTGGATAATGGCACGAACACGTTTGGGACCGTCGCGGCCAATGCAAGTACGCTGACGCTTGTCAACCAAGGCGGTCTTGCCGTCGGTACGGTCGATGGGATGAATGGCGTGACGACGGCTACGGACGTTACTTTGCATGTCGTTGGTGCGAGTGCAGATGTGATGCTTAACAAACCGGTCACGACGACGAATGGCACGATCCTAATCAGGGCAGGGCGCACTTTCATCAACAGCAATGCAAGCAACACAGGACTCGTTGCAGGGGGGGGGAATCCTTATTACGTTTATGCCAGCACGCCTGTCGGGGGAACGCGCGGTATGACGACGGCGTCCAAGCACTATAATCAGGCTTATACAGGGGGCACGCCTGCCTATGCGGCGGCAGGGAACTGGTTCTTCTATGAAATCGCGCCGACGCTCAGTGTCAGCCCGGCGACAACCTCGATTGTCTATGGTAGTGCCGATCCGACAGTTGGTCTTGCCTATACGGGCTTTATTGACGGGGATATAGCGGGGACATCGGGGATCACCGGCTCGGCGACCGTCAGCATCGCCGCTGCGAATACAAGCCATGCCGGTTATCGATCGGCTGGAACCTATACGACGACCTTGAGTGCGATCGGCTCCTTGGCGAGCAGCCTTGGCTATGCCATCGCACTGGCCAGCGATCCGACATCGACCCTCAGCGTTACGCCCAAGCAGCTGACACTTGGCAGCTTTACCGTCGCGAACAAGATCTATGACGGCACCGCACTGGCGACGATCCTGACGGGCAACACGCTGACCGGTATTCTGGCTGGCGACGAAAGTTATCTGACGCTGTTGGGTGGTACGGCGGCATTTGACACGAAAAATGTTGGCACAGGTAAAACAGTGTCCGCAACTGCTGTGACGCTTACGGGCGAGGAAGCGACCAATTATGAGGTTTCAACCGCCGGTCTGACCACGACGGCCAATATCACGCCCGCGACGCTGAACTATACGGCGGATCGGGTTTCGGTTTACACGGGCGCGAGCATGCCGACGCTTTCGGGCATGCTTGTCGGCCTTGTAGGCGGCGATACGCTGGGCAGCGCGATCTCTGGTACGTCCAGCTGGACCACGACACTGGCTGACACAACCCGATCTGGAGTGTATGGCATCACCGGCTCCGGTCTGTCGGCCACGAACTATATCTTTGCGCAGGCGGCGGGTAATGCCTCGGCGTTGATTATCCTTGAGCAGCCAAAGGAACCCACCGTTGTTCAGCCGACTGTGATCACGCAAAACGCGCCAACGATTCCGACGGGGCCAACTGGTGGTGGTACAACGAGCGGCATTACAATACCGGACACCAGCATTAACAGCGGTGGTGTTGTCGACTCCGCCCCGCCACAACCGCAGCAGCAGCAGCCTCATGCTGGTCAACAACAGTCCACGCAGCAATCCTCTGGCATGGCCCTGCAAAACACACCAACCGAGCAGAGCAGCAACGTCGTCCTGACGACCGTCGCACCGACGCAACGTGGGGTTTCAGGCGGTGTCGAGGTATCCTCTATCGTCGCGACGGTGACGGGCGATGCCACAGGCTTTCGCTTCGCGCTGCCGACCCCAGTTGTAGAACATGTGGTCGGAGCCGCCAGCGGCTTCGCCACCCAAGCCCAGCTGCTGAACGGTCAGGCACTTCCGTCGTGGCTCTCCTACGATCCCTCGACCCAAGCCTTCTCCTCGGCCAACGTCCCCGCAGGCGCGCTCCCCCTCAAAGTCCGCGTCCTCTTCACCGACCCCAGCGGCAAAGCCGCCCCGAAGATGCTAGAGGTCACGATTACGAAGTAGGGGGAAGTCGGGGTAGAGCCTGTTATTGGTTGGCTTTGGATATCGTTGTTCTGAGTGTTGTACGCTTGGAGGAAGTTTTTTTATCTTCTGTCTTGTTTTTCAGCTGCGGAGCGCGCGCCTTCTGGCATCCTTTCATAAAGTTCTTCTATCTCATTGGGTTCGGTGATGGCTTTTTTGACAATGAAGTTGAGCAGGTCAAAAAGCTTGTCAGAAACGTGATCGAAGTCTTCGTCAGACATCTCTCCTGGATGCACGGCATTGTTGCCCATTATTCTAACAGTGTCGGCAACCCTTATAACTGATGCCGGGACAATACTTTTGGAAGCAAGGCTTCGTATGTCGTCGTTTATGTTGTCGCCTTTTTCTCCAAGGTGTTTGCAAAGTTTTTGAAGGGCTAATCGCAATAAGGCCGCAGAGCCTCTGGGTGACTTATTTGATATTCTCGCTGCTTCTTCGTAGTCGATGCGAACATCATCGGGCATATCTTTTTTTGGGAGAGGAGCTGTTCCCCTATCTGGGACAAGCATTGTTCCTCGGATCGGATCTTGGCTCAAATTCTCTTCATCAATGCTCCATAATGATAATTTATTGCAGTGAGAGCATTGAGCTAATCTGTAGGGCAGGCGGGCAGAGTGGTTAACATGTATATCCTTCCATAGCATGTGAGCATAGGTTGCACAAAATGGGCAGTGAAAAGCTTGTTTAGTGACATCGGGAGCTTCGTAAGTCATGATTATTGCCTTGATTTAGTATGTTTATGCTTTGGTTAAATAAAACTAGGCACCGATTCCTCTCTGGAAACAACATAAATATTCAATGAGTAAAGTGAAAAATATATTGAATGAGATATGGGGCCGATCTAGCCGTTATCCCTTCGCCCTAAAGCCCGCAAGGTCTGACGCTGCTTCGCGGTAGTACGTTGTGTATTCCGCTGCGCCAGCATCGCTTTCTGTCTTTGCAATCCACGCCTCAAGAACGGGGTGTTGTTTGATCGCAAAAGCTTCCAGACTCATGCGTTGGTCCGTTCGTAGAAAGGACGACAAGCTTACGATAACGCGGCCCGCGATCCTGCTTTGTGCGGCTTTCATGACCCGGCCTTGTATGGACGGGACAAACTTCAGAAGCCTGTCAACATAAGCGCGGAGGGCAGGGGCATCGTCTAGCAAGGCCGCACGTTCCGCCTTAAAGGCGGAGGGATCGACGATGCGCTTATCCCGATAAACGACGGGGGCAGTAGGGCCGGTATCACAGCCCCACCCCTTGCGAGGTACAAGCAAATCCATTTGATGTGCTTCGTCGCGATAGGGATAGAAGGGCATGGTCCGACAGCGCATGGGTTTTGCGCGGTGAATGGCGCAAAGGTTGTCGTCTGTCAGCGCGGGGCAGGCGCAAGAGGCCGGTATATAGGCGATCGGCATCATCGAGAGCGCGATTTTCTGTCGCGAGGGAAGCTGAAAGACTGTGCCCAGGTGCGTCGTTACTTTATAGTGTCGCTCACTCGGCTTGACGGGCGTCAGGGCTATTGCCAAAGGAAACTTGTCCGCATGAGCCAAGGCCTCGTCAAGCGAAAGCGGAAGCCAACCGTAACAGCATTTCCCGCACGCGGTGCAAGCGAAGCGTTGTTCAGACATACTGGCTCCTGTTCAGCTGCCACAACACTTCTTGAACTTTTTGCCCGACCCACAGGGACACGAGGCATTCCGTCCGGTTTGTGCGACCCTGATGGGATCTTTCTTTTGGTTTAGGGTACTGTTTTCGTAAAACCAGCATCCCTTGATTTTTTCGAAAAAAGCCGTTTCGCGTTGTTCGTAATCTTCTCCCTTATGCGTCATACGGAAGGTTAGTTCAACCACTCCTGTTTCATCTTCTGGCCCGCTGCTCTCGGTCCGGTGGATTTCAAGCCCGTTCCACGTCGAATCCTTCAAGAACCGTTCGGTGTCTTGACGGCTGAATTCAGCTTTGGCGCGACCAACGCTGCTTTTTTCAATAAACTCGATCTTGCCCAAGACATGCGCGCTGTATCTGGCCCTGACGAGAGATTCCGGTGTCGGCGGCGCCATGCCGTCGAGCAACGGCTTACAGCACAAATTCAGATCCTTCCCAGACCCACACGGACAAAGAGACATAGCTAACCTTGTTATAGTTGTTTCGACCAGACCAGAACGTAGAGCCAAAACGCACGCTCAGCCACTAAAAAAGCCACCCAAAGGTGGCTGATTTAGGGGCGTCCCCTTATTGATACAGTTAGAACCCAGTATAAATGGGATGCATTAAATTTTAACGGCAGTATGTTGTTGTCATTTGATGGTGCTAGTTGCTTTTGTGTTGCATCTATTTAAAGGAGCATGGAACCTCAATCCGAGATGAAAATTAAACTTTGCCGCTCTTACCTTACCACAAGATCGTCTTTGACAGAGACAACCCCCCTGACTTTACGCGCAATGGCCACGGCCTTTGCCTCGCTTTGTTTAGAGTCAACAAACCCACTCAGTTGAACGACGCCCTTCATCGTTTCAACATTGACCTGAAGAACTTTGAGGTTGGGGTCATCAAAAATTTGTGATTTGACCTTGGTCGTAATAGTTGTGTCATCAATATATTGGCCCGATGTTTCACTGCCCGAGAACAACGAACAGGAAATAAGGAAAAGGCCGAGCAATCCGATGGCTAAAAAGTAGGATATAGAGCGTTTGTTTTTCATGGTGATATTCCTTTTACATAAGTTTGAAATCCTATGAACCTGCAGCGTTGTCTTGGAAACCAACTGCTTCTTCATAAGAACCCCACGTTGATATTTCAGGACAAGCTTGAACCATGCGCTTAATGTGACTTTGCATCGATAAAATCGAACTTTTATCGCATACAACGGTTATAGGATGTTCCTTATCAGTCAGAATGTTCATTTCGACGTATTGATCATCCAAGTGAGCCACAAACTCCATAGAAAAAGCGTGATATCGTGGCGACGTAAAAGGGATATTCATTGTGCATGCTCCTGAAAATTGAAGTTATGGACTTTTGTTTCCTTTTGTATCGTCACCGAAGTCTTTAACAGCATCCCCTAATTTTTCTGCTGGCGTGCGGGACTCCAATTGTCGACCTGCATTTTCCGCGCCATCGCTGATTGCATCTACGGCATCACCCATTTTCTCGCCAGTTGTGCGCTGATCTTTCAATGTTAAAGCGCGATACCCTGCCAAAGCCATAAAGGCCACAACGATAATGATTAGCAGCGTTTTGAGTGTTTTCTGAACCATCATTTCCTCCGATATCAATAAAGTTACATTACTTCACTTGAGCTTGCTTCTTGTCGTTGAGATAGACCATCTCAACTTCAACGCGTCTGTCATTTTGTAAGCATTCAATTAATTGCGCGCGCTTTTCATTTGCGCCACAATTTGTTGACGGTTGCTCTTCACCAACCCAGCGTGTTTCGGTAACGCGCGCATTCGTGTATCCGTTATCTATAAGATAATCGCGGACTGACTCGGCGCGTTTTTGAGAGAGCTGCTGGTTGTATTCATTGCTTCCGATGCGGTCAGCATAGCCGACGATCTTGGCTTCTTTTACGCTTTGATCTGCCTTAAGTATTCTGGCCAGCGTAGCAAGTCGCTCTGTACCCTCAGGAGTCAATGTTGAGCGATTAAAAACAAAGTATATCGTTTTTTCATCATGTGTAAGCTCGTTTGTTTTGCGGGCCTCAGGCTTGCCCGGAACAATCTTCTTTTCTTGAGAAGTAACACTCTCAGTTTGCCTCACAAGCTCGGTGGCACAAGCATCGTGTTCAGATGACCAACGTGTGCGAACACAGTTGGCGTCTGAAGTGCGAACAAATTGCCCGTCTTCGCTGCGTACGACGGAGTGGGGGTTCGTTGCAGCAAAAGGCATGCTCGGTGTTATCCCATAAATGAGCGCAGTAATTAAAAATAATTTGGCATAGAGAAACATCATTGCCTTGTTCCTTATTCTGTTGTCGTTGTGCGTGTGAACGTCCTTGTTTCAGTCGTGTTTTCCGGCACATCGGCGGGATCACCCATATAGCCAACAGGGCCGTGTACGACATGATAGCCACCAGGCACCAGATAAGTGCCAGGAACAAGCGGCTGTGTGTAGTAAAGAGACGATGCTGGTCGATAGGTCGTAACCGTTTTTTCCATGACGTGTCCTTGTATATCGGCGACAGGTTGAACGCGGAATGGAGCCATTTCCTGATCGGTTGCAATCAGGCCATCAATCTTGTACAGGCTGACATGACTCCCTTTGAATACGCTGGTGACATTGCTTTCGTTTTGATAAAGCACGCGGTGGCCATCAACAGCGTAGTGTCCCAAAAAGGGTTCAACGACTTCAATGGGTCTGCCGCCAATTGTCTCAATATTGCCCCACTTAGATAGACGCCCAACGCTTTCGTTTCTAGGCACAATGTGATTGCGTAAGATAGCGGCGAGTTGA
>Ga0209373_10000325_pt1 | contig 89081 bp, 92 predicted proteins | sample Higcelweek5metaG_FD_187173 | JGI IMG/M metagenome (GOLD analysis project Ga0209373, IMG submission 187173) | Freshwater pond sediment microbial communities from the University of Edinburgh, under environmental carbon perturbations - High... | ecosystem: Environmental > Aquatic > Freshwater >...
TCGAAAGCGCTCTCGCTTGGCTGATGATCGCCAGCGTCAAACTACTCTCGCGACGAATCACTCGAACTTCAGCAACCTAACCGATTCTGAGTCGGACTCTTAGGTGTCCACGGAGGCGCCTTGAGATGGCAGAATCAGCAAGACTCTTGGACGTAGTAATCACCTCTTGAGCAAAGTTTGCCCGATCACGATGAGATGACCCCTTATTTTCGGCAAGTTTGGAGGCCACTGCCTCAAGAGTCCGATCATAGGTTTCAACTCTTCCAAATGGATGAACATAGACTCCACTTGATTTGATCTTGTATTCGTTCTTCATTGTCCGCCCCCAACCTCGGTAGCTTCCTGCGCATTATGCAGAATTCTCCACACAGGAGTATCGTTCATTTGCATTAGCATCGCAAGAGCATTCGCGGCATGATAAAGGATAAGACTGTTGTCCTTGGTGAAACGTCCAGCTTGGTTGCTTGTTCCAACAAGTATGCCTAATGGGCGTTCCCCCTCGTTTCCAATCTGGATCGGTATGGCGGAGAAGGAGCGATATACGACCTCATCATAATCTCGGCGCAACGTTAGCGGTGCACGCATATGATCAAATATTGTCTCATGGATAGCATTTTCTGTAATTTTAGCTTCATTATCAGCAAACGCCTTACCAACATGCCCGGTTCCGATAGCCCAAGTACGACCCAGCCCTTCGGAAGGAAGCCGACCATGCTTTCGTCGCCAAACAGGCACAAGAAGATGCGTGTCTTCGTTAAAAATATAAAGAGCAAAATTCCAAAGCTCTCGATCAGAGAATCCAAAAAGTTCAAATCTCCCTTCAATCACAACCGAAAGAAGCTCATCCACAGTTTCTTGCAAATCTCCGATACTTGAGAAACCTTTCTGAGAATATCTGTAGATCATCGGCATCCAATACAATGTAGCATTCATATGAACATATGATTGCACCACACTTTCTTTCAACCCAGATATTTCACGTGACAAATTTTCATTTTCCTCAATTATAGACTGAGAGCTATGATAGATTTCATGAATAAGCTTATCATCTTTAATATGGATTAATGCAAATGCAGCGTGGATTGCAATAATAACAATAAGAGGAACCCAAAAAACCAGGGGCCAATTTTAATAAGCTCACTGTAAACGCCGACAATAATAGCAATTATCGCTGGAAATACGACAGTTACGAATATGCTTACCGTCCTATTTTGATATTTTAGTCGCGACACCTCCCCCATCGCAACCATCTTTATTGTTTTTGCAGCCGACGCCACACCTGTTTTCATTACTTTTCTCCTATTACTTCGCCGAGATATATAATCAGACGTTACATATTCGAGAGCCATACACAAGGCCGATATCAGGCCAATAAGGATTGGCACCGTTTTCGAGAATTAAGAAGGTATTTTCCTCAGAATATCCAATGTGCTTACGGCAGTTCCGCCCCGAAGCGGGGACGATGCGCCTTATGCCCCTGATAATACCTTTTATCTTCAATGAATTAGCCAGACTGGGGACGGTGGGAACGTTGGGGACGATGAAATTCCCCAGCATTCTAGCTCCAGCCCCTGCGGGTCATCAATCGAGCAGCGCGGCGGGCAATCCATGATCCGGTCGAAAGAGCCGTTTCCGTCCGCGAACGTCCGCTGACAGCGGCAACAATGCGCTGCAAAGTGTGGGGGAACGAAAAAGGCCAGAGCCGATTTTCTAGGAAAATCAACGCTCTGGCCTGAATTCATGGCGGAGGGAGAGGGATTCGAACCCTCGATACGCTTTTGACGTATACACACTTTCCAGGCGTGCGCCTTCAACCGCTCGGCCACCCCTCCCCGGAGGACGGCGTTATAGCCAGGGTGGCGGCGGGGCGCAAGCCCTTCGTCGCCGCTTTGCGCTTTTTTTTCAAACCTCGGTCGAAAGCCTGGGCGCCCCGGCCAGATCGCGGACCAGATCGCCGACCGTGCGGCAGAGCAGCGCCAGATCCTGCGGGCGGGACAGGCGGTGGTCGCCGTCCTTGACCAGAGTCACCCGCACGTCGTCGCCGGTCAGGGCGGCGGCCAGCGACAGGCTGACTTGCCACGGCACGTCGGGGTCGCGCTGGCCGTGCAGCAGGCGCGTCGGGCCGGTGAAGGGAATCGGGCCGCGCAGCAGCAGATGGTTGCGGCCATCCTCGATCAGGGCGCGGGTGATCGGTTGCGGGTCGGGGCCATACTCCGACGGGCGCAGCCAAACGCCCTCGTCGGTGATGGCGCGGCGGATGGCGGGGTCGAAGAGATCCCACATCAGATCCTCGGTGAAGTCGGGGGCCGGGGCGATGCCGACCAGACCCGCCACCCGCTCGGGCCGCCGCAGCGCGGTCAGCAGCATCATCCAGCCGCCCATCGAGGAGCCGACGAGGATCTGCGGCCCGCTCGTCACCCGGTCCAGCACCTCCAGCGCGTCGTCGGCCCACAGCCCGATGGTCCCGTCGGCGAATCGCCCGCTCGACGCGCCATGGCCCTGATAGTCGAAACGGGTGAAGGCCAGCCCCTGCCCGACCGCCCAGGCTTCCAGCGCCGTCGCCTTGCCGCCGGTCATGTCCGACATGAAGCCGCCCAGGAACATAATTCCCGGCAATGCGCCCCCGCCATGCCCACGCCGGGCGGCGGGGGTGTGATGATAGGCTATGGTCGCGGCGCCGCGCCTTAGGCTATGGTGCGCGCCGCCCGTGGCGGCTGCGGTTTCGGTCATATGGACACCCATGGACGAAGCACTCGTGGACGGATCGGGCCGACTCTTTCCCAGCGCCGGCACCATGGAACGCGAACCGCAATTTACCACCGACGCCCCCGCATTCAACGACGCCCCGGCGTTCCACGATTTTTGGCCGGGCGGGCGGGCGCCGACGGTGCTGCAAGTCGTGCCGACGCTCATCACCGGCGGGGCCGAACGCGGCTGCATCGACATGGCGCTGGCGCTGGCCGAGGCGGGCGGAACGCCGCTGGTCGCCTCGCAAGGCGGGGCGATGGTGCGGGAATTGGACCGCGCCGGGATCCGCCACATCACTTTGCCGTTGGCCTCGAAAAACCCGCTGACCATCCGCAAGAACGCCCGCAAGCTGGCGGCCATCATCGCGGAGCGCAAGGTGGACATCGTCCACGCCCGCTCTCGCGCGCCAGCCTGGAGCGCCTGGATGGCCTGCCGCGACACCGGCGCGCGCTTCATGACCACCTTCCACGCGCCCTACAACATCGGCAGCGGGATGAAGCGCTGGTACAATTCGGTGATGGCGCGGGGCGAGCGGGTGATCGCCATTTCCGATTTCGTGCGCCGCCACATTCTGGAGAATTACGAAACCGACCCGGCCAACATCCGCACCATCCATCGCGGCATCGACCGGGCGGTCTTCGCCCCCGACCGGGTCAGTTCGACCCGCCTGATCCAGTTGACGCAACAGTGGCACCTGCCCGCCGACCGCCCGGTGATCCTGCTGCCCGCCCGGTTGACCCGCTGGAAGGGCCAGACCGTGTTGATCGAGGCGTTGGAAAAGCTGGGGCGCAAGGACGTCGTCTGCCTGCTGGTCGGGTCCGACCAGGGCCGTTCGGGCTACCGGCGCGAGTTGGAAAGCCGGATCGCGCGGGCGGGGTTGGGCAACGTCGTGGTGATGACCGATCATTGCAGCGACATGGCCGCCGCCTATCTGCTGTCCACCGTCGTCGTCTCGGCCTCGCGCGAGCCGGAAGCCTTCGGGCGGGTGATCGTCGAGGCGCAAGCGATGGGCAAGCCGGTGATCGTCTCGGCCATCGGCGCCTATCAGGAAACCGTGATGCCGGGCGAAACCGCCTGGGTGGTGCCGCCCGACGACGCCGACGCGCTGGCCAACGCCCTGCGCGAAGCCCTGTCGCTGACGCCCGACCAGCGCGACGCCATCGGCGCCCGCGCCCAGGCCTTCGTCGCCGACCGCTACACCCGCGAGCGCATGTGCGCCGACACGCTGGGCGTTTACGCCGAACTGCTCTAACCCGTCTCTCCATTCTCACTTTCACCGGACATCATGGCCGCCATTCGACAGATCCCCGGCATCAGCAGCGTCATCAACCAGTATGACGGCTTCATCCTCGATCTTTGGGGGGTGCTGCATGACGGGGAGCGCGCCTATCCCGGCGTTCCCGATTGCCTGGACCGCATGAACGCGGCGGGCAAGACGCTGTGCCTGCTGTCCAACGCGCCGCGCCGCACCGACGGGGTGATCGCCAAGCTGGCGGGCATGGGGCTGGGCCGCGACCGTTACCACCATGTGATGACCTCGGGCGAGGCGACGTATGAGGCGCTGCGCGACCGCGCCGACCCGTGGCACGCCCGGCTGGGGCGGCGGCTGTTTCACATCGGGCCGGAACGCGACACCGACGTCTATGACGGGTTGGGCTACAGCGTCGCCGCGACGCCGGAGGAGGCCGATTTCGTCCTGAACACCGGCATCGTCGTGTTCGGGGAAACGCTGGCCGATTACCAGCCGCAGTTGGACGCCTGCCTGCGCGCCCGCCTGCCGATGATCTGCGCCAACCCCGATTTGATCGTGATGGTCGGCCCGCAAATGGTCATCTGCGCCGGAACGCTGGCCGCGCGCTATGACGAGATGGGCGGCGACGTGACGCAGCACGGCAAGCCCTACCCCTCGGTCTATGACCGCTGCCTGTCGCTGATGGGGATCACCGACAAGCGCCGCATCCTGGCGGTGGGCGACAGTCTGCGCACCGACGTGGCCGGGGCCAACGCCGCCGGTCTGGACGTGGCGCTGGTCACGGCGGGCATCCACCAGGAGGAGTTGGGCGGGGCCGCCTGGGGCGAGTCGGTCGACGCGGCGAAGCTCCAAGCCGTCGCCGACGCGGCGGGCCACACGCCAACCTACGCGGTTCCCAGCCTGCGCTGGTAAGGGCTGGGCAGAGGGGCGGCGGGGTCCTGACGGGACGGCCCTTGGGCCATGCCGCCGTCAATCCTCCAAAGGCACCGCGTCGTCCAGCGCCCGGCGCAAAATGGGCGACGGCCCGTCTTCGGCGAAGCCCCGGTTGCCGATGGCCGTGCGGTAATAGCTGACGATGAAAACACGGATGGACGCCGTCAGATTGGCGTCCCCCCGGCGACCGTCGATCTGCGTGCAAATTTCGTTGAGAGTCAGCCGTTCGCGCTCGCAGATTTCCTTCAGCGAGTCCCAAATATACGGCTCCATCCGCAAGCTGGTGCGGCGACCGCTGACCTTCACGTTGCGGCAGACCAGGATCGGCCCTTCCTTACCCCCGCCTGTACCCGCCATGTGACGTCCTGATCCCCATCCGTTGCGAATCCGCCATCCCCTCAGGCGGACATACATCCATTTGTGTGAAGATATTGCAAGTGGCGTGTGCCATCAAAGCCAATTTCGACCGCTGGTCGCGTCATATCAACGCCACAGCGCCGCTCAGCGAAACTCTTCCCGGCGCATGTCCGATACGGCCCCGGCAAAACCCGCTTCCCTTCCCATTCGCTTCGCTATACCAGTGGCTTGATTGTGACGACCCGGCGGGAGGGGATGGGGTGATGGCGCAACCGGCGGAAAGACGATTCGCGGCGACGCTGACGCTGGCGCTGATGGTCGGCGGCGCGGCGGCGATCCTGCCGGCGGTTTTCGCGATTCCCCCGGCCCACGCCGCCGAAATCTCCGCCGAAGAGGCGATCCGCAACGAGCTGTCCCGGTTGGTCCCGTCGCCCTGGCGCCTCGACTCGGTGACGCTGGACGTGGCGCCGCCGCCGCCGACCGCCGCCAAGGACAGCAAGCCCGCCGATCAACGCGCCGCCGCCAAGCTGACGCTGGGCTTGACGCTGGGCAAGCCGACCTACCTGATCGACAGCCGCGAAGGCCCGGTGACGTTCCTGCGCCCGGTCGCCGTCGAGGGGCTGGAAAAGACGCTGAACGCCAAGGCCGTCGCCACCCGCAGCGCCAGCGGCTGGACCGTGCGCTTCACCCCGCAAAACCCCGAGATCCTCGACGGCCTTGGCAAGCCCGCCGACGAATGGCCGGGCCAGCCCGTCGTGCTTGGCACGCCCGAGGCGCAGAGCCTGCGCGAACAGCTCGACCGTGACGCCCAACAGCGCGCCGCCGACGAAGCCGCCCGGCGCGCGCGGGATGAGGAGTGGTTGGTTCAGCACGACGCGGCGGCGAAGATCGCGGCGGAACGGGCCGACAAGGAACGCCGCGCCGCCGAAGCGCGCGCCGCCCAGATCACCGATCTGCGGGCCAAGCTGTTGGGGTCGGACCGCGCGGTCAAGATCGCCGCCTATGAGGCCGCGTTGGGCGGCAACGACCCGGCGCTGCGCCAGATGGCGAGCGAGGCGGCGTTGCAAAGCCGCGATCCGCTGCTGGGCAATCTGGCGCTGAAGGATTGGCTCGCCCGCCGCCGCGCCATCCCGGTGCAGCTCTTCGCCACCAAGGAAGACGCCAACTCGGAAACCGTGTTGCAAAATCTGGGACCGTTCACGGTGGAGATCGACGGATTCACCCCGGTCAACGGCGCCATCGCCGGACGGATGGGCGCGCCCGGCTACAGCATCGCCAAATCCTCCACCCTCATCGGGTCGCTGGCCCAGACCGAATTGACCCTCAGCTCCTTCGGCTGCGCGCTGTCCTTGCGGCTGAGCGAGCATCAGACGCTGGACGGGCTGCTGCGTTGCCAGACTCTGCCGACGCTGATCGCCCGGATCACCCTGGATTGAGGATGAGGCCGTGATGGCGGCGAAGGCCACAACCGCACTGCTGGCGCTGTCTTTGGCGATTCTGGGGGCGATTCTGGGGACCGTTCCGGGAATCGCCAACGCCGCCACGTCGGCGGAGGAGCGCGTCACCCCGGCCCCGCCGCCCTCCGTGGCTCTGCCGCGTCTGACCCCGCTGGGCGACGTCACGCTCAACCCGCACCCCGCCGCTCCGCCGCAGGTGGCCATGCCCCTGTCCCCGGTGCGGACGCCGGGCGCGGCGCCAAAGGCCCCAACGGTCAAGCCGACCGCCAGCGCCGCCAAACCACCCACTCCGCCCCCCACCGTTCAGACCGAAGCCCCGCCCGTCGTCAAACCGGCGGAGCCGTCGCCACCGCCGAACGTCCCGGCGGCGCCCCCGGTGGAGGCCGCGCCAACGTCCGATTCAGCGCCCGCGCCGGTCGAAAAGCCTCAAAGCGACACGGTCAAGGCCACGCCCCCGATTCCAGCCAAGGCCGACAGCCGCCGCACCGTCGTCACCACCGCCGGGGTGTATCTGCGCGCCGCCCCCAACAGCAAGGGGCGGGTGATCGACGCGCTGGATCGCGGCGAAAAATTGGAGGTGGTCGGCGCGGCCCCCGACGGTTGGGTGCAGGTTGGCCGCAAGGGCAAGAGCATCGGCTACATCGCCGCCGACTATCTGACCGGCGCCCAACCCGCAAAGCCGTCCGCGAGCGGCGACGCGCCCGCCCCCGCGCCCAACGTCCCCTCCTCCTACGCCAAGGCCGCGCGGGGCGACCGGGGTTGCGCGCTGCCGGACGATCTGTCGGCGTCCAGGCAACGGACCATGCTGCCGGTCGGCAGCCGCGCGCGCGTGACGGCGGACGCCAATCTGCGGGTCGCGCCCGTTTGCGACGCCAAGGTGCTCGACGTGCTGGACGCGGGCGAGCGCGTCACCATCCAGGGCGTCAGCGGCTCCTGGTATCAGGTGGCGCGGCGGAACCGGATGATTGGTTATGTCGGCGCGGCGTTGCTCGCCGCAAAGCCGGAACGGTGACGCAAGAGCGTTGACGCTGGGACATTGACGAGGGCCGAATGCCGCCGCAGGCTGGGGCGCGAAACCACGCCGCTTCAGGACGACCGCCCATGTTTCTGCGCCGCCTTGCGCTCTTTCTCCTGCTGGTCTGCACAGCCGTCGCGACGGCGGCCCCCGCGCGCGCGCAAGGGCTAACCCAGACCCTGCAACCCGTCCCAGTCCGCTACAGCGACGGAACCGCGTTGACGCTGGAAGGGCTGCTGATCCGCCCGACCGGGCCGGGGCCGTTCCCCATCGCCATCGTCAGCCATGGCTCGCCGCGCGACGCGGCGGAACGTGCGACCATGACGCCGCTGCGGTTGGCCCCCCAGGCGCAGGAGTTCGCCCGGCGCGGCTGGGCGACCTTGATCGTCATGCGGCGCGGCTTTGGCGGATCAGGCGGCGGCTTCGTCGAAAGCAACGGGGCCTGCGACAACCCCAACTATCTCCAATCGGGCGAGCGCGGCGCCGAAGACATCCGGCAGGCGATCCGCTTCATGGCTCAGCAGCCCTTCGCCGACGCCTCGCGAATCATCGCCGTTGGCGTGTCGGCGGGGGGCTTGGCCAGCGTGGCGCTCAGCGCCAACCCGCCGCCGGGCTTGGCGGCGGTCATCAGCTTCGCCGGTGGGCGCGGGTCGCGCGGCGACAACGACGTCTGCACGTCCGACCGTCTGGTCGCCGCCTTCGGCGTCTTCGGCCGCACCGCGCGAACGCCCAATCTGTGGATCTACGCGGAGAACGACCTGTTTTTCGGCCCGGAATTGGCCCACCGCTTCCACGCCGCCTTCACCGCGTCCGGCGGCAAGGCGGAATTCATTGACGCCCCGGCCAACGGCAAGGACGGCCATTTCCTGTTTTCCGCCGCCATCCCGCTGTGGACGCCCTATGTGGACCGCTTCCTGACCGCCCACAATCTGGCCCCGCGCAAGACGTTGATCGCCCTGCCCGAATCCAAACTGGCCCCACCTCCGGAATTGGGGGAGCGCAACCGCCAGGGCTTCGTTGATTACCTCGCCGCGCCGGATCACAAGGCGTTCGCGGTGTCGCCCGACGGCGCCTTTGGCTGGAAATCCGGCCAGCGCGATCAGGCGATGGCCCGGCAATTGGCGTTGGAGAATTGCGCCAAGCACACACAAAAGGGCTGCCGCGTCGCCGTGGTCAACGACACGCCGATGCGGTGACGGCCAACCTCTGACCGCATCCAGGAGATAAAAACAGCGCCCGCCCGACCGTTCCCTCGAACGGTCAGGCGGGCGTCGTCAGTCTGACGCTGTCGATTAAAACGCCGAATCGGCGACCAGATCACCGGCGGGCGACCGGGTGTCGGCGGTGATTTTGGCAAGGGCGGCGTCGAGCGCCAGAACCTCTTGATCCTTGCCGCCCAGCACGCGCAGGGCCACCGTGCGCTCTTCGGCCTCGCGCTTGCCGACCACCAGCATCAGCGGCACCTTTTTCAGGCTGTGCTCGCGGACCTTCAGGTTGATCTTCTCGTTGCGGACGTCGAGTTCGACCCGAACCCCACGGCGCTTCAACAGAGTGGCCACCTCGGCGGCGTAATCGTCGGCCTCGCTGGTGATCGTCGTCACCACCACCTGGACCGGGGCGAGCCACAGCGGGAACTTCCCGGCGTAATGCTCGATCAGCATGCCGATGAAGCGCTCCATCGACCCGAGAATCGCCCGGTGCAGCATGATCGGGCGGTGGCGCGCGCCATCCTCGCCAATGTAGCTGGCGTCGAGCCGGTTCGGCAGATTCGGATCATACTGCAAGGTGCCGCACTGCCAGGTGCGCCCGATGGCGTCGGTCAAGTGGAACTCCACCTTCGGGCCGTAGAAGGCGCCCTCGCCCGGCAGTTCCTCATACTCCAGACCGGCGGCGCGCAGCGCCTCGGCCAGCGCGCCCTCGGCGCGGTCCCACAGCTCGTCCGAGCCGGTGCGCACGTCGGGACGCAGCGCCAGCTTGACCGAAATCTTGTCGAAACCGAGATCCTTGTAGACGCCGAGTTGGAGCTTGAAATACTCCGCCGACTCGCTCGACACCTGATCTTCGGTGCAGAAGATGTGCGCGTCGTCCTGGGTGAAGGCGCGCACGCGCATGATGCCGTGCAGCGCGCCCGACGGCTCGTTGCGATGGCAGGCCCCGAATTCGGCCATGCGGATCGGCAGATCGCGGTAGGAGCGCAGGCCGTGCTTAAAGATCTGCACATGGCCGGGGCAGTTCATCGGCTTGACGCCGAGGATCTTTTCCCCCTCGTCCGCCTCGACCTTGAACATGTTGTCGCCATACATGTCCCAGTGGCCCGACGCCTTGAACAGCGAGCTGTCGATCAACTGCGGCGTCTTCACCTCGACGTAGCCAGCGGCTTGCAGCTTGGCGCGGATGTAGGTTTCCAGCGTCCGGTACAGCGTCCAGCCCTTGGGGTGCCAGAACACCGAACCGACGGCCTCCTCCTGCACATGGAACAGGTCGAGTTCCTTGCCGAGCTTGCGGTGATCGCGCTTCTCGGCCTCCTCGATCTGGTGCAGATAGGCCTTCAGCTCCTTCTCGTCGCGCCACGCCGTGCCGTAGATGCGCTGAAGCATCGGGTTGCGGCTGTCGCCGCGCCAATAGGCCCCGGCCACCTTCATCAGCTTGAAGCCATTGCCGATCTTGCCCGTGGTCGGCGCGTGCGGGCCACGGCACAGATCCAGCCAGTCGCCCTGGCGGTAGACCGACACGGGTTCGCCCTGCGGGATCGCCTCGATCAATTCGGCCTTGTAATGCTCGCCCAGATTCTTGAAATAGGCGATGGCGTCGTCGCGGTTCCACACCTCGCGGACGATGGGAATGTCGGCGGCGACCAGCTCGCGCATCTTCGCTTCGATCTTTTCCAGATCATCGGGCGTGAACGGCTCGTCACGGGCGAAATCGTAATAGAAGCCGGTGGCGATCGACGGACCAATCGTCACCTGCGTGCCGGGATAGAGCTTTTGCACCGCGTCGGCCAGCACATGGGCGGCGTCGTGACGGATCACCTCGATGGCGTCGGGGTGGTTGCGCGTGACGATTTCGATCTTCGCGTTGCCGGAGACGGTGGTGGTGAGGTCCAGAACCTGCCCGTCGATCTTGACCGCAAGAGCGTCTTTCGCGAGGCGCGGCCCGATGGAGAAGGCGATTTCCGCCCCCGTCACCGGCCGGTCGAACTCCCGGACGCTGCCGTCGGGCAGCGTGATGGCGATGTTGGACGTCACCGAAGTCACCGTATCATGTGTGTTGCAAGAATCCCGGTTTTGGGCCGGGAGCGCGAAACTTCCAATGGGAGGCAGGGGGCTGTCAAGCGCGGCGGCGCTCAACGCGGAAGCCTCATCAGGCGGATTGGGATCGTTCATGGATCAGGACTCGACATTCCGTTTGGAGGAAAGACGGAACGGAGCTTCTGACAGACGCCCCGATCCGATGGTCGGCGGGGCGTTTGGAAACCGGCGCGTCAGCTTAGGCGCGCCCCCTCCAACGTCCGCCGGTGGCGGTCGTGGTGGTAGTCGCGGTGCTGCGGATGGCCGGGTGCGTGCGCATGCGAGGATGATGGATTCGGCAAGGCCCGCTTGTCAAATGTTATGAGGCGGCTTTTACCCCGGCTTGCGGCTCAGCCTTGGTTCGCCGAACAGGTAGCCCTGGCCGAAGTCAAAGCCGGTGTCGAGGATCTCGATGAGCTGGTTTTCCGTTTCGATCTTCTCGACGATCAAATCGACGCCTTCCGACGCGAAGCGGCGGCGCAACTCCTTGATGCGCCCGGCTTGGGCGGGGTCGAGCACCAGCGCGCGGTCGAGCTTCACATAGCGGAACTCGTGGCGCAGCAGCAGATCGACGTCGATGTCCAGGCTCGTCACTTGATCCATGGAGAAATGGAAGCCCAACCGCCCCAGTTGCGACAGGATCCCCAGGGTGACGGCCCCGCCCGCCCGCAAATCCGCCTGGCTCATCTCGAACACCAGCTTGGGCACCAGCGCTTGGTTGGACGTCATCAGATGCAGGAATTGCCGCATGAAATCGCCGTCGGACAGCGTCGCGGCGGAAATGTTGGCGAAAAAGCCGATGGAGTGCTGGCGCCGTTCGGTCTCGCGGATCAACTGGATGCAGCGGACCAGCAGCAGATTGTCGATGGTGGCGATCAACCCCTCGCGTTCGGCGATCTCCAGGTAACGGTCGGGCATGATCTGGTGGCCGTCGCCCGCGCGGACCCGCGAAAACACCTCGTAAAAACGATGCTTGCGCTGGGGCAGGCTGACGATGGGTTGCAGATAAATGTCGATGCGGTCGGCCTTCAACGCGTCGCGCACCGCCTCCAGAACCGACGCGTCGTTCATCGGCCCAAAGGCGGCGACAGGCGCGGGCGGCGGCGGCGTGGTGGAGATCGACTCGCCGCTGCCGGGACCGCGCCGCTCCGACGTGGCGACCGGCGGGCGCGGCGCGGCGCGGCGTTCGGTCAGCTTGGAGACCAACGATTGCAGCAGCCGCACCTCCTGCATCACCGCGTCGTACCGGGCGGTTCCCGGGTGGCGGGCGCCATCGTCAAGCGCCGCCTGCAAGGTCGCCACCTCTTCGGCCAGCAACGCGACCGTGCCGTGCAGGCGGTGGGCGCGTTCGGCGGTTTTGCGTTCGCGCTCCAGCCGGGTGACGATCTCGTGCAGCAGGCCGCCCGCCAGAACCACCACGGCGCCGGTCAACCAGCCGAGCAGCGGGTCGGCCTCGGGCCGCATCAGCGGCAGCGTCGCCCCAACCGAAACCCCGGCCACGATGTAGGCGAGCGCGTAGACGACGTGGGTCAGAACGGTCATGGCCTTCACGTGAAACAATGGGGCGAGCCGGAGGGCGCCGGGAGCGGCGCGGCGCCTGCGACAGACTGTCCGTCGCGCCGCCTTGACGATGTGTTAATTCTACGCCGTTCCGCCGCCAGTCCTGCGGATCAACCTCCCCAGCCTCAGCCCCGCCAGCCTCAGCGGTGATCCGCCCCCACCGCGTCGGCGACGCGGGCGAAACCGTCGCGGCGCAGCAGGGCGGCCAGCTCCGCGCGGATGCGCAGAACCAGGGCCGGGCCGCCATAGACCATCGCCGAATAGAATTGCACCAGCGAGGCGCCCGCGCGAATCTTGGCGTAAGCGTCGGCCCCCGAAGCGACGCCGCCCGCCCCGACCAGCGGCAGCTTGCCGCCCGTCAGCGCGTACATCTCCTTCAACACCAGCGTGGACGGCGCGAACAGCGGACGGCCCGACAGGCCGCCAGCCTCCGAACGCAGCGGCTCCGGGATGTCGGTGGGACGGGCGATGGTGGTGTTCGACACGATCAACCCATCGACGCCCGACTCCAGCGCGACGGCGGCGATGTCGCTCTTGTCCTCGTCGGTCAGATCGGGCGCGATCTTCAAAAGCAAGGGCGGATCGCGCGTCAGCGTGCAGGCCGCCCGCGCGTCGAGCGCCCGACCCAGCAAATCGCGCAGCGGATCCCGCCCCTGCAAGGCGCGCAGGCCCGGCGTGTTGGGGGAGGAGACGTTGACCACCAGATAATCGGCCAGCGGGGCCAGACGGCGCACGCCGATCACGTAATCGTCGGCGGCGTCCACCGTGTCCTTGTTCTTGCCCAGATTGGCCCCGACCAGACCGGCGGCGCGGGCCGGGTCGTCGCGGCGGCGCTCCAGCCTGGCGGCGAACGCCTCCAGCCCTTCGTTGTTGAAGCCCATGCGGTTGAGCACCGCCCCCTGCTCGATGGCGCGGAACAGGCGCGGGCGCGGGTTGCCGGGCTGCGGGCGCGGGGTGACGCTGCCCGCCTCGACAAAGCCGAAGCCCAGCCGCAGCATGGCGTCCACCACCTCGGCGTTTTTGTCGAATCCGGCGGCCAGCCCAACCGGGTTGGCGAAGTCCAGACCCCACACGCGGGCGCGCAAGGACGGCTCGTCGTCGCCGCGCTGGACCGGAACCAGCCCGCTCTTCAGCGCCTTGATGGTCAGCCCATGCGCGGTTTCCGGATCAAAGCGGAACAGCAGCGGTCCAACGATGGGGAACAGGTCGATCACGGCGCGAGATCCTCGATGGCGAAGGGGAAGCCCGCCGGGAAGACGTGCCGCCCGTCGGAACCGAGCGGCAGCGGATCCGCGCGCAGAACGGCGGACACCGGCAAAGCCGCGTAGAGATGGGGGAAGAGCTGGCCGCCGCGCGAAGGCTCCCAGCGCAGGACGGCGCCCAGCCGGGCGGCGTCCACGGTCAGCAGGATCAGGCCATCCTGCCCGGCGCGGTGCTTGGCCGCGCTCTCCACCACCTGCCCGGCGGTGGAAAAATGGATGAAGCCGTCCTGGACGTCCTGCGAGGAGCCGGGATAGGAGCCTGCGGCGCGGGCGGCGTCCCACTCGTCCGCGCGGCACATGTGATGGATGATGCGGTCGGTCATGATGGGCGGACACTAGCTCAACCGTCCGGCAGCGGCCAGACGCTTCGCCGCGCGCCCGTTCCCGGAATGCAAAGCGCAAGGCGCTGGACAATCAGAGCGCTTTGCATTTTGCAAACATGTAACGAAATGAAACCGCATTTTGCGGGTATTTTTGAGGATTCCAATCCAACGGACGCCGACAAACCTTAGGTCGTCCTTGGGCAAGGCGGCGGCAAGGCGGCGGCAACCTTGGCGAATCCCCGTTTCACCCCCCTCGCGAAACAGTTGGCATCCCTTTTGCTGTAAGGAAACAAACGCAACGGAGGCTCAGCCATGAACGCGATCGCTCTGCACCTGACCAAGACCAGCCAGACCAACGACAACCTGAACGCGTCCGTCACCGCCATGGGCGCGCTCTGCGAACCGGGCCACACCGCCGTCCCGCTGAAGCCCAGCGCCACCATGTTGGCGGCGGGCGCGCGGGCGGGCGGCGTGTCCGTCGAAGTCGCCTGGAAGATCTATCAGGCGATGATCCACCACGCCGACTGAAGCCGACATGCGCTGTCGCTCTCCGTTGCGGTTCAAAAGCGGGGCGTCACCGACGCCCGCTTTCCGTGAATGGCGCGCAACCTGATTCCAGTTTGTTTTCGATGCGCAGCAGATGGTCGGTCAGACGCTGCTCGACATCCTTTAAGGTCGCGAAGGACACATAGGTCTTGGCGACTTCCAGCTTGTAGGCGGCCAGACTTTCCCGCACCTGCGCTTGCGCGGTTTCGGCGCGGGTCCGCAGATTTTCCAGCGCGGTTTCGGCGTCGTTGCGCAGTCGGGCGATCAGCCAGAACAGGCCGCCCATCACCGGCAACTCGACGGCGGTGATCCACCACGCGAAATCCAGATTTTCGTGCATCAGAGTCTCCCAAAAAGTGATGCGATGCCACCCCCGTCCAGAACGGCGCGGGGGGTGAAGAGCTTTGGTCACAAATCCCAATCCGACGGAGCCACCACGGACCCGCCGCCCCGCCAATCGGCGCGGCGTTCGGGCGGTTGGGCGCTGCGGTCGAAGCGGTGCGGTTCGGCGGACAGGCAGCCGGCGACCGCGTCCAGCCCGTCGTCTGGGCCGGTGTAACGGCCATCGGGCCGCCATTCCCGCATTTCGCGGATGAGCGACGTGTCCCAAACCAGCCGGTGCGCCAACAGCCGTCGGTCGGCCAGCAGCGCGTCGAACGCCTCGGTGATGCGGCGAACCTTCGGCGTGTGGCTGGACTGCTCGACCACGCTGGCGGCCAGCGCGTCCTTGCGCAGCCGCTCGCGCAGCAGGCCGGGCAAGAAGCGACCGATTCCGTTGGTTTCCAGATGGATCGCGGGCAGATGCAGCGCCGCCAGCAAACCGGCGACCTGTCGGCATTGCTGGTCGGCCTCGCTGTCGCGGTCGGCGGGATCGACGCGCAGATAGAGCACGCGGTGCAGGTAAAAGCGCCCATCGTCCCCACCGAACAGGGCGGCGACGACGCTGCCGTCGCCGGGCGGCCCCCCCTCCCCCCGTGGCCGGGCGAAGGCCGGATCCCACCAGCAACTGGCCGAGGCCATGCGCACGCCGTCCAGCGTCAGCACGGCGCGGCCCAGCGCCTCGCGATACTCCAACTCCGCGTCGTAGCGGCCCAGCTTGTCGACGTCGAGGAACCCCTCGGCGACGTTGACCGGCTGCAACAGCATCTGGCTGGTGAATTTGGCCGGGCCGGTGGTCTTGCGGATGCGGTTGACGTGGGCCTCGCCAAACCGCTCCTTCCAGGCGTAGCGGCGCTTGCCGGTCGCGTCCTCATGGTAGACCGGCAGAACCAGACGGTCGAACCCGTCGAGAAAGGGCGCGACCTCCCCCGCCTCCGCCCGCGCCTCGTCGGCGTAGATGGTGTAGTAGCTGTGCGGGGTGCCGACATAAAGCTGAGCGCCGCCGGGAACCAAGACATACTCCAGCTCGGCCAGACGTTCGCGCAAGCCCGCCCGCTTGTTGGCGCTGTCGGTGTTGCGCGGCACCTCGACGTCGTCGCAGATCACCACGTCGGCGCGGCTGCCGGTGATGTTGCCGCCAACGCCGCTCGCCGCCATCGAGGGATCGCGCAGTTCCATCGGGCGAACGACGGTGAATTGCTCGTTCCCCCACTGGTCGCGGTCCTTGGCCGGTGGTTTCAGGTGTTTGGTGTCGGGGTGGCGCTCCAGAATGCGTTTGACGTTGCGGACCATCTTCTTGGCCAGCCGCAAATCGGCGGCCAGCACCAGAAGGCGGCGGTTGGGATCGTGGCAGAGCAGCCACGCGGCGAACAGACCAACCAGGGTCGATTTTCCCGACCCGCGAAAGGCCATCAGCAGCATGCGGCGGTTGCCGTTCTGGCTCTGCGTTTCCAGCCAGCGGGCGATGTCGCGGTGATGCTTGGGCGTGCCCAGTTCCGACAGGCTGTTCCAGCGTTGCACAAAGTCATGAAACCCTAAGGCGGCCTCCGTCATGAATTCCGCCCCAGAATGTGCCAACCCGCGCCGTTCGACATCGCCGTCACCGCGTGGCCCTGGCCGGTCAGGGAAATCGCCTCGTTGTCGGGGCCGGTTCCGGTCTGGCTGGTGACGGTGACGCGGTGGCCGCTGGTGTCGGATTTCTTGATCGTCACCGTGCGGCCCACCGCGTGGGCGGCGCTGGGGGCGGGCAAGCGCGCCTCGACGTCGCCGCTCCAGGCGCTGACCAGATAGAGCGACTGGTTCAGGTCCGGCTCGAACAGGCCGGCGCCCTCGTGATAATGCGCGTTGGCGGGCAGGCTGTTGGCGGCGACGATCCACCAATTGGCCCCGTTCGACACCAGCGTGACGAAATCATAGCGGTTGCCCAGCGCCACCCGCCGCCCGTCCGGCCCCGGCCCGCCGGTTTCGGTGATGGTCAGGATGTTGGCCGAGGCGTCGGTCTTCTTGATCGTCACCGTGTGGCCGTTGGCCGATCCAGCGGACGGCAGCCGCGCTTCCACCGGCCCGCCATAGGCGCTCATCAGATAGATCGAGCTGGTGAGGTCAAGCTCCACCAGCCCGCCATGCTCCGGCTCGACGAACTCGGTGTCAAAGCGCAGGGCCTCGACAGTCAGTTGCGTCACCCGGCTGGCTTGCAGGCGGTTTTTGTCGGGATAACCCGCGTTGACCGCCGTGAATTGTCCGCCCGAGAGATCCTGAATCGCCGGACCGGCGGCGGCGGAGAACAGATTGACGATCGCGGTTTCCACCGACCCGGCGTCCAGCCGCACATTCGGCACGGCCCCCAGCGATTCGGCGTAGAAATTGACGATCAACGTCTTGTCGGTGTCAGCCCCCACCCGAAAGCAGGACTCGGCCATGGTGGACAGGTTGGCTTCGCAATCGAAGAAGCTGTTGTTGTATTTGCCCTGTTCGACATAGAAGCCGCTGCCCGAGATCGGGGCCGACAGCGAATAGACGCGCACGCTGTGAAAGCGGTTGGCGTTGGGCGTGTCGCCCGCCCCCGTCCGCGTCAACCACACGCCGTGCAGCGACGGACGCGCCACCAGAACCCGCGCGACGTTGTTCCAATAGCAGGGAAAATTCGGATCCGTGTAACCGTCAAAGACCAGCCCGACCTGCGGATCCCACAGGGTCAGATCGCTCAAGCTGTTTTGCACGCACGGCCCGTCACGGCCAAACAGCCGCACCCCGGCCTTGCCCTGTTCCAGCCGCAGATTGGACAGGGTGGCGTAACCGTCGGGAATCTGGATCAAGTCGAAGGCGGTCGACGCCCCCGTGATGACCGCGCTTTGCCCAGCCCCAATCAGCGATTTGCCATGGCCAAGCGTCAGCGTGTTGGTGATCCGGTAGGTTCCCGGCGGCACATGCACCGCCTTGGCCGTGGTCAAGGCGGCCTGGATCGCCAGCGTGTCGTCCACCGTGCCGTCGCCGACCGCGCCGAAATCCTTGATCGACACGACGTCCGCCAGCTTGTCGCGCACCGGACGGCTGACCGCCCCCGCACCCGGCGGCGCATAGGTGGACAGCGCCTCCTCGTCCACCGGCGGGCGGACGGTCGGGTTGCCCGCGCTGTCGAAGCTCAACAGCTTGCCCTGCCGCTCCGCGCGGCCCGGCAATTGGGTGGAGGCCGGAAGATCGGTGTCGGCGTAGCGCAGCATCAAATCCTGATCGCCCGCCACCTGCTGCACCGACGCGGTCAGTCGGCTGAACTCCTGATTGAGGGCCGAGGCGGGCAGCGGCCCGCTCTCGCGGAAATCGCTGGTCCGCTCGACCGTCAAGCGACGGCGCAGCGTCACCGACGTTCCCGCCGCTGGCGCCGTGTTGAAGGTGACGGCGCCGCCCGCCGTCGTCCCGGCCCCGCTGACGCTGTACCCGGCGCTCTGCGACGCGGCGCCCAGAAAGACCTGGAGATCCTCGGCGGCGAAGATGGGAAACGGGTAGGTGAAGACCCGCAACGCGCCGTCGGCGATGTATTGCACGCGCGGTGTCCCGCGCGGGATGAGAAGGGAACTGGTCATCGGGAGGCTCCGCGTTGCCGGCGCCGGTCAGGGCGGACCGTCAGAAATATTTGCTCATGAATTCCAGCTTCTGCCGGTCGGCGAGCTGCGTCTGTTCCAGCAGATTCCGCCGCTTGATCGCGTCAAGATTCTGCTGGATCGCCTGCTGTTTGAGCTGGTCCACCGCCTGGGCGTTTTGCCGCTCGGTCGCGGTGTCCTTGGTCAGCCCCAACAGGATGGCCTCGCCCGACCCGTCCCCGGCGACGACGCCCCGCGCGCCAAGGCTGGCGCGGGTCTTGCTGACATTCTGGCGCAGAGCCTCGACCCGGCGTTTTTCCGCCGCGTCGGCGGCGGCGGCCAGTTGGGCCGATTGGGCCTGCGCCTCCTTGTCCTGCGCCTGATAGGCCGCCTCCTGGCTGGCCCGCAACTGCGCCAGCGTCTGTTCCTGGCTGGAGCGGTAGCTGTTCATCTCGTTGGCGCGGGCCTGTTCGGCGGCGACGCGGGCGGCCTCGTCCTTCTGACGCTGGAGTTCGGCGTCTTGTTGACGCAACTGGTCCTGCCGCGCCCATTCGCGCGCCTGCGCGTCGGCGGACAATTGCGCCTGCTGTTGCCGCGCCGCCTCCGCCGCCGCCGCCGCGCGTTCCGCCGCCGTCCGATCTTCAGCGTATTTGCGGTCGAGCGCCGCCTGATCCGCCGCCGCCCTCGCCGCGTCTTGTTGGCGCTTGTACTCAAGTTCGGCGGCGGCTTGCGCGGCGGCTTGTTGGGCGGCGGCCTGCTGCGCCGCCGCGTTGCTGTTGTTGTTGCTGGTGCTGCGCACCGTGTTGATGACCGACCCCGCCAACGGCAGGGCCGACGTCACCAGAGGCGTGATGCCACCCATCAGTCGTTCACCTTCATGTCCATGGTTACGGAAAGCAGCGTGAAGGGCAGCGGCGCGTCCTGTTCGATGCGCCACAGCGGCACGTCGATGTCGCGCCGCCAGCCCAAAGCCCGCAGCCGACGGTCGCCCGACACGCGCGGCGGCACGCCGTCTGCGGGTTGCGGTCCCAGCCGGTGCAGCGGCAAATCCTGAAGCCCGCGCCCCAGATCGACTCGCAAGGCCGCCGTGTCCTCCAGCCGGAAAGTCACGGCGATCAACCGCACCAGATCGGCCCCGCTCGCCTGCCCCAACAGGTTCGCGGGCAGCGGTTCGATGCGGTGGCTGTAGGGAAGACCGGCTTCGACATGGCGGGCGGGCGGCGACAGGGTGATGGTCCCGGCCTGCACGGCGACGGACGGGCGCACCACCCCATCGGCCAGAACGGTCAGCGTCCGCCCTTCCAGATGCGCGAAGCCGCTCCACACGGCTGTGTCTTCCGCCTTGTCGGCCACCACCGCCGCGTCGAGGTTGAGCGAATCGTCGAACCGCTCGATGCTCCACACGCCCGCGCGGTCGATCAGCGCGAACACGTCGTCGCCGACCACCGCGACCGACCGCACCAGCCCATCGGTTTCCAACCGCGTCCAGGCGGTGACGTCCTCCGTCCGGTAGACGGTCAGAGTGCAGAGCGAGCCGTCCTCCATCGCCACGAACAGCAGGCGGCGGGTCTGGTCGTAATCCTGGTCGCGCGGGTTCACCACCAGATGGCGGGCCAGCAGCGCCAGATCATTGGCCTGATAGGCCGCTTCGGTGTCGGTGTAGAGGAATTCGCGGATTTCCCGCCGGTTGCGCGGCACGAACAGCGTCGCCCCGTCCACGTCGCGCGGCGGGATGCTGCGGTCGAGCGGCGAGCCGATGCGGGTCTGCCGGTGCACCTGGATGCTCTGCGGCGTCAGCGGATCGCCCGTCACCGTGTATTCGGCGCCCGAGGTGAAGACCTGCAAATGGCGGCCCGAGAAGACGGCGCGGATGGCGTTGACCTGATCGGACAGGATGCCGAACTCGATGGCCTCGTCATCCAGCCCGGTCCCCAGATCGAAATTCCAGATGTTGGCGGAGCGCGACAGCCACAGCCGGTTGGGCAGATCGCGCGACCCGCCGATGACCAGCCGGTCCTGATGAAAGGCCGCCGAGACTGGCCAGCCGCGCAAGGCGGAAAAGGCCTGCTCCTCCCAATCAGTCGTCGCCGCCACGCCCGCCAGCGTTTCCTTGACGGTGGCGTTGATCTGGGTGGCCGACGCCACGCCGGTGACGAGCAGTTGCTTGTCCTGGATGCGGATGCGCGTCCCGTCGTGGCGCTGGTCGAACACCGGGGCCGAGGCCGTGACGGTGATCGCCCCGCCGGTTCCCGACGGGGTCAGCGTCACCGCCGGATCGGCGAAGCGGTAAAAGGGCAGCCGGATCACCTCATTCTGGACGACATAGGCCCACTCCGACAGGGTCCAGGCGTCGTTGTCGCCGCGCGTCAGCTTGCGCGGGCTGACGTCGGGGTGGCAGATCAACAGGGTGTCGGCGCTCTGCGTCCAGGTGATCTGCGCCAACTGCGCGCCGGTCCATGGCGTGTCCACGCTGGCCAAGCGGACGCCGCCGCGCAGCACGTCGATTTTCCCCGCCGAAAAGGCCAGCAGATAGGTCTGTTCGGTGTTGAACTCGAAGGCCGCCAGCCGCCCGTCGCCGCGCGCCAGCCACGTGAAGGCCAAGCCGGATCGCCGCGTCACCCCGCCGGTCGGGTCGATGAAGACGTTGCGCAGGGCCAGCGCCCCGTTGTCATAGGCGCGCAGATCGCCGCGCCCCAACAGTCGGCGGCCGATCTCACCCGCCGTGAAGTTGGTTTTGACCTGTTGCAAGCGGCCCATCACGCCCTCGCGTCAATCAGGGTGAAATCCTCGAAGCCCGGCTGGTTGTCCTGCTGGGCGTCGATCTGGCGGGCGCGGCGGAACTCCGCCTCGGCCAGCCCGACCAGCGCCTCGGCCCGGCTGCTGCTTTCGGTCAGCGGGATGCAGAATTCGGCGGCCAGCCGGGCGATCAGCGCTTGATCGAAGAAGGGCGGAAAATCCTCCTCGTCGGGCCGCCCGACATAGGTCAGCGTCACCTGGTCGGAATCGCAATGCAGCGCCCGCCCGGCGATGCGGTAGCCCAAGCCCCGCCCGCGCCCGGTTCCGCCCGCCCCCAACGCCCGCAGGAAATCGGTCGGAAGCTGGAAGGCGTTGGCGTAATCGGCGACCGGCTCCACCGCCAGACGCGGCAAATTGGCCTGCATGGTGGCGAAGCTCCAGGCGTTGGCCGAGAGCAACGCGTCGCGCGCCGGACCATAGAGCGCCGACGCCACTTCCGCCTCGGCGGACCCGTCGTCGAAACTGGCGATGGCGGTCGCGCCGATCTTGATGAGCGCGCGGCCGCACAGACCGATGGCGGTGAGGGCCATGGCGGGAGTCTCCAGATGAGTTTTGGGGAGGGAGGCAAGCGTGGCGAGAGGTGACGAAGACGTCCGCGATCCCCCTCAGACAAACTCCGCCTGCACCCACGTCCCGCCATTGGCCAGCAGGTCGAAGGGCGAGAAGGAGGTCTGATCGAGATGGACGTCGAACCAATCCCCCGCCGACACCGGCAACCAGGGGGTGGCCGCCATCGGCGCGACGTTGCGCGGCGACATGGTGCCGTGGCCGTGGGTCGCGGCCCGGCCCGGATACTCGAAACCGCCGTTCCGCCGGATGGTCAGATCGCGGAAACCGTCCATCGCCGGGTCGATCTCCAGCCGGGTGGTCAGCCGGGCGAAGCGCGCCCAGGACGGCGTCACCACGCGGGTTGGCGTCACCGGCTGAAAACAGCCGTCGCTGTCCCACACCACCGTGGTCCAGATCACCCGCCCGCCGACTCCCGGCCCGAAGCTCTGCGGCTCAGCCAGGGTCAGCAGGCAGCCGCGCAGCGGCCCCAGCGCGCCGTAACGGTCGAGCTTGGCCTTGTCCGCCGCGCTCATGAAACCATCGGCCTCCGCGCTCGCCACCGCGTGCGCCGCGCCGCCCGCCCCGACATGGGACAGCGGCGTGGCGTCGAGAATGCCGAAGCCCGACAGGGTGCGCGGGGTGTTTTGCACCTCCGCCCATTCCACATTGCTGGTTTCAAAGGTCGGCGAGGCCAAGGACACCAAGGCGACGTTGCCGTTGCCGTCAAAGGCCAGCGCCTTTCCGGCGCGGGCCTGGCTCGACGGCAGTTCCGCCGACAGGGACGGGCTGTCGCCCAGCGGAAAACGCACCGACCGGCTGGCGGAATCCTGCCCCTGTTGGGCCAGCAGCGCCAGCCGGTCGAACGCCTGATCCGCCGGAACGCCGGGATAGCCATGGTCCAGCGCGGGCATGGTCCGCGCGATGACCACGCTGCGCCCCGGCGGCGGCGGCGCCGGAAAGACGATGGTTCCGCCACCCGGCGCGCCGACGCCGGTGACGGTGTAGTGGGTGTTGAGAACCTGCGCCGTCTCCGCCCCGGTCACAGCCTCGCGCAGCGCCACCGTCAGATGGGCGGCGTCGAGGATGCGAAAGCCATAGGCGAAGGCCGCCCGCGCGCCATCCGCCGGATGACTGGTCCGGCACCCGTTCGTCAGCACGCTCATGGTCCGGCTCCTCAGTCGCTGTTGGCGGCGCCGAACGGGGTCATGTTGGCGACGTCCACCACCCCCGCCGCGTTGGAGGCGACGATCAACACGCCGCCCGACGGCGCGCCGCCCGACGGCGCGCCGCCCGACGGCGCGCCGCCAACCGCGCAATTGGCCAGAACCATGTCGCCGACCCGCAGCAGGTCGGCAGCGCCGTTGAAATAGCCGATGGTGTCGACGTCGGCGGCGAGGTCGTGGGTGGTGTAATGCCAGAGCGTGAAGCCGTTGGCGTAGGCAAGCACGCTCAAATCCTTGGACGCGTAGGCCATGGATCAAGTCTCCGGAAAAAAGGGGGCGGAAAAACACGCCACAGAGCGCAGGGCCGAAAGGAGGATCGCCGCCGATTTGCGGCGCCTGGAGGCGATCGACGCTTTCACCCCTCGTCACGCCCCCACCGCGAGCTTGCGCGACAAGGCTGGGAGGGCGTGGGAGGGGGTGGCCCGGCGGCGGGTCAGGCCTTGATGATGTAGGTGACGATCAGGCTGGGCTGGGCGTTGTTGTGCGCCAGACCGCCGCCGACGCCGCTGGTCGAGGAATGCGACACGTTGGACGTGCTGTTGGGATCCTCGCTGCCGGCGCCGCGCGTGCCGGACGACGGCACGACGTAACCGGCGTGCGGATAGACCGTGTGGCGATGATTGGGAATCTGGCTTTCCGTCAGCGTGTGCGTCTCGGCGCCGCCCGCCGCTCCGAGCGTGGTTCCGGCGATGCCCGACCCCGCAGAGGTCAAGCGGTTGACCGCCGAACCGCCCATGTCGTCCTTGCCGGCGGGCACACGTCCACGCATGTCCGGCAGATTGAAGCTGGTCGCGCCGTCGCCAGCGCCGAAACTGACGCCGAGGACGGCGAACAGGTCGCTGTAGGTCGTGCGGTCAACCGCGCGACCGTCGCACAGCAGGTAGCCAGCGGGCGCGACAGCGCCGCCAAAGACCAAAAGAGCGCCGGTGGGGACGAGGCAGGAACAGGTCGTCATCGGGGTATCTCCATGCAAATGGGGTTGGCCTCCGCCGTGAGGTCGGGAGGCGAAAATCAGCTCAACGGGAAGGTTTCAGCTTTCCAGGCAGCGCAGGGTGACGACGCCGGTCGGGTCGATCAGGGCCGCGCCCTGGCTCATCATGTTGTTGACGAAGTGGGCGGCGCGGTCGCCGTGCCAACTGATGTCGGTCTTCACGTCGGCGCCCGCCGCGTGGCCGACCGCCGTCTTGTGGTACCAGTGGCAAAGCCGGACGTTGCCCGTCGCCTTCAACCCGGAATGCGGGATCCACAGCGTGCCAAGCCAGCGTTTGGCCTGGGTGCCACGCCAGGGCAGCTCGTCCGGCCCGACATAGTCGGCGCTGGCGAACTCCTCGATGCCCAGCATCTGGCTCCACTGCTTCCAGCCGACCACGGCGAAGCGCTGGCCGTCGTCCGGCACGTCGGATTCGCCCATCATCTCGAAGGCGTCGAGCACCTTGGCCTTGGTCAGACCGTCGGTGTCGCCGCCCGCGAAGTTGGTGGATTTGTTCAGCTCGGCCAGCAGCAGCTCGTCGGTTTTGCGGCCCAGCGCGTAGGCCCCGGCGTTGGCGATGATCTGGCGTTCGTCGATGTTGGTCTTCAGCTCGTCGAGCCGATCCACCCAATCACCGGCGTAGAAATCATACAGCGGGCATTCGACCGGGGTGTGGTCGAGATTCATCACCGGAACCACGCCGTGGCGCGATTTGGTGGAGGCGGCGCCCTTGCCGACCTTCTGGAAGACGGTGGAGGCGCCCTGCACGTTGTTCTTGGTGCGCACGGTGCCGCGCAGCTTGGACCCCATGCGCTGGTAGGCCTCGTGGACCTCGCGCTCAAATTGTTTGACGAAGGATTGGGCGATGCTGGTGGACATGGCGAGGATGTTCCTTTCGCGTTCCTTGCGGATCCCGTCCAGGGGAAGGCCGTTCCGCCACCCGGTTGTCGGCGCGCGCGTGAAAGCGTGGCGTCGGCCGCAGGCGGAACGCGAAAACAAAAAAGGGGCTGGCCGGGCCTTTCGGTTGTCCGGCCAGCCCCTTTCAGGACAGGCGTTTGGGGAGGCGTCGCGGCCCGAAGTCCGGGGGATGGACCACTGGCCTTGACAGGACTGTTTTTAGGACCGCGCGCCCAACGCGTAAAGGATTATTTTCACAAAACCATGACCACTCAGTGGCGGACCGGCCCGGCCACCCAATGGCTGACGATGGTTTCCGCCTGGGCCTGCGTGCTTTCCGGGTGGTGGTAGCGGTAGACCGTCACCGCCGCTTCCAGCGCGTGGCGTTCGGGTTGGCCGCATTGGCACAAGCCGGTGTAACAGCGCTGAACCGCGTCGCGGCAGGCGGGCATCCCGTCACCCTGGCAGGGATCGCCCGCGCAAGGGTCGAAGCCGCCCTTCATTGCTCCTTCCCCGTACCGTTTGGCCCCGTCCCGTTTGGCCCTGCGCCGTTTGCTCCCTGGCCGTCCGCCCCGGCGTCGTCCAACGGAACTCCATAAATCTCCAGCCGATGACCGACGATCTTGTACCCAAGATCATGGGCGATGCGTTCCTTGATCGCCTCCAGCTCCGGGCTGGCGAATTCGATGATGCGCCCGCTGCGGGTGTCGATCAGGTGATGATGATGATCCGCCGAGGCTTCCTCGTACCGCGCGCGCCCGTCGCCCAGATCGACCCGCTCGATCACCTCGACGTCTTCCAACAGCCGCATGGTGCGGTAGACGGTGGCGATGGAGATGCGCTGGTCGATCAGCGCGGCGCGCCGGTGCACCTCTTCCACATCGGGGTGGTCGTCGGCGTCCGACAACACCTGCGCGATGACCCGGCGCTGGCCGGTCATCTTCAATCCTTTTTCCAGGCACAACGCTTCAAGCCGCGACGTCATCGGAACGAACCCTTGGTCTTTTGATCCCACAGCCCCATCATACTGCAAACCGTTCGCAATCCCAACCCGCTGTTTGCGACGGTTTCAACGACATGGTTTCAACGACAGACTGTCTAAAGACGCGCCACCAACCAGGAGGACAACGCCCATGATCCGCTCCCCCATCGCCCCTACCCTGTTCGCGCTCGCCGCCTTGACCGCCCTTCCTCTGACCGCCCTGCCCCTGACCGCCGCCGCGCAAACCGCCGCTCCGCAGGCTCCCGCCCCGCTGGCGACAGCGGCGGTGGCCGACGCGCAAGGCAAGCCCCTGGGCAGCGTCACCTTCACCAAATACCCGCACGGCGTCGTCCTGCATGGCGAGTTGAGCGGGTTGACGCCGGGTTGGCACGGCATCCACATCCACGAAAACGGCGCCTGCACGCCCGATTTCAAGGCGGCGGGCGGGCATTTCGCGGCGGTGGGGGCCAAGCATGGGTTGGAGGCCGACCACAGCCATTACGGCGAACTCCCCAACATCTGGGCGAACGAGGCGGGCAAGGCCGGGTTCGAGGCGATCACCCACAGCGTCACCCTGACCGACGCCGCCGACGGCCTGTTCAAGACCGGCGGCACGTCCATCGTCGTCCACGCGCAGATTGACGATTATCTCAGCCAACCGGCGGGCAACTCCGGCGACCGCATCGGCTGCGGCGTCATCACCAAGAAATAAGCGCGCCGTCGGGGTGGCGCGCGCCGTCCACCCCGACGCAGCCCAGCCGCGCGCCGAGTTTTCTTGCCAAATCAAGACATCAGCCTTATGTGTGCAGGGTTGGACGGCACCACAGCCGCGTTCCGATGGCTTTGCCATGGACGCGCGCGCCGCGCCGACGGCTCCGCGCCATCCCGCCGCGGAGCGCGCAAGCCCGGCTGCTCCCTTGTGGCGCGGCCCCCATTCCGGTGGACCAGGACCATTTCCTCCATGACTGATTTTTCCGGCCTCGGCCTGATCGAGCCTATTCTGCGCGCCGTCGCCGAAGAGGGTTACACCACGGCCACGCCCATTCAGGCCGGCGCCATCCCGTTGCTGTTGCAGGGGCGCGACATGCTCGGCCTCGCCCAGACGGGCACCGGCAAGACCGCCGCCTTCACCCTGCCGATTCTCCAGCATCTGTTTGAGAACAAGAAGCGCGTCGCCGCCAAATCGCCGCGCGCGCTGATTCTGACGCCGACGCGCGAGCTGGCCTTGCAGATCGCCGACAGCTTCAGCACCTATGGCCGCCATCTGCCGATCCGCCGCACGGTGGTGCATGGCGGCGTCGGCCAAAGCCCGCAGATCGCCGCGCTCACCCGTGGGGTCGAGGTTCTGATCGCCACGCCGGGCCGTCTGCTCGACCTGATGGCGCAGAATCACTGCAAGCTCGACGCCATCGAATTCTTCGTCCTGGACGAGGCCGACCGGATGCTCGACATGGGCTTCATCCGCGACGTCCGCAAGGTCGTGGCGGTGATGTCCAAGCAGCGCCAAACCCTGCTGTTCTCGGCCACCATGCCGGAAGCGGTGACGGAACTGGCGAACAGCATCCTGAACAACCCGGAGCGGATCGAAGTCACCCCGCAATCGACGACGGTGGAGCGCATCAACCAGCGCGTTCTGTTCGTCGACCGTTCCGACAAGCGCCGTCTGCTGGCCGACCTGCTGCTGGACAGCAAGGTGGCGCGGACCATCGTCTTCGCCCGCACCAAGCACGGCGCCGACCGGGTGGCGGAGCATCTGAAGAAGTCCGGCGTCGCCGCCGACGCCATCCACGGCGACAAGTCGCAGTCGGCCCGCGTCCGCGCGCTGGAAGCCTTCCGCGCGGGCGAGCTGCGGGCGCTGGTCGCCACCGACATCGCGGCGCGCGGCATCGACGTGGACGGCATCAGCCACGTCATCAATTTCGACCTGCCGAACGAGCCGGAAAGCTACGTTCACCGCATCGGCCGCACCGCGCGCGCCGGCAGCGAGGGCAGCGCCGTGTCCTTCTGCGACCATGAAGAGGTCGGCTATCTGAAGGACATCGAAAAGACGATCCGCCAGCCGATTCCCATCGACAACACCCACCCGTTCCACGCGGTGGACGTCGCGCAGATCCACGCCTCCTCCAAGCCGCCCCCCCGCCCCAAGGCGCCGGGCAGCAACCGCAACCAGAACCAAAATCAGGGCGGCGGCGGTCGCGGTCAGCAACAGCCCGCCCGCAGCGCCCAGGCCCGCCCGGCGGCGTCCACCCAGCCGAAGGCCGCCGCGCCCAAGCCCGCGACTCCGAAACCCGCGCAAGCCCGTCCGCCACAGGGGGCCAAGCCCGCCACCCACCCGCAGGCCAGCAAGACGCCCAAGCCCGGCGCGCCGCAGAACCGCCACGACCGGCGCCCCCCGGCCCACGCCTCAGCCGCGCCGCGCCAGACCAGCGCCGACGCGCCCCTGAAGAAGAAGACCAGCGCCGCCTGACCGGCAGCGTTTGCGCCCAAGGAAAAAGCCCCGTCTCTCACGAGACGGGGCTTTTTCTTTGCTGACGGGTTTCAGCCCTGCGCTTCCGCCGCCAGGGCCGCTTGAACCGCCGGACGGGCGGCGACGCGCGCCACGAAGGCTTCCAGATTGGGCCAGGGCGACAGATCCAGCCCCATGCGCGGCATCCAACTGAGCACCACAAACAGATAGGCGTCCGCCACGGTGAAGGCGTCGCCGGTCAAATGACTCTTCCCGCTGAGCTGCTGGTCGACGACCGCGAGCTTCCCCGACAGGACCTTCCAGGCGAAGTCCCGGTAGCCCTCCGGCGTGACCTCACGGAACATCGGAAACAGCGGGACCATGCCCTTGTGCAGTTCGCTGCCGATGTGGCTCAGCCATTCCTGAACCCGGTAGCGCTCCAGGCTGCCGACGGGCGGCAGCAGCGCGCTTCCGGGCGCTTGGTCAGCGATGTATTGGACGATCACCGACACTTCGGTCAGGATCGTTCCGTCGTCCAACGCCAGCGTCGGCACCTGCCCCTTGGGGTTGATCGCCCGGAAGTCGCTTCCGTCCGCCAGCGTCTTCGTGACCAGATCGACCTTGACCAGATCGAACGGCGCACCGGCCTCGCGCAACACAATGTGCGGGGAGAGGGAGCAGGCGCCGGGCTTGTAATACAGCTTCATCGTGGATGATCCGCGTTGGATGGATGGACGCCGATGACAGGCCGTCCATAGATAGGAGGGGGACGCGGCGCGTTCCAGCCCCCGCCCCCGCCACACTCAATCCGCCAACCGCCGCCCATGCGCCGCGTCGAACAGATGCAGCGCGCCCGGTTGCGGGGCGACCGTCAGTTGATCCCCCTCGGTGCAGGACGGCAGACCGGCCATGCGGATCAACAGCGATTCGCCGTCGGGCAAACGGCCATAGACCACGGTGTCGGCCCCCAACGCCTCGACCAGTTCCACCAGGATCGGCGAGGCGGCGAGGCCGTCGCTGATGGTCAGATGCTCGGGCCGAATGCCCAGCTTGACCGGGCGGTTGGCGTCGTCGGGGCGCGGGCGGGGCAGCGGCAGCAGCGCGCCGCCCGGCATCACCACGCCCTGACCGCTGGCGTCGATGACGCCGTCCAGCACATTCATCGGCGGCGAACCGATGAAGCCGGCGACGAACAGGCTGGCCGGGCGTTGGTAGACCTCCAGCGGCGTGCCGATCTGTTCGGCTACGCCGTGATTCATCACCAGGATGCGGTCGGCCAGCGTCATCGCCTCCACCTGATCGTGGGTGACGTAGAGGCTGGTGATGCCAAGCCGATCCTGCAAGCGCTTGATCTCGATGCGCATCTGGGTGCGCAGCTTGGCGTCCAGGTTGGACAGCGGCTCGTCGAACAGGAAGGCCGCCGGTTCGCGCACGATGGCGCGGCCCATGGCGACGCGCTGGCGTTGGCCGCCCGACAATTGGCTGGGGCGGCGGGTCAGGAAACGGCCCAGCTCCAGAATCTCGGCGGCCTTGGCGACGCGGGTTTCGATTTCCGGCTTGGGCACGCCCCGGATCTTCAGGCCATAGGCCATGTTGTCGAACACGCTCATGTGCGGGTACAGCGCGTAATTCTGGAACACCATCGCGATGTCGCGATCCTTGGGATCCAGATCATTCACCACCCGCCCGCCGATGACGACCTGACCGCCGGTGATGCTTTCCAGCCCGGCGACCATGCGCAGCAGGGTGGATTTCCCGCAGCCGCTCGGCCCCAGCAGGACGAGGAACTCGCCGTCCTGAACGGCGATGTCGATGCCCTTGATCGCCTCGACCGGGCCATAGGACTTGCGGACGTTTTTGATCTCTACGGTTGCCATGTCTGTTTACTTCTCGCTGTCCACAAGGCCCTTGATGAACCACCGCTGCATGAAGATCACGACGGCGACCGGCGGCAGCATCGCCAGCACGGTGGTCGCCATGATGAGGTTCCAGTCGTTAGCGGCCTCGCCGGTGCCGATCATCTTGGTGATGCCGATGACGATGGTTTCCATGTCCGCGCTGTTCGTGACCAGCAGCGGCCACAGATACTGATTCCAGCCGTAAATGAAGAGGATGACGAACAGCGCCGCGATGTTCGTTTTCGACAAGGGAAGCAGAATGTCGAAGAAGAAGCGCACCGGCCCGGCCCCGTCGATCTTCGCCGCCTCCACCAGCTCGTCCGGGATGGTCAGGAAGAATTGGCGGAACAGCAGCGTCGCGGTGGCCGAGGCGATCAAGGGAATCGACAGCCCGGCGTAGGTGTCGATCATCCCCAGATCGGCGACCACCTTGTAGGTCGGGATGATGCGCACCTCGACCGGCAGCATCAGGGTGATGAAGATCATCCAGAAAAAGACCATGCGCAGCGGAAAGCGGAAGAAGGCCACCGCGTAGGCCGACAGGATGGAGATGGCGATTTTGCCGACCGCGATGGACAGCGCCATGATGACGCTGTTCATCATCATGATGCGCACCGGCGTGTAGCTGGCCCGCTCGCCGTGGGATTCGCTCCAAACCTGGCTGTAGTTGTTCCAGGCTTCACCGCCGGGCGTCATCGGCAGACCGCCGCGCCCGATGGTGGCGGCGTCCCAGGTCGAGCCGATCAGCGTGACGTAAATCGGAAAGGCGAAGATCAGAACGCCGACGATCAGCACGATGTGGGGAACCAGATCGATCAGACGTCGCCCGATCATGTGCGGCCCGGTCGTGTGGTTGCTCATGAGTAATGCACCTTGCGCTCGACGAAGCGGAACTGGATGGTCGTCAGCACGATCAGAATGACCATCAGCAGCACCGATTGGGCCGAGGACGCGCCCAGATCGTTGTTGACGACGCCGTCCTGATAGACGCGGAAGATCAAGGTCTCCGTCGCCTTGCCGGGGCCGCCTTGCGTCAAAGCGTGGATGGTGCCGAACGTCTCGCAAAAGGCGTAAACCATGTCCACCACCAGCAAAAAGAAGGTGGTCGGCGACAGCAGCGGGAAGGTGATCGACCAGAAACGGCGCACAGGCCCGGCCCCGTCGATGCTCGCGGCCTCCAGCACCGAACGCGGAATCGCCTGCAAGCCCGCCAGGAAAAAGATGAAGTTGTAGGACACCTGTTTCCAACTGGCCGCCAGGATGACCATGGTCAGCGCCTGATCGCCGTTCAGCCGGTAATCCCAAGGGTACCCCCACCCGTTGAGCAGCCGCCCGAGCGAGCCGATTTCCGGGTTGAAGATGAACATCCACAGCACCGCCGCCACGGCGGGGGCCAGCGCGTAGGGCCAGATCAACAGCGTCTTGTAGACCGGCGCGCCCTTGATCTTGCTGTCCGCCAACGACGCCAGCAACAGCGCCACGGTCAGCGACAGCACCGTCACCGAAACGCTGAAGATCGCCGTGGTGCGCAGCGTGCCGACGTAATTCGGATCGGTGAAGATCGCGGTGAAATTCTCAAACCACACGAACTCGCTGCGCAAACCAAAAGCGTCCTGGATGTGGACCGATTGCCAGATCGCCTGAGCGGCGGGCCAAATGAAAAACACCAGCGTCACCGCCACCTGCGGCGCCAGCAGCAGATAAGGCAACAGCTTGTTGTCAAAGATCACACGACGCTGCAAAGTTCCGGCCTCTTTCCATTGAATCCCTCTCCCGTCTTGGGAGAGGGAAGCTTCGTCACCGCATCAGTTCTTGTTCGCGCGCTCGAAGTTGCGCAGGACGACGTTGCCGCGCTGGACCGAGGAATCCAACGCCTGCTGGACGGTCTGCTGGCCCTGGAAGGCCTTTTCCAGCTCTTCCTGGATGATGTTGCGGATTTCCGGCAGGTTGCCCAAACGCAGGCCCATCGTGTTTTCGGTGGTCGGCGTGCGGGTCAATTGGGCGGCGGGGACGTCGGCGCCGGGGTTCTTTTCATAGAAGCCTTCGGCCTTGGCCTTTTCCACGCCCTTGAACGTCACCGGGACATAGCCCGTGTCCATGTGCCACTTGGCGTCAATCCCCGGCTGGGCGAGGTAGGTGAAGAATTCCGACACCGCCTTGTATTCGGCGGGCGTGCGCTTGGGCGAGGTCATCACCCAGAAGGCCGCGCCGCCGATGATGCCGTTCTTCGGCTCGCCCTTGATCTGGTCGGGCCAGTAAGGCAGCGGGGCGGCGCCCCAGGCGAAGGTCGCCTCCTTGACGATGCGGCTGCGCAGGCCGGACGAGCCTTGGATGATCGCGCATTCGCCCGACGGGAACAGGCCGTCCGGCTTGTTGTCGCGACCGCCATACTTGAACTGGCCGTCCTTCTGGAGATCGACCAGCGTCTGGATGTGCTTCACATACAGCGGCGCGTTGATCTTCAGCTCGGCGTTCAGCCCGCCAAAGCCGTTGGACTGGCTGGCGAAGGGCGTGTCATGGATCGCGCCCAACTGTTCAAACTGCACCCAGGTCGGCCAGGAGGTGGTGAAGGGGCAGGCCACGCCCGCCGCCTTCAGCGCCTTGGTCGCGGCGATCAGCTCCGGCCAGGTGGCGGGGGCCTTGTTCGGATCCAGGCCTGCCTTGGCGAACAGATCCTTGTTGTAGAACATGATGGAAGTGGAGCTGTTGAACGGCAGCGCCATCATCTTGCCGTCTTTGGACGCGTAATAACCGGCGACCGCCGGGATGTAGGCCTTGGGATCCAGCGCCGCGCCGGTTTCCTTCATCAACTCGTGCACCGGCTTGATCGCCGGACCGGCGGCCATCATGGTGGCGGTGCCGACCTCGAACATCTGCACGACGTGCGGGGCGTTGCCCGCGCGGAACGCCGCGATGGCGGCCTGCATGGTTTCCGGGTAGCTGCCCTTGAAGGACGCGTTGACCTGGACCTTGTCCTGGCTGTCGTTGAAGCCCTTCACCACCTGCTCAAGCTGGCCGCCCAGCGGCTGGGGCAGGCCGTGCCAGAATTCGATGACGGTCTTCTGCGCCATGGCCGCGCCCGACAGGCTGACGGTGAGGGCGAAGGCGGCCGTCGAAAGGCCAAGCGTGCGACGGGTCAACATGGGGGTCATCTCCCTGTCCGGGTTGTTGGGTCTCGGGTGATGTGGATGAGCGCAAGCTGTTGCGATCCCGAGACGAACGCATGAAGTTTTTGTGGCGAGCGCATACGGGAACATGCGGAAACGGTCAACCGCCCTGAAAAGCGGGACCGCCAGGCGGATCGTCGCGACGACGCGATCGGGTCACAGAGAGGGGTGACGGCGGCGAGCGGCCCGACGTGACAGGCGGGCGGCTCGGCAATGTGGGCCGATGCGGTGCTGGCCGATGCGGCATGACGATGACCTCCCCAAAACGCTTTTCACCGGGGCCATTGTTCGGCTCCCGTTAACGTCAGGGTGCGCGCCGCTTTGGGCGTCTGTCAATCGGACGTGTGAGCCGCCATTGCGTGTTGCGGCGCACGCGGCACGTCCACCGCGAAAATCGCCCCGCGTCCCGGCTTGGAGCGCACCGTTACCGGGAGATTCAGCACCCGCGCCAGCCGACGGACCACGCCCAACCCCAAACCGACCCCCTGCCCCGGCGCCGCGCGGCGTTCCAACTCGGCGTGGGTGATTCGGTGGAAATCCTCGAAAATCACCGCGTGGTTGGCCGGGTCGATGCCGACGCCGCTGTCCCACACCTCGATCCGCACCAGGGCGGGCCGCCGCCGGGTCGCCAGCAGGATCCCGCCCTTGCGGGTGTAGCGCACGGCGTTGGCCAGAATGGGCCGCAACAGCCGCTCCAGCAGCAGCGGGTCGCTCAACACCTCGACCTCCGCCGGGCGGACGTTGAAGCGCAGGCCCTTGGCCTCGGCCTCCGGGGCGAATTCCTGCAACAGATGGCTCAGGGTGTCGTCGATGGGAAAGGCGCGCGGCTGCACCACCACCAGCCCGGCTTCCAGCCGCGACACCTCCAGCAGAGCGTTCAGCAGGCTTTCCGCCCCCTGGATCGACTGGCCCAGCTTGTTGGCCAGATCGATTCCCGACGGGTCGCTCTGCCGCCCGGCCAGCAGATGGTGAAACAGATGCATCGCCTGGAAGGGCTGGCGCAAATCATGGCTGGCCTTGGCCAGAAACCGCCCGGTGGCGGCCTGCGCCTGCGCCGTGTCCCGCCGCGCCTGGGTCAGACGCGCGTCCTCGCCGATGAGCGCCAGCGCCGTCACCGCGCCATCCGCCCCCCACGCCGGACGCAAGCCAACGTCCATTCCGGCCAGCGCGCCAAGAAGCGCCACCGCCTCGCCGGTCTCCACCACCCCCGCGCGATGCGCGTCGACGGCCTCGGCCAACGCCGCCGCGCCCGCGACGGCGGCGAGCGATTTGCCCTCGACCTCCGCCGCCTCCCGTCCCAGAGCCTGAGAAAACGCCCGATTCGCGGCAAGACATCGACCGTCGAGATCCAAAAGCGCGTGCGGCGCGTCATTCGCCGACAGCAGCCTGTCGAGAAAATCCTCGCGCTTGGTTCTATGCCCATCGGTCAGAGTCATGGCGGTTTACTCATGGACGTCTTTGGGACATTGGCGGAAAGATTTTGAAAGACGAACGTCCTACCTTACCCCATTTATCGGATCGACGGGGCCATCTTGTCAAATCTGACCTGCGTCCAGCCATTGGAGCAACTCAGCACGATCCTCATAGAACTTGCGGTCAGGTCGTAGCTTCGGCGGTGAGGCGCGGGCGTACAATTGGCGGAGAACTGGAGAGATGTAGGATTTTTCCCATTTTCTATTTTTATTTTTCCTATAATAGGTACTATATCCTGGTTGCGAACGTAGCGAAAGGTCGAAACCATGACTACCAGCACTGTGTGTTTTGCGTCCGTCCCGACCGGCGCCCTCATCCCGTTTGCCGGCGCCACGGCCCCAGACGACTATTTGTTGTGCGATGGCTCCGCCGTTGATCGCACCACCTATCAGCCCCTCTTCGACGTGATCGGAACTCAATACGGAGCTGGCGACGGTTCAACCACCTTCAACCTGCCCGATCTGCGGGGCCGCGTGGCGGTGGGGCGCGACAACATGGGGGGAGTCACGGCTGGGCGGCTCACCATGGCGGATGGCGGCATCAACGGCGCCGAACTGGGCGCCGCTGGCGGCAAACAGGCCCATACTTTGACGATCGAGGAAATGCCCGCGCACACTCATGGTGTCTATTGGATGACCGCTGGGAGCAACTATGCTGGCGGGAATGGCGCCGTTCCCAAAATGACCACCACCCAGTCCACCGGCGGTGGCCTCCCGCACCCGATTGTCCAACCCTCCATCATCGTGAACCACCTAATCAAGATCTGAGGTTCCACATTCTGCCGTGGCCCGGCCTTCTGCCGGACCACGGTCTCAGCAACCATAGCCCTCAGTCGCCCCCCCTCCGCCGGGCGTAACCGTCGGGATGATTGGCGCGTCCCGGCGGACCGGCTATAAGACGGGGCATGGTGTCCCGCCGTCCCGCCCCCGCCCGCCGTCCCAAACGCGCCCCGGCTGTGAAGCCGAAGCCGCCGCGCGCCCTGGAGATCACCGGCCTGCCCGCGCCGCTGGAGCTGCGCGAAAGCGCCCGCGCCACTAGGATGACGCTGAAGGTCGATCCGGGGCGCGGCTTGATCCAGGTGGTGATTCCGGTCGGCGTGTCGGAAAGCGACGCCCGGCGCTTTGTCGGGCGGCATGACGGCTGGTTGCGGGCGCGGATCGCCGCCCTGCCGCCGTCCCTGCCCTTTGAAGACGGCGTGGTGATTCCTTACCTGGGCGTCGATCATCGGATTCGTCACACCCCCGATCTGCGCGGCCCGACCCGGATCGAAGAGGGCGCGCTGCTGGTCGGCGGCCAGCCCGAGCATGTCGCCCGCCGCGTCCGCGATTTCCTGGTCAACGAGGCCCGGCGTGAGGTCGGCACGCGGGCGCGCGTCAAGGCGACGCTGATCGGCGCGCGAATCGCCGCCATCACCCTGCGCGACACCAAAAGCCGCTGGGGAAGCTGCTCGTCCACCGGGCGGCTGTCCTTTTCCTGGCGGCTGATCCTGACGCCGGAATCGGTGCTCGACTATGTGGTCGGCCACGAGGTGGCGCATCTGCGCGAGATGAACCACTCCGCCCGCTTCTGGGCCTTGTGCGCCAGCCTGACCGCCGGTCTAAACCCGGACGTCGACGCCCCGCGCGGCTGGCTGAAAACCAACGGCGCCCGGTTGCTGCGCTACGGTTGAGCGTTCCGCCCAACGCTCGCCCGCCGACGCCAAGGGAGTGGCGAGCGCCCCGAAATTCCGCTAGGATCAGCGCCAAGGAGAGCCGGACATGAGCGCTGAATCCAAGGGGCTGTTGGCCCACATCGTCTCCATGCTGGAGGCGCTGACCAAGGAGGTCGCCGATCTGAAGGTTGGCCAGACCACCATGGCGACGCGACTCGACAAGCTGGAGGCTGGGCAGGCGAAGCTGGAAGCCGGACAGGCCAAATTGGAAGAGGGCCAAGCCAGGCTGGAAGCCGGACAGGCGAAGCTGGAAGCTGGTCTGGCCAAGCTTGAGGCCGGGCACGTCGATCTGAAGACCGGACAGGCGGTTTTGTCGGCCCGGCTGGATGAGCAGCGCAGCATTCTGGCGGCCATGGTTCCGACGCGCTTGGCCGCAATCCCCGCCTCAGCGGCCTGACCTGCCCCCATCCGTCACGGTTTCCCCGCCGTGTGAAAGCCTGCGGCTTCAGACTCGGCGCGCTCCCCAGATGGCAGACGCGCGCGCGCCGCGCAGGCGAGCGTTGATTTCATCTGATACAGTGCCGCGCCGTGTCGCATCCTGGGTTGTCTCCGTCCATGCCCCGTTCTGATTCCCTGGTGATCCGCGTTCTGTTGACCGCGCTGGTCGCCTTCGGCCCGCTCTCCACCGACCTCTATCTGCCCTCCTTGCCGATTTTGGTGCGGGTGTTCGACACCGACATCGCCATGGTGCAATTGACCCTGTCGGTCTTTCTGGTCGGCTTCGCGGTCTCGCAACTGGTCTATGGCCCAATGTCCGACCGTTTCGGACGGCGCCCGACCCTGCTGGTCGGCGTCAGCGTCTATCTGGTGGCCAGCGCCGTCTGCGCGCTCGCCACCAGCGTCGAGGGGTTGATCGCCGCCCGCTTCTTCCAGGCGCTGGGGGCCTGCTGCGGCCCGGTGGTGGGGCGGGCGGTGGTGCGCGACGTCTTTGGACGCGACCGGGCGGCGACCGTGCTGGCCTACATGGCGATGGCGATGACGCTGGCCCCAGCCATCGGCCCGGTGCTGGGCGGCGCGCTGACCGAGCTGTTCGGCTGGCGCTCCAACTTCATCCTGCTGACCGGCTTCGCCGTGGCGATCCTCGGCGCCGTGTGGGGCTTGCTGGGCGAAACCAACACGGCGCGCGACAGCGAGGCGCTGAACCCCGGACGGATGGCCGCCAACTACCTGATGCTGCTGCGCAACCGCCGTTTCGTCGGCTACGTCCTGATCGTCGCCTGTTCTTACAGCGGGATTTTCGCCTTCATTTCCGGCTCGTCCTTTCTGCTGATCGGGCAAATGCATCTGTCGCCCGCCCAGTATGGGATGAGCTTCGCCACCGTCGTTCTCGGCTTCACTCTGGGGTCCCTCTTGGCTGGAAAGCTGTCGCACCGGCTGGGCGGCGCCCGGATGATCCGCATCGGCACGCTGGTCTCGGTCGGCGGCGGCGCGCTGGGGGTGGGGTTGGCGCTGGCGGGCGTGCTTCAGATCGCCAGCGTCGTCGCGCCGGTCTTCCTGTTCATTCTGGGGGCCGGGTTGACCCTGCCCAACGCCACCGCCAACGCGGTCGGCCCCTATCCGACGATGGCCGGTCTGGCCTCCTCGCTGCTGGGCTTTTTCCAGATGACCATCGCCGCCCTGGTCGGACTTGGAGTCGGCCATCTGCACAACGGCACGGCGTTGCCGATGATGGGGGCCATCGGGCTGGTTGGGCTGGGGGCGCTGCTGTCGCACCGCCTGTTGGTCGTTCCGGGATCGGAACAGACCCCAGCAAGCCATTGAAAACGCCCCGTTTCCCGCGACGCGGCGCGTGGACACCAGCCCTGACCAACATGACCAATTCATTGAATTTGTTACGGGTTTTCGCGCAAGCGGCGGGGCTGTGATTTTTTTGGAATGCTGGGCATTTTTCCCTTTGCATCGCGGCCCTATGGATCTATGTAACGGCAACTCGCAAGCGCACGTGCCGCTGGCCCGCCCCTCGGCTATTCACCGAGATGTGGTTATGCAACGACGTAACGCGTGATCCCCGACCGTCCCCTAAACAAGGCGGCGTCTTGGAGGTTACGATGGTTCATGTTGTTGTGGGTGGGCGTGTGTCCACCCGTCTCCGAAATCTGCCGGTCCTGGCCCGCGCCAACACGATTCGATCGTGTACGGGTAAAACCAGTATCAGCGGCCTTTAACGCCTGACCTGCAAAATCTGCTGTTGGTCTGCTGAGCGTTAGGCCGCTCCAATCCCCCGACTCCGCCTTTTCCGATCCATCATCTTGCGTCCCAGGAGACTGAGATGACCCAGAAGATTGCGCGCTTTTTCGAAGAGCAGCGCCCGCAGACCCCGTGCCTCGTCGTCGATCTGGACGTGGTTGAGCAGAATTACAACGATCTGCACGACGCGTTGCCCGACGCCCGCATTTTCTACGCGGTGAAGGCCAACCCGGCGGCGGAAATTCTGGCCCTGTTGGCCCGCCTCGGCTCGGCCTTCGATTGCGCCTCGGTCCCGGAAGTCCAGATGGCGCTGGCCGCCGGCGCCACGCCGGAACGCATTTCCTTCGGCAACACCATCAAGAAGGAAAGCGACATCCGCCGCGCCTTCGAGTTGGGCGTCCGCCTGTTCGCCTTCGACAGCGAGCCGGAGTTGGAGAAGATCGAGCGCGCCGCCCCCGGCGCCCGCGTCTTCTGCCGCATCCTGACCTCGGGCGAGGGCGCCGAATGGCCGCTGTCGCGCAAGTTCGGCTGCGATCTGACCATGGCGCGCGAACTGCTGCTGAAGGCGCGCGACATGAACGTGCAGCCCTATGGCGTGTCGTTCCATGTCGGCTCGCAGCAAAAGGATCTGATGCAGTGGGACCACGCCATCTTCCAGGTGGCGCAGCTGTTCCGCGAGCTTGAAATCCTCGGCGTCGATCTCGGCATGATCAACTTGGGCGGCGGCTTCCCCACCCGCTACCGCACCGACGTGCCGGAATCCACCGCCTATGGTCAGGCGATTTTCGACTCGCTGCGCACCCATTTCGGCAACCATCTGCCGGAAACCATCGTGGAGCCGGGTCGCGGCATGGTCGGCAGCGCCGGCATCATCGAAAGCGAAGTCGTGCTGGTCTCGCGCAAGTCGGCGAACGACGACAAGCGTTGGGTCTATCTCGACATCGGCAAGTTCAGCGGCTTGGCCGAAACGATGGACGAGGCCATCCAGTACCCGATTGAGGTGCTGGGCGACGATCAGGACGGCGACCGCGAGGCCGTCATCCTCGCCGGGCCGACCTGCGATTCCGCCGACGTGATGTATGAACGCGCCGACTACAAGATGCCGATGGATCTGAAGGCGGGCGACCGCGTCCGCATCCACGCCACCGGCGCTTACACGACGACCTATTCGGCCGTCTGCTTCAACGGCTTCGAGCCGCTCAAGCATTACTGCATCTGAAGACTGCGCGGGGGGCCTGCCCCCTCGCGACGATTCAAGCGTCCTGCGATCCGCCGACCGATCCATCCCGGTCGGCGGATCAACGGGCTGAATCGCTGCGGTCTCAAAACTCCAAGCAAAATCCAGACATGAAAAAGGGCCGCGCTCCTTATCGGAGGCGGCCCTTTTTCGCGCCGAGGGCGCTCATTCGCGCCAGAACGGCTTGGACATTTCTTCGTCAGCGTCGGTGCGGCTGAAACCGATGTCCTGGAGCATACGCTCGTCCAGGCGGCTCAGTTCACGACGGGTCACGACGCGCTGGCGCCACAAACCGACCATGCTGAAGCCCGTTTCGAACAGGTTAGCCAAAGAGAGCGAGCCGCGATCGGCATGAGCCGAATGCAGGAGGGTGGCCATGGTGTGATTCCTAATGTTTTGTTTTGCGAGGGGTCCGCCAGTGCGGCGATCACGTCCTCTGTCTGTGGAAAGATAGTTACGCCTCTTTGCCCCGCTCTGCCACCCCCTTCAGCAACATGCCCGCTTTGCAGGCAACGAGGGACTGAGTAGGGAATGTTTTCGAACTGTGGCGGAACTGTCATTTTGGACGCTTATCGTCCGTGATCCCCACAATAGCACCTGACTGGACAGCCGCCCCGTCTTCCGTCATCTTTGTTTTACTTACGGACCATATGGCCTTCATCATGATTGACACCATCGGCTTCGACGGCGACGACACGCTCTGGCACAATGAATCTCTGTTTTCGATGACGCAGGAGCGGTTCCGCGCCCTGCTGGCCCACGCCGCCGATCCCGCCGATCTCGACCGCCGCCTGCTCGACGCGGAGCGAGCGAATTTGAAAGTCTATGGCTACGGCATCAAGGGCTTCGTCCTGTCGATGATCGAATCCGCCATCTCCGTGACCGACGGGCGGGTTCCCGCCCGTGATTTGCAAAGCCTGATCGATTTCGGCAAGGCGATGCTGGAGCATCCGGTGGAGCTGCTGCCCGACGTCGCCGATGTGGTCGAGGCGCTGTCCCACCGTTACCGCCTGATCCTCATCACTAAGGGCGATCTGTTCGACCAGGAAAGCAAGATCGCCCGCTCCGGGCTAGCTGGGCGTTTCGACGCGGTGGAGATCGTCAGCGAAAAGGATCCGGCCAGCTACCGCCGCGTTCTGGAGCGCCACAGCGTCGATCCCAAACGCTTCGTCATGGTCGGCAATTCGGTGCGCTCAGACATTTTGCCGGTTCTCGCCATCGGCGGCCACGCCGTCCACATTCCTTACGCCATCACCTGGGCGCATGAAGAGGCCGAGCCGCCGGACGAGCATTACCGCCGCATCGACTCCGTCCTGGACCTGCCGTCGTTGCTGGCGGCTTGGTAAGGCCCACGCAAGCAAAGGATCCCGCTATGACCGCCACCGCCGCGCCGCTGTCCGTTCTGGGCGACGCCATTCCCGAAACCGGCGCGCCCGCGTCCGACCGTCTGCTGAGCGGGTCGCCGGTCTTCACGACCTGGAACAGCTACGAATCGGCCAGCGGCAAGCGCTTAGCCGGAATCTGGCGCTCCACCCCCGGCGCTTGGCGGATCGCCTATGACGAGTGGGAATATTGCGAGATTTTGGAGGGCGAAAGCGTCGTCGCCCACGCCGATGGCCGGAGTTGGACGCTGAAAGCCGGCGACCGCTTCGTCATCGAGCCCGGTTTTGAGGGAAGCTGGACCGTGGTCGCCACGACCACCAAGCGCTACGTCGTCGTCCTCGACTGATCCGCCGATCCGACAAACAAAGGCACCCGCACGCCTCCCTCTCCCCCGCTGCGGCTGGGTTGCGGTTCGAACCCTGGCTCTAGGAGGAATCCGCCCAGACGAACGGGAGAGAGGTTGGCTTACGGGGGCTGTAAAACTCCTGTGGGTCAACCGATCGACACGGAACTCGTCACGCTGGCGTTGTGCAGAACGGTCACGGCCTTGCGCCCGATCTCGACCGCCAAAACCCCCAGCATCAGCATCGAGCCGACCAGCATCACGCGGGCGATCTCACGCGACCATGCCCGCTTTTTGGCGTTGACCCGACGGTGCTGGCGGATCATCCGAGCGCGAGCGGACTGATGACGACCTTCCAGACGCTTTTCGATCCATCCCGTCGCCGTCATGACAGCCCCCGCCGACACCGCATCAATTCAATAAGCTTTTGTATAAAATTTTACGCAAATGCACAAGAGGGGAATCTGCGGCGGGGTGACGCAGAGGGCGAGAATGAGGAAGGCGCGCGCGGTACAAACACGCCGACAGCGAGCAAACTCACCCGCGCCGAAGCGGATCCCGGCTCAGCCCCTTGGCGTCGAGTTCGGCCAGATAGTCGGCCCACAGCCGATCCTGCTCCGCGCCGATCTCATAGAGATAGGTCCAGGAGAAGATGCCGCTGTCGTGCAGATCGTCGAACAGGATGCGGATGGCGTAATTGCCGACCGACTCCACGCCCATGATCCCGACATGGCGGCGGCCCGCGACCGTCTGCTTCTGGCTGGCGTTGTGGCCCTGCACCTCGGCGGACGGGCTGACCACCCGCAAAAACTCCGCCGGGTAGGCGAAGCGGCGGCCATCGTCGAAATCGACCTCCAGCCGCTTCTCGTCCTTCTTCAGACGGATTTCCAGCGGCCAATGCGCCGTGCCGAACGGCTCCGACGCGAAGCGCTCCTCCGTCGCCATCAGGCGACCCCAGTCTTGTCGAGGCTGCGCGCCTCGTCAATCAGCATGATCGGGATGCCGTCGCGGATCGGATAGGCCAGCCCGGCCCGTTCGCTGACCAGTTCGCCGCGTTCGGCGTTGTACCGCAGCGGCCCCTTGGTCAGCGGGCAGACCAGGATTTCCAGCAGCTTGGGATCGACGCGGGCGCCGCCCTTGGAGTCGCTGGTCTTGTCGTCGGGCGTGGTCATCGGAACATCTCGCACAGAAGAGGGAACAAACGGTCAGTGACAGGGGGAACCGTCACCGTCGCGGCAATCGAGAATGGCCATCTCGATCAATCCGATCAAGAGCTTCCCGCGTTCGGCCAAGGTTGGCGCCTCCAACAGCCCCTGTTTTTCCGCCGCGCTGAACGGACAGATCATCGCCAGGGAGTTGACCAGCCGCTCGTCCAGCGTGGTTTCGATGGATTGCCAATCGACCGACAGGCCGTTGGCCTGGAAATAGGTCTTCAACAGGGCCATCAGACGACCCCGCTCAATCTCGCCGCAGCGTTCCGGCTCCAGATCCTCGGCGAAGCAATCCCAGCAGGGAATCACCCGCCGGTAGCCGTTCACGCCCTCGATCTCGCGCTCAACGCCAAACCGCGTCAGGCCGGACAGGGTGATGAGAAAACGTCCATCCTCGGTTTCGGTGAAGCTGGAGATCCGCCCGGCGCAGCCGACGTCATAGACAGCGGGGTCTCGCGCCCGGCAATCCGGGTTGACCGGCTGGATCATGCCGATCATCCGATCCGCCCGCAGCGCGTCCTCGACCATCGCCACATAGCGCGGTTCAAAGACGTTCAAGGGCAAGCGGGCGCGCGGCAACAGCAGCGCCCCGGCCAGTGGGAAGATCGGCAGCGTCGGCGGCAGACGGTCGAAGCTGAGGTCGAAGGGGTTCCGGGTCATGACCAATCAGATAGAACCCCATCGCCACAAAAACAGGAGGGTCAGCTGAACAGAATCGTCGACAGCTTGCGACGGGTCTGGACGGTCAGCGGGTCGGTCGGGCCGAAGGCCTCGAAGAATTTGACCAACTGCTTGCGCGCCGCGTCCTCGTTCCAGGTCCGATCCCGGCGGACGATCTGCAACAGCTCCTCCACCGCCGCTTCACGCTTGCCAGCGGCGAACAGCGCCATGGCGAGATCAAAGCGCGACGCGTGGTCGTTGGCGTCGTGCGCGACCTTTTCCAGCAATTCCGGGATCGGCCCGGCGTTGGCGGCCTGCTCGGCCACCTCCAGCGCCGCGCGGACGTTGGCCAGCTCCTTGTCCTTGGCCATGCTCTCCGGCGCCTGGTCCAGCATCGCCTTGGCGTTTTCCAGATCCTTGGCGGCGATCAGGCAGCGGACGACGCCCGCATAGGCTTGCGCGTTTTCCGGTTCGGCCTGAAGGATTTCACCATAGAGGTCGAGCGCGCCTTGCAGGTCGCCCGCCTCCATCATCCCCTTCGCCTGGGCGAAGGCCTCCTCCAGAATGTCGTCGGGGCTGCCGACGCCCGACGCCTTGGCCAGCTTGACCAGCTTTTCAATGAAGGCCTTCAGCTCCGACTCGGGCTTGGCCCCCATGAAGCCGTCCACCGGACGCCCCTGGAAAAAGGCGTAGACGGCGGGAATCGACTGCACGCGCAATTGCGAGGCGATCATCGGGTGCTGGTCGGTGTCGATCTTGACCAGCCGCACCGCGCCCTTGGCGGCGCGCACCAGCTTTTCGATGATCGGGCCGAGCTGCTTGCAGGGGCCGCACCAGGGCGCCCAGAAATCGACGATCACGGGAACGTCGCGCGACGCCTCGATCACATCGACCATGAAGTCGCGGTCGGTGCTGTCCTTCACGACGTCGGAAGCGCCAGCGGGAGCGGGGGCGGCGGCGGACGCGGCGGCAGGCTTCGGGGCTTTGGCGGGCGGAATGGAGAACATGGCAGGTCGATTCCCGTTGATGTCGTCTGGACAGTCTGCGTCATAGATGAGCGCGCGCGGCCCGGCAGGCAAGCACTCTCGGCGCGTTGGAGCGCGTTAAGCCTCGTCGTCGGCCCCGCCAAAAGCGACGATGGCCGGTTCATGGCCGCAGGCGCGGATGAAGCGCAACAGATCGTCGCGGTGGATCGCCGTGGTCCGGTCGTTGATGAGCGGGTGATAGTTCAGAATCTCATGCGCCATCATCGCCTCTTGCAACACCACCTTGACGCGGCGTTCGGTGTCGTTGACCAGCGCCAGCGGCGAGACCGAGCCGGGGCGGATGCCCAGATGGCTCCACAGCCGATCCGGCGAGGCGAAGGACAGCCGGGCCGATCCGATGGCCTTGTCCAACCGCTTCAGATCGACGCGCGCGTCCTCCAGCGCCACCACCAGCCAATGCTGGTCCTTCTTGTCCTTCAGGAACAGGTTCTTGCAATGGCCGCCATGCAGCGCGCCGCGCAGGATCTTGCTTTCCTCCACCGTGCGCAACGGCGGGTGGCTGTGGGTCGCGGCGGCGATGCCCAGCGCGGCGAGCCGCGCCAGCAACTCGTCCGGCGAGGTGGGCAAGGGAAGGTCCGGCGACGGAGCGTCCGTTGCGTCAGGGGTCGTGACGGTGTCCATGCCCCTTTTTAGCGGCCCGACCGAAATTCGTCCAGTCGGCGAAAAAAAGTGAAACAAGACGCTTGCATTGCGCCCCGCGATCCGTATAGTCCGCCGCACGCCGCCGGTTGGACCGGACGCCGACGCGACAGCGACGGAACGGACCAAGCAGCGGATGCGGAGCGCGGGCGTAGCTCAGGGGTAGAGCACAACCTTGCCAAGGTTGGGGTCGAGGGTTCGAATCCCTTCGCCCGCTCCATTTTCTCTCAAAGACTTCGGTCTTGTGAGACTTGCAGGAAGACCGAGCGGAAACGCTGCGGTCTTTTTTGCGTTTTGGCGCACGAACGCTTTGGCGCTTCTTACGGCTTCTCTCGACCCTGCAATCAGACTGCGGGAGAGAGCCAAGCGGCCCCCTCCCCCATCATCCTTACGCGCCATACACCCGATCAAGATCCGCGTCGGTGAAATGGTAGTCGGTCGAGCAGAACTGACAGGTCACTTCGACCCGCCCGTCGTCGATCTTCAACTCCTGCACCTCGGCGCGCGGCAGGCTGGCGAGCATCGTCTCCACCCGCTCGCGCGAGCAGCGGCAGCCAAAGCGCAGGCCGTGCTCGTCATAGATCCGCACGCCATCCTCGTGGAACAGACGATAGAGCAGCGTGGACGCCGTCAGACCGACGTCCAGCATCTCGTCGCCGGTGACGCTGGACATCAGCGCCAGGGCGCGCACCCAATCCTCATCCTTCTCGGACGCCTGAACGCCCGGCTCTTGCGGCAGACGCTGAATCATCACGCCGCCCGCGCGCCAGCCGCCGGGCGTGCCGTCCGGGTTCACGGCGCGGTCCACCGACACCGACAGGCCGGTCTGGATCTGTTCCGACTGGCGGAAATAATGCTGGACGCAATCGGTCAGCGTCTTGCCATACAGCTCGACGATGCCCTGATACCGATCCGTGTCCCCGCCTTGATCGACGGTGAAGGCGATGTAACCCTTGCCGATCAACGCCGCCGCCGGGGCGATGTCCACGTCGCGCTCGGCCTTGGCCAGTTCCTCCGCGTCATACTGGGCGTAGGCGCGCACGTCGCCGACCGAGGTGACGTCGGCGACCAGCACCTTGATGGCGCCCTCGCCCTTGGTCTGAAGGGTGAAAATGCCCTCATACTTCAACATGCTGGACAGCAGCACGGCGAGCGTCGCCGTTTCCGCCAGGATGCGGGCGACGCTGGACGGGTAATCATGGCGCGTCAGAATCTCGTCGATGGCCGGGCCAAGCTTGACCATGCGGCCACGCAGGCGCGACGCCTCGATTTGAAAGGGCAGAACGAAGTCGTCGGCAAGCGGACGGACGGAAGGATCGTCCATGAAGGCATTCCTTGAGCAAAGACCGGGAAAAACGAGCGTCTGCGGCAAGATCGGAGCCGCGCGCCGCCAAATCAAGGGCGGCGGGGCTGACGCGCGCCCGGCGCAGCCCCTTTTTAGTCTTAAACTCCCTCTCCCGAAACGGGAGAAGCCTTGATCTCCCTCTCCCGCAAGCGGGAGAGGGGGGAAACAGGATGTCAGAGGGACTCGCCGATGCACCAGGCGAGGATCGCCTTTTGCGCGTGCAGGCGGTTTTCCGCCTCGTCCCACACCACCGAATGGCGACCGTCGATCACGCCGTCCGTCACCTCTTCGCCGCGATGGGCGGGCAGGCAATGCATGAACAGCGCGTCCTGGTGGGCCAACCCCATCAAGGCTTCGTTCACCTGATAGGGTTCCAGGATCGCCGCGCGCTCCTCGATGTCGGTGTTGTGCATCGAGGCCCAGGCGTCGGTGATGACGCATTCGGTCCCGCGCACGGCGTCTTCCGGCGAATCGGTGACGATCAGACGGCCCTTGCCCTCGGCCTTCGCCCAATCGAGCAAGGCTTGCGCGGGGCCATACTGCGCCGGGCAGGCCAAACGCAGCTCAAAATCGAAGCGCACGGCGGCGTGCGCCCAACTGACCGCCACGTTGTTGCAGTCGCCCAACCACGCCACCGAACGCCCGGCGATGGGGCCGCGATGCTCCTCGAAGGTCATCAGATCGGCCATGATCTGGCAGGGGTGGGTCTGGTCGGTCAGGCCGTTGATGATCGGGATGCTGGCGTGCGCCGCCAATTCATGCACCCGCTCTTCGCCGGTCGTCCGCACCATGACAGCGTCGACGTAGCGCGAGAGAACCCGCGCGGTGTCGCCGATGGTCTCGCCCCGGCCAAGCTGCATGTCGTCGGGCTTCAGCACGACGACGCTGCCGCCAAACTGGCGCATCCCGACCTCGAACGACACGCGGGTGCGGGTCGAGGGCTTCTCGAAGATCAGCGCCAGGGTTTTGTCCTGGAACAGGCTGCGATAGGCCGCCTTGTCCGCCTTGATGGCGACGGCCCGGTCGAGGATGTGGCGCAGGGTTTGGGTGTCGAGCCGATCAACATCCAGGAAGTGACGAACCTTGCTCATGCCGTCCACTCCCGCGCGGTCTGGTCGAGGATGGCGATCGCCTCATCCACCTGCCGCTCCTCAATGATGAGCGGCGGCAGCAGACGCACGACGTTGTCACCCGCCGGAACCGACAGCATGCCGTTGGCGCGCAGCTTGGCCACCACGTCGCCCACCGGCGGCGCGACCTTCAGGCCCAGCAACAGCCCCTGCCCGCGCAGTTCCAGGAAGAATCCCGGATGCTTGGCGATCAGATCCGTCAGGCGGCCTTGCAGAATCCCGGAAATGCGCTGCACGCCGTCCAGGAAACCGGGGGCCGTCACCAGATCCAGCACGGCGTTGCCGACGGCGGTCGCCAGCGGATTCCCGCCATAGGTCGAGCCATGCGTCCCGGCGGTCATGCCCGACGCCGCGCGTTCGGTGGCCAGGCACGCGCCCAGCGGGAAGCCGCCGCCGATGCCCTTGGCCACCGCCATGACGTCCGGCGTGATGCCCGCCCATTCATGGGCGAACAGCTTGCCGGTGCGGCCCACGCCGGTTTGGATTTCGTCGAAGAACAGCAGCAGGCCGAACTCGTCGCAGACCTCGCGCAGGCCGCGCAGGAATTCAACCGAACCGGCGCGGATGCCGCCCTCGCCCTGGATCGGCTCGACGCAGATGCCGCCGGTTTCCGGGGTGATGGCGTTGCGCAGCTCGTTCAAATTGCCGAACGCCACTTGATCGAAGCCGTCGAGCAGCGGGCCGAATCCCTTCACCAGCTTTTCCTGCTTGGCGGCGGAGATCGACGCCAGCGTGCGGCCATGGAAGGCCTGCTCGAAGGTGATGATGCGGGTCTTTTGCGGGTTGCCGTTCTCGTAATGGTACTTGCGCACCACCTTGGCCCCGCATTCCCACGCCTCCGCGCCCGAATTCGTGAAGAACACGGTGTCGGCGAAGGTCAGTTCGGTCAGACGCTTGGCAAGGCTTTCCTGCCCGGCGACCCGGAACAGGTTGGAGGTGTGCCACACCTTGTGGGCTTGCTCGGTCAGCGCCTTAATCAGGTAAGGATGCGCGTGGCCCAGCGCCGTCACCGCCACGCCGGCGGCGAAATCCAGGAATCGTCGCCCATCGGTCGCGTAGAGATACGGACCTTCGCCGCGCTCGAACACAACATCGGCGCGCGCGTATGTGGGCATAACGACGGGAATCACGGCTCTGGCCTCCCAAAACAGAAAAACCCGGCGAGCATTGTACCCGCCGGGAACCTGGCAAATATCCGAGGAACGATAGGTTCTGTCAACGGATAGCAGCGACAACAGGGGATAGCGGCAACGACAGGGCTGGAATTCCCCTGCGTCACGCCTTCAACTTGTAACCTGTTTTAAACATCCTCAAGGCCAACCACCACAGACCGGCGTTGACCCCGGCCATGACGATCACGCCCAACCACAGCGACCCGTCGGCCCGCTCGATGAAGCCGTACCGGAAGCCGTCGATCATGTAAAAGAACGGGTCGGCGTGGGCCACCCACCAAAAGACGCCGGGCAACGAATCCACCGAATAGAAGGTCCCGGACAAAAAGGACAAGGGCGTGACGACGAAGTTGGTGACGGCGGCGATGTTGTCGAACTTCTCCGACCAGACGCCGCCGATCAGGCCCAGCAGCGACAGCAGCATCGACGCCATCAGCGCGTGAAACAGGACGAATCCCGGATGCGGCATGTGCAGCGGCACGAAACACCAGATCGCCAGCCCCGTCACCAACCCGACCAGCAGGCCGCGCGTGACGCCGCCGAAGACAAAGCCGCTGACCAGCTCCATCGGCGACAAGGGCGGCATCAGGATGTCCACGATGTTGCCCTGCACCTTAGAGATCACCACCGACGAGGAGGTGTTGGCGAAAGCGTTCTGCACCATCGCCATCATCATCAGGCCCGGCGCCAGGAACTCCAGATAGGGAACGTCGCCGACCGTGCGCACCGCCGCGCCCAGGGACAGGGCGAAGACCGCGTAATAGAGCAGCGTCGTCACCACCGGCGCCCAGACGGTTTGCTGGTGCACCTTGACGAAGCGCCGCACCTCGCGGGCGTACAGGGTCCACAAACCGATCCAGTTGACGGGACCGACGACGCGCGGCATGGGAGGAAGGGGATGAGTCATCGCTTCACGATTCACAAAAGGACGGCGGACTTTACGGCCCACCGGCCCGCCGGGCAACCGCCACCACCGCAAGGACAGCCATGACCCGCGACAATCCGCCTCGCCGCCAAACTGGCCCGACCGCCAAGCCGGTCAAGCGGGTGACGCCGCAATATCTGGAAAATTCGGCCCTGCATTATCTGGAGCGATTCGCCAGCTCCACCGCCAATCTGCGCAGCGTGCTGATGCGCAAGGTCCAACGCTCCGCCCACGCTTACGGCGACGATCCCGAGGAGGGCGCGGCTTGGGTGGACGCGTTGATCGAACGCTACGTCCGCGCCAATCTGCTGAACGACGACACCTACGCCCAGATGCGGACGGAAAGCCTGCACCGGCGCGGCGCGTCCACCCGCGCCATCGCGCAAAAGCTGGCGGCCAAGGGCATCAACCGCGACGGCGCCGACAAGGCGCTGGACACGCTGCGGGAGGATGTTGGGCCGAATGTGGATCTGACGGCGGCGCTGGCGCTGGCCAAACGGCGGCGACTCGGCGTCTACCGGCTGCCCGAAGCCCGCGCGGCGCACCGCGACAAGGACATGGCGGCGTTGGGCCGCGCCGGATTCGGTTATGACGTCGCCCGTCGCGTGGTCGACGCCGAGGATCCGGCGGATCTGCTGGACGAATGATCCGAAGACAGCGTGATCCAGAAACGACGAAACGCGCGATCTCCTTATCGGAAATCGCGCGCCGCTCTCGACCGGGAGTCGGATTCGTCCTGTAGGCGCCTTAAAACCTGTGTCAACGGGGATGCAGGCATCCCCGCCTTAAGCGCACTGCCAAAGCAAGGGGATCAGGCGGCGGCCTGAGCCTTCTCCTGGGCCTTGGCGATGCGGCGCTTGGCGCGACGGGCGTCGTCGCTCAGCACCGCGTCCTTCGCGTCGAGCAGGAAGGCGTCGAGGCCGCCCTTGTGCTCGATCGAACGGATCGCGTGGACCGAGAGACGCAGACGCACCAGCGAACCCAGAGCGTCGCTCAGCAGCGAAGTGTCCTGGAGGTTCGGCTGGAAGCGGCGACGATTCTTGTTGTTGGCGTGGCTGACGTTGTTGCCAAACTGCGTGCCTTTGCCAGTCACGGAGCACCGACGTGCCATCGGACTAATCCTTTACTTGAACAAATGAAACCCGGTGACGGGCGGTACGCCGCCCGAAGGAGGCCGCTATATAGTCGAACAAAACAGGGGTCGTCAAGAACGGATCCGCGAGAACAAGCCAGAGAATCGGCAGACGCCCCAGAGTCGAACCGCAAGCCGTCTCTCAACAACGCCAAGAGACGGCGACGCGGTGGACTTCGTTCAACGTTGGGCGCCGGGACGGCCCGCCGGACGACCGCCGACGCGGCGCTGCGGGCCAGCCTTGACCGGCGGCTTGGCGGCGACGGGGGCCGGAGCCTCCGGGGCGGCGGCCTCGACGGTCTCGACCGGGGCGGCGTCCACCGGAGCGGCTTCGGCGACCGGAGCGACCTCAACCGCCGGAGCGGCTTCCACCGGGACCTCGACGGGGGCCTCAACCGGCGCTTCGACAACCGCCACCGGGGCCGGAGCCTCCGGGGCGACAGCCTCAACGACCGGCGCGGGCGCCTCAACGACGACAGGCTCAACGACCGGAGCCGTGACCACCGGCGCTTCCACAACCGGAGTCTCGACGACCGGAGCCTTGGCCTTCGCCGGGGCTTCCGTCTTCGCGACCACGACCACCGGCTTCACCAGGACCGGGCCGGACTTGGCGGCCACGGTCATGTTGGCGACCGGAAGGATGGCGACCTCGGCGGCGATCTTGGCCGACACGTCCAGGAAGCCCTGCACGCCTTCGGTCACGCGGGCTTGGGTCGTGTTCAGCCATTCGCGGTGCAGAGCCGCCAGATCGGCGGGCGAGCGGACCTTGCCGAACTCGCCAGCCAGACGGCCAGCGTCGTTGACCGAGGCGGTGACGCCGTCGAACCAGCGGCGGTAGCCGTCCTGCACCAGCCCGGCGACGCGGGCCGACTTGGCGGCGGTGGTTTCGGCGTTGGATTTGGCGAGCGAACCGGCTTGGCTGAACAGGCCGAAGAAATTGGCGGTCATGGCGCGTTGTCTCCCGTGGACGAATCAGTGTGGCGGAAACGGAAAGGCCGCTCCGGCAAACCCCAGGAGACTGCGGGCAACCGTTCGCCCAAGCGTCTTTGGCAGACGCCCCTTTCCCGCCTTTGCCAAACTAAACCCACGGGCGTTGCAGCGCAACGGAAATGTTGCGGTGCAACATAAGCGGTTTGACCTAAAAACCACCCAATCGTCAGGGGGCCGCCGATTCGCCCAGAAAACGCCCCAGCAGCGCGCGCGCCGCCGTGGTCGGGATCATCGCGCCCGCCGTGACGTCTGCCTCGAGTCGCGCCAGATCGGCGCGCACCGCCGGGTGGGCGCGGAATCGGTCGATCAGCGTTTCGCGAATCTCGCTCCACAGCCAGGCGCGCGCTTGATCGGCCCGTCGGGTGGCGCGCTGGCCGTTGGCCTGAGTGATCGCCTTGTGCTCGCCGATCGTGTCCCAAATGGCGCCCACCCCGTTCTTGTGAACCGCCGAGCAGCTCAGCACCGGCACCCGCCAATCGCCGTGGCGCAGCAGAGTCAAAGCGTGGCGGTAATCGGCCACGGTGTGGCGCGCGGTGGCGGCCAGATCGCCGTCGGCCTTGTTGACGACGACCAGATCGGCCAACTCGACGATGCCCTTCTTGATGCCCTGCAACTCGTCGCCGCCAGCGGGCAGAAGCAACAGCATGAACAAATCGACCATGTCGGCGACGGCGGTTTCCGATTGGCCGACGCCGACCGTCTCGACGACGATGACGTCAAAGCCCGCCGCCTCGCAAATCAGCATCGCCTCGCGCGTGCGCCGCGCCACCCCGCCCAGCGTCGCTCCGGCGGGCGAGGGGCGGATGAAGGCGTTCGCCTCGCGCGACAGATCGACCATGCGGGTTTTGTCGCCCAGGATCGAACCGCCGGTTCGTTGCGACGACGGATCGACCGCCAGCACCGCGACCTTGTGGCCCAAACCGATGACATGCAGCCCGAACGCCTCGATGAAGGTCGATTTTCCCACCCCCGGCACCCCGGAAATGCCCAACCGCACCGAATTTCCGGTGAAGGGCAGCAACGCCGCCAACAGCGCCTCGGCGGTGGCGCGGTGATCGGCGCGGGTCGATTCGATCAGCGTGATGGCGCGGGCCAGCGCCCGGCGATCCCCGGCGCGAACGGCTTCGGCAAGGTGGGTCGGGTCGGATTCACGGAAGTCGGACATGGTCGGGTCGGCAGCCACAGCGGTGATCGTCATCATCCCGCCACCCTACCCGCGCCCGCGCCCCGGATAAAGCCCTTGGGTTGGAGGTGGGCGGAATGCCGCGTTGTTTGGGGAGTTAATTCCTTTTGTCCACAGATGAACACAGATGAACACAGAGAAAATTGATATTTCCCTCGCTCAGCTCTCCTCTCCCGCTCAGTGGAAGAAGCCAAAATCAATCTGTGTTTATCTGTGTTCATCTGTGGATCAAAGTCTTCTCCTCACATCGCCACGACTTCCGGCACGGCCTCCGCCACCGGCACCACGCCTTGGCTGGCGTCCTGCTGGCGGGTCCACAGCGCGGCGTAGGCGCCGCCTGCGGCCAACAATTCGGCATGGCGACCGCGCTCGATGATTTGACCGCCGTCCAGCACCAGGATTTCGTCGGCGTCGATCACGGTGGACAGCCGATGGGCGATGACCAGCGTGGTGCGGCCCCGGCTGACTTCGCGCAGGTTGGCTTGGATCTCGCGTTCGGTGTGGGTGTCGAGCGCGCTGGTGGCCTCGTCGAACAGCAGGATCGCCGGGTTTTTCAGGATGGTGCGGGCGATGGCGACGCGCTGCTTCTCGCCGCCCGACAGCTTCAACCCGCGTTCGCCGACCATCGTCTGATAGCCGTCGGGCAGACCCATGACGAACTCGTGGATGTGGGCGAGCCTTGCGGCCTGCTCCACCTCCGCCGGGCTGGCGCCGGCGCGGCCATAGGCGATGTTGTAAAAGACGGTGTCGTTGAACAGAACGGTGTCCTGCGGAACGATGCCGATGGCCCCGCGCAACGAGGTCTGCGTCACGTCGCGGATGTTCTGGCCGTCGATCAAAATCCGCCCGGCGTTGACGTCGTAAAAGCGGAACAGCAAGCGGCTGATCGTTGATTTCCCGGCGCCGGACGGGCCGACGATGGCGACCGTCTTGCCCGCTGGAACGGTGAAGCTGACGCCCTTCAGGATCGGACGGCGCGGGTCATAACCGAACTCCACCCCCTCGAACCGCAGCTCCGCCCCATCCACCGCCAGAGCGGGCGCGCCCGGCGCGTCGGCCACCTCGCGGTCCACCCCCAGCAGCGTCACCAGGGATTCAATGTCGGTCAACGACTGCTTGATCTCGCGATAGACGACGCCGAAGAAGTTCAGCGGTTGGTAAAGCTGCAACAGATAGGTGTTCACCAGCACGAAATCGCCCAGCGACATGGTTCCCTGCACGATCCCATTGGCCGCCATGCCCATCACCACCGCCAGCCCGACCGAGATGATCGCCGATTGGCCGACGTTCAGCAGGGACAGGCTTTGCTGACTGCGCACCGCCGCCTTTTCATAGGATTGCAGGGCGCTGTCGTAACGTCGCGCCTCATGCTCCTCGTTGCCGAAATATTTGACCGTCTCGAAATTCAGCAGGCTGTCGATGGCCTTGGTGTTGGCCGAGCTGTCGGTGTCGTTCATCAGGCGGCGGAACTTGATCCGCCATTCCGACACGAAGAAGGTGTAAAGGATGTAGCCCGCCACCGTGACAAAGGTGGCCAGCGCGAACCAGCCGCTGAACAGGCTCCACAGCACGCCGCAGACCAGCGCGATTTCGACCAGCGTCGGCACAATGGAGAACAGGGTGTAGCGCAACAGCGCCTCAATCGCCCGCGTCCCGCGCTCCAGCGAGCGGGTCAGCCCGCCGGTCTGGCGTTCCAGGTGAAAGCGCAGCGACAGCCCGTGCAAATGCCGGAACACCGACAGGGCGACGCGGCGGATCGTCCGCTGCGCCACGGTGGCGAACACCGCGTCGCGCAGCTCGGCGAAGACCAGCGAGACGACTCGGGCCAGACCATAGGCGAGAATCAGCCCCAATGGGATGGTCAGAACCGCGTTCGCCCCGCCACTGGCTCCCGCGCCCCCCGTCGCCATGCCGGGAGTCAGCGCGTCGATGGCCTCCTTGTAGAAAATCGGGATGAAGAGGTTGGCGACCTTGGCCCCAATCAACAGCAGCATGGCGGCGACCACGCGCAGCCGGGTTTCCAGCGAATCGCGCGGCCAGATGTAAGGAACCAGGGAGCGAATCACCCCCAGATCACCCAGGTTGCTGGACTGAAAAGGGCTTTTGTCGGGCGTGGATGGCAGGCTGCGGCGCATGGATCGGCAATCATATGTTCGGAGGTTCGGAAGCGCGGCGACGCGCATCCCCTAACCTAGACGCCCCACGCTCATCGTCAAAGGCCGCGCGTCCGTTTCGCGTCGGCGCCATCCCCCGCCATCCCGTGGTTTTGCCGGATCGTCCTGGAACAATTCTTGGCAACGAACTGGAAACCTTCTTACCCTACTGTCGTCCTCGCATCGCAGCGCGCCCCGAACCGCAGATCAAGGCATCATCGATCATGCAAAACGCCACTTTCGCCGGACGCTTCAAGGTGGGAACCCGCATTTACAGCGGCTTCCTGCTGATCCTCGCCCTTCTGGGGTTGGTCGCGGTGTTCGGCGTCCGCGCCTTGACCGAGGCGGAAACCCGGTTTGGCCGCTATGCGACGATCTCCACCAATTCGGTGCAACTGAGCACGTTGGACGGCGACGTGGCCAACATGCGTCGGAACGTGCTGAACTACTCCTTCACCGGAAAAGACGCGCTGATTGAGCCGATCCGCGCCGAATTGAAACAGCTGGCCGTCAGCCTGCGCGCCAGCCGAGACGCCGCTCTCGACCCTGGACGCCGCGCCAACATCGAACGGATGCTCCAGCTTCTGGACGGTTACAGCGCCAACGTCGCCAAACTGGTCGACGTTCGTCAGAGGCGCGACGCCCTGGTCGACAAAGAATTGAACCCGGTCGGCACCAAGGCTCGGGAAAGCATCAGCCAAATGATCTCCAGCGCCATGGCCGACGGCGATTCGGAATCGGCGGCGATCTCGGGATTGACGATGGAAAAGCTGATGCTGGCCCGCATCAGCGCCCAACGCTTTATGACCGACCCAAGCCAAAAATACTTCGACGAAGCAAAAACCCGCAACGACGCCCTCCGCGCGACCATCGCCACCCTGGTCGAACGCCAGACCAACCCGACCCGGCGCAAGCTGGCGGAAGAGGCGACGCAGTTGAGCGTCCGCTACCTCGACATCTTCACGCGCTTGGTCGTCTCGGTGAACGACGTTCAGACTTTGGCCTTCAAACTGCTCCCCGCCGAAGCGGAGGAGTTCGCCGCCTTGGGCGCCAAGACCCTGGCGTCGCAAACCGAAACGCGCCAACAGGTTCAGGATGACGCGCACACGGATATGGAGCGCACCATCGCGCTCGTCACCGGAATTGCCGGCGGCGCCTTCGCCTTTGGCCTGCTGGTCGCCTTCCTGACCGCCCGCTCCATCGTGCGCCCCGTGGTCCAGATGACCGGCGCGATGACCGATCTGGCGGCGGGCGACCTGACCGTCACGGTTCCAGCCCAAGACAATCAGGACGAAATCGGCCTGATGGCCAAGGCGGTCCAGGTCTTCAAAGACAACGCCGTCGAGAAAAAGCGGATGGACGAGGCCGAACGCGAACGGTTGGAAGCCGAACGCCGCGCCCTTGAGGCGCAGCGCGACCGCGAACAGGCCATCGGCGAGGAAATCGCCACCCTGATCGACGCGGTGTCGAAGGGCGATCTGGAGCGCCGTATTGATCTGGCGGGCAAGGACGGCTTCTATCGGACCATGTCCGAGGGCGTCAACCGCCTGACCAACACCGTGCAAAGCGTCATCGCCGATCTGGGCGAGGTGTTGAGCGCGCTGGCCCAGGGCGACCTGAACCGCCGCGTCACCAGCGACTATCACGGCGCCTTCCAACAGGTGAAGACCGACGTCAACGCCACCTCGGCCAAGCTGGCGGAGATCGTCGGCGACATCACCGCCGCCGCCGAGACCATCGCGTCGGCCTCGGCCGAGGTGTCGCTCGGCTCGTCGGATCTGGCCGAACGGACGGAGCAACAGGCCAGCAGCCTGGAGGAAACCGCCGCCAGCATGGAAGAGCTGGGGGCCACCGTGCGCTCGAACGCCGAAAACGCTCAACGCGCCAACGTCATGGCCGCCGACGCCCGCACCGCCGCCGAATCGGGCGGCGGCGTCGCCGGATCGGCCATCGAGGCGATGCGGCGAATCGAGAGTTCCAGCCGCAAGATCACCGACATCATCGGCGTCATCGACGAAATCGCCTTCCAAACCAATCTGCTGGCGCTGAACGCGGCGGTGGAGGCAGCCCGCGCGGGCGACGCCGGGCGCGGCTTCGCCGTGGTGGCGCAAGAGGTCCGGCAACTGGCCCAGCGCTCCGCCCAAGCCTCGAAAGAGATCAAGGGCCTGATTATGGACAGCGACGCCCAGGTCAAGGACGGCGTCGATCTGGTGAAGAAGGCGGGCGACGCCTTGGGCGGCATCGTGTCGGGCGTCCATCAGGTGGCGACGCTGATTTCCGAAATGGCCTCGGCTTCGGCGGAACAGGCGACCGCGCTGGATGAGATCAACGCGACCGTCGCCAGCATGGACGAGATGACCCAGAAGAACGCCGCTCTGGTCGAAGAAACCACCGCCGCCGCCCAGGCGATGAGCGGACAGGCCAGCGACCTGAAGGGGCTGATCGGCTTCTTCAAGCTGGAGGGCGCCGCCCGCGCGACCGCCGCGCCGACGCGGACCGCCATCCATCACGCCCCGGCCCTGCACCGCGCGGTGGCCCCCACCCGTCCGGTCCCGGTCCGCAGCGCCGCCAAGCCCGCTCCGGCGGCCAAGCCGGTCGCTCGCCCCGCCCTGCGTCCGGTGGCCAGCGCCCCCGCCGCCGCGCCCAACCAAAGCACGGTGCTGAAGCACAGCGTCAGCGACGACGATGATTGGAAGGAGTTCTGATCGCGCGGGTGTCCGCCGGACGCCCTTGCCCGCGTCCGGCGGACACCCGCGCCGATCCTTGCGCCGTTTTCACCACCGGACGCCTTACGAATCCTGCCCGCGCTGCTGCGCCAGAGCCATGGCGAACACGCCATTGCCAACCGACCAGTCCGAATAGTCATTTTCGTGGACGAAAATGAACAGATCGCGCGGCGACACCCCCGCCGCCGTCTCAAGATTGGCGGCGATCCGCGCGTACAAATCCCGCTTCATCGCGTCGCTGCGCCCCCGCCGCATGGTGATCTCCACCACCACCAACTGGTCGGAACGGGCGATCCCATTGAACCGCCGGTCATAGAAAAAATCATCCGGGTCATAGCCGGACACCAGATTGAACAGCTCGTCGGCGGGCATGCCGATGGCGTCCACCAAGGCCCTGTGAATCCCATCGACGACGGCCCGCTTGCGGTCCTGGCGGGTGTCTTTGTGAACGGCGGTGCGGACAAACGGCATGACGACCTCTTGACGGATTTAGGAAACCGCACGGCAGACGCCGCGCTGGCCCTCGCTGTTTAGGAAGAATCGTCGGTCGGCATAAGCGATTTCCCCGCCTATCCTATGTGCGGTAAACTCACAGAATGAAACGCCGCCTTCCCTCCCTGAACGCCTTGCGCGCCTTCGAGGCCGCCGCCCGCCTGGGCCGGATGAGCGCGGCGGCGGACGAGTTGGCCGTCACTCACGGCGCGGTCAGCCGCCAGATCCGCCATCTGGAAGAGGTCTTGGGCGTTCCCCTGTTCGCCGGTTCAAAGGCGAGGCCCACGCTGACCGACGCCGGTCGGGCGCTGTCGCCCGGCCTGACCGACGGTTTCGACCGGATGGACGCCGCCGTCCGCGCCTGCGTGGACGCCGACGGCGCGACCCTCGACGTGTCTTGCCTCAGCACCTTCCTGATGCGCTGGTTGATCCCCCGGCTGCACCGCTTCAACGCGGCCAACCCCGGCATTGACGTGCGGTTGCGGGCCGCCGACCAAGCCGTGGACATCGACCGCGAGCGCTTCGACGTCATCATCACGGTGGACGAGTCGCCGTCCGCCGACACGCCGCCCGCAACGCTGACGCTGTTCGCCGAGATGTTGGGGCCGGTGGCGGCTCCGGCCTTGATCCCCGCCCCGTCGCCCGATGGGGCGGCGGACCTGCGGCCCCTGCCCCTGCTGCACACCAAGACCCGGCGCAACGCCTGGGCCATGTGGTCCGCCGCCGCCAATCGCCCGCCGCCCGATCCCGCCCGAATCTCCACCGAGTTCGAACATTACTATTACACCCTGGAAGCCGCGCTGGCCGGGCTGGGGGTCTGCGTCGCGCCGTGGCATCTGGTCGCCGACGACGTGCGCAGCGGGCGTCTGCTGGCTCCCTGCGGCTTTCACGCCAGCGGTTACGTCTATGTCGCCCAATGGCGGCGGCGCAACCGGAAGACCGAACGATTCTGCGCGTGGTTGGCGGAGGAGGCGGCGGCCATCGCCGCCGCGCCGCAGGCTTTCCCACCCCCGGCGGATCTGCCAAACTCTTAACGGAACGCTGGCGATTGGAATGGTCCAATCCGACCTGCGTTCCCTCAAGCCCTGGTTCGGAGCCGCCCTGATGACCCGCTTGCTTCTCGCCCTGTCCATGGCCACCGTCACGGCCTGTCTGCTGGCCGGTTGCGGCGTCGTCAGCGGAGCGGCCAGCGTCGCCGCAACCGCCGTCAGCGTCACAGGCTCAGCGGTCGGCACAGCCGCCGACATCGTTACCGCGCCAATCCGCTGATCCGCTGATTGTTTTTCCCGTAAAGCCCGAGCCTGCGCCCATGTTCACCTACGACCTCGCCCACTGGTCCGCCTTTCTCGCGGCGGCGGCCCTGCTGAACCTGTCGCCGGGACCGGACATGGCGTTCATTCTGGGCCACACGGTCAAAGGCGGGGCGCGGGCGGGGACCGCCGCCATGCTGGGGATTTGGACCGGGGCCTTCGGCCATGTCCTGCTCGCCGCGCTGGGCCTGTCGGCCATCGTCGCGGCGTCGGCCCTGGCCTTCTCCGTCGTCAAATGGGCGGGGGTGGCTTATCTGCTGTGGATCGGCCTTCAGGCGTTGCGCTCAAAAGGCGGCGTGTTCCTCGCCGAATCGGCGGAAGTGAAACAGGCGGGCGGCGTCGATCTGTGGGCGGTTTACCGGCAGGGCGCGTTGATCGACCTGCTGAATCCGAAGGTCGCCATCTTCTTTTTGGCTTTCCTGCCGCAATTCGTCGTCGCGGGGGCCGGGCCGCTGTGGGCGCAATTGCTGCTGCACGGCGTGCTCATCATCGCGGTCGCCGCCGTGATCGAGCCGCCGCTGGTTCTGTTGGGCGACCGCGTCACCGCCCGCCTGCGCCACAGCCAGCGGCTGGCCCTGTGGCTGGACCGGACGCTGGGGGCGCTGTTGATCGGGCTTGGCCTGCGGCTGGCCGTGACGGAACGCTGACGGAGAACCGCCGCGCGTTCAGTCGATCAGATCCTCGACCTCGCGGATCCGGCCATTGTCGATCATGAACTGCACCAGTTCGGGCCGCTGCCGCCCCAGCGTCAGGTGACGGGCGCGGGCGGCGGCGATCAGATCGCCGTCGCGGCCCAGAATCGCGTCGGCGAATTCGATCATCCGCAGATTGGGCCAAGCCTTGCCGCGAATCGCCGCGACGGCGGCCATCGCCTCCGCCGCCGGACGTTCGGGCCGGGCCTGAACCAGAATCATCGTCAGCGCCGCCGTGGAGCGGGAAATGCCCGCGTGGCAATGGACCAGCAGATGGCGGCACTCCACCGGCTCGGCCAGCAGATCGCGGCCAAAAGCCAGGATGCGCTCAACGTCAGCCTTCTCCGGGGCGATCTGCCCGCGCGTCAGGTCGATGATGTCGTTGAAGCGCAGCTCCAACCGCTGATGCTCGCCATAGGCGCCGAAGGCCGTCGGTTCCGGGTGGTCGGGGTCGAGGATCGACAGCACATGGCTGACCCCGGCGGCGCCGAAGCCGTCCAACTCGTCCAGGCCGCAGACCGTCAAACCGAAGGGAACAAAATCGCTGGCCATGATGCTCTCTCTTGCAGGCTCATCCGAAACAGCGCGCCGCAACCGGAACGCGGCGGGGAAGCGGGCCGACATTGGACGCGCCCAACCCGCCTGCCGTCAACCGGGGAACCGTTTGTTCACAGACAATTCATCCCCCCGGCCGCACGCCGTCTCAGCCGACCTCGTCACCGTCCGGCGCGGCCTCGGGCGCCGTCGGACCAGGGCGCGGACGCGGCGTCCGAACCTTCTTCAGCAGCAGGGCGAAGGGCTTCAACGCCCGATCCATGATCGTCGGGTCGGCCTCCAGCCGCGACAGCAGGAAGGCGCTCGCCTCCAGCGTCGACACGCTGTCGCGGCGCGGCTCCTTGCGGGCCTGCCCATACAGCGAGGTGAAGTTCGGGTTCAGCACGACGCGGCGGCATTTCAGCAGCCACGCGTTGCGCCACCACAGAGTCTTGGCCTGGCTCCAGGTGCCATCCAGCACGATGACGCCCTCCAAACCGCCCAGCACCGAGTCGCTGTCCTTTTGCGGCACGCCGGATTTGTCAACCACCGCCACCTCCCGCGTCGCCTTCGGCGCGTCGGCTTTGACCGGGCCGAGATACAGAACGCCCCAGCGCTTGTAATCCACCTCATGCCCCAGAATGCGTTTCAGATTCGGCCAGCTCAACCCCACCTTTAGAGCGGAGTTGGGGAACTGGAGATGGGCGATCTGCGCCGTTCCCAAATTTTCGCGTTTTTCCTGCGGGTGTTGCAAAACGAGAAGGAAAGTGCGAGTCCGGATCGGCTCCACCGCCTCGCAAACGCACAAATGCTGAAGCTTTAGGCAAGTGGGGCAGGTTTCAGGGGCGATGGTGCTGGGCATGGGTCGAGCGCGATCCTTGAGAACAAAAGCAGCCGCAGGTCTGGGCTGAGGCGACTATGGGTTGGAATGGCGCGGAAGGGAACCACATCTCATCACCGGCGCGGCAAAAGCACAGCATCGCCTTTATCGGGCCGGGGCGACGTCCCCCAGTCCGCATAAACCTTTTGTAGAGGATTGCTCGTGTGTCATGGACTCGTGTGACGCAAATCACGGCTGGCCTGGAACTTGCGAGTTACGGTTCCAGGCAAACAGGACGGGGAAAACCAAGCTCGACCACAGGGTCGATCCCGGACTTTCCCCGGCGCTCAAAAGGAGACCTGCCATGCTGCCCGCACATTTGGCCGACCGCTTGTTGAAGCAGCGCCGCGACGCGGACACTGCGGAGTTCGCCCGGCAACTGCCGCTTCACGCGGAGGATCCCCGCTGGTTGACCGACCCGGAAGACGAGTCCGTGGCGGCTCGCCGCGAACCGGATTGGACCAACCGCTACTGAGCGGCAGGCGTCCGCGCTTGGTCGGAACGGTCGCCGTCGCGCGTCGGACGGCGGTCGGTTTGTCCAGTCTCCGACAAACCGACCCGACAACAAACCGACCACAAAAAAACACCCCGGCCTGACAGCCGGGGCGTTCTTTTTTCAACCCTATCCCTGCGCCCGTCAGCGGGTCTGTTGGATCGCCGACAGATGCCAAGCGCCACCCAGCGGACGGATGAAGGTCCACAACTCCGTCGCCTCGGTCGGGCGGCTGGCGTCGCCCTCCACCACACGGCCCGACGCGCGGTCCAGCGTGACGTCGATCAGCGAGAAGCGCATCGCCACCGTGGCGTACTCGACGTTGCCCTCGCGCCAGGCTTCCGACAAATCGCCCTGCAACAGCGCGACGTCCGACACCTTGTTGACGACGCCCTTGGCCTTGTTGTCGGCCAGATCGCCGCTGAAATACGACAGCATTTCCGGCGTCGCCAGACGATTCAGCTCATCGAGGTCCTCACGGCCATAGGCGGTTTGAACGCCGACCAGCAGCCGCTCGAACGCTTCATAATCCGCAGGCTGCACGCCGATCTCGTCGGGCTGGCGCGACGCGGCGCGGCCGGTCGAACCACCTCCCAGCGAACCAGCGCCCAGCGGGCCAGCGCCAAGCGGGCCGCCACCTTGCTGCGGGTTGAAACCGGCCTCCGTCGCGTCGCGATTGAGCGGGCCGCCGGCATAAGCCGGGGTGGCCCCCAGCGGCGCGCCCGACGCGCGGGCGGAGCGATTGCGGAAGAACCCCACCGCCAAACGCACCAGGAGGGCGACCACGGCGATCTGAAGGATGAAACCGAGGATTCCGGCAAAGCTGCCCAACCCCTCGAAGAAACCGCCGCCGAACAGCATCGCGCCGATGCCCGCGCCAATCAGACCGCCCATAAGGCCGGACATAAAGCCGCCGCCCCGGAAGAAACCGCCGGATTGGGCCGCCGCCGGAGCGGTCGGACGCTGCGCGCCGGGCTGAGCGGCCGGGGCGGCGGTGCGCTCCATCGGGGCCGCCGTGCTCGGCGCGGTGTTGGTGGCCGCCGGGGCGCTGGTCGTGCGCTCCCCACGGCTGCCGGACGAGGTGCTTTTCGCGGCGCGGGCGTCAGCGCTTCCCGCCGACAGCGCCATCATCAAAGCAACCGCCACGGCGGTCAAACGCCGTGCGCCCGACGCTGAAACGCCGCTGGTCGGCACAACAGACGTCGGGGAAACGGTGGTAGGTCGGGTGTTCTCAGTCATGATCGCAGCAACCATCAGGTCTAGGGATGCGTCTGCACATGGGGATGCCCGCGCGTCCCTTGAAGGGGGGTATGTCGGATTTTCCGGCACCGGACCAAAGAGCATGGTCTCAGTGACAGAATCATTTCAAATCGACCGATTTCATCCTGCCCCGCGACGCCGCCGCGTTTCAGGCGACGCGCCGCCCCGCGTTCGCGCGCTCCCACTCCCACACAACAGACGGTTGGCTGGCGTTGGCCGCGCCCGGCGGGCTGGCCGTTTGGGCGGATGGCGCGGCGACCGCCAACCAAGCGCGACGCCGCGCCGCCATCTGCAAACGGCAATCGCGCGAGCAATAGCAGGGGGTCGGCCCGCGCGCCGACAGGCGGACAAAGGGTCGCCCACAGCAGGCGCAATAGAGATTGTTCATGATGGTCCTCCCATGAGTGAGGCGCCGCTCGCCGCGACCATCCCGGACATTCCCCTCAGCGAAAAGGCCAAGGGCCGTGACGGCGGTCTTCTTTTTGTCTTGCGCACAGTCTGATTTTCTTTTCGATCGGACGCGACTCGCCAAACCGCATAGACGCAGACGCACAATGACCGCCCCGACCAGGTTGCCCCCGGTTTGACCCTTGATATCCTTTCAAAAGAAACGATCACGGCGGCCCGGCGCGTCACTTCGCCGCTGACCCGGATTCGACGAGCAAACCACTGACCAACCGCCGGTTCTGCTTTCAACCCGCCGCCATCCGCCTTACATCCAATCAGCCCCTTCCCCATCCGAGGCACGAGAGATGAGCTTGTCGCGCGTTGGCGCCTTCCTGAAAACCGAAAGCGCCAGCGGCGTGGTTCTGATGATCGCGGCGGCGCTGGCCCTGATCCTGGCCAACTCCCCCGCCGCGCCGTTGTACGAGGCGGCGCTCGCCATGCCCGTCACCATGACGGCGGGCGGGGTCGGCTTGGACAAGCCGCTGATCCTGTGGATCAACGACGGCTTGATGGCGATCTTCTTCCTGCTGGTCGGGTTGGAGATCAAGCGCGAGGTCTTGCAGGGCGAGTTGTCGAGCCGCGCCAAGGCGATGCTGCCGGGCATCGCCGCGCTGGGCGGCATGGCGGCCCCGGCCCTGGTCTATTGCGCCTTCGCCCAGAACGAGCCGGGGGCGTTGCAAGGCTGGGCCATTCCGGCGGCGACCGACATCGCGTTCGCCGTCGGCGTTCTGGCGCTGCTGGGCGCGCGGGTTCCCGCCAGCCTGCGCATCTTCCTGCTGGCGCTGGCGATCATGGATGATCTGGGCGCCATCGTGATTATCGCGGTGTTTTACAGCCACGGCTTTGTCCCGCTGGCGCTTGGTCTGGCGGGGTTGGCCGGGTTGGGCCTGTATCTGCTGAACCGGGCCGGGGTGCGGTCGCTGACGCCTTACATGCTGCTGGGGTTGGTCCTGTGGGTCTGCGTGCTGAAATCGGGCGTTCACGCCACGCTGGCCGGGGTGGCGCTGGCCTTCGCCATCCCCTTGCGCGATCCCGTCCGCAGCGCGCCGCGCGCGCTTGACGAGGCCCCGTTGCTGCGGTTGGAGCACACGCTGCACCCCTGGGTCGCCTTCGCCATCATGCCGATCTTCGCCCTGGCCAACGCCGGGGTGCCGCTGGCCGGGATCACCCCGGCCAGCCTGTTGGCCCCGGTGCCGCTGGGCATCGCGCTGGGCCTGTTCATCGGCAAGCAGGTCGGGGTGTATCTCGCCGTCTGGCTGGCGGTGCGGTCGGGTCTGGCCCGCCTGCCCGCCGGGGCGTCCTGGACGCAGGTTTATGGCGTCGCCGTGCTGACCGGCATCGGCTTCACCATGAGCCTGTTCATCGGCACGCTGGCCTTCCCCGACCCGGCCCACACGGTGGCGGTGCGGTTGGGCGTGCTGACCGGCTCCATCGCCTCGGCCCTGGTTGGTTATCTGTTGTTGCTGGGGGCGAGTTCGGCCACGCGTCGTTAAAGCCCCCCGCCAGACCGCCTATGCGCTTGCGCGCCATTGGCGCGTCGGCGCGCGCCCCCCATCTTGTTCAGGTTGCCCCGCCCCCGTCCGGTGTCGCCGATGAATCTCACCCGCGCCCGCCGCCGCGCCGCCGCCGCCGGTTTTCCCGCTGACCGGCCCCGCCCGCCGATGGCCGTCGATTTCCGGCGGCTGGAGCGGCTGCGTTGGCTGGCCCGCCTGATGGACACGCGTTGGCGGATTCCCATCATCCGCGCGCGGATCGGCCTGGATGGGCTGGCCAGTCTCGCCCCTGTGGTCGGCGACACGCTGACGGCCTTCGTCTCGCTGTGGATCGTCTATGAGGCGACGCGCTTCGACGCGCCGAAATCGCTGATCCTGCGGATGCTGCTGAATGTCGGGATCGACTGGCTGTTCGGGTCGGTCCCGGTGATCGGCACGATCTTTGACGTCGCGTTCAAGGCCAACCGGATCAACGTCAATCTGCTGCACGCGCATCTGGAGGAGCGGCTGGGCGGACGCCCGCCGGATCCGTAAGCTTTCGAGTCCGCAAAAGCTTGACGTGGATCAAGGAAAGATCCGCCCTGCCTGCGGCACTCTGTCGCCCATGAACGCACTCGCCTCCTCCCCCGCCGCCGCCCGGTCCCTGGCCCGTTCCTCCGCCGCCTCGGTGGACGCCGCCCTGCTCGCCAAATATGACGGGCTGCGGGTGCCGCGTTACACCAGCTACCCGACGGCGCCGCACTTCACCCCCGCCGTGAACGCCGACGTCTATGGCGGCTGGCTGGAGGCGATGGATCTCAGCCGCTCCGGCTCGCTTTATCTGCACATCCCCTTCTGCCATCAGATGTGCTGGTACTGCGGTTGCCACACCAAGATCGTCGCGCGCTACGCCCCGATCGCCGAATATCTCGGCCATCTGCGCCGCGAGATCGCCATGGTGGCCGACCGCATCCCCGGTCGTCTGGCGGTGCGCCACATCCATTTCGGCGGCGGCACCCCGACCATGATGGCCCCCGAAGACGTCGGGCCGCTGTTCGACCTGATGCGGAGCCGCTTCGACGTCGCCGCCGACGCCGAACTCGCCATCGAGATCGACCCGCGCACCTTGACGGCGGAGATGGCGGCGGCTCTGGGCCGCGCCGGGGTCAACCGCGCCTCGCTGGGCGTGCAGGATTTCGACCCGACGGTGCAAGAGGCGATCAACCGCGTGCAGCCGCGCAAAACCACCGAGCAAGCGCTGGGCTGGCTGCGCGACGCGGGCATCGACAACGTCAATCTGGATCTGATGTACGGCCTGCCGCACCAATCGGTGGAGAGCGTCGCCCGTTCCGCCGAAATCGCGCTGGAGATGGCGCCGGATCGCCTGTCGGTCTTCGGCTACGCCCATGTGCCGTGGATGAAGACGCACCAGAAGAAGATCGACGAGTCGGTTCTCGCCGACACGCTGGGCCGCTGGGAGCAGTTCGCCGCCATCGCCGACACGCTGGACGCCGCCGGATACCGCGCCATCGGGCTGGACCATTTCGCCCGCCCCGGCGACGAGCTGGCGATCCAGCAGGAGGAAGGGCGGCTGGGCCGCAACTTCCAGGGCTACACCACCGACGACGCGGAGGTTCTGTTGGGCTTTGGCGCGTCCTCCATCGGGGCGCTGCCGCAGGGCTATGTTCAGAACGCCGTGCCGTTCGACCAATACGCAACGGCGATTGAGGAAGGCCGCCTGCCGACCGCCAAGGGCATCGCCCTGACCGACGACGACCGTTTGCGCCGCGATTTGATTATGCGGTTGATGTGCGACCTGTCGGTCGACGCCGGGGCCGTCGCCAAGGCCCATGGCCAGGAGGAAAGCCTGTTCGACGCCGAATTGGCCGACATGGCCGATCTGGTCGCCGACGGCGTCGCGGTGATCGAAGGCCGCCGCGTCCATGTGCCGGAGGCCGCCCGCCCGCTGATGCGGATCGTCGCCGCCCGTTTCGACGCCCATCTGGCCAGCGGCGCCGGGCGGCACAGCCGGGCGGTGTGACGCCGGTCATGGACGGCAGCCCCAGCGTTTGCTACATGCCCTCCTGTGATCGTGACGCGAATGCGAGGGGGCGATGGCGCCGCAGTTGATATCGGAAGAATACGCGCGGCTGAATGCCGATCTTCACCAACAGTCAAGCTATGGCGCCTTCGGTCATCGGTGGCAGGATCCGATCAGCCGCTTCGTCCAGGAGAAGCGGTTGAGTTCCGTTCTCGACTATGGGTGCGGAAAAGGCACTCTGGTCAGCGCCCTGAACAACGCCGGGATTTCGGCGCGTGGCTACGATCCGGCGCTCCCGGCCTTCTCCGCGCCTCCCGAAGCGGCGGATCTCGTCGTCTGCGCCGACGTTCTGGAGCATGTCGAACCCGAGAGCCTGGACGCCGTTCTCGATCATTTGCAAAGCCTGACCAAGCAATACGCTTTCTTGGTCATCTCAACGCGGCCTGCGCGGAAAACATTGGCTGATGGACGAAACGCTCACCTCACCGTGCAACCCTGCTCCTGGTGGTTGCCGCGCCTGTGGTCGCGTTGGGAATTGCGGCAGGTCGCCATTTCGACGTTCATCGATCCAGACGATGAATTCGTTGCGGTCCTAAAGAGCGGACGGTGAATCTCACCGCCCGCCCTTTTCCGTTTGCCTCCCAAGCCCCCCACGACTGAGCCGCGTTACGCCGCGACTTCGTTCATGCTGCTCATCAGGAAGCGCAGGGTGTCGCTGCTCAGGCGGCTGGATTTCACGCCGCTCTGCTGACTGGTCGATCCGGTCGCGCCCGCCAGCCGCTCTTCCGCCGACACGTAACCATCCTGGTTGGTGTCCAGAGGATCATAGGTGCTGGACGAACTGGCCGAGGCGGTGGACGACGCGCTCGACGTCGACGAGCTGCTCGACGTGGCGGAGTCGCTCGACGCCGTGTCGCTCGACGATCCGGCGTCGTTGGCGGGCGGCGGCCCCATCGGCGGCGGTGGACGCTGGCTCTCGGCGGCCTTCAGGGCGCTGCTCAACTCATCCTGCGAGACCGATCCGTCGCTGTCGCTGTCCAGGCTGCTGAACAGGTCGGACGACAGCGTGTCGCTGTCGGTCGAGGAGGATTGTTCGGAGGAGGACAGGTAGGACGACACCGCCGAACTCAGCTCATCCTGGCTGACCCCGCCGCTGCTGTCGCTGTCCAGGCTGGAGTAAAAGCTCTGAAACTGGTCGGACGAGGTGTCCGACGCCGAGGTCTGATCGTTCGCGGGCGGCGGGGGCGGCGGGCGTTGGCTTTCCGCCGCCTTCATCGCGCTCGACAATTCGTCGCTCGACACCGATCCATCGCTGTCGCTGTCCAGACTGCTGAACAGCTCCGACGCCGCCGTGCTGGAGGAGGAGGCACCCGAGGAGGACAGGGCCGAGGACATCGCCGAACTCAACTCGTCCTGGCTGACGCCGCCGCTGCTGTCGCTGTCCAGGCTGGAGTAAAAGCTTTGGAAGCGCTGCTGGCTGCTGGCCTCTTGCGCCGCCAACAGGGTGCTGCCGCTGCTGTAGTCGAACTGGCTGGCGAAGGAGCTGAACTCCGTCGAACTGAGCGAGCCGTTCGAGTCCGAATCCAGGCTGCTGACCAGATCATCGACCGCCGAAGACAGCTTGCCGCCGCTGACGCTCGACGTTTTGTCGGATTTGCTGAGGGAGCTGACCAACTCGTCCTTCGACAGGGACGAATCGCTGTTCGCGTCCGCCTTGGAGAAGAACTTTTGGAGCATCGACGTCGTGCCGCTGCTCCCGTAACTGCCGAGTGAGGAAATCATGGCCGGATGCCCCCCAGAAGATGGCCTGGCGTCCGGCGGCGGTTGACCGAAAGGCGCCCTGATATCCAGACATACGGGGAGACGGGGGGAGTCCTGCGCGCTCTCGCACAAAATTATTTGGCATTTTATGAAAATGTATCCTTACCTGCGCGCGGCAATTCCCCAGCGGCGCCCTCTGGCGTTGCGCCGACAAATCGGCCAGAGTGACGCATGCAGCCGCGTCACCCTGTTCGCGGCGGGAGGAACCGGCTCCGATGATTACGCTCTACACCTTCCCCACGCCCAACGGACGCAAGGCGTCCATCCTGTTGGAAGAACTCGGCGTGACCTACAAGGTCCACCGGGTCGATTTGCAGGCGGGGGAGAACAAGCGGCCTGATTTTCTGGCGATCAGCCCGATCACCAAGATCCCGGCGCTGGTCGAAGAGCTGCCCGGCGGCAAGGTCCGGCGGATGTTCGGATCGGGCGCGATCATGCTGCATTTCGCCGAACGCACCGGACGCCTCATTCCCGACAGCCTGGACGACAAGGCCGAAGCGATGAGCTGGTTCATGCTGGGCATCAGCGATCTGGGGCCGACGGCGGTGGACATGCTGCGCTTTTCCGTCCGAGCGCCCGAAAAGATTCCCTACGCCATCGATCTCTACAAGGGCGAGCTGATGCGCTGCTACGGCGCGCTGGACGAACGTCTGGGCGCGGTCGAGTATCTCGCCAACAGCTTTTCCATCGCCGACATCGCGTGCTTCCCCTTCATCGCGGCGGCGGCGGTCGCGGGCGGCAGCCTGCTGGACCGTTTCCCCAACCTGAAGCGCTGGCACGACCTTGTCGCCGCGCGACCGGCGGTGCAGCGCGGCATGCAGGTTCCCGACTGACCAGCGCCCGCGTGAAAACCGGGCCTTTCCCACACAAGCCTCCCAAAAAGAAGCGTTTCGAGACATGCCCATCATCGACAAGATCGCCGCGCTCCAGACCGACATGACCGCTTGGCGGCGCGACATCCACGCCCATCCCGAATTGGGGTTCGAGGAAAACCGCACCTCCGACATCGTCGCCGCCAAGCTGGCGGCGTTCGGCAACATCACAGTGCATCGCGGTCTGGCCAAAACCGGCGTCGTCGGCACGCTGAAAGGGTTGGAAACCGGCAGCGGGCGCGCCATCGGCCTGCGCGCCGACATGGACGCGCTGCCGATGCCCGAGGCGAACGATTTCGATTACGCCTCGCGCCATCCCGGCAAGATGCACGCCTGCGGCCATGACGGCCACACCACCATGCTGCTGGGGGCGGCCCGCTATCTGGCGGAAACCCGCAATTTCGATGGAACCATCCATTTCATCTTCCAGCCCGCCGAGGAAGGCCAGGGCGGCGGCCGCAAGATGATCGAGGATGGGTTGTTCGAGCAATTCGACTGCGAGCAGGTCTATGGCCTGCACAATTGGCCGGAGTTGGCGGCGGGCAAGATCGCCGTCCATCCCGGCCCGGTGATGGCCGCCGCCGATCAGTTTGAAATCATCGTCAGCGGCCATGGCGCGCACGCCGCCATGCCGCACCGGGGCATCGACCCGGTTCTGGTCGCCGCCCACATCGTCACGGCGGCGCAAAGCCTCATCAGCCGGGGCACCGACCCCGCCGACAGCGCCGTTTTGTCGATCACGGTGGTGGACGCCGGAACCGCCTACAACGTCATCCCCGACAGCGCGGCGTTGCGCGGCACCATGCGCACCTTTTCCGAACAGACGCGCAGCCGCATCAAGACCCAACTCGCCCATCTGGCGACCAGCATCGCCGAGGGGTTCGGCGCGAAGGCGGTGGTGAACATCCGCCCCGGCGGCTACCCCGCCACCATCAACACCGAGCCGGAGGCCCGCCGCGCCGCCGAGATCGCCGCCCACGTCGTGGGATCGGACAACGTCGTCTGGGCGCCGCCGCCGACCATGGCGGCGGAGGATTTCGGCTATATGCTTCAGCAGCGGCCCGGCGCCTACATCTGGCTTGGCCATGGCGGGCACAGCGGGCCGGGCTGCCGCCTGCACAACCCGCATTATGATTTCAACGACGCGATTTTGACCACCGGGGCCAGCTATTGGGCTTCCCTGGTCGAAACGCTGCTGCCCCGGAGCGCTTGATCCGCATGATCCGCCGCCGCTCGTTCTCCCTTCTGTTGCTCGGCGCGCTGTCCTTGACCGCCTGTCAAACCAGTGGATCGGATCGCGGCGCGGATCTCGTCGTTCCCGCCGACGCCCCCGCCGGAACCTATTGGCGGGGCGACCGCAGCCTTGCCGCCGAACGCGCCCAGATCGTCGCCCGCACCGCCCAGGAGTGGAGCGACCTGTGGGCGCGGGTGGGCGAATCCGCGCCGGTCAGCCTGCCCGGCGACCGCATGGCGGCGGCGGTCTTCCTCGGCCCGCGCGACAGCGCCGGATTCGGCGTCGTCATCGACGGCGCCCAGACGACGGACGACGGCCTGCGCGTCGGCTACCACGAGCGGGTGCCCGGCCCGACCGAGGCGGTGGCGCTGACCCAGACCAGCCCCTACGCCATCCGCCTGCTGCCCCGCGTCGAGGGCAAGGTTTTGTTTCAGCGGAGGAAGTAGGGAGGAATCCTTGCCCCCTCCCGCATCGACACCCCCTTGACGCCGCCCCATTCCCTGTGGTCAGCCGTCCATACGGGAACGCATGGAGGAACACCGCATGGTCGGCGCCGTCACCTTGAACCGCGAGGGCGTGGTCGCAACCCTCACCCTCACCAACCCCGACAAGCTGAACGCCGTCGACAAGCCGATGTGGCATGACCTGATTGGTCATTTGGCGGCGTTGGAGGCCGACGAGTCCGTCCGCGTCGTCGTGATGCGCGGGGCGGGCGGGCGCTCCTTCAGCCCCGGCGCCGACATTTCCGAATTCGCCAGCGAACGCGACAGCCCCGAGCAGGGCGCCGCCTACGGCGTTTTGATGGACGAGGGGCTGGACGGGCTGCGCCGCTTGCGCCACCCGGTGATCGCGGCGATCAACGGGCCGTGCTGTGGCATCGGGCTGGCCCTCGCGCTGGCCTGCGATCTGCGGATCTGCACCGACAACAGCCGTTTCGGCGTGCCAGTCAGCCGGTTGGGCATTTCCATGGCCCTGCCGGAACTGAAGCTGGTCCACGACATCGCCGGTGGTCCCGCCGCGATGGAAATCCTGCTGGAAGGCCGCGTGTTCGACGCCGCCGAGGCCAAGGACAAGCGGCTGGTCCACCGCATCGTTTCCAACGATGATTTTGAAAGCGAAATTGTTGCGACCTGCGACCGGGTCGCCGCTGGCGCGCCGCTGGCCGCCACGCTGCACAAGCGCTTCGTCCACCGCCTGTCCAACCCGGCGCCGCTGACCGAGGCCGAAATCGCCGAATGCTACGAGTGTTTCGGCACCGAGGATTTCCGCGAGGGCTATCGCGCCTTCCTGGACAAACGCAAACCCGTCTTCAAAGGCCGCTGACCGATGACCACGACGCTGACGACGCCTCACCCCCTGCCGCAAAAGACCATCGGCGTGCTGGGCGGCATGAGCGATCAAGCCACCGCCGATTATTACCGCCTGCTCAACGCCGGGCTGAACGCCCGTTACGGCGGTTGGGACATTGGCGAGATCGTCATCGTCAGCGTCAATTTCGGCAACATCCAGCGCTTCATCCGCTCCGGCGATTGGGACGGCGCGCATCGTTACCTAGCCGGAAAGATTGACGCGCTGGAACGGTCCGGGGCCGACGTCATCCTGTGCGCGTCCAACACCATGCACCGGGTGGTCGAGCCGATCATGGCGACTCGCGCCACCCCCTTCATCCACATCGCCGACCCGACCGGCGCGGCGATCCGCGCCACCGGGCTGACGCGGGTGGCGCTGCTCGGCACGCGGGCGACCATGCAATCGGAGCTTCTGCGCGCCCGCTTCAAAGATCGTTTCGACATCGACCTGATGACGCCGTCCGACGACGACCAAGCCACCATCGACCGCATCATCTTCGATGAGTTGGTCCGCCGCGATTTGCGGCCCGAATCCAAGGCAGCCTATCTGGAGATCGTCGATGATTTGCGCGCACACGGCGCGCAGGGCGTCATTCTGGGCTGCACGGAAATCTTCCTGCTGATCGACCAAAGCGACCGGCCCGATTTCCCAATCTTCGACACCACCGCCCTGCACACGGCGGCGGCGGTCGCCTTCGCGGCGGGAGAAGGCTGAGCACGCTCCTCCCCGGCGCGCATGCCTGGGTCATGGCATCGGCGATGGTCATTGCGGCGAATAGCCTCAGATTGGGAAACAACGCTCCGTTGCCGTCGGTCTCCCCGCCATGCCCCGCGCCGCCTCCCCCCGCGTCATTCCGCTGATCGTCGCCTGCGCCCTGTTCATGGAGAATTTGGACGCGACGGTGATCGCCACCGCTCTGCCCGACATCGCGCGGTCGCTGGGCGAGGATCCGTTGCACCTCAGTCTGGCCATGACCTCCTACATGCTGGCTTTGGCGGTGTTCTTGCCGCTCAGCGGCTGGGCGGCGGATCGCTTCGGGGCGCGGACGGTCTTCGCCTCGGCCATTGCGGTGTTCACCACCGGATCGGTGCTGTGCGGCCTGTCGAACGGCTTGGCGGAGCTGGTCGCCGCCCGCGTCCTCCAGGGGATCGGCGGGGCGATGATGGCGCCGGTCGGGCGGTTGATTCTGCTGCGCAGCGTGCCGAAAGGCCAGTTGGTCGCCGCCATGGCGCGGATGACCCTGCCCGCGCTGATTGGCCCGGCGCTGGGGCCGCTGGTGGGCGGAGCCATCAGCACCTACGCCTCCTGGCGCTGGATCTTCTTCATCAACATCCCCATCGGCCTGTTGGGGCTGGGCCTGGTCCTGAGCCTGATTCCCAACCACCGCGAAGAAAACCGCGATCCCTTCGACGGCGTCGGCTTCGCTTTGAGCGGCGTCGCGCTCGCCAGCTTTCTGTTCGGATTTGAAAATGTCGGGCGCGATCTGCTGCCGCCGCTAGCGGTCGTCGCCTTGTTGGTGGTGGCGCTGACCGCCGCCTTGCTCTATCTGCGCCACGCCCGCCGGGTGGAACGCCCGGTGCTCGACCCGTCCCTGCTGCGCCTGCCGACCTACGCGGCGGCGATCTTTGGCGGCACGCTGTTCCGCGTCGGCATCGGCGCGGTTCCGTTTCTGGTGCCGGTGATGCTGCAAATCGGCTTTGGCCTCAGCGCCTTTGCATCTGGCGCGTTGACCTTCGCCGGGGCGGCGGGGGCCTTGACGATGAAGGCGCTGGCCGGGCCGATCCTGCGCCGCGCTGGGTTCCGCCGCGTGCTGATGGTCAACGCCCTGGTCAGCGGCGTCATTCTGGCGGGCTATGGCGCCTTCCGCCCCGACACGCCGCACGCGCTGATATTGGCGGCCTTGCTGGCGGGCGGTTTTTTCCGCTCCCTGCAATTCACCGGCATCAACAGCCTGACCTACGCCGAGGTTCCCAGCGACAAGACCAGCCGCGCCAACACGTTGGCCCTGGTGATGCAACAGGTCTCGCTCAGCCTTGGCGTCGCGGTGGGGGCCAGCGCCCTTCACCTCACCCTGCTGTGGAGCGGCGGGCCGCTGAACGCGGCGGCCTTCGTTCCGGCCTTCGCCATCGTCGGGACGTTGGCCTGCGTCTCCAGCCTGTTTTTCTGGCGCCTGCCCGCCGACGCCGGGGCGGAGATCAGCGGCCACCGCGTCGGCAACGACAACGCCGCCAAACCCCGCCTGACCGACGCGGCGGACTGAAGCGGTCGGATTTCGCCCCCGCATTTCTCATCGCGACAACAGACGGCCAAGCGCTCGGCAATTCTGCAAAGGCTGCGGGTTCGGATGAGAATAACTCCGGCGATCATGATTAATTTTCGTGCGAATCCCGCGCGGTAGAGCGTGCGTTCCGGGCGCGTTCCCGCTATAAAGATGCATGGCGGCTATGCGCCGCCTTCAAAAAATGGGAGGCTCTCCGTCATCGCGCGCGAGAGCGGGACAGTATGATGGATTGGGACAAGCTTCGCGTCTTCCATGCGGTGGCCGAAGCCGGCAGCTTCACGCACGCCGGTGAGACCCTGAACCTCAGCCAGTCGGCCGTCAGCCGACAGATCAGCGCGCTTGAGGAAAGTCTGGGCGTTCCCCTGTTCCACCGGCACGCCCGTGGCCTCATCCTCACCGAACAGGGCGAGCTGCTTCACCGCACCGCCCGCGACGTCTTCGCCAAACTCTCGATGACCGAGGCGATGCTGACCGAAAGCCGGGAGCATCCCAAAGGGCCGTTGCGGGTGACGACGACGGTCGCCTTCGGATCGACATGGCTGACGCCGCGCATCAACGAATTCATGTCGATCTACCCCGACATTCAACTGACGCTGCTGATCGACGACGACGAGCTGGATTTGGCCATGCGCGAGGCGGACATCGCCATCCGCATGAACACGCCGCGCCAGCCCGACCTGATTCAGCGTCATCTGATGTCGATCCGCTTCCACCTCTACGCCAGCCAGGGCTACCTGAAAAAACGTGGGACGCCGAAGGCGCCGAACGATCTGGACAGCCACGACATCATCGCCTACCCGCCGGACGTGCGGGCGCCGATCCCGAACGTGAACTGGATCATGGATGTGGGCGAGCCGTCGGCGGCCCGCCGCCCGATTCTTCAGGTCAACAGCGTCTACGCCATCTACCGCGCGGTCGAAAGCGGTCTGGGCATCGCCGCCCTGCCCGATTTCCTGGTCGATGGCCAAGCCAAGGATCTGGTGCGCGTTCTGCCCGACGTGGATGGGCCGAAGGTGGACGCCTATTTCGTGTATGCCGAAGAATTGCGCCATTCCAAGCGCATCGCGGTCTTCCGCGACTTTCTGGTCAAAAAAGTGGCAGAGACGCCCTTCTGATCCGCCGCCTTTTTGCGCCCTTGGCAACAGCATTGCCGAAATCAACCCGGTGTTGACGTCTTTCCAACGTCCACCCGGTTGGTTTCGGCATTTTTGTTCGCAGATTCAGAGCACTGCAAGCCATGCGCGTTGCGCATGGTAGTTTTCTGTATTTTTGCCTGGAAACTTGGCAGAGAAGTGGTCAAATTTCGATCATTGGATGTTGCGACGCAGCATTCGATGTTTCGTCCCGGGGGCATCCCCTCCGGGGTTGGGTCTCCCGACCCAGCGTCTCCCAGACGTGAAGCCTCCCTGTTCAACTCGCCGCTAGGCCTCCCGGCTTAGCGGCGGTTTTTTTGTGCGCAGGGAATTGTGCCGCAAAAATAGGCGATGCCCGCCGCGCCCAAAACACCGGCAATCTGTCGGGCTTGATCGAAATCGCGCCACGGTTAAAACTCCCCGCACAGAGCGCCATCGCGTGAACAGGTCGTCGGCCTGAACCTGTCGGATGATCGCGGAAATTCTCCCGCGCCCTCTTGCAGGACGGTCAACGCGCCCTCATGTGGTCGCGGTCTGGGAACGCCCCTCGGCGCCCGCTCCCCACCCTCCCGCGCTTCCCGGAGCCACCGCCTCATGTTCGACCTGCTCGCCGACCCGAATGTCTGGGCCAGCCTTCTGACGCTGACCGCGTTGGAAATCGTGCTGGGCATCGACAACATCATCTTCATCTCAATCATGGCGTCGAAGCTGCCCGCCCACCAGCAGCACAAGGCCCGTCAGGTCGGCTTGGCGCTGGCGCTGCTGACCCGCCTGATGCTGCTGGCCTCCATCGCCTGGGTGGCGCAACTGACCCAACCGATGTTCACCATCCTGAGCTGGGCGGTGTCGGGGCGCGACCTGATCCTGATCGGCGGCGGCCTGTTCCTGCTGGCCAAAGGCACGCTGGAGATTCACCACACGGTCGAAGGCCATGAGGAGGAAGGGGCGGCGCCCAAAATCGCCAGCTTCCGCTCCGTCGTCATCCAGATCATGTTTTTGGACATCGTGTTCTCGCTGGACAGCGTCATCACGGCGGTCGGCATGTCCGATCATCTGCCGGTGATGATCGCGGCGGTCGTCATCGCCATGGCGGTGATGCTGTTCGCCTCCGGCCCGGTCGGCGATTTCGTCAACCGCCACACCACGGTGAAGATGCTGGCGCTGTCCTTCCTGCTGTTGGTCGGCGTCGCGCTGGTCGCCGACGGCATCGGCTTCCACATCCCCAAGGGCTATCTGTATTTCGCCATCGCCTTCTCGGCGCTGGTCGAATCGCTCAACCTGATGGCGTTGGCCCGCCGAAAGAAAGCGGCGGGGCACTGAGGCCCCGCCGGGTTCCGATCCAGTCCCTTCAAAGACAGGCGACGGTTCAGGCCGTCGCCTGTTCGGCCATCAGATGCTCATACGCCACCTTGAACAGGTCGCGGATCGACACGATGCCGACCGCGCGCTTGCCCTGGGTGATCGGCAGATGGCGGTAATGCTTGGAATGCATCAGGGTCAACGCCTCGACCGCGTCGGCGTCGGGCGGCAGGGTGTCGGGGTTGCGGGTCATCACGCTGGCGACCTCGACCGACGCCGGATCCAGATCCTTCGACAGAACCTTGTTGTTCAGGTCACGCTCGGTGACGATGCCGACCAGCGCGCCGTGATTGACCACCAGCACCGCGCCGATGTTGTTGTCGGCCATCATCTTCGACACGGTGGCGACCGAGGTGTCTTCCGACACCAGAATCAGTTCCTGCGACTTGACGACGTCCGGGACGAGTTTGCGCTTCATGATTCCCCCATTTTGTTGTCCCGCACAGTCGGTTGTGCGGTGCGGGGGAACTGTAACCAAAGCGGATGATCGGCGGAAGCGACGGCGGGTTATGGAAACGGACGCCTATTGTCGCAGGCCCACGCCTTCTGTGGGACGCAGCCGCGCCACCCCGGCGACGGCTTGCAAATCAGCCGATCATAGCCCAGTCTTCGCAATGTTGGCTCAGTTGGCTCCTGGGGCGCGCAAAATGGCCTTGGGCAGTATCCTCGGAAGGAGCCTTCGACCGCTTCACCGAGGGATCCAACTGGGCCGACAGCGCTCTGACAGATCCCCCTTACGACGCCGCGCGCATCGACGCCACCGCCCTCACCCGCGCTTGCCGCCCGGCGATCCACGCCCCCAGCGCCAGCAGCAACGCGCCCAGCATCACGGCGGCGGCGGCCCCCAGCAAGGCGGAGTCAAAGCTGCCGGTGCGCGCCACCACCAGCCCGGCGGGCAGCGGCCCGATGATCTGCCCCACCCCATAGACGGCGGTCAGCGCCCCGACGACCCGCGCCGCGCCACCATTGGACAGCGAGCGGCCCAGCGCGAAGGCCTGCGAGACGATGCCGACGAAGGTGCCGCCGAACAGCAGGGCCGACACCACCGCCGCCACCGGCGATCCGGTCATCGGCAGCAGGATGCCGACGGTCTGCGCCAGATGAGCCAGAATCAGCGCCCACCAGGAGCCGAAACGGCGGGCCACCGCCGCCCAAAACACCCCCGCCCCCATGGCCCCCAACCCGACGACGATCCAGGCGGCCTGACCGACGGCGGCGGTTTCCGGCATGGTCTTGAGGATCGACACCAGGAAGGTGCCGGACACGATGTAGCCACCGCCCTCCAGAAAATAGGCGACGGTCAGCAGCAGCAAGGGAAGCGGCAGCGCCGCCGTCTTGCCACCGCCCGCATCCGTCCCAGAAACCGGCAGCGCAGCCACCGGCGGCGGATCCGTAACCCACAGCGCAGGGAACAACCCAGCCACCGCGCAGATCCCGCCCAGCGCCAACCAATCGCCGGTCCAGCTCAGCCGCCCCCCAATCAGCGCCACGAACAGCCCCGACGAGGCGATGCCCACCCCAACCCCGGTGTACAGCCACCCGGCCCAGCGTTCGCCCTGCGCGCGAACCAACGTGTCGAGCACCATGGCGATGCCCAGAATGAAAATCCCGGCGCTCGACACGCCGGAGACGAAGCGCAAGACGCTCCAGGGCAGCATCGCGGATTCGGCGTCGCCGAAATCCAGCCCCATCGCCGCCGTGCTGCCGACGCTCAACGCCAGCGCCGCGCGGAAGACGGCGGTGCGGACGGGACCATGCGGAACCAGCCCGGCCCCCAACGCGCCCAGGAAATAACCCAGATAATTCAGCGAGGCGAGGAAGCCCGCCCCATCGGCCCCCAAGCCGGTCGCGGCCTGCATCGCGGGCAGGATCGGGGTGAAGGCGAAGCGCGCCACCCCCATGGCGATGGCGAGCGCGATGACGCCGCCGATGAGCACGCGAAACATGGTGGGATCCGCCTATGGCCGTAAGGAAATACGTGGTGTCGCCAACCATCATGATCGCGGCTCGCCACTCATTTCCAATGAATTGTTCTGATGATACACTCCACTTTCAGTGATGGGAGGCATGCGCAAAAAGCGGGCAATTCCATCGGCGGCGAGGCGTGGGCGGCGGAAAGGAAGCGGGCATGGATCTGGCAGGGTTGCGCGTCGTCAAGGCGGTGGCCGACACCGGCAGCGTCAGCCGCGCGGCGGAAACGCTGCATTGCGTCCAGTCGAACGTGACGGCGCGGATCAAGCGGCTGGAAGAGGATCTGGGCGTCGATCTGTTCCACCGGATGAGTCGCGGCATGGCCCCGACCCCGGCGGGGCGGGTGCTGGCCGATTACGCCGACCGCGTGCTGCGGCTGGTCGCCCAGGCGCGCGACGCGGTGGCCGACGCCGCCGGGCGTGGCGGGCGGCTGACCATCGGCGCCATGGAATCGACGGCGGCGGTGCGCCTGCCGCCGATTTTGGCGCATTTCCACGCCGATCACCCGACGGTTGAGTTGACCATCGCCCCCGGCCCGACCGAGACGCTGTTGATCGAGGTTCTGGCCGGGCGGATCGACGGGGCCTTTGTCGGCGGGGCGGTCGATCACCCCGATCTGATCGCCGTTCCGGTCTTTCACGAGGAGCTGGTGTTGGTCGAACCCGTCTCGGGCCTGACCAGCGAGTCCGGGCGTCGCACGCTGATCGGCTTCGCCCGGTCCTGCGCCTATCGCGGGCGGGCGGAGATGGCGATGCGCGACGCCGGGCGGGTGCCGTACCGGGTCATGGAATTCGGCTCGCTCGACGCCATATTGGGGTGCGTGGGGGCGGGCATGGGCGTCACCGTCATGCCGCGTTCGGTGGTGGAGCGCGAGCCATGGCGCCGCACGCTGGCCTGGCGACCGCTGCCCGAGTCCTTGGCCCGGATGCCCACTTTGTTCGTCCGCCGCGCCGACGGCGTCGAGACGGCCAGCCTGCGCGCCTTCCTGGACGCGGTGTCCGAACATCCCGCGACGCAAGCGCCCACACCACACACAGGGTTGAAGAGGCTCGCGACGGCGTGCTAGGGAGGCGCGGGTTGGCAATCCGGCGCGGCTTCCTCGGATAAGACGGATCCGAATCGTTCGGCTGGAACAGCGGAGAGAGAACATCATGCCTTACGTCGTCACCGACGATTGCATCAAGTGCAAGTACACCGACTGCGTCGAGGTTTGCCCCGTGGATTGTTTCTACGAGGGTGAAAACATGCTGGTGATCCACCCGGACGAATGCATCGACTGCGGCGTGTGCGAGCCGGAATGCCCGGCCGAGGCGATTGTCCCCGACACCGACGACCGCGCGACCAAGTGGCTGGAGCTGAACCGCGATTACGCCACGAAATGGCCGAACATCACGCGCAAGAAAGACGCCCTGCCCGACGCCGACGAGTGGAAGGGCAAATCCGGCAAGCTCGATCTGCTGTCGCCCAAGCCGGGTTCCGGCGCCTAAGTACGGAGTCGCGGCGGTTTCACCCCCGTCCGCCAAATATGTTGCCATGCAAAATGGACGGGTCGGCCATGGTCGGACGGTGGATAAAACCGTCCGGCGGCTTGCGCGTTCCCTTTGTAACTTGGGCGTAACATCGCTATAATGCGCGCCCGGAGCCGGCCTTCGCGCCATTGCCGGTTTTCCCAACGTCCAAGGACCGAACCGATGTTTGCGATCGTCGTGGATGGATACCATCCCCACGGCGCCACAACCGTCTGAAGGTCTTTTTTCGTCCCTTCCACCGGGGCGGCAAAATGGCGTGATCGCGAGAAGTGAGAGCCAACCCACATGTTGAACAAGCTTGACTTCGAAGCCGGCGACTTCGTCGTTTATCCGGCTCATGGCGTCGGTCGAGTCGAAGGGATCGAAACCCACAGCATCGCTGGCCTTGAGGTTCAGCTTTACGCGATCACGTTTGAGAAAGAGCGGATGACGCTCAAGGTTCCGGTGCCGAAGGCCCGCAACTCCGGCCTGCGCCGCCTGTCCACCAAGGACCGGATCAAGGTCGCGCTGGAGACTCTGCAAGGCCGTTCGCGCGTTCGCCGCACCATGTGGAGCCGCCGCGCCCAGGAGTATGAGGCCAAGATCAATTCGGGCGATCCGGTCTCCATCGCCGAGGTGGTCCGCGATCTGTACCGTGGCGCCGACCAGTCCGACCAGTCCTACAGCGAACGCCAAATCTATCAGGCCGCGCTGGAGCGTCTGGCCCGCGAATTGGCCGCCGTCGAAATGATCGACGAGACGAAGGCGACCGAGCGTCTGGAATCGGTGCTGTCCAAGGCTGCTTGATCTTAGTTGGTCTTTGCGTCAAATGCGTTGAAAACCGGCGCGGCTCAGCTTGATTGATTGTGTCGCTAAGCCGCGCTTCCGGTTGCTCTTTTCAGCTTTGTTTCTGTCGCGCGACGCGCCTACACTCCGCTGCGGAATATTCCCCGGCAGAGTGTGGGCGTTTGCACAGGCATGGCTGACCAGCAGAAAATTGCCGACACCCGCTTTGCCATTCTTGGCCGCCCCCGGCACATCTGGGCCATCGGGGCCATCCACGCCCAGCCCGATCATCTGGACGCGATGCACCACGCCATCGCCCAGCGTTTCCGCCCCGGCGACCGGCTGGTCTATCTCGGCAACATGATCGGTCGCGGCGACCGGGTGATCGAAACCATGGACCGGCTGCTCGCCTTCCGCTGCGCTCTGTTGGGCGTGCCGGGCATGCTGGCGTCCGACATCGTCTATCTGCGCGGCGCGCAGGAAGAGATGTGGCAGAAGCTGCTGCAACTCCATTTCGCCCCCGACCCCCGCCATGTGCTCGACTGGATGCTGAAGCAGGGGCTTGGCCCGACGCTGGCCGCCTATGGCGGCACGCCGGAAGCGGGCATGGCCGCCGCGCGCGGCGGCGCGGTGATGCTGGGCCGCTGGACGCGCGAGTTGCGCCAAGCCATGCAGGCTCATCCCGGCCATGACGCCCTGTTCAACGCCCTGCGCCGCGCCGCCTACACCGGCAACGCCGACGGCTCCGACGCGGCGGCGGGCGGCGACGGCGGCGTGCTGCTGGTCAGCGCCGGTCTTGACCCCACCCGCCCCTTGGGCGAGCAGGGCGACGCCTTTTGGTGGGGCGGCGGCGGCTTTTCCCGACTCGTCAGCCCCTATGGCGCCTTCAACCGGGTGGTGCGCGGCTTTGACCCGGCCCAACAGGGCGTGTCCGCCGGAACGGTCGGCGTCACGCTGGACGGCGGTTGCGGCTTTGGCGGCCATCTGGTGTGCGCCGGTCTCGATTCCTCCGGCGCGGTGCTGGAGCTGTTTCAGGTCTGACCGCCCCCCTTCGGTTCAACGCCCGACGAAATGGGCCGGGCGCTTTTCCAAAAAGGCGGAAATCCCCTCGCGGATGTCCTGGGTGGACACGACGCGGGCGAACTGGCTGGCCTCGACCGCCAAGCCCTCGTCAATCGACAGATTCAGCCCCCGCGTCGTCGCGGCCAGACAGGCGGTGACGGCCAGCGGCGGCATCGCCGCGATCCGTTCGGCAAGCTCCTGCGCGGCGTCCAGCAACTGGTCGTGCGGAACCACCCGGTTGACCAGCCCGGCGGCCAACGCCTCTTGCGGGCTGACGCTGTCGCCGGTCAGCAGCATGGCCAGCGCCCGCTTGCGCCCGATCAAACGGGGCAGCCGCTGGGTTCCGCCATAGGGCGGCGGGAAACCCAGCTTGATTTCCGATTTGGCGAACAGCGCCCGCTCGCTGGCGATGGCGAGCGGCACAGCCTCCGTCACCTCGCAACCGCCGCCAAAGGCCAGCCCGTTGACGGCGGCGATGATCGGTTTGGGGAAGGATTCCAAGCGACTGGTCAACCGCTGGCCACGCCGGACGAACTCCCGCAACGCGGTTTCCGGCCCGGCCCAGACCTTGGCGGAAAATTCGCGGATGTCGGCCCCGGCGGAAAAGGCGCGCTCTCCGGCTCCGGTCAGGATGACGGCGCGGGCCGACTCGTCGGCCTCGATTCCGTCCAGCAGGGCGTGCAGCCGCTCGATGGTGGCGAAATCGATGGCGTTGAGTTTGTCCGGGCGGTTCAGGGTCAGGGTGACGACGGCCCCCTTGCGGGCGCTGAGAACGATGTCGGTCATGATGGTCAATGCTCCGTTGGGTCAGGCCGCGTGGGTCCAGATGGTTTTCAGGCCGCTGTATTTGTCGAGCGCGTGCAGGGAACGGTCGCGGCCATAGCCGGATTGCCCGAACCCGCCAAAGGGCGTGGCCATCGCGTGCCGGTCATAGCTGTTGACCCAGACGGTCCCCGCCCGCAGCGCGCCGGTCAGCCGGTTGATTCGCGCCATGTCCTGGGTCCACAACCCCGCCGCCAGCGCGTAAGGGCTGTCGTTCGCCAACCGCAAGGCCTCGGCCTCGCTGCGGAAGCTGGCGACCGCCAGAACCGGGCCGAAGATCTCCTCACGCCAGACGGCCATCTCCGGCGTCACCCGGTCGAGGATGGTCGGGGCGACGAAGCTGCCCGCGCCGTTGATCCGCACGCCAACCCCACCCGCCAAAAGATCGGCGCCCTCGGCCAGCGCCCCATCGACCGCGCGCAGGATGGCGGCGGCATGGGCGGCGTCCACCACCGCGCCGCAACGGGTGTCGGGGTCCAGCGGGTCGCCCGGTTGCAGCCGTTCGGCGTGGGCGACGATCCGGGACAACAGCGCCTCGTGGATCTCCTCCTGGACCAGCAGGCGGGATCCGGCGTTGCAAACCTGCCCCTGGTTGAAGAAAATCCCGTCCACCACGCCCTGCGCCGCCAGATCAAGATCGCTGTCGGCGAAGATCAGTTGCGCCGATTTTCCACCGCATTCGGGCCAGACCGGCTTCAGATTGGACGCGGCGGAATAGGCCAGAAAGCGCTTGCCGACCTCGGTCGATCCGGTGAAGGCCAGACAATCGACGTCGCCATGCTCGCCCAACGCCCGCCCGGCGATTTCGCCCAGGCCGGGAACCACGTTCAGCACGCCCGGCGGCAACCCCGCCTCATGGGCCAGCCCGGCGAAGCGCAGAACGCTGAGCGAAGCGCGCTCCGACGGTTTCACCACCACCGAATTGCCGACCGCCAGCGCCGGGGCGATCTTCCAACAGGCCATCAGCAACGGGAAGTTCCACGGCGTGACGGCGCCGACGACGCCCAGCGGCTCCCGCCGGATCAAGGCCGTGACGGGATCATCCAACGGGGCGATTTCGTCATAGCGCTTGTCGATGGTCTCGGCGTACCACGCGACGCAATCCGCCGCGAAGGGGATGTCGACAGCGTGGGCGTCGCGCGCCGGCTTGCCCATGTCGAGCGATTCGAGCAGCGCCAACTCCCGGCGGTTCGCCATCATCAGCCGCGACAGGTCGAGCAGAACCCGTTTCCGCGTCCGCCGGGGCAACCCGCGCCAACGGCCATCGGCGAAAGCCCGGCGGGCCGCCGCCACCGCCCGGTCCACATCCGCCGCGCCGCAAGCGGCGACCTCGGCGATCACCCGGTCCGTCGCCGGGTTGACGCAGGGAAAGGTCGCGCCGCCCGCCGCCCCACAAAAGGAGCCGTCGATGAAGGCCCGCCCCTCCAAGGTCAGCATGGCGGCAAGATCACGCCAATCCTGCGCCTGCGCGTGTTTTGTCATGCGTCACCTCAAAATTTCTTCTGAGACGACTGTGACAAGGCCGGATCACGCCGACAAACAACGAAGGTTCAACCCCGGTTGAGCCGAAATCACCGATCCGGGCGGCGGGCCAGAAGACCGCCCCACACGATCAAACCCAGCCCCAGCAACGACAGCGGCGTCAGCACGTCGCCGAACAGGACGGCGGCCAGCAACACGCCGAATCCGGTTCCCCAATAGCCGATTTGGCTGAACACCACCGGCCCGCCGATCTGTTGCAGACGAAAGTTCAGCACATAGGACAGGGCCGACACGGCGATCAAAACCAGCAGCCACGCCAGAAGCGGCGGATCGGCGAAGCGCCACTCCCCCGGAGCGTCAAAGACCGGGGCAAGAGCGGCGACGGCCAGGCTGGAGGTGAACAGGGTTCCGCAGGAAAAGGCCAAGGCCGAGGATCCGGCGGGCCAACAGGCCGAGCGGATGATGTTTCCCAGCGCCGCGCAGGCGGGAACCGCCAAGCCGATCATCACCCACAGGGGTTGGCCCAAATCAAGATGGGCAAGCTCCTGCTGCACCAGCGTGACCATCCCGACAAAGCCGAACAGGATTCCGGCGAAGCGGCGGGGAAACATCCGCTCCACCCCCAGCCCCGCCGCGAAGCTCATCGTCAGCAAGGGCGACAGCGCGTAGACGGTGGCGGCGTAGGCCGGGCCGACCTTCTGAACCACGAAATGGGACAGCACCGTCGGAATGGCGACGCTGACCACCCCCAGCACGCCATACAGGATCAACGACCGCCGCCTAGAGTCGCTCCCCCGCCGCCGTCAAGACGGGTGAAGGTCCCGCCCATCGTCGGCAAGTTCGCGGCGGATCCAGTCGCGGAAGGCCCGGACGTCGGCGCGCTCCAGCGATTCCGGGGCGCACACCAGCCAGTAAGCGGTTGAGGAGGGGACCGCCGGTCCCAGCACGGCGACCAGCGCGCCGGATTCCAGATCGCTGTCCACCACCGGATGACGGCCCATCGCCACGCCCAGCCCTTCAATCGCGGCGTTGGCTGCGTATTGGATGGTGTCGAACCGCAGGCCGCTCGACACGTCCAGCCCGACGACTCCGCGCGCGGCGGCCCAATGCGCCCATTCCTGGCTGACCTGGGTGACGTGCAGCAGCGGTTGCCCGGCCAGATCCTCCGGGCGGGTGATCGAAGCCGCCAGCGCCGGGGCGCAGACCGGAATCAGGGATTCCGTCGCCAGATGCAGCGCCTCCAGCCCCGGCCAGGGGCCGGTTCCCATGCGGATGGCCAGATCGACGCCGTCGCGGGGGAAATCGACCGGGCGGCGGCTGGTGTCGAGCGTGATGGCGATCCCCGGATGCCGCGCCTTGAAGCGCCGCAGCCGGGGCATCAGCCAGCGCAAACCAAAGGTCGGCGCGGCGCTGATCGACAAGGCGCCATGCGCGCGCCGCCCCGGCACCGCCGCCGTCGCCCGCGCCAGCCCGTCGAGCGCCGCGCGCACCTGCGGGGCGTAGGCGGCCCCGGCCTCGGTCAGCGCCACGGCGCGCAGGCCCCGGACGAACAGCGGGGTTCCCAACCAATCCTCCAGCGCCTGAACGCTGCGGCTGACCGCGCTGGGGGTCAACAGCAGCTCGTCCGCCGCCTCTTTGAAGCTGAGCAGCCGGGCCGCCGCCTCGAAAACGCGCAGGGTGGACAGGGGCGGCAGCTTGTAGGCCATCATACGGCTCCGGCGTCACGGCGCGGCGGGGAACGGCCCGCCGCGCTCCCATCAAGCGGCGTCGGGCATGGTCATCATCGTCGCCACCAACAGCCCGACCGGCTTTTCCACCCCCTTGGCGATGGAAAAGGCCTTGGCGGTGACGACGCTGACGCTTTTGCCCGACCGGACCACCTCGGCCCGCGCGATCAGCGTATCGCCAACCGCCGGGGCGAAGAAATTCTGTTTGTATTCGATGGCCAGAACCGAGGATCCCGGCGGCATCAGCGACAGGGCGGCGTGACCGGCGGCGGAATCCGACAGGGCGGTGACGACCGCGCCGTGCAGAAACCCGTGCTGCTGCCCAAAGGCGGCGTGGATCGGCATGGACAACTCGCACTGCCCCGCCGCCAATCCGGTCATCCGGGCGTCGAGGGTGCGCATGAAGGCCTGCGCGTCAAAGCTGGCGTGAACGCGGGCGGTCTGGTCGGCGTCAAGAAGCGGCGGCATGGCGTCTCATCCCCTCTCATGTGGGCAGCGCGGCGGAGCGTCCGCCGTTGGTCCAGCAAAGCCGGGGACCGATCCACGCGGCAACTTCGTAAGACTCACCGCCGGGTGAGCGTTTCTCATCCGGTCACCGTCAACTCAAGGTTTCGCCGTCAATCCAAGCGAAGGCGCCTCTCAGTCCCTGAAAAGGTCACCCCTGCGCAGTAAAAAGCGACCGTCACAGGACTGACAATCTTTCGCACGCGCAACAACAGGGCGAGGCTGTTGCAAAAACAGAATTTTGAAAGCAGTTTCTTTGACTTGCGTCCATGGCTTGGCTATCCCTGTTGCGGGGATATTCTGGAGGCATGGCTTATGCGACAGTCGATGGCTTTCTGGGGCGCCATGGTGATGGCGACCGTTTCGGGGACCGCGCTGGCTCAGCGCGTTGAATCCTTTCCCATTGAAGACGCGAAGGGCTGGACCGGCGTCCGCTCCTTCGACAGCGATGGAAAGCTGGCGCGCTGCGCCGCCTCCCTCACCCCGCCCGGCGGCGGTCTGCTGACCTTGGCGCAGGACCGCGACCGCTCCCTCTTCCTGGCCGTCAACCATCCGAAATGGACGCTGAATTTCGGCGGGACCTCCACCATCCGGGTCGGGGTGGACAAGGGGCGCGGCGCTCCGGAAGCCGTGCCGGTCGTCGCCGGACAGGGCGCCGTTCTCAACATCACCCAGAACCCGACGCTGACGCAGGGCCTGCGCGCGGGCCGCGCCCTGTCGGTGACGGCGGGCAAGATCACCGCCAGCTTCCCGCTGATCGGCGCCACCAAGACCCTGGCCGCCCTGGCCGAGTGCGTGGACGCCGCCCTGACCGCCGAAGCGGCGGCGGCGAAAGCGGCGGCGGCTGCGCCCGCGCCTGCGCCGGAAGCTCCGGCTGCCGCGCCCGCTCCGGCGGCTCCCGCGCCTGTGGTGACGCCCGCACCCGAAGCTCCGGCTGCCGCCTCCGCTCCGGTGACTCCCGCCCCCGCGCCGACGACCGCCCCCGAAGCTCCGGCTGCCGTCCCCGCTCCGGCAGCTCCGGCCCCGGCGGCGGCGACCGCCCCAGAAGCTCCGGCTGCCGCTCCCGCTCCGGTGACTCCGGCCCCCGCGCCGACGACCGCCCCCGAAACCCCGGCTGCCGCTCCCGCCCCGGAAGCTCCGACCCCGGCGGCGACGCCTGCCCCAGAAGCTCCGGCTGCCGTCCCAGCTCCGGCGGCCCCCGCCCCCGCGCCGACGACCGCTCCCGAAGCTCCGGCTGCCGCCCCCGCTCCGGTGGCCCCCCCCCCCCCGCCGACGCCC
>Ga0209373_10000326_pt1 | contig 88784 bp, 84 predicted proteins | sample Higcelweek5metaG_FD_187173 | JGI IMG/M metagenome (GOLD analysis project Ga0209373, IMG submission 187173) | Freshwater pond sediment microbial communities from the University of Edinburgh, under environmental carbon perturbations - High... | ecosystem: Environmental > Aquatic > Freshwater >...
TCTCTAAACCCTACCCTTGCCCTGGTAGATGTATATTCTGTCCTAATGACCCAAGTATGCCCAAGAGCTATATCTCCTCCGAACCAGGGGCACAGAGAGCTCTAAGTAACTGCTTTGATCCATATGCTCAGGTATACAATAGATTGATAGCTTTGAAGAATATTGGACATAATATTGAGAAGGTAGAATTACTTGTTTTAGGTGGTTCTTGGTCTGCATATCAGGAGGAATACAAGGTTTCTTTTGTTAAAGCATGTTTTGATGCTATGAATGATTTACGAAAAGATACCCAAGGATATATCCAACCTAGAACTGAACTACCATTAGCTACTGTAAATGAGCTGTTTGAAGCTCAACATGTTAATGAGAATGCATATTGTAGGAACGTTGGATTGGTGTTTGAAACTAGACCAGATCTAATCACAGAAGAAGAGGTTATTAATCTTCGCAAACTTGGGGCAACGAAGGTACAGATTGGTATCCAATCTCTTGATGACAAGATCATAGATGCCAACCATATTGGTAGACCTACAAAGGATGTTAAGAATGCAATTAGATTACTTAGACTTGGTGGTTTCAAGATTCATGGGCATTGGATGCCTAATCTTTACATGTCTAATGTTAAGAGGGATATTAATGATTACAAGAAGCTTTGGAAAAAGGATTTTTGTCTTGATGAGTTAAAGATATATCCTACTTCTATTGTTCCTAATACTTTGCTTTTTAAATTGTATGAGGATGGTAAGTACAAGCCATACACTGAGGATGAGTTGTTAATGGTTTTGTCCGAGACTATGCCTACTACTCCTAGGTACTGTAGGTTGTCTAGGATCATAAGGGATATTCCTTCAGAGGAGATTGTAGCGGGTAACAAGAAGACTAATTTGAGACAGATTGCGGAAGAGTTGATTAAGAAGAAGGGTAAGAGGATGAATGATATTAGGAGCAGAGAGATAAAGAATGAGAGTGTGGGTTGGGAGAACTTGGTATTGGAGACTATTAAGTATGATACTTCTACTGGGAAGGAGTTTTTTCTTTCTTACAAGACTAAGGATACTGACAAGATTTGTGGGTTTTTAAGATTGTCTATTCCTAATGCTAAGGAGAGGGAGAATAACTTTGTGGAAGAGTTAAGGGATTCTTCCATAATCAGGGAGGTTCATGTGTATGGTAGGGTTATGAGTTTGGATATTGATAGTTCTGGGGAATCTCAACATTTGGGATTGGGGAAGAGATTAATACAGGAGGCTGAGGTGATTACTAAGAGGGAGGGGATACATAGGATAGTGGTTATTTCTGCTATTGGAACTAGAGAATATTACAAAAAAAGAGGGTTTGAAATGGGAAGATTGTATATGAGGAAGAAGATTCTGTCTTAGTAAAGAATATTTGGACTAATTTTTTCTATCTTTACATGTGTTCTCCATCTCCCGCTGTCATAATGACGAAGAGCTTTCAACAATTTCTTTGCGCCTTCCCTATCCTCTTCTTCCGCTATTAAATCCAAATCCCTATCGAAACCAAAATCAATAACACACTCTGGAGACAACAAATGCTCAAGTGCTTTCCTAATACCACGAATAGTTGGGATATCATCGATAGAACTTTTTAATAAACGATTATTCCTAGCGTAATTACATGCGTCAGTTGAAGGAGGAAAAAATATATGAGGTTTGTCACTAAAAAACCTAGCTTCATTTCTAATACCTATCTCTAATAAATAAAGGAAGTTAACATACGGAAGAATAATTTCATCAGTACTAACAATACCAGTATTAAAAAGGCTATGATATGGAGTTTGTATACCCTTTACAGCAAGTGTCCAATCATCTGTTATAAGATCCGCTACCTGAGCAGCTAGCCCTATACTAAATTCCTCTGGACCATCATAGTTTATTTTAGGGAGATAGAAATCTGCAAAAAACTGCTCTGCGTCTACAGAACTGAATGTTACAATACCATTTGGGGCTTCTAATTCTTGTTCACTATAATCCATCAGGGAATAGAGAAGATATATAATCTGAGCACGCGGGGACTCGAACCCCGAACCAAGCGATTAAGAGTCGCTTGCTCTACCAATTGAGCTACGTGCCCACAAACATGAGTATAATATCACTTTATATATCCTTTTTACAACTCTTCTAAAGGTTGAATAACTTCTTCCACCTTTACTTTTTTAACCCTCTTAACCTCAGGTGTAATCTTTTCCAATACAATCTTCCTAATCAATATATCCTCTTTCTTAATCTTTATATCAATCAACCCATTACCCTCAACTATCTTCCACTCACCACTCAGTACCTCCAAATCATATTTCCCAGGATATACAAAGAATCTAAACCTACCCAAATCATCAGTAACACGCTTAGAAATTAATCTGTCAAACTCCTTATCCTTCAAACCCAATACAATACCAGCCAACCTCTTACCCTTTCGATCCTTAACAATTCCATACCTCTCGTGCTTGTCAAACAATGTACGTAAGAGCACCAGAATAGAAGGAATATACATAAAGATGATGAGATAGTTATACCAGGCATGATCTACAGATAGTGCATATATACTAAAGATCAATCCAACAACAAAGAGTATTAAATGAAGTGCTTTCCAAAGCACCTTGGTTACGAATTTGAATTGACTAAACACATACCTTACATTACCCATCTCCTTTTTATCCATAGGTATGGAGAAGTTAGGAATATTACCTTTGGAGATATAGAACTCCTGCCCATGATATACATTCTCCAATGGAAAATCAGTTTTTCCAAATACTATCTTAGAAGGGAATTCATAGTTCATACCCGAAACCTTTATGGAATATTCTCCTACTTCCAAAGGTATGGATCTAAAGTATCCATCTCTGTCAGTAACATCTGTCCATACTAACTCATTGTTCTCGTTAAAGATTCTGACTACACACTGAGCCAATGGTTCCTTAGTAACAGAGTCATATACATAACCTGTGGGATGACCCTTCTTCCTAAATCCAAGCAGACTGGATATTGCTAGGAATACCTGAAGTAAAACATATGGCAATGTCCCCAGCCCACCAATCAATATACCCATACCCACTAGAATGTTACCTATAGCCACGGTTAAGGATATCTGCTGCAATGAAGATGTATTAATCCTACCAATGGTATTCTGTATTATCTGTCTGGAATCTTCTACAATCTCATTAAAAGTATCCTTTATCTGTTCGATAATCTGAGGTGGAGGCTTCTCCTCTCCATCATCCACCTCTGTGACAGGAATGGTTAAATTAATATCACATATCCTTCGTACATTTCCTACCTCATCCAATGCTTCAGCACAGAAAGAATATTGGGTATACAGATAGTAGTTAGAATCATGTTCTAAGTCACCAAGTTTTACCGTTATGGTCCATATATCACCATTGGAAGATTCTGTATTTATACAATTAAGTGGCGAATCATCTTGTCCTACACACCAGAAGCTCTTACTTACAACCCCAGTATTGTCCTTAACCCGTAGCTTTAGCGTTAACATATCCTGAGCTTCCCAATCCTGAGTAGTATTATCCCCTAGCCCTGTGAGACTTAACAATGTTATGGTTGGTTCTGAATTATCTTGTACCGAATATACTGAATTAGACCATGCACTCTCAGCTCCAAAAGAATTTCGTGCTTTTACTCTGTAAAAATATATCTGACCATCTACAAGATTCTCAAATTTATACCCCTTTGCAGATATCCAGTTACTTACACTTGCTATGGTTGCAAAATTGGATGTCGTAGATGCCTGTATCTGGTACATATATGTGTTGTATCCAAACATATCCCAAAGCAAAGTATTTGATGTACCTTTGGTATATTGGGGTTCCGACATTAAGCTAGGTGCAGCAACAGGAACCACATACAAGGTCTCGCAATCCAAAAGATATATATTTAATCCTTCGGTTGTATCCATAGCACAGACTTCAAATGTTCCTGGAACAGAGGAATATATGCTCCCAGAAGTTTGCCCATTACTATCTGAAACAGGAGGTTGGGTTATGGTAATCCCAGTTGAGCTTCCATTAATATATATAACTAAGGTTCGTCCGGCCTTGGGGCTATCATCTGCTGCAAGCATATGTAGATTAACCATAGCCGGTTCCCTTGCTTCTACCGTACTTGGAGTTACATCTAATTGAGAATACAGATCTTGATTAATATTAGCATTAACATTTACATCTCCACCTACACCTTCAAAATATGTTTGTGCATATACACCACCCGTAACAAAATACGTTATTGAGAGTACAATTATGAATATGGCAGCTTTTATTTTCATAGCTTTAGATTTCTTCTACAACCTTCTTTATATATCTGTCTAACGCACGTGTTAGTATCAATGACGAATATGGACTATCCCCAAGGGGTTTTCCATTACCTTTACTGTAACAATTTTTACATACAAGGGCAAAACTCATAGTATCTAGATATTTCAAATCTTTATTCCCACCACAGTACTTACATGTTGTAAAATCTTCTAGAAAACCCATCTCTTTTAAGAACTTTATCCTTAATTTATTAGTTGCTTCTAGATCAAGATTCTTTTGCAGTACAACCTGGAGTGCATCAAACAGCTTTGGATATGGATCGTACTCCTGAAGAAATTTATTTAGCATGAATGAGATTCTGCGGATATTGGCTACATTTAATTCATCAAAATTTAGGCTGGATACAGGAGAAGACTCGGTCAATATTGGTAAACCTTTACCTTCATAGAAGGCAATCTCACTGGTACAGAAAGTTTGCATATTACCCCTATTCTTACTATTTAATTTTCTAATACCTTTTGCAAAGACTGTAAACTTTCCATATTCTCTACCAAAAACTGTAAGGACCTTATCGGCCTCAGAGTAGTTGATAGATTTTATAATTGTAACTCTATCTTTATTCATATACTCCTCTCCTTGTTAATACCACCCACGGGGTTTTAAAGAATATTTTTACATCATCTGTGAAAGTGATATGGGCAGCATACTTAGACTCTAGTACCACCCTATCACTAAACTTAATGTTATTCCTTCCCGATACTTGCCATATGCCTGTAATCCCAGGACGAACTCTTTGTATTCTTCTAATATATTTTCTTCCTTCGTTATTCTTTGTTAAATATCTTCTAACCTCACCTTGATACATTGGCCTAGGACCTACAATGGACATGTCTCCTTTCAGTACATTTAGTAGTTGAGGTAATTCATCTATATCTGTCTTTCTTAATATTTTCCCCACAAAAGTTATTCTTGGGTCTTCTGATATGCGGAGCTTACCATCATGCTTAATCCACTTTTCTTTAGTATTAGAATATTTAGGATTATTCTGAATTTCCTCATGGGCATTAGGTATCATTGTCCTAAATTTGTACATCTTAAACTCCTTCCCCTTGATACCAAGTCTTAAAGGTTCTTTAACAAAAATTTCGTGTCTATCCGTAGCCCAAATCAAGAATGATATTAACAACAATATTGGGGAAAGGATGATTAACAACAAAAAAGAAAATACAATGTCTAATATCCTTTTATTTTTTTTGTAGGACATCTTTGACATAATTTTGCAGTTTATATACAAATATTTCAGATGCAAAATTATTAGCTTGTTTTCTACAGTTCTCTGGTAGGAAATCACTAGATTTAAAATTCTTTAGTACCTTTGCCAATGCATCTACCTTGTATTCATCAAAAAACACCCCTGTCCTAGGATTCTCTTCTGATATTGTTTCTAAAACCCCACCCTCGCGAAAAGCGATTACTGGTGTACCAGAAGCATTAGCCTCAACTGGGACCATTCCGAAGTCCTCGTGTCTAACAGGAAACAACAAGGCTTTCGTTCTAGACATTAAATCAAATTTCTCCTCATCCGATATATATCCTAAGAATTTCACTAATCCTTTTGCATTTAGTTTTTGAACTAACGCCTGCATTGCATCAAGATCATCTCCTTTGCCAGCTACTTTAAGTGGAGCTCCAGCTTTTATACATGCCTGTATTGCAAGCTTAACTCCTTTGTATGTTTCAACTCTACCTGAATACAAGAACCAATTCTCTTTTTTGTCTATCTTCTTTAATCCTTCAAGTGGCTTAGTATCTACTGGTGGATATATGATGTCCGCATCTATGTCATATATTTTTTTTATTCTAGCTTGAACTACTTTAGATGTAGCAATTATTTTAGTACATTGTTTTGCAGCCTGTATATCCCATTTCTTCCATTTCTTTTCTAAAAAAGGCTCAACCAGAGAACCGTACATTCCAAAGAGGAATCTATTTAACCCTGTTAGTTTGTCCTTACTCTTAAGAGTTCGTCCTTCTTTTTGCCACAAGAATTTTGGTGGAGACATACAGATATTTACATGAGGAATGTTTTTGGTTTTGGCAAATTTAGCAAAGGAGATGGAAATCGATACAACGATATCGAACTTATCAAATTTGAAAGATCTATATGCACCTGGAAGAAAAAGCATATATGGGTATTTCAAATCAAATTTCTTAGGAAGATACTGCATAAAGGAATGATGTACTTTTACATGAGGATAGTAGTCGGTTGTAAACTTTGGATCATGATATGCCGTAAAAAGTTCTGCCTTAGGAAATGCTTGTAATATGCCTCTAATATGATCTTCTGCTCCCCCACGTTTGTACAATGGATCTGTGACAACAGCTACTTTTATATTTGCTCCCCTATTTCGAAGTTTCCTTTTCATATATTTGTGTTATGTACTTTTCTAAGTTATTTAGGAACTTGGCTTCTGTAAAATTACGGGCTTGTTTTATGATAGCTTCCCTATTATATCTTCTTTTGTCAAAATCCTTAAGTAAATTGCATAATTCTTCTTCGGTTTGGAAAAATTCCCCAGAGATATGTTCCTTTACTGTTTCCAAAAGCCCACCCTCTTTAAGTGCAAATACTGGAGTGCCTGCAGCCATTGCTTCTATGGGAACAATACCAAAGTCCTCTAAACCACAAAACAAAAGTAGTGAGGATAGTCTAAAGAGGGATATAACCTCATCATCGTTAGCATAACCAAGGAAGATAATGTTAGGATTTTTGTTGGCAATTTTTTCTAGATATTTCCTGTCAGGGCCTACTCCGGATATGATTAATTTTTTGTTAGTTTTAATGCATGCCCTTATAGCCCAATCAATTCTTTTGTAATCATAAAGCCTGGAAACAATGAGCACAAAATCATCTGGAAGAGAATATTTCTTCTTAACTTCATCTAATTGAGATTGTTTTCTTTTCTCAAAATATCTTTCCTCTATACCAGGATATATTACTGTTGCATCTACTCCATATGTGCGTTTAATTTTCTTTTGAATATATTTTGAGTTAGCTGTCCAGTAGTTAACCCGTTTCGCGATACTGGTATCCCATATACGCATAAAGACATTTACAGTTTCCGATATGGATGAATACATTTTACTAAGTTTTAATGCTCTAAAGTTGCTCTCCTTGTCCCAAAGACTTCGGGGAGGAGTCATGGTCATGGCAATATGGGGTTGATCTATACCGGTAATTACTCCCTTGCCTGGGCCTGCAGATATACTTATGACAATATCAAAACCATCAAAATTAAAGCTCTCATATGCCCATGGGGTAAATACTTTCAAATGTCGTGCTAGCGATTTTGGTAATCGTTCAAGCCATTTTTGTAGGAAACTGGTATGTACCTTGTTGGTTATTTGAGGATATATCTTTTTGTTGAAAGTAATAGTGAACAGCTCAGCATTAGGAAAAAGTTTAAGCATGGATATCAATTCTCTATCAGCTCCACCAAAACCATTCATCTGGTCGGCGACAATAGCTACCTTAGGGAACAAGTTTTCAAGTGAATTCATGAAAGATTATAACTCAGGAACCTCTCCACCACCAAATGAATCAAAGTCTTCGCTAGATGTATCGTCTTCTTCATCAAGTTGCTCCAATGCTTTTGAGAGCTCACCATCATCCAAAGCCTCTACTTTTGGCAAAGGATCTTCGCCATCATTATCATCAGGGAATATGATATCTAATCCATCTCCATCATCCGGTGCAGTAGGATCAATTCCACCATCATCTACTGTAGAATCTGCTCCACCCATTAGTATGATATTTGGCTCTTCCTTATCTATACTTACATATTCCTCTTCATCTTCACCAGATTTTGCAGGTAAGTTCTTCTTTACTTGTTCTAGGAATTTCTCTGCTTCTTCACCAAATTTCTCTACAACATTTATAACCTTCATTGGCTCTCCACAACTTGGACACATCTTGATATCTTCTATTTCATCTCCACAATGCGCACAAGAAAAGAATACAACATGCACACTTTTATGTGTTGTTACCAATTGATCCTTTGTTATTTTCTTTTTGTCTGGCATTAGAATTATGAATACAACTTGTTATATTCCAATAGTATATGTTTTGTGAGGAAAGTGTCAATAAACCCATAGAGGATATATTCTACTCATACTTTGGGTAGCAACATTTCTTGTATTTTTTCCCACTACCACAAGGACAAGGGTCATTACGTCCAACTTTTTTGTTCTTTGTTATAGTTTTTTGCCCTACTGTTTTTCCTGGTCTTTTGTCTTCCTGGTCATTAGTTTTCACTGGAATTTGTTCCTGTTTTTGCACAAGCCTTACTCTGAAGAACCTGGTAGATACCGATTCATCAATCTTTTTGAGCATATCATCAAACATCTGGAAGCCTTCATTCTTGTATTCTACTAATGGATCTCTCTGTGCAAGATTTCTTAAAGATATTCCTTCTCTCAAATCTGCCATTGTATCTAAATGTTCCATCCAGAACTTGTCATATGCTTCAAGAATGAGCATCCTAGCGAGGGCTTTCATTGGATCCACACCTATGGAATATACATGTAATATCATTGCTATAGCCACAGCTCGCTTGATAAGGGTTAACTTCTCAACCTTGTTCAATGACTCAAGATGTCTAAACATCTCAATTTGATCCTTGAATCCAAGCTGTTTAACCACTACATCAAATATTTCATCTGTTAGAAGATTTTTAATCTGTACATACAACTTTCTTTCCTCCACATTATCTATCTCGTTGTCATCTTGTAACTCAGAAGCGAATAGATATTCTACATATTCCAGCTCTTTTTTTAATATCCATTTCTCTAATGGTGAGAATATATACTGCAACGAGTCTAGTTCTGGTGTTCTCCAGCTCTCTTCTCTAGCAAATGAGAATCCATCAAAACTGTCCTGCAATGTATCAATCTCTAATGCTTTAACTACCTCAATATCGTGTTTTAATGTTTTTGCAGATATTTCAAATTTTTCTGTAGTATCTGCCTGCAGAAGTTTTCTTCGAATGGTATATATGATCTCTCTCTGTTGGTTCAGTACATCGTCATATTCAACCAGATTCTTACGAATATCATAGTTGTAAGCCTCTACCTTCTTTTGTGCATTCTCAATGGTTTTACCCAGTATTCCAACTTCAATTGGAGTTTCATCATCCAATCCTACCTGTGTCATGAGCATTTGCATCCTGTCTCCACCAAAGAGTCTCATGAGTTCGTCTTCAAATGATACGAAAAATCTTGATTCACCAGGGTCTCCCTGTCTTCCAGACCTTCCTCTTAACTGGTTATCTATTCTTCTTGATTCGTGTCTTTCAGAACCAATTACATACAATCCTCCCAGATCTGTTACTCCTTCTCCTAATGCGATATCTGTACCTCTACCTGCCATGTTTGTTGCAATGGTTACAGAACCTTTTTGACCTGCTTCGGATATTACATGGGCTTCTCTTTCGTGTTGTTTTGCATTTAAGACATTGTGTTTAATACCATCTTTAGCAAGCATATCTGCAATTCTTTCTGATTTTTCAACGGATGTTGTACCAACCAATATTGGTTGACCATTGGCATGGTGTGCTTTGATATCTTCCACTATGGCTCTGAACTTGCCTTCCTCGCTCCTGTAGACTAGGTCTACGTGATCTTTCCTTACTACCTGTCTGTTGGTAGGTACCACTATGGTATCGAGCTTGTAGATCGAGGAGAACTCTTCGGCCTCTGTTAAAGCGGTTGCTGTCATTCCTGAGAGATATTTGTACAGTCTAAAGAAGTTCTGCAATGTAATTGTAGCCATTGTTTTGGATTCTCGTTTAACTTCTACTCCTTCTTTAGCTTCAATGGCTTGATGTAATCCTTCACTGTATCTTCGACCTTCCATTGCTCTTCCGGTGAATTCATCGACAATGAGGATTTCTCCATTTCGAATCATATATTCATCATCAAGTTTGTAAAGTTCTTTTGCCTTCAATGCATTGTCTAGGTGATATGCTAACTGTGCGTTTTCATACACGTTCTTAACCCCAAGGAGTTTCTCGGCATGGTCAATTCCATCATCGGTAAGGGACACAGAATGGGATTTTTCGTCTACAACATAGTGTTTTTCTGGTTGTAGTTGGTTAGCTAAAGAAGCGAACTTCTTGTACATATCATTTGCGGTTTGGGCATTAGTGGAGATGATTAATGGAGTTCTAGCTTCATCTATGAGGATGGAGTCTGCTTCGTCAACGATTACAAAATATTTAGGACCTTGTACTCTTTCTTCCAAGGTTCTAGCCATATTGTCTCGAAGGTAATCAAATCCAAATTCATTGTTAGTACCATATACCACATCGCAGGCGTATACCTCTTGCTTAGAACATTCGACCATGTTCACGCCACTCATATGGTCATATTTTAATCTTCCATTTGCCTTGGCTTTTGCATCTCTCTCCTTAAGTAATGCCTTCCCCTCATCTCCTTTTAGTTTAAGCACTTCTTCATCTGTTATGAATTTGTACTGCTTGCCTGAGTTTACTGCACCTACAGATATACCCAATGAGTTAAGAATATGTCCATTCCATTCCGCATCTCTTCGGGCGAGATAGTCATTTACTGTTACTAAATGAGCACCTCTTCCGGTTAATCCACAAAGATACAGTGGTAGGTTTGCTGCTAATGTTTTTCCTTCTCCTGTGAAGAGTTCCGCAATCTTGTTGTCAAACAATACATATCCAGCAGTCATCTGCACATCGAAGTGTCTGTGGTTTGCTACTCGCTTAGATGCTTCTCTTGCCACTGCAAATGCTTCTGGAAGTATTTCGTAGAGCTTAATCTTTTCTTCTGCTAATCGTGTTTTTAATGCATCTGTACTGAGTGTCTCAAATTCTTTTCTTGCAGTGGCGAGATCTACTCCTAAGGTTTTTCTAAATTTGTCTGTTTTTGCCCTTAACTGTTCGTTGGTGAGTTTTCCCATTGCTGCTTCCATTCCATTTATCTTGTCGATTGTTGGTTGGATCTTTTTAAGTTGTTTTTCGTTTGAGTCAAAGAGACTTGTTAGGATTTTGAACATGTTCTGATTATATCACTAAAATATTGTATTTTCAGAGAAATTTCATTTCTACTCTGTATATTTTGAGTATGAGAAGATATATTACCATACTCATATTTACATTCATATTCTTTTTCACTTTTCCAGTGACTTGTCTTGCAGATGTTCAAGCAACATATCCACTTGAAGGAGCTATTCTACAATCCAGAAATATTCGTTTTCAATGGAAGAATAGCGACGCTTCACCAGGATATTCATACATGCTTGAGGTAGGACCCTCAGCAGTTGAAGGAAAGAATTGGTACCCTAAGGTTGGAATTTCAGTGCCTTTAGAAGTTAGCTATACATACAATGTGCCAGCAGAGTTTGGGGATAGTATTTCGTGGTGGGTTAAATATTGTCCCAAGGACGAGAACCCTTGTACACATGCTTTTTCATCCATAGTATATTCATTTACAATCTCTGAGGTTAATACCCCAGTTCCAGATACCGATGTTGTTCTTCCCGCTATTTCCCTACCTAAACGAACCTCAAATACCCAAACTAAACAGACCATTGTAACTGTTGCCAAACAAGACCTCATAATTGAAACCATGGAGTGGAACGTAACACCTTCCAAGTCTTCTAAGCCCTTTTCCTTTCCTTTCAAGGAATATATTGGGGTAAATCAATGGCATGGAAATACGGCTTTCCAAAAACCTCATACTGGGATTGATTTTGGGGCAGTTAAGAAAGAAGTCTTAGCAATTGGAGATGGAGAAATCGTAGGTAAAGGATGGGATAGCTACAATGGGAAGTGTATGTCGGGAGGAAACTATCTTTTAGTTAAACAGGCAAATGGTATGTATGCTTCATATTTTCATCTTCAAACTACATATGTTGATGTTGGAAAGAAGGTAAAGAGTGGAGATATATTGGGAATTTCTGGAAATACAGGAAGTTGGAACTGCCAACCATTAGGTTACCATCTTCATTTCGAGGTTAGATCTGGGCGAAGCCAAAGTACTCATGTAAATCCTGTGGATTATATAGCCACAGATTGGAGTAAGGTGCTTACGCTTAATGTTAAAGCTAATCCAGATCGATTAAGTGGGGATAATCCACATCCTAAATTTTAGTAAAAACTATATGCTTACTGGTAAAATTCTCATAGTAATTTCGACAGCTTTAGAGCTTATCTCAGGACAATCACATCGGGAGTTAATACCCGAGATTACTGCTCCACAACAGATATTTTGGAAGAATCCTGAGAACGTAATATTTGTAAAAGATAGTGATATATTTGAATTTAATATTGTTAAACGATCACTTTCTAAGATTGGTAACCGTGAGCCTAACGAGTTTGTGGGATTGGACGAGAACAAAGCAATTATATTATGCAGAATAGAACACTTTATTATTGATTCAGAAGATGAGTTTTCTACCCTATTTACCATTCAAGATAAAGAGCTCCGGTTTTTCCCAACAATACGTCCGATATCATTGGATGGAGATACCATAATTGCAATGACTGCCTTAGATTTTCTAGAGCAACACTATTACGAGATCTCTATTAGTCGTGGGGATATGAAGGAGATATCTATACCAGAAGCAACAGAAAAAGGTCCCATATATATTGAAGAAGATACTCTTGGGAATGTATATTTAAATTACAATGCTAGAGATCTCTTAAAGATTCTTTTTACAAAGGTAAAAGCTTTAATATATACTAGAGAAAATGAAAAAGATTAATTGGAAATTGATACTAATAGTTCTTGGGATAGTAATCTTAGGAAGTCTACTTCTTCTATACAAAATTGGTGCTCAATACATGTGGACTGACGAAGTTTTTTCTTTTCATGCTGCTAAGATGATCATTGAAAAAGGTCAACCTCTTTATGATTCGGGGCTGCTTTATGGACGTGCAGAGATATATAACTATTTGTTGGCATTTAGCATGAAGTTGTTTGGAGCAAATGAATTCGGAAGTAGGATTGTCAATATTCCATTTGCGTTAGGCACTACCCTACTATCTTTCTTTTTTGTAAGAGATGTATTCAAGCAGAGTAAATACAGAACAATTCTAGCCTTATGCGCAAGTTTACTGTATCTTACCTCTAACTTCACAATTGCCTCCGTTCGAGAAACACGTATGTATGCTATGACTGTTTTCCTATTAACGCTCTCATCCTTTTCTTTTTACAAAGCATTAATCTCACAATATTCTACCAAAGTAGTAAAGATAAAGAATTGGATATTTAGATACAATATTCCATGGCTAGTAGTATTCTTAGCCTCTTTCTATATTGGATATCAAACCCAACCTATTACTATTATTCTAGGTGTATGTATTCTCATATTTTACATCTTAAGATTCATATTAAAGAGACGAAAAGAGGATTTGCTTTTTGTAATACTCCTAACCACAATAGCGTTTGTAGCTGTATATCTTCTATACCATACTTTAAATATATATCAGGTTTTCCTAGCTCTATCTCCTGAATGGGCTGTCGACGCACCTAAACTACTGTACTATCCGATATTACTCGTAAGAAATTTTCCCGGGATCGCTCTTCTTTCCCCATTGATTATTTATTCCATATTTAAATATCACAAGACATTTGATATCTATCTTGTAACTATCTTCCTTGTATATATCCTCTTCATATCCTTACAAAGAGCTCAACATGAACGCTATCTAGAGCCAGTACTTGCGATACTTCCAGTAATATTGGTTACTTCAATATTTAGAATTACTGAGGATATTGCTACAAAGAAGAGTCTGCTCAAAGTATGGATTTTAATAGCTATTTCCTTAATTATCGCCATTCCACAAGGCTATCTACTTCAAAAGGAACTTAGAGAAATTGACACATATACCCATTCTTCTCTAGCGATATACAAGAAGATGGAGTTCAACAAATTGTTTACATATTTAGATACTGTAGATTTAAAAGAAACCACTTTGATTGCAGATTACAACTCAGCTTTCACTCTATATGAGAAAGGGTACAAACCTAACTATATCTTAGTAACTAAAGCTAGATATGAACTTGAGCAGAAGAAATATGATATATATTTCCACATCCCATACCTTGTATACCCTGAAGATTTAGTAAAACTTAAAACGGATAATACCAATGGTATTGTAGTATTAAGGGACAAAACTAACTTCCCAGATATCGAGCAATACGTTACGCCATTGGATACATTAAATGGTCCATTTATATATATTACTTTGAGCGAATAATCCCTCGTTTCAACTTTTTGGCAATCTTTCTTAAATTCCCATGGAAGAATGTGTCTAAGTAATATACTCGCCACTCTGTAGATGGATCTATATTCATCAACTCTTCTAAATATTTCCTTGCTTCTTTGAATTTTTTGCCAAAAAAAGCATTCTTCATCTTCATCTCTAAAAGAACTTTATCTGGGACATACTGTTCTAATTCAGTATTATCAAATTTCTCATACAAATCATTGTAGTTGTATTTCTTCTCTCTAAACAGATACTTCGCAGCTTCAGCAAAATATGCTTGTTTAACGAGATACTCATTAAAATCTAAATCTCGCTTTGTATGGTAAATTACAAGAATATCTTCTAACAGATGGATCTGTTTGTTATCCAAAAGCATCTGTAGAAAGAGATCATAGTCTTGAGAATGTGTAAATTTCTCACGATATTGATACTTTTGAGTATTTCTAAACATAACCGAAGAATGTACCAATCGATTACTTGTTTCTAACATATCCGAGATATCACCATCATATCCAGCACCCCATGACACCCCTATTTTTCTACCAGTTTCATCTTGTATCTCTGCACGAGAACCCACAAGAAAACAATTTTGATGAGTATCCAGATATACCACCTCTTTAGCAAATCTGTTGAACATGGAAATATCATCACCATCTGTTATTGCGATATATTCCCCTCGTGCTTTCTTTAATGCCTTATTTCTAGAGATACACTTCCCCTCCCATTTTGCATTCTTTATGAGCACTATCCGCGCGTCTTGTTTCTCATACTGTTGTAGAATCTCCCATGTACTATCATCAGAATAGTCATCTACCATTATGAGCTCGAAATCTTGGAATGATTGATCTAGAATACTCTCTATCGTTTTTCCAACTCTCTTTTCACCATTTTTTACAGTCATTATCACCGATACCTTAGGTTTTCCCATATTTAGAAAGTTTGTTAAAGTAAATCACATTTAATATGACAGAGAAAAATACCTGAACTATCAAAGTAACCCATATCACACCCATAAAGCCATACTGTTTAATAGCCCAGATACTCAGAAGCACATTCGTACCCCCAGCTACAATATTTAATATAGTCATAATTCCAGCATGACCAGTAGATACTATGATTCCCGAGTTTATCGGAGCCCCGAATACATTCTTAGCATAGGTAATAGTTACAGGAAGCAAAATCATTGCTAAAAGTGCAGTATCATATTGCGGCATAAGTATTGATACTGCAAACTTGGTCCCAAAGTAAGTAACCGGTACAAATACTAAAGACAAAAGTCCCAAATACAGAAGTGATTTTAAGAATATTTTTTTTACATTAGAATACTTTTTTAATGCAAATGCCTCCGTTATATATGGAGACAATACTTGACCGAGTATTGTGAAAGGCAAAAGGTAGAAGGTAAAAATCTTGTTTAGTAATTCATAGGTTGCAATCTCTTCCAACAAACCATACTTACCCATGATTAGTACGTTAACCTTAGAGAATAGGTAGTAACCCAATGTAGCTATACCAAAAGCCAAAGAGTATTTACCGATATCAGATATAACTTTTTTGTCTAATTTAGGTTCCCATTCCCAATATCTAGCTGCCAGGATTATCGCATATATCAAATACATAGCATCTTGTGTTAACAAAGCCCCAGTTAATCCCAAGAACTTCGTACCAAAGTAAGCTATTCCTAACGACACCCCACCCGCAACGAGAGAGATTATGGCCAACTCTTTAAATCTCTTTAATCCACGATATATGCCATCGTACAGAGATGTTAAAGGTGAAAGGAATACTAAAGGTGATATATACAAAAGATATTTATTGTATTCACCAAACCATCTTGCTCCAAACAAAATAGTTAGGATTGTAACAACTACGGAAATGACAAAGACTATGAAAGAGGTATTGAAAAGAACCTTTTTCAATTTATCTTTGTTTACGACATTATACTCTGCGACATATTTTGATGTAGCCGTTGAGATACCAAAATCCGCAAATATGGTAAGTAAGTAAAGTGCTGAGAATACATAGTTATATATCCCCATATTCTCTTTACTTATGAGGTATGTTGCAATGATGAAAAGAAAGAAACTAGTTCCTTGTTTACCAAATGTTTGTACACAACGCCAAATGAAATTTCTTGAAAATTCTTTGTTATTCTTGAGTTTGGAAAGTATTTCTTTGATCGGGTTCATATGGAATTATAATACCATATTTTATTCATATCTAAGAGCATCAATAGGGTTTAACCTAGCAGCTCTAGCCGCAGGATATATACCAAATACGACACCAATGAAACTTGATATTCCAACTGCTAATAGTACTGAATCTAATGTGATTACTGCACTAAACTCCAGAAATTTCCCTGCTACAATACCAATGGTATAACCCAACAACATACCAAGTACACCACCAATTATAGTAAGCACTACTGCTTCAGTCATAAACTGGATAAGGATATCAGAGGTTTTAGCACCTAATGCTTTTCTTAAACCAATCTCTCTGGTTCTCTCAGTAACGGATACCAACATGATATTCATAATTCCTATTCCACCAACAAGAAGGGATATGGCTGCTATCCCAGCTAAAAATGATGTTAACATGCTCATTACAGTATCAACTGTTGAAAGCAAATCTTTTGATGATGTAACTGTAAAATCAGCAAGATCCTTATCATCTATCTTATGACTCATAAGCAATACTGCCTCAATCTCAGCCTTCGCACTATCCACTGTCTCTTCCGATTTCGCTTTTGCAACTATCCCATTGTAATTTTTGCTATCAAATAGCTTAAATGCATTAGTATCAGTTATATATGCCTGTAAATTGGGATTGCTAAAACTACTCTCCTTCTGCGCTTCTAAAATCCCTATCACTGTAAACTCCGTGTTTAAGATAGATATCTTTTGGCCTATGACATCTGTCTCACCAAATATATTTGTTGCCAATTCACTTCCCAATACAATGTTTGACACATCTGACTCAGGAAGACTATCTCCAGATGCAATCTTTAAATCATACAAAGCAAAATAATCGGATGATACTCCTATTAAGGTTTCCCGCTGCTCAGTATCATTCACTTTAAAAATCACTGGGCTAGATACATAGCCTGCAACATTTATAACAAGCTCTCTAGATATTTTCTCCAACTCTGTTAAATCTGCAGGCGTTAATGTCTGAGTAGAACCAAGCATGGCAGAGCTATTTTGTTGGGCCTTACTTGCACTATCACTAGACATATATGCTGTTTTTGAATATGCCGTTACACCTGATGTAATAGTTAGATTTGTACTTCCTAAGGAATTAATCTGCTTAGCAATACTTTCCTTTACACCCGCGCCTAGTGACATTAATCCAATGACAGAACCGATACCAATTATAATGCCGAGTACAGTAAGAAAACTTCTTACTTTGTTTGCCATTATTGCCTTTATGGATTGTTTCAATATCGTTAAGAATTTCATTTTGCTCGCTCCTCCTTTACGATGTTTCCATCTTGTATATGTATGATTCTTGACGCATGCTGTGCTAAATATTCTTCATGGGTAATCAAGATAATTGTAGATCCTTTTTTGTTAATCTCTTTAAATAGTGCCATTATTTCCTCGGATCTTTTGGTATCTAGATTTCCAGTGGGTTCATCCGCCAGTATTATGCTTGGATCCATCATTAGTGCTCTTGCAATTGCTACTCTTTGTATCTGTCCGCCTGATAGCTGATTACTTTTGTGTGATATCCATTTCGTTAGTCCAACCATTTCAATTAGTTCCTCTGCTTTCTTTCTTGGGTTAGGAATATTTCCATAGATTGTTGGCATGAGAACATTATCTAGTACTGTTGTTCTTGCCAAGAGGTTGAATTGCTGAAATACAAAGCCAATTTCTTTGTTTCTTATTTTGGCTAACTGTTTTTCTTTTAATTTGCTTACCTTCTGATCATTGAGAATATATGTACCACTGGTTGGAGTATCAAGAAGACCAAGGATATTCATGAGGGTAGATTTCCCAGACCCTGATGGTCCCATTATGGCAAGAAATTCGCCTTCTTGTATATTCAAATCTATACTCTTCAATGCAAGAGTATCTCCTCCTTCTGATTTATATATCTTAGAGATATTTTTTAATTCAATAATATTTTTCGGCATGGGATATATTTTATGCTTAATGTATGAAGAATACCAGAAGAGTTAGCTTAGTAACTTCACTATGGTAAATATGATTATGACAACGCTTAGGCCGAGCTTAAGCACCATACTTACTAGTATTCCTATAAATGTCCCCCATCCTGCTTTCAGGCTAGTAGACATATCCTTTTTAGCAAAGAGTAGCTCAAAGAGTACTGCACCTAAAAGTGGTCCTACGAGAACACCCCAGAGACTCCCTGAAAACATTCCGGCTATTCCTCCGATTACTGCCCCAGCCATTCCCCATCCTGTTCCTCCAAATTTTTTTGCCCCTAACGCTGCCGCTATGTTATCTGCAAATGTAGAGGCTACACAGAGGATGAAGAATACAATGAGAATCGTAGGTGTGATGCTTTGGAATCTATTAATTATTCCTGCAACCAGGGTAGCTCCATATATGAGCCAAATACCAGGGAGATTTACAACAGTTAAGATGAGTCCTGCTAAGGCAAGAATTCCTAAGAATATATAGATTATGATATTTATGATTTCCATATTTATATTCTACTATTTTTAATATATTTAAGGTACTGATTCTTTACTTTGGTATATATCGGAAGGTATAATATGGATGAAAAGATCTAGAGACCGAACTGTCGCCGGATGGTGTGCGTGTCTGAATTTATTTCAGAATAGGCTCTAGATCGTCTTTCTTTATTACCCTTTCCTCTTCAATTTTCCCTTTTATTATATTTTTGTAAATATTTGTATCGTGCTTGCTGAAGATATAACTTCTCCTTATGCTCCCTACAAGAATATCAGCCAACTGTATTAATGAGTCATTCTTAGAATCTACAAGTTTGAAATCTATCCTTCTCTCCTTCAGATGATTCCTTAGATATGTTCTCCCAGCATTTCTCAACTCTCTTTCTGCAATCCCATCAAGTCTCACTTTGATATCTTGTTGACTATCAAGATATTTTTCTAAGACCATAATTAAAAGGCCATAATACAGAGCTTTATTGCGAATCTCTTTGGACAATTTTACTTGTGATTTATCGAGAATTACAGATCTAATTCTAAATTTGCAATGCTTCACACTTTCTAACAATCCTACTATTATCTTTTTTCTGGTTTTACGAAATTTGAACTCGTAGGATGAGGTGTATTTAATCTTCTTTCTATACGCTTCTATTAACTGAGAGGTTTCAACGCTGTCTTCCTCATTGTCAAAGATTAACAAGGATATAACTAAGAATGGGCTCGAATCTTTTTCTGTTTTGAATCCTGGGTCACCAGATTCGTCTATGAATATAATCATAGATAAAGTGTAGCAAGAAATTGGAGAAATCTCGGTTATTTAATAATTATTTTTAGCAAGAGGATACTACTAATATTTGGGCTGTCTTAATCCCAATATGTACATATCTGACACTTTCCTATTCTTTTGTATTTCTTTCCTCTTCTTTAATGTCTCTGGGAATTCCTTCAGAAAAGCTATCATTGATGTAAGAGTAGCTACAAATATCTTAGGATATTTAAGCGTGAATGAATGATATATTGATTCTGCGCATATCTTTCCTCCCTGCATGAAGCCCATCCATATGGCAGTAAGTATGTTAAAGTTCTTCCATATTACTTTGGTTTTACCATTGTAATATGTAAGGTCATTCCATGCATATCTGTACTTATCTGCGCGTTTAGCTAGTCCGAGATGTACTATGTATTCTTTGTTGTAGAGATAGTTCTTGTAGCCATATATCATTGCTCTGGTAGATATATCATCATCGTCTAGGTTAAACTTCTGAGATTCATCAAATCCTCCTAGGATATTCCATATCTCCTTTTTTATGAACATAGCTCCTCCCTGATTTATGGCTATCTCTATTGGTTGGGTATATGCCATTATATTTTCTATCTTTTGTTTTGGTTTCAATTTCTGTATACCGAATGGGTAGTAATATGTACCAAAGGATCGAGTATTTCCATCTTTGAGTTCTTCTTTGTCTATGAAGAGAGGCATGAGGAAAGCAGGATTATTTAGGGTTTGGTAGTATTCTATGATATTGGAGAGGAAATCCTTGTTTTCAATTAGTATGTCATCGTCTATGAGAAGGAGGTATTCTCCTGTGGATTGTTGTACTCCTTTGTTCTTAGCTATGCTTATTCCTAGGTTGGTGCCATTCTCTATTAGTTTGATATTCTTGTTCCCTTTTATCTTCTCCTTTATATATTCTACTGTTCCATCTGTAGAGCCATTGTCTACATATATATACTCTATATCTTTATATTTTTGTTCTAAGAGGGGTGGAAGAGTTTGTTCAATATATGGTAAACTGTTCCAAGTTAGAACTATTAATGAAATTTTCATATATTAAAGATGTTTGTAAAATTACTACATAAGATACAAAAGATTATATCTGATTTTCTTAAAAGAACATATCTGGCATTTAAAAATAAGGACATAAACCAAGTTATTAATAGCACCCTTATAATTTCCATTATACTTGCCATTGCTTTTGTAATACTCTACAAAGTAGCTATAAATATAGAAGCTACCTTTTGGCATACAAGTTATCTTGTAATATCAAACAAGATTAAGAATTCACTTCCCCAGCTTTATTTCTTCTTTTTAGTAGTATTGGCCTTTTTTAAGTGGATATTAAATATTCGAAGATTTTCTACACCAAATTCAGAGTTATTTGAGGATACCAATACTTCATCATTTAAGATAAAAATCCATAAAAAAACCTTTCAAATATCTCGTGGAAAGCTATATGGTATAGCCTTGATATGTATAATCTTGTTGTTTTTCTTTATTAAGATCCCTTCATGGGATTTAAGTTTTACAGTTAATCATCCCCTAAAATACAGTACCTATACCGAGCCCGCTTTACAGATGTTTAAAGCTAAGGATCCTTTTGTATTGCAAACACACTACATGCACAATCCGATAACGGATTCTCGAGGGATAGGACAAAATTTTGGTAATCTTCCAATCTTGGAGTGGTTACTTTTTTCTTTTTATACAATATTCAGCAATATTCTCCCACTTGAAACCATAACTCGACTTGTGATGTGCCTTATTGGGACTGGAGCTCTTATAGCTATTGGGCAATTCTTTAGAATCGCATTTGGAAATAAAACAGCACTTATAATAGTTTTCTTACTTGCTATAAACCAGATCTTTAATCTCGCCTCATTTGTCACCGTCTATGACACCATCAACATTGCACTAACCTTTTTTGCATTTGCGTTAATACTAAAGTTTAACAACAAAGAGGAGTATCAAAAATTGTTTTTTGCAGGACTATTACTAGGCATAGGAGCTGCTATTAAAGAAAATATCCTCCTATGGGCATATCCTGCGTTGTGCATACTCTTTATTAAGAGGGGACGTCCATTTTCACAATATCTCTCCTATTTCACTTCCTTGGCATTTATATCATTCCTACCTATCGTGTTAACCAAGTTAACAATAGATAATTTCCCAACCAAAGCAATTATCTATTTTGTACTTTTTGTTGTAGGAGTAATGATTATTTATCTTGTAAAAAGATTTTTCTCAAAAATTTGTAACCTGCTTGAGATTGTATACCGATGGATTCTCAAATTGATGAATAGGCATAAAATTCTTTATGTTGTTCCAATCTTGTTAGTAATTGCCGTGATAAAACTGCTATACATGTCTGATATCGCAGATGAATTTTTAACTGACTGGAGACTCCTTTTCAACATAGATCTTTATATTGAGTTTATAAACAGTCAAGCTATTCCCTACAGTACAATCTTTGTAACCATACTTGCCTTCATGGCTATGGTGTTTTTGCCAATGTATGAGAGGAGAGATCAAAAAAACAAAATCACTATTGCGTTAGTATTTGGAGCCATTTTCTATGCCATCCTGGCTTCCAAGGTACTCTTCTTTCATAGCTATTACTGGTTATTTATCATAATCACAATTATGCTATTAGCCACAAAGGGGCTTATCATTCTATCCAAGCAATTCAACTCCCCTCTCCTAAGTTACTCATTCTTGGTTGTTGTCTTAGCAGCCTTAGCATTGCCAACAATTTCAGGGACTCGATCTAAATTGAATCGCTCTGTTCCATCCGTATACAAAGTGATTGATTTTATAAATGAACAAAATCTCACAGATGGAACTTCTTTTATTGATCAAGGGGATCTAACTTATCTCACATTTAAAACTAATATTTATCGTGTATATGACACAAGTGTGTTTGGTGATAATGAGTTTAAAAAATATGTTGCCCAAAATGGTTTTGCTCAGGCAATGGAACACTTCAAAATTAAGTACCTTATAACTTCAGGAGGGAAACTTCCGGATTATCTAATCTTTGCAAACTCATTTTCAAAGGAGCCTTTGGTCAATGGTTCTTATCGAAGAACTGACATAATATACTCGCAACTCTATCCAACAAAGTTTACCTATTATCCTGATTTGGAAATAAGACAATCCATATTAGACGCAAATAACGTTGCAGATCAATTCTATATCGTGAAAGATTTCACAGATTACACTATCTACGGTCTAACTCCTGCTTGTTTTAATACAATCATTGAATAGTTCTATATACTCCGATCCCTTAATACTAATATCGTAGCCCTTGTTATCCCACGACTTATTAGGATGTTCTAAAACATACTTAATACCTTTTAAATAATCTTCGTTTGAGGATGGAGTAGCAAGATAGCCTTTATTAGGTTCATCTATAATCTCCGGAATTCCACCCACTTTAAATGCCACAACGGGGGTTCCACAACCAAGCGATTCCATTACTACAAATGGATAGTTTTCATATCTTGATGGAACCAACATAACGTCAGAAGCAGTCATTAATTCTGCTACTTTTTCGGGTTTAATATATCCTAAAAATATCTGCTCGATTTTTGAATTCAGTCCCATGTATTCAAATGGATCCTGAGAGCCAAATGATACCAACCCAATATTATTTTCAAGTAGATAACCTTCAATTTTGTTAAGTACTTCCTTAAGAACTTGTCCTCCTTTTACTTCATTATCCATGAAATTTACAGCACCAAAAAGGATATATCGCCTAGTAGGATCCAAGCCTAGCGTTTTCCTTATTGCTTGTTTATTTTGTTTACGGAACATAGCAAGATCTATACCATTATTTATTGTATATCCACGAGAATTCTTACTAACGAATGATTTGGTAAATTCATTTAAAAGGAACTTACTTGGTGATACAAACGTTATATTGCTTCCCCTAAACGCTTTCTCCCTGTTTTTTTTATTCACATTAATCAGGAGTTTAAGTAATGGCTTTTCTATATCCGCAGGATAGAATACACCGTTCGCAAATGGGCTATAATCATGCATAGTCCAGACTACTGGAGCATGCTTAGAAATCTTGCATATCTGAGAGAATGAAACGAAACCTTTCCATGTCCAATGCACGTTGATGACATCTGGTTTAAATTGATTTACTACTTTTTGCAAATCTTCACCAAAGAGTCCAAGTGTGAAATTTACATCTGGATTAAAACCACTTAGTAAATACCCTGGGAAAAAGTCTAAGAGATGTAATAACTTTGAAATAATCTTCGGAGTTGTGGATTCTTTTATAAACGAATCTGACTCACTCTTACCTTGAACATACAAGCAGACCTCATGCCCTTGGTTAATAAATTCTTTGGAAAATCTTAGTGCTGCTTTTCCAGCTCCCCCTCTAGAATCATGTGTACTAACAACAAGTATCCTCATATTTTTTATTTAAAACTTAATCAATATCCCTAACTTTGAGTATAGCTTTTTCTTTAAATATGCCCAGCTAAATGTATATGGAGTAGCATACCTGTTAACAATATCCCACGTAGCTTCACTTGTGCTAGGTATTAATTTAAGAACTTTTTGGGATGCAAGTGATTCTTGTCTAAAGAAATAGGTCTCATCTTTTGTATTAGTACCTGATGCATCATACCCCATGTTATCAATATATGACCTGGTCGTTTGAACTACTAATAGATGATTCTTAAATACATGGTATGTCCATCTAATTGCCCAGGAATCTATCTTTCCCTCCATCTTTGCTTTTAACATTGGTGTTAGATCTTTTCCGCCTCTATTAAATTCTCTCTGCCTTGCCTTATCATTTATGAATCTTTCAAAATCAGATACATTCCAATCCACTCTAGCCCATCTAGCTTTCCATGTTCCCCAACCAGTAGAACAAGGTCTCACATTGAAAAACACATCTTGAGTATAGTTCTTAGGAAGTTTTACCTGTCTCGTTGATTGCATAAATGCTGTAACCGCAGCTATATGTTCATCTGATTCATAGTAATCTAACATCTGGTTCATAACATTGAGGAAGTATTTATGTGTTAGAAGATCATCCTCTAAAACAATTATCTTTCCATATTTATTAACAATATCTGTTACTCCTCCGATTACAGAATTAGCTAATCCTTTATTTTTTGGTGCAGCTACTACTGTTACTTTCTTAAAACCTTTTACATTTTTTAATACTGCTCTAACGGCTTTTACCTTTGCTTCTTCCTCCGGTTTTCTAGGACCATCTGAATATATATATAGTTCGGAGAATTTGGCTAATTCATTCTTAGCTAAACTGTCTAGAACTTTCTTTGCATGATCTGCTCTGTTAAATACTGTTAAAAGGATTGGCGCGTAAGACATAGTATTCAATATTAAATTAAGCTTTCTTCACAAAAATGATATTTGAACTTGCAAGTAATCTATCTGTACCTAAAAGTTTGTAACCTAACTTGTCTAAGATCTTTGCATTTATGTGTAAGAATTTCTTCAGCTTAGGATATTTATTGTATTTATGCCATGTGTTTATTACCTCTTCGTTGTATTTTTGGAACATCCAAGGTTCAAGCGGAACTCTTTGAAGCGATATTGACTCAAGTTCAGTATGATATTGATTTACCTCTTCATATAGCTCATTTGGTCTCCAACAGTATAAATGATTTGGGTCTGTATCCCAGATCTTACAATATTTTGATGGGGAATTAATAATGGCTACTCCCCCGGGTTCTAATACTCTTACAATTTCTTTAATGTAGTATTGCCCCACTTCTTTATCAACATGCTCCAAGACTTGGTTCATAAAGACGAGGGAGAATTTTTTATCTTCAAATGGTAGTTTAACACCTTTTTCAAGAAAGAACTTTTTACATTCAATACCTTTCTTAATACAGGTATCATATCCATAGTCGGAAGCCTCAAGCGCATACACCTTATGACCAAAAGGTTTAGCTGCATCTGCAAATGAGCCAACTCCGCTACCGATATCGAGAATAGTTGTAAATTTCTTACCAGTATACTTAGAAAGTCCTAAAACTAGATTTTCTTTATAGTTACTTAAATTAGTATCGCCATAGTATGTTTTTAGCTTTTTCTCTAGTATTCCTGTCTTTTTCATTATTATTTCAAGTATTTATTTAAATTATATTTTTCAAACACTTGTTGTATCTGTATATCATTTTTATTTTCTACAACATTCACTTTCCACAGTGAGTCCTTTTGTGCTTTCTTTATTGTTATTAAAGATTCCTCACCCATTCCAGTAAAATAGGTTTGTGTATTATTCATAACTCCCATTGCCTTAAACCAAACATCATCTGCGGAAGGGCATATATCCATAAATGCCTCTTTGTTAAACACCTCTTTATGCAAAGATTTGGGTGGATAGAGGATTCCTCCCACACCAGTTGGGAATTGATTAAAAGATGGGTTTATTTCTCTATTTTCACTCCATTCCATATATGGTTTAATATCACCATTCTCATTCATACTCATATAGGTACATCGATTGGCAATTATACAATCAGGATATGCTGTATGTATTTTGTAAATATTCTTTACAAAATCTACGGGATATATTGTGTCATCATCCACGGTTATTAATAACGCGTTGGAATATTCTTCCAAAGCATAGATCAATTTCTTGTAGGATCTTATATTCCCCTCCACATATTTTATAGTCACCCCTCTTTGCTTAAGCCTTAAAATCTTTTCCGGCATAATACTGTCATTGCCCTCTTCAGATGATATCCATAATACAATCTGATCAGGCTTCATTGTCTGATCTAGCAATGACTCCAATGTTAGATGAACTACATCATAGCGTTTAGGATATGTTGTAAGGGTTATTACTATTGGTGTCTTTCTCTGTGACTCCTGAATTCCATACTCATGGCTATGTTTGTTTCTAAACTCATACAAAGAAATCTTGTACGCTGATTTAATCTTTTTTAAGATGTATTTAGCTATTTTTTTGATTCTAAATACTCGGAAAATGTTAAATGCATTTGTCTGCATAACAAAGCATACCCTAGTCTTTTTACTAAAGAAGAGACTAAAATAGTTGACGAAGGAATACGAAATTAATGTTGCTACTGCAGCACCCATTATTCCAAATTTAGGAAGTAGTATATAGTTTAAAGCGATATTAAGTACTGCACCAATGGCAGTTCTGATGAGGGCGTTCTTTGTATAGTTTTCTGCAATCACCCATTTTCCTGCAATTATACCTAAGAATACAAACACCCCAGACCATATATGTACGGATAAAACCGAGGCCGCTGCTGCATATTCAGGTCCATATAGTATCTTAATGATCCATGGGGAAGTGACACAGATTGCCAAAGATATTGCGATTGCAAACCAAGCTGAAAAATCAAAGAGAATTTGTAAACGTTTTTTGTAAAGTACTTCGCTCTTCTTCTTCGCATTTAAAATAGCCGGGTAAACTGAAGCACCTATGATTGTTGGTATAAAGTACCATGTCTCTGACAACTTAACTGCTGAGTAGTAGAGACCTACTTCAGTATCTCCAAGCATTTTTCCAATCATTACTTGATCTATTTTCATATATATAACTGCAGCAATTCCTCCAAGCAAAAGTGGCCAACTGTTTTTCAAAAGATCTTTGATTAAGCTTCCTTGAATACGCCATTTGGAAATAGGATATGAAGATTGACGAGTATAGAAGATTATTAACAACAAGGATGCTATCAACATCTCTCCGGTGAAAGTAATTACAAATGCATATAATGGAGCTTTTGTAAGTATGAGAAATATCTTTATAGCTGTGATTACCACGAAAGCAATAGAACGAGAATACACAGAGTATTTTGATTGTATCTTGGATTGGAACCAAAGATCTATGGCATCAAAACTTTTGAATATATACATCGAAGCCATTATCAGTACGAAAATCCTTAATGTATTATCTCCCGGCTCTATTATTGATATTGCAGCCACGGAGGCTATCATTGTTACTATTGCGCCCAAGAATTTTAGGAGCAAAGTACTTCCAAGATACTCTTTCTCCTTTTCAGGATTAGCTATGATATCTCTGATTACAATATTATCCAGTCCTAAGGTTGCCAAAATTGCAAAAAGAGAAACAAAGGCAAAGGCATAGTTCATCACACCAAATTGATCAGGTCCTAGATATCTAGCAATCCAAGCAAAGATAATCAAACCTACAAGACTTCTTAATATGTTTTCAAATGTAAGCCAGTTTATATTTCCAACTATCTTCTTGAAATCATCGTTTTGTTCAAGTGATTTTCTCAATCCTGCCGGTAAAATTTTTATTATCTTGCTGGTTATCATCCTTTATTTTATTAAAAATCTAGCTATGATTAGTTTCAATCTTGTTATTAGCATATACAAAATATAATCCCATATTCCATATCTCTTCTTTATGACCTTGCTCGTGTCGTTATATGATTTTTTAAGATCCGAGCTAATTCCACCATCATCGTAATCACATATTACCTCATCTATATATTTAATATTATCTGTATTTTCAAAAACCTTACACAACAAATCAAAATCCGCAGCTACTCTGTATCTCTCATCTAGTCCACCCAATTTATTAAACAGTTCTCTTCTTACAAATACCACCTGTTGGGATACCTTTTTCCCTAATTTAATATTCTGTCTATTTAATATTTTTTTCTTAACAATATCCCTCTTCTCATCTTTACTAACAATTCTAATATTCCCATACAACATATCTACATTATCTAGTTCTTTAACAACCTTTCCTAATGTGTCACTAGATTCAAAAATATCCCCCGCGTTTAGAAAATACAGATATTCCCCATACGCTTTTTTCGCTCCCTTATTCATAGCATTGTATACCCCAGAATCCTTCTCACTTACGAAATAGTCTATATTATTCTTGTACTTATATGCCGCTTTTTCACTACCATCAGTAGATTTACCATCAATGATTAGAAATTCATAATCCTTACACGTTTGGCTCATCACAGACTTAATCGTCTTCTCAAGTTCATTATTATAATTAATTGTTATTATCGATACCTTAGGTCTATTTTTCATCTTTAAATGCCTTTGAGTAGTTATTCTTAAAATATTCATAACTCCATATCTCTGATATCTTCTTCTGAGTTTCAGCTATACCTTTCTTAAAGTCCTCTTCCTTAATATTTCCCTCATCGATATCCTTCAATATATTCATCAAATCTTTATTATTCTTGTACAACACACTGTTATATCCATCCACTAAAACCTCCGTATTAGCAGATATATCGGAAGCAAGGGATACTTTTCCAAGCATAACATGGTGAATCATCTTTAGTCCTGGTTGATCTCCACTAATTCTAGGTATGAGACAGAATTCTGCATTGCTTAAAATATAGTTGGATTCTCTGATATCTAGCACTCCTGTAAAATATACTTTCTTTTCTAGACCCAACTTTTTAACTAAGTTTAAGATCTCCTCCGTAGGGTTCCCTATCAATATCAAATCAAAAGATGGTTTTACCTTAGAATATACTTTTACGAACTCCTCAACACCCTGATATGTTTTAAAGTTCCCACTGTAAGCTAAATATTTTTTATTCGTTGGGATATTAGTTTTTTTAATCTCTATATCTGATTCATCATACAAAAGAAATGTCTTTTTTTTACCTACACTTTCATATATCTTCCAGTTGGCGATTATCATATCGTACCTGGAATATACAAATTTACTGATTAGTTTGAATATTGCTATCAATGGCTTAGGCTTGTTTGTGATTCTAAGATTATCAACTATTGTATTATGCAAATCGTATACATATTTTGGTTTAGGAAAGAACAAAGAGAGGATTGCCCCTACAAATCCAGCTTCGAAATCTTCACAATGGACTAAATCATATTTATTCTTTCTCAACAACGAGAATCCTTTTAACAATATTTTTAAATCAAGAAGGAGTTTCTTTGCACTAATTTCACTTACACCTAATTGCAAATCCTTTTTGCTTTTTATTCTTATGATATTGACGTTTTCATAATGAGTATCCTCTCCTACTGGATATACCAAAAGGTCTACCTTATTTCCCTTGGCAAGTTTTTTTAGTACTGAATCTACTCGTAGAGAAGATCCCTTAGGTATGAGGTATGGGGTAGTTACTATATCGAGAATGTATTTATTCATAGCTTCTATTATACCTTATAATACTCTTTAAACCACTCCGCAAACTTCTTAATTCCCTCATCTAATGTAATTGTAGGATTGTACTTTAACATCTTCTTGGCCTTAGAAGTATCAGAATATGTTTCCATAACATCCCCTGGTTGCATAGGTAAGAGATTCTTCTTGGCTTTAATACCCATATGTTTCTCTACCAAATCAATCATCTCTCCCAATTCATCCGGACTACCCTTACCTAGATTGAATATTTCATAATCATAGTCACAATCGAGTGCCTTAACTATTCCATCTACAATGTCGTCAATATATGTAAAGTCTCTTCTCATATCCTTGCCATAGTTGTAGACAGGAATTTCTTCCCCCTTACTCATACTTTGTGTAAATTTGAAGATAGCCATATCTGGTCTCCCCCACGGTCCATATACTGTAAAGAATCTTAACCCTATGGTCTTCATTCCAAACAGATGATGATATGTGTATGCCATTAACTCATTAGCTTTCTTAGTAGCTGCGTACAAGGATATTGGTTTGCTTACATCTTCTTCTTCACTGAATGGTACCTTTGAAGTATCACCATATACCGAGCTAGAGGAAGCGTATACAAATTGTTTGATTCCGCTATCTTTTGTTAGATTAATCATATTCACAAACCCTACTAGATTTGCATCTGCATATACATATGGATTATCTATACTGTATCTAACTCCTGCCTGTGCTGCTAAATGACATACCTTATCAAACTTATTCTCTTCGAATACTTGCTTAAGTTCTTCTAGATGCGATATATCTAGTCTATACAATTTGAAGTTATCATACCCTTCCAATATTTTATTCCTATCCTCTTTTAACTTTACATCGTAGTAACTATTAAAGTTATCTACTCCGATTACTTCTTCTCCTTTTTCAAGTAATACTTTAGCTAAGGAGAAACCTATGAAGCCGGCGGTACCTGTTATGAGTATTTTCATAATTAGAGGTTAATTATTTTATCTTCTTGTATATATAAAAATCAGCAAAAGATTGATCAAATTCATTTGTTTTCAAAGGATATTTATTTTCAATCTTTTTATCTAATTTCCATTTGGGTTGATTTTTCTCTACCCAATCTGTAAATTTTCGATGTTTAACATGTTGAGATTGATATTCTTTTTGCTGTTCCTTGTTGGAAGCATAAACCATGACATATTTGCTTGCACTACTAAACAGATCTCTCATATATTTATCAAATACCACATCTTCTACAAGGTGATAGATTACATCTAATGACATAGTCATATCTGCTTTAAAGAAACCACTATTGTCCATAAAAGCATCTTGATCATAAAGGAAGAAAGATTTGCTTTTATCTTTTGAATACATGGTATTACACATTTCTAAACTTTTTCTAGAAACATCTACACCAATATATTGTGGAATCTTGAAAAGTTTTAATTGATTTCCATCACCACAACCAAATTCAACCACACTATTAATCTTCTTTTCTTTAACAAACTGGTTTATAACTTCAGCTTTAAATTTTGCTAATCTACCATATGAACCGGCGCCAGAGTTTCCACCACTTACATATCTGTTTTCCCAATACTGTTTCGAGCTAAATCTTTTACTTCTGAAAAGAATTTTGTGAATTGGTTTAGTAATTGTTTGAAGTGTTTTATTTTTTGATACTAGTTCTTTAATTTTACCTTGAATCTTCATAATGCTTTTATTGAATTTAAATGTTTTCTAACTATAATCTATCACAGAATCATTTCTTAACAGAAACTTTTTATAATAATATATTTAAAAAAGTACTTCCCCATTTTCTTCTAATTTCTTCATATCACTCTCTACCATAATATCTACTAATTCTTGTAAAGTGGTTTTAGCCTCCCATTTTAGTTTCTTCTTTGCCTTAGTTGGATCTCCAAGTAACAAATCTACCTCCGTAGGTCTAAAATACCTAGGATTAATCTTAACTAATACCTTCCCTGTTTTTTTATCTTTACCTACCTCATCTACTCCTTTCCCTTCCCATACTATGTTGTATCCTAGCTTCTTCGCTGTAAGTTTTACAAATTCCCTAACACTATGCGTCTCTCCCGTAGCTATGACAAAATCATCAGGTTTTTCCTGTTGCAGCATCAACCACATAGCTTCCACATAGTCCTTTGCATAGCCCCAGTCCCTCTTAGAATCAATATTTCCCAACTCCAGAACATCTTGCATACCTAATTTAATTTTACATAAAGCAGTAACAATCTTTCTCGTTACAAAGTTATACCCTCTCCTCTCAGATTCATGATTAAACAATATCCCATTACACGCAAAAAGGTCGTATGCTTCTCTGTAATTCTTTATGATCCAATATCCATATATCTTTGCAACTCCATATGGACTACGTGGGTAGAAAGGAGTCGTCTCAGTCTGAGGAGTTTCTAATACCTTTCCATACAACTCAGAGGTAGAAGCCTGATAGAATTTAGTCTTCTTCTCTAATCCCAATATTCTAATTGCTTCTAACATTCTTAATGTTCCCAAAGCATCAATATTCGCTGTAAATTCGGGTAATTCAAATGATACCTGTACATGACTCTGAGCGCCAAGATTGTATACCTCATCAGGCATAATCTTACTCATGATGTGTATCAAACTAGAGCTATCCGTAAGATCACCATAGTGCAGAAACAATTTCTTATCCAATATCTTAGGATCATTATACAAATGATTTATTCTTCCCGTATTTATAGTGCTAGCTCTACGTATGATCCCATGGACTTCATATCCTTTTTCTAACAAAAGTTCCGTCAGAAAAGATCCGTCCTGTCCGGTTATACCTGTAATTAATGCAATTTTCTTTTTCATAGTTATTTATTACTTGGATAGTACAAAGAAATGATGGTACCTATTCATAGGTACTTGAAAATCTTTCTTAATGTCAAAATACTCTCTCATCTTACCCCTAACCTTCTTTAAAGGATAGTTCTTAAACCCAATCTCCCAACAATGTTCTGACCTTGGCTTCATATTCGCCCAAAATCTCGATATGGAAAAACCAATATTAAAAAGCTTTCTTTTTACAAACGGGATCTCCAAGCCAATATTAAAGAACCTGCCCGTTTGAGGAACAGAAATTACAACATATTGCTTACTAATTCGTCTAAACTCTTTCAAAGCCAAATCTAAATCTTCCCAAGCAATATGCTCTAAAATTTCAAAGGCTACTATTACATCAAAAGAATTATCTTTGAACTTTGACAGATCTCTAACATCAGCAACGACATCCGGATTAAGTGAGCTATCATAGTCACAGGTAGTAACATTTATCTCTTTCCCTTTAAGGTAGTTAGAAAAAAGCTTGTTCCCTACCCCTATTTCCAACACCGACTTAGGATTCAAATTAAGCACGGTATCACACTGGTAGAAGTAAGAGATGAATCTAAAAATATCATCATATCCCTTGTGAAAGTGTGCTTTTCCCTCCATTAGGCTCCCAAATTATCAAACTTAAATATCTCCTCCATCTTCTTTCTGTCTAAGCAGTTCCTAGCATCAAAGAAAGCTTTGTTCTTCATGGCGTCAGCATATTTAGAATAGTCTAAATTCTTGTACTCTGGCCATTCGGTAGCAAGTATAACCAAATCTGCATCTTTAAATACCTCTTCTGTAGTCTCTACATATTTAAAATTCTTTTCTTCAGGATAGTCTTTCTTAGATTCTTCAATTGCTTGGGGATCTGTAGCTACTACATCATATCCTGCTCTTGCTAAAGATTGACACAACCTACATGCAGGAGACACCCGAACATCACTAGTACCAGGCTTAAATGCTAAACCCAAAACACCAATTCTGGTAGGTGGAAGAATATCCATATCCTTTACCTGCTCAACAACATATTCAACCTGAGACATATTTAAATCATATACCTGTTGAAACAGGCTAGCATCGACTCCTAAATCTTCAGTAGACCTTATCAATCCTTTAACATCCTTTGGAAAACACCCGCCTCCAAAACCAAGCCCTGCGTACAAGAAAGATCTTCCTATTCTTCTATCTAAACCCACACCATTCATTACTTCATTAACATTTGCCCCTACCTGATCACATACTCTGGCCACGTTATTTGCAAATGAGATCTTTGTTGCTAAGAAGGTATTAGAACAAACCTTAATTAATTCTGCACTCTCTAAGCATGTAGAAACACATTTGTCCTTAAATGTTCCCTCTTTGTGATCTCCATTCATGATATATGTACATGCATACTCATGAATTTCTGGTGTCTCTTCCGTAATCTTGTCTGCCATTCTTTCAATCTCTTCAAACAAATCAAAGATCTTTTGTTTAGCCTCATCGTTATCTCCACCCACTACAATTCGGTCTTGGATAATGGAATCTAAAACCGCAGAACCCTCTCTAAGAAACTCTGGGGAGGAAAGATATGTAAACTTAACATCAGGATTCGTTTCCTTGATTATGACCATAGCTCTTTTACCTGTACCAACAGGGACTGTGCTCCTCTGGATAAATATAGTTCCGTCTTTAATATATTTGGCAGCACTTGCCACTGCATCGTACACATAGGTTAGATCCCACCCACCATCTTCTCCCGAAGGTGTACCGACTGAAAGAAATACTAAATCTGCATCTTTAACACCCTCTTCATAGTCTAAGGTCGGAATTAAATTCCCACTATCAATACCAAATTTTACAAGATTGTCTAAACCCAATTCATAGAAATATGATTTTCCTTGCTTGATAGTTTCAATCTTTTCAGGGACTACATCAATACAATGTACCTTATGTCCTGCTTTAGAAAGTAAGGCTGAGAGTGTAAGACCAACGTACCCGGTACCTATGACAGATATATTCATATTATGGGATCTCTGTTAGAAGTTATTTATGTAATATCCAGTATACAAAATATATAGATAGTTTCAACATTGAGAAATACCCATAATTATGTTAAAAATAGATAATTAGTTTTTGAATACACACAAAATGTTTGAAAAGAAATGCAAGTTGTCCATAGTAATCCCAATAAATAATGAGGAGAAGAATATTGAAACTCTTAATGACAGAATTAAAAAAGGGTTAGACAAAAAAATAGACTATGAGGTCATATGGGTAGATGATGGTTCTAGGGACAATACTCCAAAGCTTTTGGAAAAGATCTGTAAAGATCCTAGGGTAAATGGTATCTCTTTAATGACACGCTCTGGGCAAAGCGCAGCTCTAATGGCAGGGATTGAAAAAGCTTGTGGGCAGTATATTGCAACCATGGATGGAGATAACCAAGATGATCCAGTAGATTTCATAAAGATGTTGGCTAAATTGGAAAAGGAAGACTTGGATGTAGTTGTAGGTTGGAGACAAAATAGATGGCAAGGAAATATCATAAGGAGACTTCCTTCATTGGCCGCAAACAAGATGATGAAAATGGCTTTTGGGGATTTAGGAATTCACGATACTGGATGTATGGTTAAGGTTTGCAAGGCTTCTGTTATGAAAGATATTCGATTGTACGGAGAACTTCATAGGTTCATGTCATATCTACTTGGAATGTATGGTGCAAAGATGGGCGAAATCCCTGTGCATCACCAAAAGCGAACAGCTGGAAAAAGTAAATATGGATTCAAACGAACCCTTACCGTCATATTTGATATTTTCAATGTTAAGTTCTTAACAATGAAGAGATCAACCCCTATACAGATTCTTGGGCCTATGGCTATGTTGACTTTCTTACTTGGACTGGGATCTACGATATATGTGATAGTAGATAAGATTGTGTCTAATTCAGATATAACTGGATCTCCTATTTTCATGGTTGCTGTTTTTGCATTCTTAATGGCAATGCAATTCCTCTTCTTTGGATTGCTCGGAGAGCTGGTCATAAGGTCATATTATGAGAATGGATACAAAAAGAATGTCTACGCGGTAAGGAAGACATATTAGTATAATTTTGTGCTACTATATATGTAGTAAATTATAATGTGTTTACATTATGTCATTTCCCAAAAGATTACTTAGTATCCTAGCGATACCATTTCTAGCTGTTCTATTTAGCATAGTAGTTGCAAAGCCAGCCAATGCTGCAGAATTTCACTTCCAAGATTACACTCTAGCACAGGACGAAACAGTTACAGATGACTTGTATATCACTAATTCAACAACTGAGATTAATGGTCTAGTGCAGGGAGATCTCATGGTTATAGCGGGAGATATAAAAATAACCGGAACTGTAACCGGAGATGTATATGCCATTGGTTCTACAGTAACATTTACTGGAAACACCTATGGGAACTTATCGATCATTGGTAATGATGTCTCTGTTCAGGGAATGGTTAAAGAGAATGCATATACCATAGGTTCCTCAGTAACATTCAGTGGGAACGTAGAGAAGGATTATTCTAATATTGCTATGAAGACTGACATTACTGGATCCGTTGGAGATGATGCTAGATTCATTACCAGTTATGGAACAATTGATTCCATCATACAAGGGGACTTAGTTATCATTGGCAGACAATATGATGCACAAGAGGACAAGGTGACAGGGGAGGTATACGATACCGCACGACTTCAATCATTTGCTCAAGAGCAAGGAATTGATTTGAATAATGATTCTGAAACGATAAAGAAATATACTGAGAATTGGGGTGACAAGCTTTTTGGTGCCCTATTTTCATTCTGTAGCTTGAGTCCAGTTGGTTATTTCATAATAGCTGCAGCTCCTGTTAAAACAGGTAAGATTATATCTAAGATCACAGGAAGTAAGAGAGATTTTGCAATAAGCTTTGGGATTGGTTTAGGTGTACTGATCATAGCTCCAGTTGTATTATTCTTACTCAGTGTTTCACTTGTGGGAGCTCCATTTGCATTGTTAATACTGGGTGTTCTTGTATTTCTAACAGTATTTGGAAGAATATGGGTAGAAACAGCTTTTGGACAACAGATACTTTTCCTTTTTAAGAAAGATGAGTATAGACCTTTTAAATCCTTAGCAATTGGAAGACTTATCTCTGTGATCATCAGACTTATTCCATTCGTAGGATTCTTCTACTCTGTAATTATTATGTCTACTGCAGTTGGTGCAACATTGAGAATGAAATTGGATTACTGGAACAAGGGAAGGAAGCAATAGGAATACCTTGGAGGACTGACCTAGGTCAGTCCTCTCTTACTATCAAATGCCCTTTTTACAAATAGCCATCTGTATTTCTGATTTGTTTTAGACGAGATTAATCCTGCTTCTATTGGATTCCTTTTTATATATTCTATTACCTTATGCAAATCCCTATCATCTTCAATTCTCCTCGCCTGAAATGGACCTTGGAAAAGATGACCTACTCTTCGATATTTACGGTTGAAGAACATGACATATGATGTCATATATGCACGCATGAATTTGGAAATCCCCTCTAAATCGTCCCTAAGTTTAACTATCAAGTGAAAATGGTTAGGCATAAAGCAGTAGCATACAATAAGTAAGCTGTTCTCTTTAGAAAACCTATACATTAAACCCCTAATGGCTATGTAGTCTTTATTTGTCCGCGAAATTAAGGCCTTGTTATTACCTCTATTATATATATGATAGAAGTTTTCACTTCGATATAGCTTGATAACCGGGATTTTCTTCATAAGCCCAATGATAGCACTGGATTATGAAAGTCAGATGAACCTCAGGACTGACCTAGGTCAGTCCTGGGATAGAATTTACTTAGCTAACATCTCATCTATTACTGCTTTGAATGACGCATATGGATATGCACCCTCTATTAACTTACCTGTTACGTTACCATCCTTATCTAATGTACCAACTACAAATCCTGGAGTCCCTGTAACACCTGCAGCTTGGCCAGCAGCAAAGTCGGCATCTACTCTACTCTTAAAAGTCTGATTCGTTACACAAGTATTATACTTGCCCATATCAACACCTAAGTTCTGAGCAATTGTATTTACAGCTGTCATATCTGCAGCTAGATATGCTTGGCTATGAAATTCTGCCAATTTTTCAGCTCCAAGCTGATCCAACACACATTCCCCCGCATATGCTGAGGTATATGTAATATCTCCGTGGAAACTCAATGGAAAGTTTCTAAAAACAAAGATTGCTTGATCAGTATCAACATATGTAGAAAGTATTTGGCTTAGTGTCTCTTCCTCAAATGTCTGACAGTAAGGACACTGATAGTCACTATACATAACTATTGCAACTTTAGCCTTGTCTTTATCTCCCAATACAGCACCATCATCTATGGTTGTAGTTGCGCTAGCATATGTATCTCCAGTTGTATCTGTATTGGTCGTATCTGTATTTGTGGTACCCTTTGCATCTGCATTCTTATTTGCAAAGAATATTCCCAAAGCAATTATTATTCCTGCAATAACTATCGCTATTGGGATAGCCAATGTATCCAGGTTTATGACGACTTCTTTAGTCTCAGTTTTCTTTGTTGCTGTCATATATTTATAGGTCTCAAATTAAAGTAATTAATATTATACCATCTCGTAGACAGAGAGTGAAAAAATCCATATAATTATTGTATGGAAAATACGAATAAGAAAATACACATTAGTGATATTATCCTTTTTATCGTATTCCTACTGCTTTTAGCTTTTCCCGCATATCTTGCATATCAAGTGTTAGTAGCAAATAATAAACCAGCTGAGACTCAACAAGAAGATACCTCCAACCAAGAGGCTACCACGCCAGCAGAGGAAGAGGTTGTTGTACCCACTGGTCCAAAATATGTAGAGATTGTAAGAGAGATATCGGGACAGACTGCATATATAGCAGTACCTACAACTATTGATACTAGCAATCCTCCTGCTATTATCCTGTATAGTCATGGATCTAATACTCGTGTCATATCTGATATGTACGATCCTTTCATGATTGATTTACAAGGATATGGTAAATATTTTGGAGAACAGAATTTCATATTTGCAGCTTCTAATGAACATGATGAGAACTGGGGAAACACTGCTTCTATTGCAGATATGTTAAATCTACAACAATGGATTCAAACCAACTACACAGCAAGTAGCAAAATATATCTCATTGGTTTTAGTATGGGTGGTTTACCAACAATGCATTTTGCTACAAAATATTCTGAGAATATAGCAAAGATCGCATTGCTAGCTCCTACAACAAGGACCTATGAGTGGAATCAAACGGAAGTAGACAAAATGGCAAATGTGGGTATACAAATATGGCACGGGACCAGTGATGTGAATATTGGATATTCTAATTCTGTAAACTTTGTTAGATATATGAAGAACCTGGGTAAAGATATTACATTGGTTACATTGGAGGGTAAAACACACTTCGATTTAGATACTGAATATATGGATCAGGTATTACAATTCTTCCAAGCAGATTAGTCTACCCGGAATTTCATTGCTATTCGTTCTCCATCTTCTTTTCCTAATCTTCTTTCAGGATTACTTTGGAGTTCACCTATTCCCTTTAATGCATTTTCCCAATCTTCATTGTCATAGTTGTGGGGAACGACATGAACATGTGCATGAGGTATCATCCTCCCAAAGGTTAGAGTATCTACATAAGCATATTTTAAATTGTTTCTAAAATGATCAGCCACTTTTTGAACTGTCTTAAAATAGCCTTCAATATCTTCTACATCCCAAACAAAACGATAGTGTTTTTTAGGAATAACTAGAGTATGACCCTCTGTGAAATTTGATAGATCCAGAAATGCTAAATAATCTTCGTTCTCATATATCTTGTAACAAGGAATCTCGCCTTTTACTATTTTACAAAAGATACAATCTTCCATGGTTATTCTTCAATAACAATAGCCATAGCGGGACATGCATCAAATGCTTGTCTTACCTTATCTTGTAACACAGGATCTGTTATATCTACTCCTTGATATTCAGGTTTTACATCTACAACCCCATCATCTCTCATCTCAAATACTTCAGGACATATAGCTACACATGAACCACATACTGCACATTTTGTTTTGTCTATTGATACTTTCATTACAGATATATTTAAAGCTTAGATATTATATTCTCACAAATAACCTACAAGAGGTCAATTACAAATATCCCTCAGCCTGTTTCTTAAATGCCTGAGCATATTTACCATTCATTGCCAAGAGCTCTTGATGGGATCCTTCTTCCACAATTCTTCCTGCATCTAAGACGACTATTCTATCTGCATTTCTTACTGTAGAAAATCTATGGGAGATAATGATAACTGTTTTATTATCAAAGAATTTATATATTTTATTAAATATTTTATATTCTGATTCTGCATCTATTGCAGATGTTGGTTCATCAAATATAGCTAATGGGGCATCTCTATAAAAGAATCGCGCTATAGCAATTTTTTGCTTCTGACCTTTACTTGGCTGGATTCCTCCCTTAAATCGCTCACTCATAATGGTTTTGTACTTCTCTGGATACTTTTCAATGAAGGAATGTGCATCAGCACTCTCAGAAGCCTCTTTCACCTTTTCCATGTCTATAGATTTAACAGACTTCCCAATGTATATATTTTCTTTAGCATCCAATTCATCATAAAAATTGAAATCCTGGAACAATACACCCAAATTCTTATACCAATCATTGATTTGAATATCTCTAAGATCTTTCCCATTCACAAGTATCGCCCCTTCTTGAGGATCATATATTCTAGAAAGCATCTTTACTATTGTAGATTTACCCGCACCATTCTCTCCAACAATTGCGATTTTCTCTCCGCTGTTAATCTTCAAAGAAAAGTTTTTTAGTACATTAATTTCATTGTTAGGATAATGAAATGAGATATCTTTTATCTCTATCATTGGAGGTGCAGACAATCTTTCAAGTTTATAGTCCCCATCCTTAATTCTAGGCTCAAGTTGAAAGAACCCATACACATCTTTAGCTTTCATTATAAAATCTCTATATGCAACAAATTCAGAGAAAAACCATTCAACTCCATCGTAGAAGTTGCTAATCGTACTCATATAGAAAGTCGTATTTCCCAAGGAAATTCTTTTTTCTAAGAATAATTGAAACACTTGTATATAGCCCAAGAATGTAACTGCACTACTTAAAATCGATACCAAGAAACCACTAGTTGCATCCTTTTTAATTATACTGATAATTCCATTATTGTAATATTTAAAGAATTCTGTAAATTTGTTATCAAGGAAACGATATGCCCCTGTAATAGAAATTTCTCCAACAGTTTTTGGATCTGACAGTTCACCTGCAATCCAGTTATTTCTCCTTCTCTCTGTTAAATGTTTATCATTTGTCTGCCATTCAAATTCTTTCTTGAAGAAATATCTTCTTTGCAGATAAAATACTATTGAAGTAAGCATGATCAGTGGGACAACAATAGGAATTGTTTTTATTATAATGATTCCAGAAGCAATAACTTTTACAATAGATGCTATTATTCTTACAACACTATTTCCGACATCTGTTACAATGTTTAACCAATCACTCACCTTTTGTCTCGCATTAGCAACGTCGGGAAATTCAAGTGTTTGAACACCTAGGTAATTAATCTTTTCATACTCCATTTTATTTAAGAATGGAGATGATAATCTACGCATTACTCTATTAGAATAATTGCGCATTTCATCGATTCCCGAAAAGAATAAATTTACGCCAAATAAAATAATAAGAAAGGGAATAAGATCGGAAACAGAAGCATTTCCACCAGATACTAACGCCAGTAATTTATCAATCAACCTTGCAGTAATATATGTATTTGCTAATGGCCTTAAGTTTCTTATAATCTCCGTTACCAACATGATTAAGGTTCCACTCTTTGAAATTTGCCAACTACACTTCATCGACCATATGGAAATTTTTATGTACTCCTTTAATGTTACATCGCTCTTTTTCTTCATATTAAAAAGGCTTATGTTATAAGGCAAATATTACCACCCTACCCTGTTTTGAGTCAATATTGTATACACAAATATATTTTGTTATAATAATACTAGAAATATACTAATATTCCCTCGCTTTTTCAATCAGATTTCCCAGTTTACAGGTTTAATTTCTTAATATATTTTACATAACCCCCACTTAAGATATACACTGTACATAGAAATAAATTTAAATCATTTTCTATGACCCCTACACCCAAAGCACCCCTCTCAATATTAGCATGTAGATCCGGATTAGCATTTGCCAAAAAAATAGAAAAAGAATTAAAGAAAAAACATGGAGACGAAGTACACCTCATAGATTCTGAAGAAATGCATTTTGCAAGTACAGAACTAAAAACTGTCATAAATGAAAGCATCCGAGGCAAAGACGTATTCATAATCCAAGATTGTGAAAACCATTCAGAAGGAAGAAGCACAGATGAAAACCTCCGAGCGCTGTATACCATGGTCGATGCATGTTGGAGATGCGATGCAGAAAGAATAACTACCGTTTTACCATCATTCCCCTACGCAAGACAAGACAAACAATCAGGAAGAGAAGGTATCACAGCAGCAAGAATTGCATACGAATTAGAGGGAGATGGAAGTGTAGATCATGTCATAACCATAGACCTACATAACTCAGCCATACAAGGATTTTTCAGAAGAGCAAAAATTGATAACCTAATGGGAGGATATTCCTTAATACCAGTCCTAAAAAGAATGATCAAAGTTAAAGAGGATACTGTCATGATGCCTACCGATCTTGGAGGTGCAAAACGTGCTAACCACTATGCCCAAGCCCTAAGAACTGATATCGCCTTTACATACAAAACCAGGAACTATTGCAAAGCCAATACAGTTGATAACATATCAATCCTTGGAAATGTTAAAGACAAAGATGTATATATAATTGACGATATGATCTGTACAGGGGGAACTCTAGTCAAGGCTTTGGAAGAAACAAAAAATATGGGTGCAAAGAAAGTAATCGCCGTATGTACACACGCACTTTTTAATGGACCTGCCGAAGAAAGATTTCAAGAAGCATATGACAAAGGATATTTGGATCTAGTCATAGGAACAGATAGTGCATATCATTCAAAAGAATTCCTGAAGTCTACCCCTTGGTTTAAGGAAATCTCAATTGCAGGTTACTTCGCGGATACAATTAGTAGGGTAAATCAGAGGAAATCCATAACCGATCTTTTAGACTAAACTGGCCTATCCGGACTTGGTTCTTCGTGTTTCTCAAAAAATTCAATCGCCTTACTTAATTCTTCTTTGTCCTTTGCATATTCCTTTAGTGGTATCTCCTGTTTCCATGCCTCATATGCTTGCAATACTGCAGTTGCTCCTGCCTTAGTACCCATAGGATGAGAATGCACACCTGCTCCCATTGTAGTGATGAAATCCTGAGTACCAACAGTATCTATGAATTCGCCAAGTAGGAGAGGATTAAGGCCACCGGAGATAATAGGGCACATCTTCTTAACAATTCTCCAATATCCTAAATCACTGTAATCTTGCCCTTCGGATTCTTTTTGTATCGCCAATTGAAGATCTGTATCCTTTTCTGGGATTTCCGACCATATCTGTTTGAAATAGTCACCTTCGGAATACAATTTCAAGGCATGTTTTGCTGCCATTACATCTTCTTTGGGAGATCCAGCCATCTTACCAATCCCAGCTGTTCCCGTATGGATACCTGATGCTCCTGCAAGTCTGGCAAATTTAGTTAGCACTGGAACTGTATACCCAATTGGATTTTCATCTCTAGTAAACGCACCATGTCCTGCTCTATGGAAATGCAAAAATACATTAGGATATTTTCTTCTAATGGTTTGTATTGCCATCCAACCAGCAGTAATACCATCTACTAAGAATGCATAACTACCTGGTTTCATTACGGATTGAATGTAGTCTGCTTTCTTTATCATAGTGTCATAATCAGAAGAAGATATATTGAACGAGTGTACCTTGGTTTTACCTGTTTCTTCTTCTACCCGATCCATTGCATGGCGAACATCTTGAACCATCTTGTCGTAAGGACAGAAATCTTGATCGGCTTGTGGTTCATCATTCTTAACAAAGTCACCTCCCCCAGCCCAGAAGTCATAGCAAAGCTCAGCATATTCAGAAGATGTTAACCCAATCTTTGGTTTAATGATACTTCCAAAAATTGGACGCTGCTGAATATTTAGATATTTACGCATATCATCAATGGTATATTCTGGGCCATCGTACTGTACTAACATCTGGGAAGGGAAATATACATCTAAGAGTTTGCATACCTTTATACTTGCCATACCAAATATATTTCCAGCTATGAAGGTCATGATATTTTGGATATTTCCACCTCTATCAAAGATTCTCCATGGATATGCTATCCATACCAGGTTGTTTTTTTCATCTATCCTGTATACCAGTGCATCTAAACTCTCTGAGAATGGTGTGGCTGTTCCTATTTTAACAAACGAACCTGTTGATGATTCTGCTGCTACTTCACTTGCCGCATCGACAATGGACATTCCTGCCTCACCTTGTAGCCTAAATACTGTCAGCATGTACTGACCGTTAAAAACATTAGGGTTTCCTATCTGAATATATTCTTTTTGCATTTGGGCATTGGACAGTTTAGTTATTAACTATACGATATTCTTGTGTATTTGTTAACCTAGTAACTAAGTTTAACCGAATAGCTATTATTCTCGACAATCTGGGCTCCATCTAATTCTGCCGAGAATCTTTTTACCCATTTGGTTCCATCTTCAAATGTCATTTCTACATCAAACGAGAATGAAATGTTAAGGTCACTTGGTTGAACACCTGCATAATCAAGTACATTTACACTCTGATATATATTGTTGGTATTCATAATTTCTGTGTAATTGAACTCACCTAAATCTTTGATGAATATACCCCAGGTAGGCATCGCGGTTCCTCTTGCTGAGACTTCATCATAGTATCGAGCTACTTCTACGACGTCAAATGTTAGTGTACTACCACTATCTATTATTTCTGAAGATTTCATTTCACCTTCATATGGTCCCCATACGTAGTTGTACATAGAGAGACCATTACTAATGTGTGGCGGTTTTACAATTGCTACTTTTCCTTTTTTATTTCCTTCTACTTTTATATTCTTAACTTTATAGCTAGTTATTACATCGTAATTTGTCAGATTTGCATTTACCCATATTTTTACATGGGATAGCTCTCTGGTATTTTTTACTTCCTCAGTACTAAAAGCTGATATCCATGCTTCATTCTGTGCCACTTCAACTTTCTTTTCTATTTCTTCTGAATTGGTTATGGTTTTGCTTCCAGAATTTGTAAGATTCCCAATACTTGAGAATGTTATTCTAATGAGAAAGATTAGGGGAAGGATAATAATGAGCAAGGAGAGGATTATTCCAACTATTATGAGGATTAGTTTGTGGTTCTTTTTCATTTGAATATATTATAAATAAAATATCGGGGCGACACGACTTGAACGTGCGACCTCTTGCACCCCATGCAAGCGCTCTAGCCATCTGAACTACGCCCCGTTAATAGGCATATTTTACTACAAACCTATCATATCTGCATTAGCTTTCATTGCATCTAGAGCAATTTGTATAAACTCTTCTAAGGATATACCCGTCTTTTCAATATCCTGAATTAGATCTCTTCTTACACCTTTAGCAAACTCTCTTTTCTTTAGCTTCTTTAGAACCGTATCCAAAGTAACAGACTCAATTCGCTTATCTGGCATAACCAAAGCACAAGCCACTAAGAAACCAGACAAATTCTCAGATGCTGATAGGGCATAGTCCAGATTAGTTTCCCTGTTCTCAGGCACACCAGGATTCTCCTCATAGTGAGCCTTAATCGCATGGTAGACATCTTCATCTATATCAATTCCAATCTTCAAGCCTTCTTTTTCTAAAATATCATCAAATTCAACCACATGCCTTGAAGGATCCTTCCCTACATAATCAAAATCCAAATCATGAAGCAAACCTGACAAACCCCATTTCTCTTCATTCTCCCCAAGCCTATTTGCGATGGCTTGCATAATTATGTCACTCTCAATCATATGTAATCGTAGCCATGGGGTAGTGACATACTTATCTAATAATTGCATACCTCTTTCTCTAGTTATCATATTTGTATATTTAAAATTTAAATATCCAACGATGCTAAACTTAACCTCAGTTTATCTGAATCAACAAAAGATATTGGTGTCATACCATATTTCTTTGCTTGTCTAAGATTATCTTTTCCATCATCTACATATGCGATATTCTCACCTTCAATCCCTGTAACTCTTAGAAGATTTTCAAATGCTGCATCTGAGGGTTTGGATAGTCCAGTATCTTCAACAAGAATTACATTGTCGAAATATTTAAGAAAACCATACTTGGCATCAAGAATATTAATTGCATATTTTGAAGTATTAGAGAAAAGGTATAGTTTGAATTCTGTTTCTGACAGGTCACTAATCAACTCCAACATATCCTCATTTATATGATGCGTGAAGGAGTCTAATATGACGCCGTTAAAATCAAATACCACACTCTTAATCATTTACAGTTGTATTTCAACTATTACTTGGTTAGGACTTATGCTTCCGCTAAGTTTGTAGTTTACATTTTCGGTAAGCCCATAGAAGGTATAGATACTTGTCTCACCAGATCTTTCAGTCTGCATAGCTAAATCCCCAGGAAGATCAATTCCATCTACCGCTAAATATACCTTGTCTGTCTGTACACTATTAAATGTTACTACTAGTTTGTTTTCTGTTCCGTACTCTGCACTCACTGATGGAATTGGATTTGTATCTGTACTGTTTACATTCCATACAAACTTCAGAACTCCAGATGTAGAGCCATAGGTATATGACGCAAGTGTTGCTCCCTTTGTAGCATCAACACCCTTAATCGACTGAGCTAATTTACTAAATTCCGTGCTTCCCAAATCCATACCTGTTGTTGAAACTTCACCTGGATATTGCACACCAACTATTACATCCCACCCATCAGACATCTTTGATGTCGTAATTGTAAATGGAGTACTTCTACTTACACCAATATCATATATCTCTTCTGTCTGATCAGATGACACATTGTGATACAACTGAGAGATACCTTCCTTATTTATCGCGACTGCTTTTTGGTAACCGATACCGCTGCTATCTTTTTCAATCTGATTTAAATCAATTCTAATCACTCCATCATTACTTCGGTATGTGGCTACTACATATGGATCATCCGTTCCAGTAGAGGAGAGTGAGAAAACAAATTCATGATATCCAGTTCTAGATATATTTGTAACTTCTTCAATTGTGAAGGTTGAGGCAGATGCGACACCTACAGTTTGGCTTTCAGTAGAAAATCCAGTTAATGGTGTAACTGTTGTATCTTCATTATCACCATCGGTCGTGGTATCTGTTGTTGTATCCTCATCATCGGTCTCAGTAGTATCAGTCTCCGTCTGATTAGTCGTATTACTTGTATCCGTATTATCTGTAGTCGCTTTTTTGTTGAAAAATATGAGGTAGATGCTTACACCAATGACTAAAGGTAATACAAGGAACCATATGATTTTCTTTATCATAGCTTTTTCCTAAAATATTATTTATATATATACTACCACAATATTTTTAAAGATTTAAATATACAAAACGATATGCTAGTATATTTGATATATATTAAGTAAAACTGCCATGCCTAAAGAGTTCAATATTTCAGATACAGGGAAAACAGAGGAAGTTAATACGAAACCAGTTACTATACCAACTGTTACTCCAGAAATTCAGACTCCAAAAAGTATAGTCCCAGGTATTAAGAAAACTATTAATTTCAAAACCCTTATCTTCCCAATTGCTGCAGTACTCTCATTGCTCGGTATCGCAGGATTTTACTATTTTGGTATTTACAAGATTAAGCCACAACCGTTAAACAAAGTTTTCTCCTTTAACCAAGACTATATTGCTTCTGTTGCGCTATCAAAAATATTCAGTGGAAATCTTGCGTTACTTTCTACACCGCAAGAGCCTAAAACGGAGGTTAGCCCACTTAATGGAATGCTCTTTACTAAATCACAGATGGATATTATGAAAACCAGGAGACCTGTCGCAGTTATGACAAATAATCATTCTGATGCCAGACCACTATCTGGAACTAATAGCGCTGATGTCGTTATTGAGGCCAATGCCGAGGGTGGTATTACTAGATTAATGGCAATATATTGGAGTACTGCTCCTGAGAAAGTTGGACCTATTAGGAGTATAAGGCAATACTATCTGGAATGGGCAAGTGAATATGATCCTCTCATTATCCATGACGGTTGTGCTTCCTCAGATGATCCAAGAACTAATGCTTGTGGGAACCTGTACAGTTACGGTGTAAAAGATCTTGCTACCATAGGGGCATGGAGATGGAACGACGGAAGAAGAGTTGCTCCACACAATGAGTACAGCTCCATAACCTATGCATGGGAATATGCTACTAAGATGGACTGGGATAGTTTTCCTACAAGTTTTGAATCTTGGAAATTCAAAACTGATGCCGAGATATCTCAACGTGGAGAACAAACCAAAGTTAGCGTAGTATTTCATCAGAGACTAAATAACAGCGGACTCTACGATGTCATATGGACATATGATCAGCCTACCAATACATATCTTCGAATGGTGGGAGGACAGGCAGATGTAGATCAAGAGACTAATACTCAGGTATATGCTAAAGATGTTGTAGTTCAAGAAATATCCATGATTCAGTCAGGAGATGACAAAGGGCATCTTATTATTACTACTATCGGTCAGGGCAAATCTACATACCTAATGGATGGAAAGATTACATATGGGACATGGAAAAAGACCTCAAGGACGGACAGAACAACATACTATGATAGCGAGGGAAAAGAGATGGAATTTAATAGAGGAAGAATATGGGTCGAAATGATTGGCACTTCTGACGGGAAATTTGCTATAATTGAGCAATAATATTAAGCAGGTTGGGGAACTATGCTAAAAAATCTTTTTATCTCAAAAGTGAGGGTGCGAATTTTAGAGCAATATATGCTAGATCTTAATGCAGCTTTCCACGTCAGAGGACTTGTAAGAGTTCTTGATGAGGAGATCAATGCTGTCAGAAGAGAGTTACTAAATCTTCAAGAAGCTGGACTTCTTTATTCTAAGAAGGATGGAAATAAGTTGGTATACAGGATAAATAAAAAGTGCCCAATTATTCCAGAGCTACGTTCCATGTTCTACAAAGAATCAAGTATGGGGAAATCTATTCTTAAAGTAGCAGATACCATTGAAGGAATTCAAGTTATTGTGTTAACAGATAGCTTCATTAAGAATAAATATGAGAATCCTACTGATGTAGACTTCCTTTTTATAGGTAATATGAAAGTAAGAGATCTGTCTACTGCAATGAGTGAATTAGAAAAAGATCAAAAACGAGATATACGATTTAGTGCTATCACTAAAGAAGATTTTGACTTCGCTAGAAAAAAGAAAGAACCATTCTTGATGAACATCTTAGAAAAAGATAAGATGATCATATCCGGACAGATATCTGATCTACTATAAAGTAATGAAATTGCCAAAGCTAAAGCTTAATATCAATATTAAGCCAGTATTAAACTACATATTAATAATAACCGTTACCGCGTTATTCTTGGCTATGATATTCATAGCGCTTCCACTTACTGAAAAATTTGTTTCAAAAACAAGTTACAACCTAAACACCAATGATAAATCATATTGGTCTCAAGAATTCATAGTCTCTACTGAAGATACTGATACCCAATCTCTTAATGATCTACGTAATATTTTTTACAAAAGATTAAAAGGATTTGGGGTGGAAGAGATTTCTACATATGTAGAAAATGACAAAATCCGAATTGTTGTTACCTCCTCAAAAGACAAAGAATTAGTAAAAGAATTGATCTCAAATAAATTTGAGGTCACAATTGTTACAAGAAAAAGCGATGTCAACTTTGACGATTCAAACAACACCTACGCATACATGTTAGATACAAACTATGACACCACTGAATGGGCAAGAGAAGATTTTAGGAATGTATACATAACCAAACTAAAAACTAACAATGGAGACTACGCGAACTTTGCAATCTTTAAGCTATGGCCTGTTGCAGAAGAGAAATTTAACAAATTCTTGCTTCAATACAATGGGCTGTACATTGGTGTAGACATTGATGGTTTTGTTACTCCATATCAAGTTAGTACTACAAGTGAAATATTCGCCATTCCAATCTCCACTGAAGACACTCAACAGCTTAAGGTCATGAACCTCCTGTATAATTCAGGTGTAGCTAAAACAAACTTTAAGATAGATTCTCAAACAGACTTAACTCCTGGTGTTCCTTCGGTAAATTACATGCAGGTTACAATAGGGGTCTTTGCTGCAATTGTTGTCTTGTATGTATATTTATTCCTTTCTAAATCTACAACCCCTACAATTCTTCTGAAGTCTTTAATTGCCATAACACTTACAATATCAATATACCTTTCATTCTTAAAGATCTTCCAAGTCCCTGTAGATATGTTTGTGCTTTCCATAGAGGCTATACTAACGGTTATAATAGCAAGAGTGCTTGCTGAGAATAAGGATTCCGCCTTCTATATCGAGGTCTTCTTACTTCTAATCCTTGCTAGTCTTCTTTTCTTAGGAAATGGATTCATAAGTATAATTGCTCAAGATATGCTAATACTAACTGCATTAGCCAAGTTCTGTTTGATAATCTCAGGTTGGTATATTAATAAAGTTAAGAAAATATAAATATGGAAATAATAATAAATCTTTGGAACAACTGGACTGTCTATGAGAAATGGACAACTTTGGTATTAATCTTAATTGTACTTCTCGCAATACCTGGTCTTGTATGGTTGTTTACTAAAAACTCTAAGTTACTCCTTGGCGCTTTACTATCATTGGTTATTACTGGAACACTTGTAGCAGTAGGGCTCATTGTTCTAAATCAAGCCTTTGACTTTGCAATCACATATACGTACAAGCTGGTTCCTTTCATTACCTTCTTCATTAATATACTATGCATTGGCACAACAGTAGGGTATTTTATGCAAAATCACAGACATAAAGATTTTAATCCGATCCTAGTTAAAGAAGAAGCTTTTAAAGATGCATACAGACTTACACTTTCTTGCATTCTCCTTTTCAGTGGATTTGCAGTACTCACACCATCAATATTAATTCCAATTCTTTTCTCACTTGGAATCTCCTTACTCGTAATTTGGATACATTACCTTCTTTTAAAGAAGCTTTTAAAATAGTATGAATTCCAGACCTCTCATTGTAATTGCAGGACCTACCGCTACTGGGAAGTCGGACATTGCCATACGGTTAGCTAAAGCAATAAATGGAGTAATCATAAATGCTGACTCTAGACAGCTATACAAAGAAATGGCTATTGGAACAGCTAGACCATCTCAAGAAGTCATAGATAATGTGCAACACTTCCTCTATGGCACTACTTCTGTAAAAGATTCATACAATATCTATAAATACCAACAAGATGTATTTAAACTCCTAGAGACCATACCAGAAGCTCAGACACCCATACTTGTAGGTGGTACAGGTTTGTATATTGACTCGGTCATTTACAATTACAATCTAGTCCAGTCTGAAAAAATACAAAATAAGAGTAGGGGGGCTTTAGAAAATTTTTCTGCCCAACAGTTACAGCAACAGATCCCAGAAGATCTTCTGTCTCAACTTAACAACAGTGACAGGAATAATCCAAGACGATTACAAAGAATTATTGAAAGAGGCAATTCCCTTCCTGAAAAGAAATTAACGACCCCTATTTCCCCAAACAGATATTTCGTCATTGACCTCCCCTCAGATATTTTAAAAACCAGAATTGAGCAACGTGTAGATGAAATGCTTAAAAATGGTTTGATTGAAGAAAACAAAGCTATACGAGAGCAAGGATTAGATAAATATCCTGCATGTAATTCAATTGGATACAAAGAATTTGATGACTATTTTGAAAATGAAAAACCGATAGGGGATGTTAAAGCAAAAATTGTGTCCAACACTATTAAGTACGTCAAAAGACAAAGGACATGGTTTAAACGAAACAAAGATGCTATATGGACTAATGATTTTGATTTAATTCTAAAAGAATCTGAAAACCTGTTGAAGAATTTTTAATCAATTTCAAACCCGTCACTTCAAATTCTATCTTCTTAATATCCAAACCTTTAGCCACCCTATATAAATCTTTTGATATGTTCGTATATTCTTGGTTACTTAAATCAGCGCTTACCCTACCCAATACGAGATGAGGTATAAATTTACCCTGATCTTTAATAGTTAGGCGCTTTCTAAGCTCGAATAGTAAATTACGCATCTCTTCCCCACCCTCTTTGAGATCAAGATATATCAATTCTTTGTATTTTCTGGATATACCAATGTGTACTGTATTGAAAGCAACCTTAAAGGGTCTAACTGTAAAACCCTTAAGCTTATATTTGAACCAGAGTAGTTTTAGGAAAGAGAAATTGGATCCGAGTGTAAGGATATATAGATGATAGGAAGCAGGGTCACTCCACCTTACAGGGATTTGTAATCCATCAAAAATTTCGCCCAACTCCCCTATCATCTTTCGTATTTTGTGGTTAGCACTTTCATCAGGACAAAAGCCCAAGAAGAAATTCATACGATTATTTCTCTATTTTATCTACACCCATGAATGGTCTAAGTACTTCAGGAACAATTATGCTTCCATCCTTCTGTTGATATGCCTCTACCAAAGCCACCATCAATCTACTTGTAGCTAATCCTGATCCATTTAATGTATGCATATACTTGGGTTTTCCACCATCAGCAGGTTTGTACTTCATATTTCCTCTTCTAGCCTGATAGTCAGTAACATTAGATACAGAACTTACTTCGTAGTAAGTATCCATGGCTGGCATATATACTTCAATATCATATGTTCTAGCTGCTCCTGCAGAACAGTCTCCCGCAGCAAGTTTAACCACTCGATAATGAAGTCCTAGTTTTTTAACTAAGTCTTCTGCTTTTGCTACTAATTCTTCAAATGCTTCCTTTGATTTATCCTCTGCAGTAAATTGATACATTTCAACTTTGTTAAACTGATGTACTCTGATCAATCCTTTCTCAGATGCTCGGTATGTGCCTGCTTCTCTTCTGTAACAAGGAGTATATGCAAAGAATTTCTTAGGCAGATCCTTTTCTTCCAAAAGGTCATCTCTGTATATATTGGTTAAAACTGTCTCGGCAGTTGGGACTAAACACAGTCCATCCTGGACCCAATACACATCATCCTTGAATTTTGGTAATTGACCTGCAGTATATGCAGATTGTTCAACGACAAGATTAGGAGGTATAACCATTTCATATCCAGAATTATTATGTTCTGATATGAAGAAGTTAATCAAAGCCCACTCCAATTTCGCACCCATTGCTCGGTACATAGAGAAGTTGGTACCAGATACCTTAGATGCAGTTTCAAAATCAAACATTCCAAGATTCTTACCTAATTCCACATGATCTTTAATTGGGAAATCAAAGGTTGGTTTTTCTCCAACCATTTTAATAACTTCGTTATTCTCTTTTCCACCAGCTACTACATCTTCTTCGGGAATGTTTGGTAGAACTTCCATCTTCGCTTTCAATTCTGCTTCTGCATTCTTTAATTCAACTTCCAATACCTTGACTTCTTCTGCCTTTGCTTTAAGCTCTGTTATGAGTTTTTTGAACTCGTCACTCCCCTTCTCTACTTTTGACATCTGTTCATTGAATCCGTTTTGTTCTCCTCGCTTGGTATCGTATTGAGTTTGAATCTGTTTTCGTTTCTCATACAAGGCTATGATTCCATTCAAATCTAGCTTATCTGCATCCATTCGCTTAAGCAATCCTTGTTTAACAACATCTGTCTCTTCAACTATTTTTTTAATATCTATCATCTATCTGTTTTCTTTAATTTAAATAACCTGAAATTCAATTTTGAAAAGTATATAGTTTGTCCTCCTTAGAGGACTGAAGACTGAGATGAATTATTAGAAAAATATCTCTTCATACTTTGTTTATTATATTCTCCAAACTTGGTATTATCAAGATTATGTTACAGTACAACAAAGAATTTAAGCAATTGATTGAGAAATCAAAAAATATATTAATCATTACTCACAAGAGTCCAGATATGGATGCATTTTGTAGCATGATAATGATAAAGAAATTCATAGAGCAAGGGTATCCTAGAATCAATGTGGTTATGAAGGCCAGACAGACTCCTACTATAAATATTCCTTGTATGAAGGAGATTACAGTGGTTAAAGAGATTAAAGAAGGAGATGAAGATTTAATAATTATTACTGATGCGAGTAGCATGGCGCTATGCTTAGACTATGCTAAGGATAATCTACAAGATAGTACCAAACCTGTTGTAATAATTGATCATCATACCGAGACTACTGCAGATACAGACAGATTAGTAATTAAAGAAGGTAGGAGTTCTGCAACTGAACAAGTGTTCGCTACTTTCAAGGATATATATGGAAAGAATTTTAAAATTACTCCAGAGATATCACAATTAACTCAGTATGGGATTGTTGCAGATACTGGGAGATTTATGTATGAGACAACAACTTCAGATACTTTTAGAATATATGCAGATGCCAAAGAGGTTATGGATATTGATATTGAGGAGATGGCATACAAGATGGGGAAGTTTCCTAGAGAGGCTACCCCGGCTATTGTTTCTTACTTAAAAACCCTTACTCTCGAAAAGGATATGGCGTATATGTGTATATCTGAAGAGACTATTGTTAAAGATGGGTTAACAAAACAAGGAATTAATGAGGCTCAAGCATTCTTAAGGGATAGATATATTAAATATATTCAGGGTGTACATTGGGGATTTATAATAAAGCCAGATTTTGATCGAGAAAATTCTTGGTATGCATCATTTAGAAGTACCAAAGGTTACCAGGAAGTCGGAGTTATAGCTCAGGTTTTAAATGGTGGAGGACATCCTTTCTCTGCTGCAGCAAGAATAGATGCGAATAATGCTGAAGAAGCATTAGCAAAAGTACTGGATGCAGTACATAAGATTCTAGATAGTCAAAAATAGAAAATACTATCCTCCCGCACTAACATATTTCTTAACATTCCTATTCCATACCCAATAGCTTAGTCTAACAAACAATATCGCTAATCCTGCCCCTACTATTAAATATATTCCTCCAATTTTACCTGTAATTAAGCTTGCGGGAACCGTACTTACAAAAGCAATTGGGATTAAAGTATAAAAAACAAATTGTAATGTATGTCCATATACATTTACAGGATATCTTGTTAATCCCAATATCTCCTTTGCTAATGCCAAAAATCCGTTTCTTGGGTTTGCCAAACCAAAACTTGCTAAGATAAGATAAAACGCATACCAAAAGATTAGTCCTACAATTATTCCTGCACAACCTAAAAGTATCCTTTCCCATGTGAGTATTCCTCTTTCTACGAAAAAATAATAACCTATTAACACGAATCCGGCTAGCGCAGATATTAGATTGTTTACAGAGAAATCATAGAAAGATGCAAACCAAGCAGATGAAAGTGGTTTTAAAAGCACAAAATCAAATTCTCCACTTAAAATATTCTGCTCTAATCTAGAAAGATTAATTCCAAAAAATGCCCATCCCGAATAGTTCAAAAGATTCCATATCCCCAATACTAGATATGCTTCAGCTTTTGTCCAACCGACATATACCTGTTGATTTCCAAAGACCAAGGTTAATAGAAGAATCTGAGTTCCAAGTATAAATAATGTACGAAGAAAACGAATAAAGATTTCGCCCTTGTAGATATTACTTCGCGTAAAGCTAGCTCTCAGGTTAAGAAACCATATTTTTGCATATCTCCATATTGTTGTTTTATATCCCTTCTGCTGCATATTTTTTTATCGATATTTTAAAGAAAATAGAATACAAAATATACAAAACAATAAGCCAGAGGAATCCAATTAAAAATCCAATCCCTATATCATAATTCGTCATCCTCCCAAGTAATATTTCGATTGGGAATGAGAGTGTATATCTCCACGGCAAGATTTGGACTGTAAATAAGGCAACTATTGGTAATACTACAAATGGAATATATTCTCCAGCAAATAGTGAAGCAATGTTGTAGTAGAAGATTCTCATTCCTTCCATATTTTTGTTGTAAAAAGAAAGCAACGCGAAGATATTTCCAAGGAGGAAATTAATCACAAAACCCAAGACTATAGCTAGCAATGCAAGAAGTATCAAGTATGGATTAAAATCGACAACCCAGAACCCAAGTTTAATTGCAGCATACATACCTAATCCGAATGCAGGAATTGAGACTATTAATCTAAAAAGATTGGACCCAAGATTACTTCCTAGGTATTCAATTAGATATGATGCTGGTTTAAGTAATGAATTTGAGAACTTCCCATTTAGAATTTGTCGAACCCCACTCTCCGGCGTAATATCTTGTACTAGCTTCCCTATTAGTATCATTAAAATATAATAGGTAATTACATATCCTTGATCGATACTTCCTGACATTCTGGCAGAGGCAGCCCATACAAAACATAAACCTGCTATCTTTACGATATCTGCAATAATCCATGCAATAAGTTGTTCCTTGTGCATAAATTCTTGAGCAAAGAACATCTTGGCTATTCGCTTAAGAATATTTTTAAAACTACTCTTTTGGTTTATTCTTTCTTTCATCTTCTAGTTCTTTTACTTTCCACATAAATATCTTACTTTTATCTCTTGCACTTGGATAGTCTATACAGAAGCTATATGCCATCTCTAGTATTGCCCTAGGTTTCTCCTTGGCCCATTTGATATACATTGTAGCTCGTTTTTTGTCATCTAACTTTGCAGCTAATCTTAATCCATACATCTGATATTCTGTGGATATATACTTGTGTTTGTTATCAAATAGCTTGTTGGGGTTGGTTGCTAATTTCTTTGTATCAAAGAGTGTTTCTTGGGGTGTACTAGTTTCATCTACTTTTTCTTCAGCTCCTTGTTTGATTTGTTGGAGTAAATCCTTTATTGATTCCATATGTTAATGATATCAGAAAAATGGAGATTAATTTATATTGACCGATAGTATTAAACGTAATATAATTGCAACTGTTCTTTTTATATAGACAATTGGAGATAACAAGGAAGTGTCCCTGCACGAGTGTAGATGTACTGGATACAGAGAGTAGACCTCGGCACAAGAAATCGCCTGTATGGTTGCGAAATCTCATTTCGCCATCTGCACACCTTGTTATTGCTCTTATCTTTTTTTTTGTTAGCACCCGTAGTTCAATTGGCCGAACGTCTCCTTGCCAAGGTGAAGGTTGTGGGTTCAAATCCCATCGGGTGCTCCAAAAATAAGCCAACTCTAATTCTGCACGTTTGTGCTGTTTTTCTCGCAAGAGAAGTACATATGGAATTAGAGTTGGTTGAAGTTTTTAGTTATTTCTTTTCTTCTTTCTTAACCGTTTCTTTGAATTTGACCTTGTCCTTGTATATTTCCTTTGTAGTATTCTCAACCTCCACTCTCATCTGTGGGAAGAATGTCCCTTCCCTACCAGATATATCCTCTAGGAACCAGAATATTCTCTCACTCTGGCCATAACCACTTACAGGAGGCATACCATATTCCAACATCTCAACAAAATCAATATCCAACATCTGGGCTTCAGTATCCCCACTCTCTCTTAAATTCTGTTGTTCTAAGAATCTCTCCAATTGATCCTGAGGATCATTGATTTCAGAATATCCATTACCCAATTCACTACCCGCAATAACTACTTGGAATCTTTCTGTTAATTCAGGATTATCCTGATGTGATTTTGCCAAAGGAGAAACAAATTTAGGTTGATTAACCAAAAATGCAGGACCAGATATAGTTGCTCTGATTGCTTTCCAAAGCGTATCAATCATCCTATTCCTATTAACCTCGCCACCCATTTCAATATGGTTATCATTAATCGCCTTCAATATTTTTTCATCAGAGTCATTAAATATATCAATATCAAATCTCTCTTTAATTACTGTTGTGTAATCAATTTCCTTCCATTCATCGGCTAAATCAAAAGTATGACCTCTGGTTGTAAACTTGGTTTTACCATATACCTTGTTTGCCACCTCTAAGAAAAGTCTTTTTACCAACTCCATATTGTCTCTGAAGTTCGCATATGCCCAATACCACTCAATATCTTGAAATTCTTGCAAATGCTCATCATCCATACCTTCATTTCTAAAGTTAGGACCAAATGTATATATCTTTTCATATCCCCCACCTATTAATCGCTTTTGGTATAGCTCCGTAGATATTCTGAGGTAAAAATCTTGGTTAAGTGCATTATGATGTGTAACAAATGGAGTAGCATCAGCTCCCCCAGTTACAGCTTCCATTACAGGGACTTCAACCTCCATAAAGCCTTCAGCTCTTAGAAGATCTCTTTGAACCTGCCAGAATTTAGCTTTTCGTTTAAACATCTCAAAACTGTCTTTGTCTACAACCAAATCTAAATATCTTCTTCTAAATATCTGTTCTTTGTTCTCTAGTTTTCGAGGGATTGGTCTTAATGCTTTAGAAAGCAATCTTATGTTTTTAACCATAACGGAGATTTCACCTGTTTTGGTTTTACCAATAGTTCCATATACTTCAACAAAATCGGCTAGATCAAGAAGAGTAAGTTTATCAAACCCTAGATATCCTTTTGTAAGATCTTCAACAAGCTCATTCTCCCTTATCATTATCTGGATTGTTCCTGTCTGATCCATTATATTTCCAAACAAAAGTTGTCCATGTTCTCTCCAAGCTACTACTCTTCCAGCAAGGCATACTTCTTGTCCTTCATATTTTTCAAAATTGTTTAATATCTCTCCATTAGGAAATTGTTTATATGACTTCGCAGGATATATCTCCACACCTAACTTCTTGAGTGCTTCGATCTTCTCTAATCTTACCTGTCTTTGACCTAGCATGTCACTTCTTTGAGTATCATCCATTACTGAGAAAAAAAAAGTTAATTGATATGGTAATTATATCACAGAGAAAACATATTCCAATTAAACAAAAAGATCTTTTGATATTGAAATAATCTTTTTATTCCCGTTATTAAATACCAATTCCTTCTCATTCTGAAATTGATAGCTCGGATCTAAAGATACAAGTTTGTAATTTCCCCCAGGAACAATAAATCGATATCTTCCTTCCTTATCTGTAACACGTTTAGCTGCAAGTGTATTAAATTCAGTTTCAATTAATCCTATCTTAACTCCTTCTAAAACATTTTTTTCATTATTCTTAACTATGCCAAATTTGAATTTACCCACTCTACTTAGAATCAAGCTTAATACAAGTATTAATGTATATGCTAAAAGTAAGAAAAGATTGGTTAGGTTATTAAGTTTGATATATGCTATGACAGTAAAACCCAAACCAACAAGTACAGCTAAATTAGAAATACTTTCAAATACTTTAATTACAACTCCCCGTAACATGGCTTTTGTGTCATCAAGAATAACCCTGTCCAAAGGATCCACAGGTATAGAGAAATCCATTGGGAGTGAATCATCATAGTGAAAATCTTCTCCTTTATAAATGTGCGCATATGGGGTATCCATATCCCCCATAATTTTTGCAGTCGGGAATTTAAACCCATTTATACTAACAACAATTTTATAATCCCCTGTTTGTATATTAGATTCAAATATTCCCAAGTTATTAGTAACCTCTGTGGCTGAAAGTATGCCCTCTTTTGTATATATTCTTATAATAGCATTTCCTAGCGGCTCTTTTGTAACAGAATTATATACAAGTCCACAGTTTCTACGTTTCTTTCTTAAACCTAAAAATGCGAACCCAAATGTCGAAAATCTAAAGAATGAAACAAAACTTGCGCTACTACCCAAACCAACCGTAACCATAGGCGTAATTATCACAACAGCAACAGCTGTAGCGCTTATACTTTGGGAAGTGTCTTCATCTACTGGAATTGATGCTATTCCCGCTATTACCTGCTCACTTATCCTTTTTGCACGAGTTACGACATTATTCACAAGTTTAGATATAATCGAAATAACACTTTCATCTGTAGTATCAACAACAGCATCACTATCATTTGAGCTTTGATTGCTCTCGGTATCCGTTGATAAGTTTTCGTCCGTGTCCGTCCGAGGGGTTAAATCCTCAGTATTTGTACCAGTATTCGTACTTTCTGCCTCCTCTACCGTAGGCGAACTTGGGTTATCTTCCTCCTCTTGGGGTTGTAATACAAAAATTGCAATGATCTCTTTTTCTGCAGATTCCCCACCTGTATATGAAAATGTATATGAGGAATTAGTAGAGACAACCTCCCCATCTTCTTCCCAACTACTAAATTCATACCCCATAGCGGAATTCTCTGTCACGGTTGCCAATTTAATATGAAATCTTAATGTAGGAATTCCTAAAAATTGTCCCGTCGCATAAATTGTTCCTGCGGAAGATGGAGTTACTGACAAATTCGCAGGCAAACCTAATATCCACACGTCATCAAAATCCCAACCTTCAAAGGTAGATTCTAATGCCATTTGAGCAGTAGAAACAGGAGTCCCCTTCTCACTCTCTGATTGGCCAGAAGTCTCATAATCATAGTATGATCCTGAGACATTTCCGTCACTTATCATTCCAACTAACCCTCCGAGATTAGAATCCCCTGAGACATATCCTATTGAATATGACTCTGTAAGGGATGCTAGCAAATTTCCGACCAATCCTCCGACTGCTGAAGCTCCACTGACATCACCAATAGCGTATGACCTTGTAATAGTTCCAGCTCCATATCCCACAAGCCCTCCAACAGTATCCACCCCATAAACATCTCCAAGTGCATAAGACTCTTCTATAGGTGCTGTTGCCATACCTACCAATCCTCCGACAAGTGTTTGACCACTAACATCTCCCGTAGCATAACAATTAAAAATTCCCGCAGATCCTTCTGTATTTACAGACATTCCAACCAGCCCTCCCGAAGCAGTATCTGAATCTCCACTTGAGTAAATATCTCCCAAGGCAGAACATCCTTCAATATGAGCGTAATTCATACCTATTAACCCTCCTACCATGCCTTGCCCATCTTGGTAAATATCGGCATCTGCAGAACAATCGGTAATACTATCCAACGAATTGTATGTATATCCTATCAATCCTCCTACTATACTCTCTCCATATACTTCACCAGAGACTGCAACATCCGTGATTATAGAAGCAGAACCACCAGTCCAAGTAGCACCCGCTAAAATTCCAACGCCTTGTATGCCTGGTGCATAAATGTAAGCATCTGATATTGTTATATCAGATATAGTGCCTCCAACTATCACACCAAATAGCCCTAAGAAATTCCCTTCACTCTCATTGTTAATAATACTCAAATTACTAACAGTCTTATTATTTCCATCTAATAGCCCAGCAAAAGCATTCTCGGGACTAGATCCCACAGGAGTCCATTCATAACCATCGCAATCTATATTTTGCGTAACCGAATAATATCCTACAAGGTCATACTTCATATCTTGAAGTAAAGCACAGTTATTAACAATGTATGGATGTGTGTAAGTTCCATACCCACTTCCTCCAAATCCAAAAAATGGATAACCTGCATTTTTAGTACCATTGATATTCCATACCGTCTCAAAATCCCAATCCTCACCAAGATATGTATACCTATCTTTCATATCTGAGGTCGACATCCCGATACCACCATCACTTGAAGATAACCCAGAGTTTTCTGTATCCCAAAAACTTCCTATTACCGATGTAACCGAATTAGCTGCATACCCTACAAGCCCACCTGTCGTTTCTTCAAAATTACCAGAAGAAACAATACCCTGTGAAAAAGAATTCTCTATTGAGCCTGTATTCATACCACCAACAAGCCCACCAATTTCAATACCGTCAGAATTCCAATCATTTTCTGTGACATCTCCCATTGCATAACAATTCAGTATTATATTAGTATTTTCCCCAGCAGTTCCTAAAGTTGTCATAACCCCAACCAACCCCCCAACATCGTCATCTCCAGTAACATCACCTAACGCATAACTTTTTTGAATAGTTTCTGAGCCACCACTTTGCACATTGTAATGGCCAACCAATCCACCTACATTGGTGCCACCCGAAACATTCCCTATTGAGTAAGAGTTCGTAATGCTACCTTCAATATCACCCACAAGCCCACCAACATTATCCCCCACAGATTGAACAACACTTCCAGAATATGAATTTATGATATCTGCATCTGTATGCCCAACTACACCTCCAACTGCATCATGTCCTGTGATATTTCCATCAGCATAACTATCCTCTATATCACACGCAGTATGTCCAATCAATCCACCAATGTAAGTAATCCCTGAGACTGACGAATCTGAGCTATTATTTCTGAAAACAACACTTGCTTCACTTATATATCCAACCATTCCGCCAGAGCTGCTACCAGAGGCTGTGACACTTCCTGATGTATCGCAATCGTGAAGGCTAACAATTCCATCTATCTCGCCTATTAATCCTCCGACTACTGTATCTCCAGCATTAGTTCCTGAGACATTAGCCTCAATAGAGCAATATGAAATTTCCGCATCATCACTAAGCAAAGTCCCTGCCATTCCACCAACAAATGAATCTCCTGCTATTTCACTATCTGAAATAGATATATTAGAAATTACAGAAGATCCCGAAGATACATCAATAGCGCCCACCAAAGCACCCACATACTTTCCATGAGTAACATCTATCGAAAAATTTGTGAGATTTAAATCATATATGTTAGCTGAATCAATGGCACCAAACATACCAAAATACAAAGTCCCGGTTTCAGTGTTATTTATAACCAGTTCACTTATTGTTTTACCATTGCCATCCAGTTCTCCGGTAAACGGAGTAGAATCATTCCCAATTGGAAGAAATCCCATTCCCGAATTCCATGTAGAAGTTTCTGTACATGAGATATTGTTCTCCAAGATATAGAAGGTATCTAAATCATCGCTCATTTCTTGAAGTTGAGCACACGTTGTTATCTCATATGGATTAGTAGAAGTTCCAAGCCCTTCTCCAGAAAAAGCAAATATCGGGAAAGTTACTTTCTGGGCGAAGAGAATAAATATTCCGGATACTAATATCGACAATAATGGGATAAAAATCGCTTTTCTGGGCATATTCATATTGATAGATAATAAATTAGGCTGTAAAGCATGTCAACTTAAAAGATTTTAATATATAATCAAAAATATTAATTTCATCTTTCGACCTATGGAAGATCTTCTACAAAAAGTCACATCCCTCAGTAAAAGAAGAGGTATCATATTTCAAAATTCTGAAATATATGGTGGTATAGGAGGATTCTATGACTATGGTCCTGTAGGTGTAGAGATGAAAAACAATCTCAAAAGGTATTGGTGGAAGAACATGGTAGACAAACGAGAGAATGTCGTTGGTATCGACGGAACAATCATAACCCACCCTAAGGTATGGGAGGCATCGGGCCACATACAAGGGTTTGGAGATTCAGCCGTTGAGTGTAAAAAATGTCATGCTCGATTTAGACCCGAGGATATTGAAGGCAAATGTCCTAAGTGTGGAGGTACCGAATTTACAGAGCCTAAGGTCTACAATCTTCTTTTCAAAACAGAGGTCGGTGTCATTGAAGGTGAGAAAACAACTGCATATTTAAGAGGGGAAGCGTGTCAAACAATATATCTTGATTTCAAGAATGTAGTTGATTCTACAAGACAACAGATCCCTTTTGGTATTGCACAGATTGGGAAAGCGTTTAGAAATGAGGTTACACCTAACAAATTCACATTTAGAACTCGAGAATTCGAGCAATGGGATATGCAATATTTTGTACATCCAAATGATATGGAGAAGTCTTTTGAGTATTGGAAGGAAGAAAGAATGAATTTCTACAAGAAGCTATATCGAAACCATGAGAATCTTAGATTCTATGAGCATCCTAAAGACAAATTAGTTTTCTATGCTAAGAAGGCTTTTGATATTGAGTACCTTGCACCATGGGGATGGGCAGAGAATGAAGGTATTCATTGGAGAGGTGATTATGATCTAACCCAACACAGTAAATTCTCAGGAAAGGATCTTACATATACCGATCCTCAAACAGGTGAGAAGTATATGCCAAATATTGTTGAAACCTCCGGGGGTGTAGATAGAACATTCTTGTTCTTGCTCTTAGATTCATACGAAGAAGAAACATTAGAGAATGGTGAAATTAGAACAGTATTGAAGATTAATCCTGAAATAGCTGCATACAAAGCCGCAGTATTCCCACTGGTTTCTAACAAAGAAGAGATTGTAAATAAAGCTAGGGAGATATTTGAGAAGCTTACAGATACTAAAAAGGTTGTATGGGATGCTAGAGGAAATATTGGTAAGAGATATCGATATCAAGATGAAATTGGTACACCATACTGTATAACTGTAGATTATCAAACATTAGAAGATAACACGGTAACAGTTAGAGACAGAGATACAATGAATCAAGAGAGAGTCAAGATTGAGGATTTAACAAATCTCTAATATCTTGTATTCAAATTTTCTACCTTTGACTTTGAAGTCTACGGTCTTCCCTACTTGAGCTTTAAACAAAGCCTTTCCCAAAGGAGAACCTTCAGATATATATCCTTTAAGAGGATCGGATTCTAATGTTGTAACAAGCTTTAAATCTTGCTTCTTTCCATTAAACTCAACCTTTATTTCTGATCCAATACTAATTTTATTTGGAGTACAAGACTTCTTATCTATAACCTTGGAATTTGCCAATAGATCCTTTAATTCTTCGATCCTATCTTCTATTGCTTCCTTTTCTTCAAGCATAACACTCAAGTCATCGGTATCCTCACTAAGATCATTTTGTCTTGCAAGCGCCAAAGCACTAGATATTTCTGCCTTCTTAACTTCTACTAAATTTTTTAGCTCTAATTCTAAAGCTTCTTTTTTTTCTTTGGTCAGTAATATTTTCTCTTTCATATTCTTGGGTCCTTAATTTAGAACTCTGTAGTATATTATATAGCCTATGGGGGCATTATGTAATATAGCCTTAATTCTTACCTATTAGAGGCTTTCTGGGACGTCCTCCATTTCCTAATTTTTTCATGGTTTCCAGAAAGCAAGACATCAGGTACTTTCCAGCCATTAAATTCTACTGGTCTTGTATATTGTGGGTAATCAAGTGTTTCTCCATCATTAAAAGACTCTTCTGCTAAGGATTCTTCATTGCCTAATACTCCTGGTAATAATCTGGTTATGCCATCTACTAAGACTAGTGATGCTAATTCCCCACCGGAAAGGACATAGTCCCCTATTGAGAATTCATAATCCACTAGATTGTCGTGTATTCTCTGATCAAATCCTTCATATCTTCCGCATAGGATTATCATATGTAGGTCTGGGTTGGTTGAGAAGTCTTTTAGTTTACTCTGTACTAATTTTTCCCCTTTTGGAGTAGTTATTGCTACTATGGTGTTTTCTTGTTTTAAGTCCTGTATTGCATTGTATATAGGCTCGATCTTTAGTATCATTCCTGCTCCTCCTCCACATGGGGTATCGTCTACTGTTTTGTGATTGTCTGTTGTCCAATCTCTAAGATTATGGACGTTAATTTCAACTAGGCCTTTTTCCCTAGCGATACTTACTATTCCTTTGTTTATATATTCTTCTATTATTTCAGGGAAGATTGTTATGATATCGAATTTCATTTGAGGATTAATAATATATGGTACCGCTACGGGGAATCGGACCCCGGTTGTATGATTGAGAATCATATGTCCTAACCGTTAGACGATAGCGGCATTTCTGGCTGTAATTCTATCATAAATTGGGTATATTTTGTATCTATTGACATTATTACGCCATAATATTAATATGTTCACCTGTTAAATTAAACACCGGGATATATGATGGAAAACATATACCAAACAACACTGTCCGGTTTTAAGAAATTGAAAGATGAATTGATAAAGCGAGAAACCGAATTACGGGCTAAAATCGCTGATACTATCAACGAAATGCGTAATCAAGGAGATCTAAAAGAGAATGATGGCTATGCTATGGCCTTAGAAAATCAGTATGTAAATGAGGAGAGAATATTGGAACTAAAGGAAAAGATTAGAACTGCAAAAGTAGTTAAGGACAAAAATAAAAATATTGTAGGCATTGGAGATAAAGTCACTCTAAAAGATGGTAAATCTGTGAAATATGAAATCACAGGCGAAGAAGAGGCCAATCCACTAGAGGGAAAGATCTCCCACCTGTCCCCTATCGGTCAGGCCATAATGGGAAAGAAATTAGGTGCTAAAGTAACAATTACAACTCCTAAGGGTGCAAACGAATATACCATACAGGCTATTGATTAATGAATTAATGTTCCAGTTTGAAGGATCTCTTCTACCGTAGGCTTTTCAAAAAGCGCTTTTCCTCCGCATATGAAGAAAGATATCTCTTTTTTCAAACAGAATTGAGCACACATAACGTCAATGGGGATATTTTTGTTCACACCATGACTATCTCCATTAGTTATATTAAAGAGGCCAGAATATTCAACCCATGTTAAATCCTCAAAGGGTTTAGCATCTGTGTTGGTTGTAGGATCAGAGTCATATACATGATCAATGTTAGATATCTTGTACACGGTATTTACATCCAACATATCAGCGAATACTGCAGCATCCATGTCAGTACTCCAACCCACCTTTAGTCCTCCGCTAATTAGGGTCTTGTTCTTTTCCTCTGCAATGAACTCATATGCATCACCCAAACGCTTAGGAATATATGAATTAGGATCTTCTAGATAGCCTTGGATTATGGATGCATTGGTCTGAGTTACCGACATAGCAATATTGTGAAGTGATTCTTCAACTATCACCGAACCTTCAACTTTCTTTTGAATCTCTCTAGATAGTGCACCACCTCCGGTAACAATAACTATCTTCTCGTATTCTCCGCTATGTTGATGGTACCAATCTTTAAATTTCTTTAATACTGGGAAATTAATGTCTAAGTTTGAGTTAAAAAGTACTGATCCTCCAATTTTAACAACAATTTTTTTCGACATTAAATAGTTAGTATTAATATTAAAGCCAAAACGACATACAGGAAAGGTAAGATATAGTCGACAAGGTGAACCTTACCTGAGAATCTAATATTCCACATTGAGATAACTAGATAGAAAGCTAATGCCCCAATCAATGGTATTACAAAAATATTTGTACTCCAAAAAATAATGGTTAAACAAGCTATGAAAATCGCGCTTAAAAAAGATACCAATATCTCTATTAATCCCAATCTCCTATGCAACTTGAGAGAGAAGAGAAGAAGAATAAAGGCGGTACCAAACAGTATTAGGGCAAATACAACCATCGATAGCCCTATCCTAATATATATATTTGTTAGTAAATACAGAATTGTGATACATATGAAATCAAATATTGCCTTGGTTGCATTTTCTATAGAATAGACCTTGTTTAAAGAACTCTTTACATTCAAGAAAAGGACTAAGAACAATACCATGCAAACTCCCAAGACAACATGACCTAATAGTGCGTTTCTATTGAAATACAAAAATGCAAGTAGCGAAACATAGAAGATGAGTGGAAGAACAAAATAGCTAAAGAATCTGTCTCTTAGTGATATCTTTACGATAACATCGCTGTATTTGGATATTTTCTTTCCTGAATACAATCGGAATGTGCGTATAAACCAAGTTTCAAGTAAGAATATGCCTAATCCCGCAGTAATTGGTAATGCTATTCCTCTGGTATTTAAAACAAGATAGCTGAAAAATTCCGTAATAGCTAGGAGTATAAACAGATAGACAATATCATTTTGTACCTTCAGTCTGTATTTTTTCACTGGGCAGTAAATTTTAATTAATTAAACCTGTAAATCCATTAAGTATAGCCATTGTTAATATTAACCACCACGTACCCACTGTAAATAGATCTCCTGTTATTTCCTTTAGCTTCTTCTTCTTCCAGTATACAAAAATTTCGATACACAACAATAAGAATATCAAGAGCACTATTGCTACACTTATCTGATCTCCTATACTAGCATTTGAGAGAGAAAGTACGATACTTGCTCCTTTACTACTTTCTGCATCAGGGAAATATTCGGTTATATCTAATTGGGCAATATTCCCAAGTGAATCAGAGGCCATTATTACAATCTTATCTCCCAATCCTTGTACTGGGATTTCAACAATTATCTCTGTCTTATTTCCTGTAGTTACAGGAATTACATTTGTTCCGTTTATAATTCTAAGATCAGTCCACGTATCGTCTATTTTAAAATAAAGTACATAGACATCGCCTGATTGTTTAACAGAGATAGAGGCAGTATTAATAGCTGGCGCAGATGAGTCTACAGAGAAGCCAACTTCTTTTGATACCGTATTTTCTCCTTTAATCTGGGCTTTAACCAGGTGTTCACCCTCTGTCCAATCACTATCTTTATCAAATTCCCAACTTCCAGTCTCAGAGGAGGTTTCCCCTACTACTTCTGATTGATCATAGACCTGTACAGTGTATTCTCCATCGGCATTGGTTACTTCACCTTTTACATTAATTCCTGGATCTGTAGATATGGAAGATTGTACTGGAGAGGTTATCATTATGCTTTTTATATCCCCATGTTCTGTTCCAATCACTGTTCCTCCCGATGTAGTGGTCTTAGTGGTACTTGTGGAGGCGCTAACGACCTCTGTAGTAAGATTCCCAAACATTTGGACTACTAATGTCGTTTGCTTTCCAAGAAGCACACCTTGGACTACAGCGACTCCAATATCTTTGTAATTTACACTCATAATATTGGCGGCATGCGTAGGACTTGCCATCCATGCTTCATGCACACCCTCAGAAGTTTGGAACCCTTTGGCTAAATTTTCTCCTGCATACACATAGTTATATCCTTCAGCTCGTATGAATTGCCATGGGGTCTCTCCATTTGGACCAAAATGATCCCAATACTGTTCTTCAAACATATTATTAGCCTTAGCCAACGCAGCTGCTGCGAGTTTTGAATTTGTATTTAGAGTATTTAATCCATTCGCCTCCCGTTCTTGATTGGTAAGCGCGATGATATTTGCTGGGGTTATATTGCTCGCTTGGGCTTGATCTATACCAAATACCCCTCCAAAGCTATTAACAAATACTAATAACAGAGAATATGCAACTAAAGCTATTTTTCTTAAGAGATATGGTTTGTAATTATTATGTTTGGTTGGAATAAAGAAGTTCTTCATATTGGGCATTTTGCTTATTTCTCTAGTTTAGGGCATTTAAACGAAATAGTCGAGAGGAAATTCATATTTTAGATCTGTATACAAGACGACCTGGTTATTAATAGAAAAAGGACCCATTTTATTGGGTCCTTTCCATTTACCTTATCTGCAAATAAATACCGGCGGTACTTACTTTACTGCAGCTTTCAAAGCCTTTCCAGGTTTGAATGCTGGAACTTTAGTTTCAGGTAATTTGATCTTTGCAAGAGTCTTAGGATTGATTCCTGTTCTTGCTGCTCTTGTTCTTACTTCAAATTTACCGAAACCTGTCAAAAGAACAGGTTCACCATTCTTTAGAGATCCAGAGATTGCTTCCAAGACTGCGTCTAGAGCATCACCTGCTTGTCTCTTTGTTAAACCTGTTGATGCAATTTTATCAACTAAATCTTTTTTCAACATAATGATGGCCTCCTTTCTTTTGAGATACTATGCCAGATGCCAAATATTAAGTAAGGTCTCTGTGCATATCCAACTTAAAAATAGGTTATATCAAGCTAATCGTCAAGCGTCTACTTTACTACAGGGCAGGTGAAGAGATGTACAAAAACTTTGTCACAAAAGGGTTTCTTAATGATTCAAAATTTGAAACATATTCTCTATACCCAAATTGATAAAAACTTCAAAATATTGAAGATTATCCTTGTACAGAGGCATTTCCACGCATACAGCCATATGTTTCATTCTCTAAAGAAATTTCATTAAAACATTGATATATCGAACAAAAAGGGGAAGCATCTTGGTCTGCTTCCCCTATAGCAATTACTACTAGAAGATACTCCCTAAAAGGCTATCTTGCTACCTCAATTGCTCTTGTTTCCCTAATAACCGTAACTTCAACATTACCGGGATAGCTTTGAGTTTTCTCTATTGCTTGAGCTATTTGCTTTGCCATAACCTTAGCTTCATCATCTGAAACCATTATTGGCTTAACAATTACTCTCAACTCTCTTCCAGCTCTGATTGCAAATACATCGTCTATTTTGTCACCCGCAACATCCTTTGCAGCATTCTCAATACCTTCGATTCTTTGAATATATTGCTCGTAGCTATCCTTTCTAGCGCCTGGTCTTGCACCAGAGATTGCATCGGCAAGATATACGATTACTGCTTCTACAGATGTAGGTTCAATATCCATGTGGTGCGCTTCAATTGCATTTACAAGTTTGTCACTTAGCAAATACTTTCTAGCAACTTGCCCAGAGATATGGTGGTGAGGAAGATCAACCTTGTGAGTTAATACCTTTCCAACATCATGAAGCAAAGCAGCTCGCTTTACCAGTGTAACATCTGCACCCACTTCAGCTGCGATTACTTCTGCTAATCTTACAACCTCAATAGTGTGAGACATTAATGATTGTCCATAACTGGTTCTGTACTTCATCTTTCCGATTAATTTCAAAAGCCCAATATCAATATCTGGCCATCCCGCTTCTTCTGCAAGGATTTCTCCATTTTTCTTTATTTCTAATGAAATTTCGTTCTTTGCTTTTCTTACACACTCTTCAATAGCTCCTGGGTGAATTCTTCCGTCACCAATGAGTTTTGTCATAGCTACAAAAGCTATCTCTCTTCTCAATGGATCAAATGAAGACAAACCAATAGAAGTAGGCGATTCATCGACGATGACATCAACTCCTGTAATCTGTTCAAAGGCTCTAATATTTCTACCTTCTTTTCCAATGATTCTTCCCTTAACTTTCTCGTCTTCAACCTTAATACTCTTTGTAGTAGTCTCACCAACATAGTCGGTAGCAACTCTTTGCATTGAATCAACAAGAATATGTTTTGCTTTCTCATCAGCAATAGCTTCAATGTTCTTCTCTGCTTGTCTGATTTTTTGAGCTTCAAAACCCTTAAGATCTTCTTCTATCTCTTTCTTAAATTTCTCAGTAGCTTCTTCTCTAGAAAGTCCTGATATTTTTTCTAGCTGAGTCTTAAGTTGAGTTCTAGTATCTTCAATTCTCTTCAAAGCTTCTTTAAGTTCTCCTTCTTTGGATTCTAATTCTCCGCTCTTATCATCTAAAATTTTTGACCTTTTGTTTAATGTCTTCTCTCTTTCGATGAGGATTTCTTCATGCTCAGTATTTTCTCTTCGCATATCCTTAAGTCTTTTCTCTTCTCTCTCTCTTAGTTCCACAAGCTCTTCTTCGGCTTCTTCAAACTTTTTACCCATCATTTTCTTTGCGGCTGCTTCTATCTCTGCTTCTGGGATTTTGTTTACATTTACCCACTTAAATACATATTTAAGCACAGCGAAAGAGCCTCCAGCACTTGCCAATATGGCAACAATTATAGCTAATGCTTCCATTATGCTCTCTAATTAAAATTTAATATGTCCCCTTAAACGCTTTTGTGAAAAGACACAGCCGAATGGCTGCTTTTTAATGAATTACTCTCTTTAATTTTATTAGAAATCGATTTCATAAAATTAATAATCATTACAAATACATTCAATAGTATAAAAGTGTTTAATCATAGGACTTTTAATCATATCATTTTTATTGGAATTCCTCAATGAAAGAAGTTCTCGCTCATTTGATATAATAATGATGTATGTCAAATATAGTTGATCCTTCTTTTGAAGATACAAGAACAGAAATGGTACAGATGGTAGAAGAAAAGGCCGATAAAATAATTGAAACTGGATATATCCCTACTATCATAGAAAAAACAGCTGATGCCTTAGCGCCTTCAGGGAATCCACACGATTATGTATCACTGACTAGGTATTTAATGTCTAGGACAGATGATGGTACGATTTTTGAAGATGGCAAATATAATCAAAATCGAGAAAAGTATACTGATTCTAAAAAAATGGAAGTCGCAAGAACAAATCTTTTCTTTACATCTCAGGCTGCGCTAGAATCACAATCTGATGGTCAAATGGATAAGGCAAACAAATATGCCAAGTACTCACAAGATGTTTTACAAGCATGGTTTATTGATGAAAAAACAAAGATGACACCACATCTTGAGTTTGCGCAGATGGTTGAGGGTGAAAACACTGGCAACTTCTTCGGGATAATAGAAGGTGATGATTTATTATCTTTTGTTAATCAAGCCCAAAGATTAAGAGATGCAAAGTTATTAGATGAAAAAATCTTTGCAGGCGTATCCCAATGGTTTAGTACATATTTAAATTGGTTGACCACTAGTGAGAAAGGATTAAAAGAGAAAGAAACGCAAAACAATCAAGGAACATTCTACGATTTGCAGATAGCCACCATTGCAGATTTTGTTGGAAATGAAGATCTAGTTAGAGAAACTTTAGAGAGCGCGAAATCGAGGATAGATAGGCACATTACAGACACGGGCGAAATGCCATTGGAATCTCAAAGGGTTGATTCGTATGGGTATCAACTTTACAATTTGTATGGTTACTCAAAATTGGCATCTATTGGAGAGAAATACAATGAGGATTTATGGCATTATCAAGCACCAAATGGAGGAAGCTTAAAGAAAGCATTTGAGCATTTCTCAGAAGGGTTACCCGCTAGCTCTTCTCGTCCAATACCAGAAGAACGAGTTGGACAATTCTATTTGACACTTAGAGCTGCTGCAAAGGCATATAATGAAACAAAATATTTTGATATGCCTACAACATATTTTCCTGACAATACATTGGCCGATGAGATAACGAAAAGTGCATCAGACATTACGAAAGCCATTAAACCTTAAAACGAGCCTATTTATTAAGTTCCGCTATCAACCTTTGGTAGTATCTCAGATTGTGTATTGTAGCTAAGGTCATACCCGTAGCCTCACCCACCTTTAACATCTGATGTACATATGCCCTACTATGATTCTTACAAGTATAGCAATCACATTTAGAATCAATAGGTCTCTCATCAGTAGCATAATCTTGGTTAGTAATTCTTAAAACCTCATCCTCAATATCTGAAGAATACAAAGTCCCATGTCTCGCGTTTCTAGTAACAAGCACCGTATCAAAAACTGTATATCCTATCTTTGCAGCTCTACGAATATCCTCTGGTTTCCCAACCCCCATTGCATACTTAAACTTATCCTTTGGAGTATTATCTATAACCGCTTTCATCTCATCAACCACCAACTCTCCTTCCTTATCAACTACAAATCCTCCAAAGTTGTATCCATCAAACCCTATCTTAGTTAATTCTTCGGCACATTTCTTTCTTAAATCTGGGAAATTAGCACCCTGCACCACACAACTTAAAAGTTTCCCTGTTTCTTTCGTACCACCATATACATTCTCAAAATGATCCTTACACCTCTTTGCCCATTTAATTGTTCTATCCACTGATTGCTCAGCTTCTTCTCTAGTCAAATCTGTACCTCTACAATCATCTAGCGTAACCAAAATATCTGATCCAATCTTTATCTGTATATCAATTGAACTCTCAGGAGTCAGCTCATACACATCTCCAGTCCATGGAGAATGAAAAGTTGCACCATTTTCGTGTACTTTACCCTTCCATTTACCAGAATGAATTAATGAAAATACTTGGAATCCACCAGAATCAGTTAAAACAATACCGTCCCAATTCATGAGCTTCTTAATACCACCCAATTCAGCCATTCTTTCAGGCCCAGGATTCATCAGTAAATGCAAAGTATTCGTAACAAGAGCAGTTGTACCTGTTTCTTTTAACTGTTCAGTCGTCAAAAATCTAACCGCTCCTCTAGTGGCATCAGGCATAAAGACAAATTTTTTACCAAAATCTTGTATATCCATAGTTATATTATTAACATGCTATCACCATAGCTTAAGAATTTATATTCTTTCTCCAATGCTTCTTGATATGCCCTCTTTATGAACTCTGTACCTGCAAATGAAGAAACCAACAATATGAGGCTTGAATCTGGCATATGGAAGTTAGTCACTAAATGATCTACACACTTCCATGTATATCCAGGATATATATACAGCTGTGTTTCTCCATCAAACTCATGAACAAAACCTTTTTCATCAGCCACACTTTCCAAAGTTCTTGCAACTGTAGTCCCAAATGCCCAAACCTTCTTTCCGGCTCTCTTGGCTTGATTAATTATCTCTGCAGATTCATCTGATATCGCTATCTCTTCCTTATGTATATCATGTTCTTCAATATTTTCTTCCCTAATTGGTGCAAATGTCCCCCATCCTACTTTTAGCTCTACCTTGACCACTTTAGCGCCTTTTTGTTGTATTTGGGCCAGTATTTCATCTGTAAGGTTTAAACTCGCTGTAGGGGCCGCTACGGAGCCCAGGAGACGTGCAAATATGGTGTTGTATCTTACATAATCATCCTTGTTATCAGGTCTTTTCATATATGGAGGAATTGGAGTATGCCCAATCTTGTCAAAGATCTTCTCTCCTTCCTCGGCAATTGGTTCTACCAAGAATCCCATATTACTTCTTTCACTTATTTTTATTTTAATATTTCCATCTTCCTCACCTCTTAATATCTCTCCCACCTTAATATATTTCGCTCCCTTTATGAGGCAATACCACCTGCCATCCCCTATCCTATTTAAGAAAAGTACTTCTAGTCTTCTTTCATTTTCAGCTAAAAAGAATGTTCTCCTTTTCTCAACCTTAGTTTCATTAAGTACAACAACATCTCCAGGTTGTATATATTCTGGAATATTGAAATATTTCTTGTGAGCTAAGCTCTCATTTTTCCTGTCTAAAACAAGTAGGTTAGTTGTGCCTCTTACTTCTGGAGGGAATTTAGCTATCTTCTCGTCTGGTAAATTGTATATGAATTCTGACATTTTCATCGTCGTATTATATCAATTTTTTGTGGATTAAGATAAAATTGAGGATATGAGAGATTTAATCAAAGAACCTGTAAAAACGCTATTCCTAGGAACTGGATGGGAATCTGTAGCTACATTGAAAGCTCTTCATGAAGATCCTAGATTTGATATGGTAGGAGTCATAACTACACCAGACAAGTTGGTGGGAAGAAAACAGATTTCTACTCCATCCGAGGTTAAAGAATATGCAGTAGAAAATGGCATCCCCATATTCCATACTGAAAAGAAACCCGAGCGATATCAAAAAGCTCTGGACAAGTTTAGACCTGAGTTAGTTGTATGTAAGGCGTTTGGAGAGATTATTCCTAAAGAATTCATAGAATATCCTAAGTACAAATGTATTAATGTGCATTTCTCCATTCTTCCTAAATACCGAGGCGCAGTTCCCATACAGAAAGCGATATTAGATGGAGAAAAGATGACAGGGATTTCCATCATGCTTATGTCCGAGGGTTTAGACGAGGGAGATGTTTTAGAAATATATGAAGAAGAAATCAGGAATGATGATACCAACCTATCCTTAAGACAGAGATTAGTTAAGAAAAGTGCTGAGATTTTGGGAGATGTATTGGAGAAATGGATTAATGGTGGGATATCTGCAAGAAAGCAGATTGACGAAGAGGCTACATATTGTTGGCAAAAGGATATATCTAAAGAGAATGCTGAGATTGATTGGCAAAACAAAACACCTGAGGAGATTGAGAGAATGGGTAGAGCATTCATACCATGGCCTATTGCTTGGACAACGCTTTCAACCAACCTGAACAAGAATATTGCAGGAAAGATAATGAAGATTTTTAGAGCCGAATTAGTTGAGATACCATCTGAAAAAGATCCTGGAGAGATATTTGCATATGATGGAAAAGTGTTATTTGCTACGAGAGATCCATTAGTATGTCTAAGAGCTATTGAGTTTCAGATAGAAGGAAGAAACAAAACCAATGAAAGAGAGTTTCTAAATGGGATAGGAAGAGATCTGTAGTTTTTTACTCATACCTCAAGGCATCTAGTGCGGGGATTTTAACCGCCCTACGAGATGGATACAGTCCTGTGAAGAATCCTACCATTGTGCTTATGACAATGATGAGCAACACAATATACCAAGGCAAAGAGTTTAAAAGTATAAATTCTCCACCTTTAGATATTGATATTAAGGATACAATTAAGGAAGCTGCAAATCCTCCTAGGATTCCTAGAAAGATACCTACAATTCCTCCCGCAAGACCCATTATCATTGATTCATTTATAAATAGAGATTCTATCTCCATAGATTTCATACCTATTGTTTTCATCAGGCCTACTTCCTTCGTTCTTTCCAATAGAGAAACCGTTAAAGTATTAACCATGCCGAGGATAGCAATAACAAAGGAAATAATACCTAAAAGTGCTAAGCCTAATTTAACATATTTGAACAAAGACTCAACTTGGGTTATGGTATCCATTACTGAATTGGTTTCATAACCCAATACTTCGATATGCTTTCTAACCATGCTTGATGAAACAGAATCTGAAAGTATTACAGTTAAGGAAGAATATTCTTGAGGGATATATTCTTTCATCCTATCAATTGCTAAATATACAACAGGGGGATTGTCATCTCTTAACACACCGACTACCGTATAGGATTGTTTTTCTGGAGGTTCCGTAGTATTCGAATTTGTAACTACTGTTAAATCAACAGTTTCTCCAATAATATCTTCAGCTTGTACACCCAATGTACTTAAATACTCTTCGTTGATTAAGATATCTGAATCTCCAGATAGATATTCTCCAGCTATTAACTTATTCGATGACTGCTCAAGATATGTATTTTCTACGCCATATGCCACCACATCTGTTGTGGCTTGATTGTAAAAAATCCTGGTCGCAGCATTGATTATAGGAGATACTTCACTAACTCCTTCTATGCTTGCTATGCTTGTCACAGACTGATCATCTAATACTACGTTGCTCCCAACAATAGGAGAAACATCTATTTGATTTTGATTTTTGAGTGCGGTTATTTCGTTTAGAACAAGCTTTTCCATACCATACCCTATCGAGAGCAAGAAAACTATGAATCCTATCCCCAAAGACATTCCCAAGACGGTGATATATGTTCGTGATTTTTTAACCATTAAATTTCTGAATGATACTTCAGTCAAGTCTAGTGAGTTAATACTCGGAGAAATATTGTGCCGCTTGCTTTTGAACAACCCCGATATTTTTATTCTCAATGCTTTTAATCGCTGAGGATTTAAAATCCCAACGGATTTTAGGTACAAAAAAGCTAATATATGTGAAAAGAACATAAAAAGGAATTTAAAGAAGAATCCAATATTCTGGGGAATGTTTCTTCTCACGGCAGCTATTTCCTCTAATTGAGGATATGAAGTTGTAATAACTGATTCTTGTGCAGTATCCTTTGTTCCTTTTATGAATTTAGACATATCTTCTTTTATCTGCTTTTGGATATCCCTAGTATCTATTTTCCCTGTATTTATTTCTCTGTATATTTCCCCATCAGCCATAAAGGCAACTCTATCAGCATATTCTAGGTATTCTGGGTTGTGAGTAACCATGATTATTGTGATACCTTGTTTTGTAAGATTTTCTAACAATTCTACTGTTTCCAATCCGTTCTGAATATCTAAATTTCCTGTCGGTTCGTCAGCGATTATAATTTTGGGGTTCGTTATAAGACTTCTTGCCAAGCCTATTTTTTGTTGTTCACCTGAGGATAACTCCGTAGGGATATACTCCTTTCTATATCCCATCTTAACTAGTTCTAAAACCGTATCAGCTTTTTCAAGAGCTTCTTCCCGAGTAAATCCTAACAACTGAGAAGAAAACGCTATGTTCTCCCTTACTGTTAATGATTTAATCCAGTTCTGTTGCTGGTACATTATCCCCATCTCTCTTTTTCGTGTATCTGCTCTGTCATCGGAGTTCATCTTCCACATATTCATTCCTTCGAACATGACCTCTCCACGGTCTGGCATTTCTAAACCCATTATTGTATGCAATATTGTTGATTTCCCACAGCCAGATGGGCCAAATATTACCAAAAACTCTCCTGCATATATTTCTAGGCTGACATTTTTAAGCACCTTGGTAAATCTAGTTTCCGTTTTAAAACTCTTGTGTATATTCTTAATACTTACAAGAATATTTTTCTTTTCAGATAATCTTTTAGGCATTGGAGCTTTTACAAAAATTTAAAAATACTGGAGATACTCTTGAATACAGTCTCGAGAACTGTTCCCGTAGATTTAGGAGTTATTGATATCACCGGTCCGAATTCTTTAGCATTCCCTGCGATATCGCTAGAGATAACCTTAAGGCTATATACCTTGGAAGGTACTAAGCCCGTTATTATTACAACATGTTTAGTTCTAAGCTCGTTATCCGTCTGACTACTAGATGTGTATATTCCCTGAGTACCTTCCCCATATTCTATTCTGCTTGTACTTGGTTCATCAGTATCCCAGCTTATTATTAATTGTGCACTTCTGCTAGTATCACTTTGAATACTTCCGCTGAGTAAATCACCCTGGACCTTCACATTACTAATCTCTGGGGGTCTCGTATCTGTAGATGTTGTAAATCTAAGCATTTCAGAGATCGCCTTATTACCTAAGACATCTACACCTTCTACGGTAGCAAGATACTTACTCGAAGGATTAAGCCCACTTATTTGCATACTATGTTTCCCTTCCGTCATCTTCAAGTCTACTTTATCAAGACTTTCAGATTGATGTTCTTCTTGGTAGTAAGTCACTACAGATGTTGTTTCTGTGTTAGTAATCCAATTGAATGATATTGTTGGACTTGGGACATCCCTTAGTTCTTGCATCGTCACTTCACTTATTCTTGGTAGAGGAGGTGTTACGAAGGAGTGATTTTCTATGGAATCATATGAATATCCCTCACTGTCTGTAAGGCTAATTTTGTAATTGTATGTTGTATTATCACTCAAGTTATCTATCATTACAGTGTATTTACTCAAAACTGGTGAAGTGTTGATTTCTTTTAGACCACCGTAGTTAAAAGCTTTACCATAGTAGACAGAAGCTTTGCTTGCACCCTCAACTTCAAAGGAAATCATTGCGTAGTCAATTCCAACCCTATCTACTACAAATGATACAACTCTCGGCATAGGGTCTGTTCTAAATGTAACCTCCTGACTCATGCCCGTATTTCCATCTTCATCCGTCCATTTTGCTTTAAAGTAATATATCGTATCTGGGTAAAGGTTATTCAAATTTATTGAGTGATTCGTAGTTGGAGATGAAATATATGCTTCATCCTCAAAATATACTCCAGAAGAGAGTCCATTCATAATCTTGGTGTCTGATTCTCTGTCTGTAACCCAATTAACTGTTGCATGCCTAGTTGTAACACCCGTTAATACTATCCCTGAGACTAAAGCTGCAGGAGATTCATACTTGCCTTTAAGCATGGCTGACAATGTTGATGATTCAGAAGGTGCTGCTTTGCTGGTGTTTGTACCATCACTCACAGATACTTTGTAGTAATACAATTTACTTTCGCTAACAATGTCGGTATATGACAATCCTGTTGTATCTCCAATATTACTCCAAGTAACATCATCTGTACTTCTAAGGACATGGTATGTTAAATTCCCGTCTGCTTTGTATGCAGGAGCTTCCCAAATTAGAGAAGCTCTCCATAGTTCTGCTTCTTTTACGGAGCTATCTGCAATCGAGAAGTTTCCTACTGGATCTGGGAGTGAGCTGTCTAATGTATACGTTCCTGAGATAGCATTACTGGACGAATAGCCATCTTGATCATCTACAGCAACTACATATATTATATTATCTTCACCTTTAACCGAACCTCGCAAAAGACCCGCAGGTATTGATGTCTCATCAGAAGGTATGTACAGACTGCTGTTATCTGTTAGGGTTGCATAACTTTGCGGAGGTACGGTATTTACCATGTAATAGTATTTTGCAACTGTTCTTTCATCATCTGCATTTGCCGCTGGCCAGCTTATTGCGAAATTATTGGATATATTTTCTTCCGGAGAGACTGATACCACGGATTCAGGAGGGAAACTTGGCGCTTGCCCACCAAAAGAGATGCCACCACTTACATAGACACTAAAGTTACCAACAATATCAACAGTTCTAAAATATATTATATTATTCCCAATTAACATCTTTGCTCCATCTTTTTCTAGATCAAAATGATATGTGTAATCTGACTCAATTAAAGGGATATAGTCAATATCTAGGTTCTCGCTATGTTCGCTACCAGTCCAGCTATTGGTGTCATTGATACTGTATTGCCAACCTAATACTCCAGAATTATCTTCACTAGAAGAGTCTCCTTCACTTGGCCAGGAGAAGAACATCTCTGATACATTCCCAAAACTACTACTTGGCATAATAATATAGCTTACATTTGCAGGCATTTCATTATCAAAATTGTATGTATACATGGCATAGGATCCTAGGGTGCCTGTAAATACGTTACCTTGTACATCTACGGACTGTATCCTAAGGTAGTATGTCCCACTTGTTGCTATTGCAGGAGCTGTAAAATTACTTGCAGTCTGATATGAACCTGCAGCGGAAGGCGTTGCTGTACTACTTGGTCCCCAGTAAACAAAATATCCACCTATTCCACTTGCATATTCACTAGTTTCTTCTTCATCTACGGGTGTATTCCATTCAAAGTATGGCTCATCATAGTTATATATCGTGATTCCGTTATCAACAGAACTTTCTTTCGAGCTACTTGAATATGCACTAACATTTGAGATATTGCTTGGTTTAAGGGTATCCTTTATATATACATCTCCCAAATCTACCCATCCTACGTCTGCAGACCATACATAACCGGAAAACACCCCCGTATTAGGATTTATTGCTGCATTACCATTTGAAGAATCAAAGTCTAATGTCCCACCCGTATTCACTACATACGCCTGCCCTGTTATATCTCCGGTCGCATAGGTTACGTATACTCCAGATGTTTCTCCTTGTGTAAATTTTATCCATCCCAAGTCTTCAGACCATGCATAGCCTGTTATGACTCTTCTGTTCGTATCTCCTGGGTCTGGATCCGATATTACTACATTTGAATTATATGTATCTGAATGAAAATATATGGTGTTTCCTGTATTTGAAGATATGGCTGTTCCTAGTACATCTGTTTCTCCCGCTCCAAAAACTCGTGTAGCAAAATATCCCATTATTGGGACTAGTGCAAATATTGATATTACTACCAATATATTATTTATTCTTTTTTGAGCAGTTAGATTCATTTGTTATGATTTATTAGTTTCAACGAACACAACGAACATTAAAATTGTTGCTTTTCGTACCTCCATTGGAAGTAACCGTCCCCGATGCAAAATCAACATACATGCACATATATCTATATCCCGAGGCCTCTGTCATACTCCAAAGATTAGTTACTGAAGTAACATTTTCCCTTCCACCATCCAGAAATAGTTGCATCAGTTGTCTATATGAGGGAAGATACCAATCTGTTTCTACACCCGTTAAACCATTATTATCTCCATCTAAATTATCGGCATCTAATTGTAGATTCAAACAGAACTCAACTGCAGAGACATCGTTATCCTCAGCATAATTGCCTGTTGGATCTTGGTTGTCACAATATGCGTTTGCCGTTCCTATTGATTGAAAATTACACGAAGCTCCTACAGGATTTATCCTATCGTCATTTGAGATTGCTGCGTATTCATTATCCATAGTAGCGGCAGAAACATCTGTCCAATACGAATTTGTTACTGGGTCTTTATATACTTTATTGGAGGTTAATGCCTTTGTAATGCTATTATCTGTAACAGAGGCTGCAGTTCCTCCAGACGCAGTAATTGCCCAACCGGAGTACGTAACCGTATCGCTGGTATAGTATATACCTGTCTGTCCCGCATAGTTAGCAGTAATGGCGGCGCCAGTTTTTACCGTACGACTATTGCCTGAATAGAAAGTCTTTCCCGGAAGAACATCTGCTACCGTTGCATTTCCATCTGGTACCCATTCTCCTGAAGACCTTATTCTATTCCACATACTACCCCAATCACCCCAAGTACTAGAGCTATCAGATCCATGCGTAAGAGTAACTAAAGAATCATATGTAGCTTTTATTCTAGATGTTGAACCTGATTCTGGAGAGCTGCCATTCTGTTCTGCAGATATCTTTGCAGCAAACAATATACCTGATACTATCAATACTGCTGGGACAACATATATTCCGAGTTTCCAATACTTCCCTAATTTAATCTTTGATTTTTGCATAATACAAGGCAGTTTTTATATTAACTACCTTCAATATAACCTGAATAGGAAATTACATCAATGCTTTTAACCCTTATTTCTATGAAGTGCGCAAGCACCCAATAAGCCGAATTCTGTTTATGATGATTATCTATCTAAGCGGTTTTAACCTTGCTCTAGGTGGGGGTTGCCTCGCAATATTGTATTACTACAATACCCGGTGGTCTCTTACACCACCATTTCACCCTTACCTCTTACGAGGCGGTATAACTTTCTGTTGCCCTTTTAACCAAAAGATCACTCCCTTCCAGCTCACACTGGCACCTATCTCGAAATATTCGAGACCGACATAGAGTCCGGACTTTCCTCTCTCACTAAATTAGCAAGAGCAATCATCTAGGAATACTTGCGCCCTGTATTATACTATTTTTTCGTCTTTTTAAGTATTAATACAATAGGAACAACTACTGCAGCTATTACTGGTGAAAATACCAATACATAGATTAAGCCAGTTCCTAAGAACTTAGCGAAACCTACTAATGATCGACCCGCTTCTTTTAGTATTCCCAATGGTCTCCACTCATTGTCAGAAAGCTGTGTACCCGTAGAGCTCTGCGAAACATATATGGTGATATATGAGTAACTCGTCTGGTTATCAATATTCTTTAGCTGTGTCTGTATAGATTCAATCTCTGTTCTTGTTGTTGCGAGTTCTTTTTGTACCGCCAATATATCATCTACTGTTTCTGCAGATTTCAGAATTTCATTGTACTGAGCTTCAAGTATTTGTAAGTTGGCCAATCGGGTTTGCAAATCTGTTACACTCTCTGTTACATCACTTGATCCTATTGCTGAATATGTAAATTCTCCTGGAAGTGCTTTCAATTCGTTGTACAGTGCTTCGAATTTTGATTCTTCGATCTTAATTGTTAGATATATGTATCTATCAGCACCCTTGCCGGAATCTTGAAGATTTGTTGATGTTGCATTGTATTCTGTTTCCAAGGCTTCAATAGAAGCTAAGGTAGCATCCATATCATCTGCTGCCATACTTATCGTTCCAGTTTTGATTATTTCTTGAGTAGTGTTTCCAATATATGAGCCTGTGGTGGAATCCATATATACCCCACCGTAGTAGCTATCAGAGGTCGGATCATAGCTGGGTGCTTCAGATACCGTTTTGGTTCCATAGTTGGCTTGAATATATGTGTTTGCATAGGTAATAATTAGGTAACCAATAAACATGCCAATAACCGTAAGCGGTATTGTTAGCATTATTATCCAAAATTTCTTTGAGGGTTTTTCCATATATGCAAAGTATTAACTTAGATACAGTTAAATACTACGATATTTGAAAATCCAAGGCAAATACAGAAACTATCTCTTTGAGAACTAGCTTCTCACTGAAGTATATATACCTCAGGAACAAATAATTTCATACCTGGTTCAATGTCCTCTGAGGATAAATAATTCAACTCTTTAAGTGTTTTAACATCAGTCCAACGCTCATAGGCAATACTTTTAAGGGTATCCCCTTCTTTTACTGTCATGTATGAGCCACCTGTTTGTGTAGAGATCTGCACTACTTGACCTACTTTCACATTCCCTTGTAAATTGTTCGATTTTGCCAACTCTGGTGCACTAACACTGTATTTCAGAGCAATACTTGATATTGTATCTCCTTCTTCTGCTGTATATTCTAAGGTACTATTATTATTATGCACCTTAAAATCCCCCCTCTTGCTTTTTACTATGTATACAGTAAATATCACAAGACAGATATCAATAACTAAAAACACAATGAGTAAGATATTTCGTTTGTTTTTCATTAATCAAGGTATAATATATAGCACTCTGAAAAGCACAAATGGTGTACTTAAAAGATACAGTTAAATACTACGATATTTGAAAATCCAAGGCAAATAGAAGAACTATCTCTTTGAGAACTGAGGTTTCTTTCTTGCTTTGACGTGATGGTATTTCTTTCTTTCAACTTCTCTAGGATCTCTTGTAACAAGGTTCTCTTTTCTTAAAGCTGGCTTTGCTTCTGGATTCATAAGACAGATTGCTCTGGAAAGACCTAATCTGATTGCATCAGCCTGTCCAGTGATACCACCACCACTTACTTTAGCAGTGAAGTAATACTGAGTTTCCAATCCTGAGACTGTTAAAGGTCTAATGATATATAGTTCTGTTTTAGTATAATCTTTCAAAAAGTCGACTGCTGGAACACCATTAATAGTAGATGCTTTATCACCCTTATATATTCTTACTCTTGCAGTAGATGTTTTTCTTCTTCCGATTCCTTCAAAATATTTCTCCACTATTAATATAATTAAAATTTAATCTCAATAGGTTTTTGACCACTTTGTTTATGATCAGCGCCCTTATATATGAACAATCTAGCCATTCTCAATGCTCTATGCTTGTTCTGAGGAAGCATTGTGATTACAGCATCTTTAATGAGTTTTGTAGAATCTAATTTCAACTGTTCATCAAATCTCACTGTTTTTAAACCACCTGGGAATCCAGAGTGACTATAGTACATCTTTTTAGTTTCTTTTTCTCTAGTTAACTTGATGTCATCTGTATTGATTACGATAACATAGTCACCACAGTCAAAGTTTGGAACTGCTTCAACTTTATCTTTTCCAATCAAAAGTGATGCAATCTTTGTAGTTGCTCTTCCAAGAATCTGGTCTTTAACATCAACAACATACCATTTTCTTTCGATATCTTCTTTTTTTGTCCAAGTTGTCTTGTATTTCATTCTATTTCACTAATTAATTAAAGTCCTGATCTAGAAGTTGCCCTACCAGTTTTCTTAACTGTTGCACTCTTATCTATTCCTTTATCTAAGATATTCTTTGATACCTTTGCTTTTGGAGCTGCTTTCTCAATCTTAGTTTCCTCTTTTTTATCAGTTCCAGTTGTTTTCTTTGCCACTTTTCTTACCTTCTTTTCCATTCCAATCAACTCAACTCTTGTTACTTCACCATTATCTCCTGCTCTGAATCCAATCTTTACACTTCTAACTCCAGTTACCTCTTTTTCGACATATTCAATAAATTTCTTAACTAAACCATCTTCCTTTAGTGTAACTGCCAATTCTCTTCTTAATGTAAGTTCTCCTTTTTTCTTCTTACCTAATGCAATCAAAGATTGTGCGTTACTCTTAAGAACTTTTGCTTTAGGGGATGTAGTTACTACATGACCACTTTCGAACAAAGATCTAATTTGATTCTGCATCAATGCTTTTCTGTTAGATGCTTTTCTTCCTAATTTTGATTTCTTTACACCCTTGTACATGTTTTTTAGTTCTTAATATTAACACCATACTGATTTAAAAGTTCGATAACTTCATTCAATGATTTGTTTCCAAATCCAGGTAAGTTTAATAGCTCAGTTGCAGTTGTATTTCTCAAATCTGCAATTGTCTTATACCCACCTGCTAATAGACCTGTCTTAGATCTCTTAGAGATTGGTAAATCTTCAACTTTCCATGCGCCAATTTCATCACTCTCTTCAGATGTTGTTTCTGCAACAACCTCTGCTTTGTTTGCTTCTTCTGCCAATTCAACAACTTCCTTTTGAGACATTCCCATAGCTACCATTACTTTACCTGAGAATTCTTGTAGAATCTTTGAAGATTCAATCAATGCATCCTTAGGTGTAATGCTACCATCGGTTGTTACTCCAAGTAATACTGCATCCAAGTCCGTTTCCTGTCCCTTACGAGCTTGTTCTACACTTAAGCTGATCTTTTCAATTGGTGTGAAGTCACAATCCAAAGGAATCAATCCAACTTCTTTTCTTTCTGCATTTTTAACGTCTCTGTAGCCAACACCTGATTCTACAGTTAATTCTATTTCTAGTTTTGATCCTGCATCAGTTAATGTTGCTAATACCAAATCTTTATTTACAACTTCCAAATCTCCAACTACTTCGATATCACCTGCAGTTACAACTTTCTTTCCTTTTACAGAGATCTTACATGTAAACTTTTCGTCTACACCTGTCTTAAATTTGACCTGCTTTAGATTCATTATGATATCTACAACATTGTCTTTAACTCCGTCCAATGTTGAATATTCATGATCTACTCCTTTTACCCTTACGCTTGTAATACCTGTTCCTTTAAGACTGGAATACAAGATTCTTCTCAATGCATTGCCTAGAGTATGACCATATCCTCTTGGGAGAGGAGATATTTCAAACATTCCATAGTTTGCGTTCTCTTCTTTAATTACTACTTTAATATCCTTAAAAGCTTCCATGTAGATGTATATATAAAATTATCTAGAGTAGAACTCAATGATTAGGTTTTCTCTAATACCTTCATCAATATCTTCTCTAACAGGCATTCTTGATACCTTACAACTCAAGTCCTTTCTCTCTAACCATGTAGGAGTTGGGAATAATTGCTGTGCTGGTGCAAGTTTAGCCAATTTCAAAGTCACTGTATCACCTTCTTTTACTTCATATGAAGGTATAGACATTTTCTTTCCATTCAAAATCATATTTCCATGTACAATTGCTTGTCTTGCAGCACCTCTTGAAGGTGTTAAGCCTGCCATGTAAACAACATTATCTAATCTCAATTCCAACATCTTTAAAAGTTCTAAACCTTTATCTGTATTTCTTGTCTTAGCTCTTCTATCTGCTTCCATGTATACACTCTTCATCTTTCTTTCTCTTAATCCATAGGTTCTTTTAACTTTCTGCTTTTCTCTTAGTTGGATTCCGAAGTTGGATAATCTTGCTTTTCTAGCATTACCATGTTGACCAGGAGCAAAAGGTCTTCTTACTGATCCTGCTTTATCTGAGAATGATCTTTCACCTTTGAGGTGAAGATTCACTCCTTCTCTTCTACTTAGTTTTTCTTTTGGTCCGGTATATCTACCCATCGAATATAAATCTAAAAATATTAACTACTTTCTTGGTATCTTTCTTGGTCTGCATCCATTGTGAGGAATAGGTGTTCTGTCTACCAACATTGTGATCTTTATTCCAGCTGCATCTAATCCTTTGATTGCGGAATTTCTTCCTGCTCCAGGACCAGCTATAAATGCCTTAACTTCTTTTAATCCATATTTCTTAACAACTCTCTCTCCTAATTCTGTAGCTGCTTTTGTAGCTGCAAAGGCTGTGCTTCTCTTAGCACCTTTAAAACCTACTGCACTTGGGCTACCCTGCCCTAATACTTCTCCCGCCTCATCAGTTAATGTGATAATTGTATTGTTGAATGTAGACTGAACAAAAGCCATTCCGGTACTAACATTCTTCTTTGTCTTTTTCTTTGTCTTAGTTTCTGCCATTAAAATATTTAAATGATGTTAAGTTTTAGCAAGTACTCTCTTTAATCCTCCAACTGCTCTTGTCTTACCTTTTCTAGTATGAGCATTATGTCTTGTTCTCTGACCTCTTACAGGTAGACCCAACTTATGTCGGATTCCTCTGTAACATCTGATATCTTTCAATCTTTTGATATCTCTAAATATACCTTGTCTTAAAGCTCCCTCTACCTGAAAGTTCTCTTCTATGTATTTTCTGATTACATCTAATTGAGCTTCAGAGAGATCCTTAACTAAAGTATTCTCATCAACATTTGTATTTTTACAAATATCATGTGCTCGCTTTGTTCCAATACCGTAAATTCCCATGAGGGAAATCCATATTTTCTTTTCATTTGTTACTTCTATTCCTGCGATTCTTGCCATCTTAAATTTGTAAAAACTAAAAAGTTAAATTAACCTTGTCTTTGTTTATGCTTAGCGTTCTTCTTACAGTAAACGAAAACTCTTCCACCTCTCTTAACGGAATAACAATCGGGACATCTCTTTTTAACAGAAGCTTGGACTTTCATTTTATTTATTCATTGATCTAAAAGTAATTCTACCCTTTTCCTTATCATAGGGTGTCATTTCTATCTTTACCTTATCTCCTTCGAGAATTCTGATGAAGTGCATTCGCATCTTTCCAGAAAGGTACCCTATCACATCATGCTTAGCTCCATTTACATCGATCTCAATTACGAATTGAGTATTAGGAAGACATTCTTTGACTACCCCTTCAAACTCGTAAACTTTTTTACTGTCGATCATAATACAGTCTTTCTTTCTATGTAAATGAATCTCAGGAATTATATCAGAATAGCGACGTTCTTTCAATACAAAATGCTATTTTGATATACATTCTTGTGATATACAACGGAACAGGGTAAGGATATCAAAAAATGAAGGTATTTACAAGTTCAATTTAGTGATTATTTCCTTTTGTATCTCCTCTATTGATGGGCTTGCGTCTATTTCTATCAATATTC
>Ga0209373_10000328_pt1 | contig 88033 bp, 72 predicted proteins | sample Higcelweek5metaG_FD_187173 | JGI IMG/M metagenome (GOLD analysis project Ga0209373, IMG submission 187173) | Freshwater pond sediment microbial communities from the University of Edinburgh, under environmental carbon perturbations - High... | ecosystem: Environmental > Aquatic > Freshwater >...
ATGCTCAAGCAACGCCCGTAGGCGGGATCTCTCTCCAAATGGCATCGGGCGGCTCCGCGCTGGGGAGACCCAGAGAATCACGACAAGCGCAAGCCGTAAACCGCATTAACCTGAGTTCGGTGCCCTGAAATCCCCCACGTCCTCATTGCGCCCCCCCCCCCGTCCGCCCTATGGTGCGCGGCAAACTCTTAAAGTCCCTGGGCACCGATGACTGACCTCTCGCACATCCGCAATTTCTCGATCATCGCGCACATCGACCACGGCAAGTCCACGCTTGCCGACCGGCTGATCCAGCAATGCGGGGGCCTCGACGCGCGCGAAATGCGCGAGCAGGTGCTCGACAGCATGGACATCGAGCGCGAGCGCGGGATCACCATCAAGGCCCAGACCGTCCGCCTGCTCTACAAGGCCGAAGACGGCAAGCAATACACCCTGAACCTGATGGACACGCCGGGCCACGTCGATTTCGCCTATGAGGTCAGCCGCTCGCTGGCCGCGTGCGAAGGCTCGATCCTGGTGGTCGACGCCAGCCAAGGGGTGGAGGCGCAGACTCTCGCCAACGTCTATCAGGCCATCGACAACAACCACGAGATCATCCCGGTCCTCAACAAGATCGACCTGCCCGCCGCCGAACCCGACCGGATCAAGCAGCAGATCGAGGACGTCATCGGGCTGGACGCGTCCGACGCGGTGGAGATCTCGGCCAAATCCGGCCTGAACATCGGCGCGGTGCTGGAGGCGGTGGTCAAGCGCCTGCCGCCGCCCCAGGGCGACGCCGACGCGCCCCTGAAGGCTCTGCTGGTCGATAGCTGGTACGACCCTTATCTGGGCGTCGTCATTCTGGTGCGCGTGGTGGACGGCGTGCTGAAGGTGAACCAGAAGGTCCGCTTCATGGCGGCGGGCAGCGCCCACGACGTGGAGCGCGTCGGCGTCTTCACGCCCAAGGCGCTGCTGACCGGCGAGCTGCGGCCCGGCGAAATGGGCTTCATCACCGCCGCGATCAAGGACATCACCCAGACCAAGGTCGGCGACACCATCACCGAGGAGCGCCGCCCGGCCGCCGAGGCTCTGGCCGGCTTCAAGCCGTCAATTCCCGTGGTGTGGTGCGGGTTGTTCCCGGTGGACGCCGCCGATTTCGAGCGGCTGCGCGACAGTTTGGGCAAGCTGAAGCTGAACGACGCCAGTTTCCATTACGAGGCGGAGACGTCGGCGGCGCTGGGCTTCGGCTTCCGCTGCGGCTTCCTTGGCCTGCTGCATCTGGAAATCATCCAGGAGCGGTTGGAGCGCGAGTTCAACCTCGACCTCATCACCACCGCGCCATCGGTGGTCTACAAGCTGACGATGACCGACGGGTCGGTGCGCGATCTGCACAACCCCGCCGACATGCCCGACGTGATGAAGATCGACCACATCGACGAGCCGTGGATCAAGGCCACCATCATGCTGCCCGACGAGTATCTGGGCGGCGTCTTGCAGCTTTGCACCGAACGGCGCGGCCAGCAGATCGAACTGACCTACGCCGGCGCCCGCGCCATGTTGATCTACCGCCTGCCGCTGAACGAGGTGGTGTTCGACTTCTACGACCGGCTGAAGTCGATCAGCCGAGGCTACGCCAGCTTCGACTATCAGATGGACAGCTATGAAGAGGGCGACCTCGTCAAACTGTCGATCCTGGTCAACGCCGAGCCGGTGGACGCCCTGTCGATGATCGTCCACCGTGGCCAGTCCGAACGCCGTGGCCGCACGATGTGCGAGCGCCTGAAGGAGCTGATCCCACGCCAGCTCTTCAAGATCGCCGTGCAGGCCGCCATCGGCGGCAAGGTCATCGCCCGCGAGAGCATCAGCGCCATGCGCAAGGACGTGACCGCCAAATGCTACGGCGGCGACATCAGCCGCAAGCGCAAGCTGCTGGACAAGCAGAAAGAAGGCAAAAAGCGCATGCGCCAGTTCGGCCAGGTGGAAATCCCGCAGAGCGCGTTCATCGCCGCGCTCAAGATGGGGGATGAGTGAGAGTTTGAGGGGGCGGGCTTCGGCCCGCCCTCAACGTATGGGCGCTCGCGTTTCCAATTGAAGACGCTGACGAACCTGTTCGTAAATTTCGTTCACTCCTGGCATGGACAGCGTGACCGCCAGCCCGAACGGCACGCGCTCGTCCACCGGAGCGCCTTGATCCAACTCCCGTTGGACGATCAACCGAATGGTCATGTCTTTGCTGACCAACGGCGGGCGCTCACCGTCCCAATGCCGTGACAGAACCGTCCCCCGCCGTATCTGATTGTGATCGGGTTGCGCCTTGGATGGCTTGATCGCCAGCGTGTCGATGTTCTCCGGGGCCAGAAGATTCAAGCGAACCGCCCGATAGCTGCGCCGACCGGACTGAACCGGCGTGAACCACGCCAACGTGGCCGACAACCCATGAAGACGGGCCTGCCCGCCGATACAGGCCGGAATCGGCACGTCCACCAGCGCCGATTGTTCACGTCCCAACACTCCAACAGCCCAAAAGGTCGCCCGATCCGCCGCGCAGGCCACAGCGTCGTCCGCATCCAGCGCGCCATACCCGAGAAAGCGCCGGATGTTGTCCTTTTGCTTGCTGGTCTGCCCCTTTCCTGTTGGACCAAGATTCCCCTTGATGAACTCTGCCGTCTCCTTCGGCCACTGAGCGGGATGAACGACCAACGCCTTGAGCAGCACAGCACGTTGAATGTGGCGCAGCCCCGTGAACGCCTCGCCATAGGCCGCTTCCAGCGCGTCATGAATCCGGTGACACGTCCGCGACGCCAACGCCGCAGCGGCGCTGGTGCCGTTGGTAAACCCCTCCGCAGCTTCATTTTCGGCAGTCGGTGGAGCCGCGACCTTCAGGCCGAAGGCGCGGGTTGGCCCCATCGGTTGAACCAGGACTCCCTCAGCGCCGCCGACAGCTCGGAGATGCTCACGCGCGCCCGGCATCAGAATGTCCGGCTTCACCGATCTGGCGAACCCCGGCCCCAAGCAACTCGACGGGTTGGACATTGTGTAACCGGCGAATGGTTCAACCGTTCGGGTAACTGTCCGTCGCTGATGATCGGGCACCGCATCCTGGTTCAGAGACCCTACGGTCAGCCCGTTCAGGGTCTCGGCAGGAGAAAACAAACGCCTTTCAGCGGCTCTTTCGTTCACCGCCACCAGGATCCCAGTGGCACGACTGTTGAAGTCCGCATCCTCGAAGTCCAACATCCGACTAAACGACTCTAGCGGAAAAGACTTGGTGGCATTTCCCGCGCTGACCACAAACAACACGCCATAGCGCCAGGCCAGACGATCCAGAACCCGCGCCCACGGGGACATCTGCCCATGGAAGGGGCGTCGAGAATTGCCAAGCGACAGATTCACGATGAGGACGTCGGGAGCTTCCGCGTCCTTACCCTCGCGCATGCTGCGCACAGCCTCGTAAATCACATCGACAATCAGGCGCCCTTTCGGGAATCCCTCTTCGACCCCGTTCCACGCCAGCACCGGAACGATATGGATTTTGCGATCCAAATGGCTTTCCGACCTGTTGCGGTCGCCATGGACAATCAACGACGCCATCGCTGTGCCATGCACACGGTGCGCCGCTTCGGATCCGGTCTCCAAATCAAAGACATCGGAGACCACCACCCGGTCGGACAGCAACGGATGCCGAGCCACAGGCACCCCGTCCAGCAGCCCCAGGATGGGGGATTTCTCTGGCGCCCCATCAACCGACGGCAGCGATTGCTCGGTGTCGGCCACGTCCAACAGCGATGAAACGCTTTGGGGCCGGATGTGCATCACGGCGGAATGACCGATCACGCTCGACGGCGACCGAGCAGCAATTTCGCGCACGGACCGAACAGGAAGTTCGATCAAAACCGCATGGTACGCGATGTCCCCGATGTAAGAACGGTTCAGCTTGCGTCCGCCGGCGGCTTGAACATCCGTTAGGAAAGACCGCTCTCTCTGTTGAGCCGCTTTCTCATGTTTTTGAAAAACAAGATCAATTTCCAAGGAAACTAGATCCTCATCAGATCTTCCCTCGATTTCCTCCTGCAAGAAAGACTGATCCTCTTTGCTTAATCGATCATCAGGCCCCCAGGGGCGAAGATCACGCAAGAGAGAAAAGAACTCATTCCAAGCGACAGGACTCAAAGACTCGCCCGCAAGCCACCGCTTCCACAATGACTGCATGTTGTCGAATGCGCGCACATCGGGGAAAAGCAGATACGCGACCGGAGCCTTATCCTCCGAATCCTCGTCCAACTCTTCTTCGTCGATGAGATCGATGCCAATTTTTCCGGCAGCCACCGCGAAATTTTGAATGGCTCCACGCACCTCGAAAACCAACAACCGCTCAGGCGCCAAAGCGGTTGGATCCAAGGTCAACTCCAGCCCACCGGACCGCGCCAGCACCTCCGTCAAGCGCGAGAATTTTCGCGCCTGTTCGTCGCGCGAAAACGGCTCAGGCCTCGGAGGAACCCTTGGCGGTCCTTTGCGGCGGTCGCCGTTTGGTTTTGGTGTCAGGCGCAGCAGCGGTTTGGTCGGATCGCTCGGCATCGCTCTCTGTCGGTTTGATACGCGACGCCCAAAGGTCAGACTCCACCTTCAACGCATCGTCGATATGAATTTCTCCCAAACCGAGTATATGCCGTCGCCGAACATTTTGACAGTATTCGCGCGCCTCCGCGTAACTTACCTTTCCAAGCGTACGAACGATCTCTTTCGCGCCCGTGCGCGGTCTTTGCGGCCATTGATCGATCAATCGGTCCACATAGGCGGCCAACATATTTTGGTCTGGCGTCGGAAATCCCAAGCGCAACTGAAAGCGCCGCCACACCGCCCGATCCAGCAGTTCGGCGTGGTTGGTTGCCGCAACCACGATGACGTAGCTGGGCAATTGATCGAGTTGCATCAACAGGAACGACACGACCCGCTTGATCTCGCCGGTTTCATGAGTGTCCCCGCGCTCCTTGCCGATAGCGTCGAACTCGTCGAAGAACAGCACGCTGGGCTGGGTTCTGACATAGTCGAACAGCTTCCGCAGGCGGGTGTTCGTCTCCCCCAGATAGCTGCCAATCAGGGAATCGTAACGCACGACGAAAAAGGGCAGATTCAAGGCTTCCGCGATGGATTCGGCGAAAGACGTCTTGCCATTCCCCGGCGGGCCGGACAGCAGAATGCGGTGCCGTGGTTCCAGCCCGTGCGCGCGCAGCACGCTGGCCCGGAAATGCTCTTCAATGAACTGTTCGGCGTTGCGGCGAACCGGCAATGGCAGGATGAGATCATCCAGCCGGACCTTCGGCGTCAGTTCAAGAATGGCGTCGCGCCCGCCGCCCGCTCCCATGGACGCCGAGGTGAGCGGCGGCGGCGTCACCGCCACCGTGTTGAGCGCGCGCTGAAGCCGGTCGGCCAGCACATGGTGGCTTTTCGCCCGCTCATCGGCCACCAGCGCCTCGACCGTTGATTTCAGCGTCTCCCGCTCACCGGCGATGCCAGCGCGAACCAGAGAGACAAGGAGATCACTTCGAGCCATGGGAAACGCGCCACATTCAGATGCGGCAAGCCTGTGCTTGCCCTCCGCGCACTTTAGCAGGAAAGATTTTTCGCGTCTCTTCCAGATGGCAAATGCCCGATCCGCCTTGGGGAAGAGCCGTATTCCATCGGCCCTCCCCTTCCCACATCACAAACCAGCGATCACCCCGCCGTCACCGTCAATTCGCCGACCAGCGGCGTCGGCATCAGGGCTTTGACCTCGGCGCTGGATTTGCCCGCCGCGAACAGGCAGACCAGTTTGGCGAGCGAGGCCTCCGGGGTCATGTCATAGGCGCCGATGGCGCCGACCGCGCCAAGGCCGGTGGCGTAGGCGCCGGGCAGCACCGAACCGGCTTGCACCTGGGTGTTGTCCATCAGCACGACGCCGCGCGCGTTCGCGTCCGACAGAACGGAGAGGAAGGCCGGATTCGACGGGCCGTTGCCCTCGCCAAAGGCCAGCAGGACCGCGCCCTTGACCGCCGGTTGCGTGACGTTCAGCACCGCCGTCACCGTGCTGGGCTGAATGCCGGGATAGAGCCACACAATCACCACGGAAAAGCTGGCGACGGCCAGCGCCTGGGCGGCCAGGGCGGTCTGGCAGGCGGCGAGGTTGGCCGGTTCCGACAGCGAGGTTTCCGGCCCCGGCGGCGGCAGCCACAGCGCGGTGTTCTGGGTGATGACGCTGCCGACCTCCGCCAAGGGCGGGAAGTTGGGGGAGCCGAACCCGGCGAACTGGTTGGCGTTGATCTTTTCCGAACGGTTGCCGCGCAGCAGCTTGGTGTCGAAATAGACCGTCGATTCGGGAACCGGCACGGTTCCGGCCACGACGATGGCGCCGACCAGATTGGTCAGGGCGTCGCTCAAGCTGAAGATCAGCGGCACCTGCGACCCGCTGACCACCACCGGCTTGGACAGGCCGGGCAGCAGGAAGGACAGGGCCGACGCGGTGTAGGCCATGGTGTCGGTGCCGTGCAGCACGACGAAGCCGTCATAATCCTGATACGCCCCGACCAGGGTCTGGGCGATGGTGATCCAGTCCGACGGCGTCATGTTGGAGCTGTCGAGCGTGGTGTCGAACCAGCCCATCGTCCAGGTCAACCCCTCGTAATCGGCGACCTTGTGGTCGGCCAGACCGGGCATCGACAGGACCAGCGCCTCGAACTCCGCCCCCGGCATCGGGGCCAGCGCGCCGCCCGCGCTATCGTCCGGTTTGCAGCCGATGGTGCCGCCGGTGTACAGCACAAAGACCTTTGCCATCGCGTTCCCTTGCCCCCTTCGCCGTTCAGACCAACCACCCCGAATTGCAGAGTTCGGAGATGTTCGCCTGAACGATAAGACGGAACGGCTTATTCCTCAACCAGCAAACGGGCAAACAAACGCGACGGCCCAAAATCCGAAAGGAGGCGGTCGTCAAAGGCCCGGCTGGGCGCGCGGTCCAGCCGCAGGCGGGGCAACGCCTCCTCATCCCCGTCCGCGCGGACGGCGGCGGGCTGGGGCGCGCGCAGGCCCCCGGCGGTCAGGACCAGATGGGCGCAGGCGGTGAACAGGGGCATGAGTCGGCTCCACAAATCGGGTGTGGTCAATCGGGTGTGGGGCGACCATGCGCGCGGCGGAATTCTCTTTGAAACGAATAGGCATGATGACCTCATCACGATTCGTGATGACCAGCCGTTGCGGCGAACCGGCGCCTCTGCTTGAATGGGCGTCAATTTTCGGTTTCACGCCATCATGCCCGCCAATCTCGACACCGACCTGCTGCGCGCCTTCGCCGCCGTCGCCGACACGCTCAGCTTCACCCGCGCGGGCGAACAGCTCTTCCGCACCCAGGCGGCGGTCAGCCAGCAGGTCCGCCGGTTGGAGGACGCCGTCGGCAAGCGCGTGTTTGAACGCGACACCAAGGGCGTCCGCCTGACCCGCGACGGCGAGGTGCTGTTGGCCTACGCCCGCCGCATGCTGACCCTGAACGACGAGGTGATGGCGCTGATGCGGCGGACCACCACGGTGGCCAGCGTCCGCATCGGCACGCCCGACGATTACGCCACCATGCTGCTGCCGGAGGTGCTGGCCCGTTTCAACGCCAGCTATCCTGACGTGATGGTCGAGGTGGTGTGCGACAACAGCCCCGATCTGGTGGCCGAGATCGAACGCGGGCGTTACGATCTGGCGCTGGTCACGCAACGGTCCGACAACCACAGCGGCGAGCTGGTGCGGCGGGAGCCGGTGGCCTGGGTCGCCCCGCCGCGCGATCCGGCCCTGTCCCGCCCGGTGGAGGATCTCGATCCGCTGCCGCTGGCGCTGTTCCCCAAGGGCTGCGTCGTCCGCGATCTGGCGGTGGACGCGCTGGACCGCATCGGGCGCGACTGGCGCGTCGCCTTCACCAGCAAAAGCGTGGTCGCCGTGCATGGGGCCATTCTGGGCGGGCTGGGGGTGACGGCGATGGAAGACTGCACGGTGCCGACCAGCCTGCGGCGGTTGGACGCGGCGGACGGCTTTCCCGATCTGCCCGACATCCACATCGCCCTGCACCGCGCGCCCGGCGCGCTGGCCAAGCCGACGCGGTTGCTGGCCGACGCCATTCACGATCTGGTGGGAGAAACCGCGCGATGACCAACCGGACCACGCGCCGCATGGCCCTGCTGGCCGCAACCCTGCTGACCGCGAGTCTGACCGGCCCAGCCCAGGCGCAAAGCCCGGTCGCCATCGGCGCGCCGCTGACCGGCGAGGTCATTCTGAACCGCGACATCGAGGTGCGGATCGACCCCAACGCCGACGCCCGCATCGTGATGACGCTGAAGCAGGGCAAGGCGCTGAACGCGCTGGACACGCCGCGCGGCACCTTTTGGACCAAGGTCGCCATCGGCGGCCAGCCCATCGGCTATGTCCCCGCCGACAGTTTGGATCCGGCGCTGATGGTCACGGGCCGCCCGGCGGTGGGGGGCGAAGGGCCGAAACCGGCCAAGCCCGCCGCCGACGGCAAACCCGCCGAACCGCCCTACACCGGGCGCAGCGCCGCCGTCGTCCCGCGCGAGGCGTGGGACAAGGCCGCGCAAACGCCGGGTCAGGGCTATGTCGTCGCCGCCAAGCCGATCAGCGCCACCGAATTCATCGACGCCAAAAAGCGCCGCCCCTTCACCCTGCGCAAGGGCGACGTCGTCGCCGTCATCAGCGTGGCCAACGGGCAGGCGACCCTGGCCCTGCCCGCCGGAACCCGCGCGGTGGCGCCGGTCGATGGGCTGGTCGGCGTCGTCGCCCCCTATCCCCTGCCCGGCATGCCGCCCATCGAGCCGGGGATGCTCTATGGCGCCAAGCTCGGCCAATATGTCAGCTACAGCGAGGGGATGCGCGCCTGGAAGGAGTTCACCGCCGGGCCGGGCAGCGCCTACCGCGATTTGCCGCCGATGGTCTGGCCGGTCTTCAAGGGCGGGCGGACGCTGTATGATCTGGGCGTCGGCCCCTTCACCCGGTTGCAGGTGGACACCGCTTGCGGCACGCTGGCGCAGCGCGGGTTGGATTGCACGGTCATCGAATTGGAAACCTTTTGACGGTTTCGTTAAGCTTTGACCGCCATTGTGGACGCCGCCGCGCCCCGCGCCCGACCGACCGCCTTTCGGACCCGCCCGCATGACCCCCCGCATGACTCAAGACGATCTGCCCCCCGGCGACGCGACCGACGACGATCTGTTCTTCCTGGAGGAGGAGCCGGAGGAGGCGGGCGGCGCCGACCTTCCCGCCACTCCGGTCGGCAGTCCCCCCGGCGGCGCCCGCTGGAAAATGCTGATCGTCGATGACGAGCCGGAGGTGCATTCGATCACCAAGCTGGTGCTGTCGGATTTCGCCTACAAAGGGCGCCCGGCGCAGTTCATCTCCGCCCATTCGGCGGCGGAGGCGCGGGCGATTCTGGCGCGGGAAAGCGACATCGCCATCATCCTGCTCGACGTGGTGATGGAAACCGAGGACGCCGGGCTGAAGCTGGTCCACCACATCCGCGAAGAGCTGAAGAACCGCCACGTCCGCATCATCCTGCGCACCGGCCAGCCGGGGCAGGCCCCCGAACGCGCCGTGATCCTCGATTACGACATCAACGATTACAAGGCCAAGACCCAGCTCACCGCCCAACAGCTTTTCACCACCACGGTCGCCGCCCTGCGGTCCTACGAGGACATCATGGCGATCGAGGCGAACCGGCGCGGCCTGCAAAAAATCATCGAGGCGTCGTCCTCGCTGTTTCAGGCCCGCTCGATGAAGCTGTTCGCCGGGGGCGTGTTGACGCAACTGTCCGGCCTGCTCGGCGTCGGCCCCGACGCGATTTTGTGCGTGCAGCGCGGTTCCGTTCTGGGCGGACGCAGCGACGGGCTGTATGTGCTGGCCGGGTCGGGGCGCTTCGAGTCGCTCATCAACGAACCGGCGGTCGAGCATGTCGATCCCGCCGTGCTGGGGCTGGTGGTCGCCTGCCTGGAAAGCCAGTCCAACCATTACGCGGGCGAGCACATCACGCTGTACATCCGCACGCCGAACCGGCGGGAAAACGTCGTCTATCTGCGGTCCGACCGCCCGCTGTCCGATCTGGACCGCGAGTTGATCGAGGTGTTTTGCGGCAAGATCTCCGTCGGCTTCGACAATCTCTATCTCTACGAACAGCTTCACCGCGCCCAACAGGGCACCTTGGCGGCGCTGGCCGATCTGGCCGAACGGCGGGCAGGGGACGAGGACGGCGACAACCGTTTCGCCCGATCCCTGCGCATCGCGGCGGTGACGGAACAGGTCGCCCGCCGCCTGCGCGACGAAAACCGCTTTCCCGAGATCATCGACGAATCCTTTCTGTCGATCATCGGCCTGTCGGCGATCCTGCACGACGTCGGCAACGCCGCCATCGACCCGGCGATCACCGCCAAGCCCGGCCCGCTGTCGGCGGACGAGCGCGCGGCGATGCAGCGCCACACGGTGGCCGGCGCCACCCTGCTCGACCGCGCCAGCCGCCTGACCGACGGCCTCACCCATTTGCATCTGGGGGCCGACATCGCCCGCTGGCACCACGAAGATTGGGACGGCGGCGGCTATCCCGACGGTTTGGCGGGCGCCGCCATCCCGCTGAGCGCCCGCATCGTCGCGGTGGCCGACGCCTACGACGCGATGCGCCGCCACCGCCCCTACCGCGCCGCCCTGACCCACGAGGCCACCGTCACCGAAATCCGCCGCCAATCCGGCAGCCGCTTCGACCCGGTGGTGGTCGAAGCGTTCCTGGCGGTGGAGGGAGAAATCGCGGGGTTGTGAGGGGGGAGATGCGAAGCGGACGCTGGTAGAGCCACTATTCTGTGACCATCCTTGACACAAATCGGTGAAAACCAGGAAAAAATGACACGCTGTCTTTTCTTGACGAATAGCGCCGCGAGCTTCCCAGAGACCCGCTTAAGGCAGCGTCAATCCGACTCGGAGGCGGGCATCACCTCCGCCCCGGAGCTTATCGCCTGCAACAGCAGTGCGATCTTCGTTGCATCGCGTTCGAGCATCCGCTTACCGCAATCAAGGCAGTAGTAGTCCCAACTGCGTTCTTTACGCACGGCGAGCCGCAGTTCGCCCTTCGTCAGTCGGTGCTTGGCGTTACCTTGGCAGTCGTGGGCACGTTGTACTACGTCGATCTCGACAGTCGTGAGGAGCGAACGAAGTCTAGCCACCAAACACCTCCGTCACCGCCCGCGCGACGAGTGCATCGAATTGGGAATTCACATTGTCAAGTTGCTGTTGCGATAGTTCGCTGCGCTCGCCAGATCCGATACTCAGCAGGGCGTGTATTTGCCGGTCAATGGCGGACTTAAGCACGACGAAGTTCGTCCGGCCTCGCCGCTGGAGGTCGAGATTGCGTCCTTGGTGGTTGATACCGCGCTGCCCGAGGATGCGACCGACCTCGGTTTGCACCCGCGTCTCCAAGGCTGCGCGGGCCGCTTGGCGCTGGCGCACTTGGCTAACATATACGGGTTCCAGGCGGCGCATCGCGCCTGCAACGGCCTCAGAATCATAGCCACGGTCACGAAGTTGTCGAATGAGCGCCAATGCTTCCCCATCCTCTTCGATAAGGGGAATCTCCTCGATATTCACCTCGGACTGGGACCGGACGTCCATCCCCATGTCCAGGTCGCGGGGACTCGGCTCGATCTCAATCTCGTCGTTTGCCGTGAAGTCCAAGCCTTCCATGGGCAACAATTCGTCAAAGAACTCCTGGTCGGCTTCGGTGTAAGCTTGGAAGTCTGCCCATCGCCGAGCGCAATTCGCACCAGCGTGGAACACTACCACCCCGCGGTTGACCGGGTCATTTGGCGCGTTCTGCTTCACAACCCTCATGATCCGACCGACAAACTGCACGAACGGCGATAGGTTGCCGAACATGCTGAATACAGCCGCCACCGCCAGCTGTGGATGGTCAAAGCCCTCGCCAAGCTTCCTGACCTGCACGATGACATCCAGTTCATTATTTTCGAGCCGCCGCAGGACACGGTCGTTGGCTGCTCCCTCTTCCCGGGAATGGACAAAATCGGCACGGCGACCGCGAGCCCGGTACGCTTCAACCACTTGGTGGCAATGTTCAAAGTTCAACGCTGACGCGATAATTTTGAGGTTTGAGTTGTTGGCCTCACGGCGCAACCTATCGAGTTCTCGGATCGACGCATCCACTATGGTATTCAGAGTCTCGGTGGAGGTAACGATGCTGCGTCGGAAATCGGCGTCGTCCTCTCCGAGGCGGCGGACTTCTTCTAGATCGACCTCAATTTCTTGCCCATCCTCGCGCCGCACGTAACGGAGTGTTCGAGGGTTGAGGACCACGGCTTTGAGCCGCTTTACAAATCCTTCGCGGATCGCCCTCGCAACAGGATAGGAATAGATGATCCGCCCAGCCATCAGTTGCCCATCGGCACGCATCGGCGTAGCGCTGAAGTTCAGTACTCGGGCTTGTGGAAATGTAGCCTTCAGCGTGTTCCAGGACTGGGCGACATTGTGATGTCCCTCGTCGAAAAGGATCATGTCAAAGAAGTCGTTCGGCAGCGTCGTCAGCCATCGGTTTTGAGCCCCTTGGAGCTGCTGGATGTTCGTGACAACGACGGCGGCTGCGTCGAGGTCCGACCGATTTGCAGTCGTCCCGCGGATCTCGACTAATTCAGGCCACGGGCCACCCGTTAGGATGTTCCGGATTCGGTAGAACATGTCGTCCTGTGCGGGATCAAGGGTGTCGTGCAGTTGCTTCGCGATATGAAGGTTCGGCGCAACAATTAGCGTTCGCCGCGACCTAAAAGCGAATGGCGCAAGTGCAATGGTGCCGGATTTGCCGCAGCCAACGGGAAGAATAATGCCAGCCTCGCGCTCCGTTTCCGCAGCGAACCCGACGATGTGTGCATAGGCCTCCCTCTGAGGGGTTCTTACCTGTTGATTGTGCTCGATGGTCGGCGTACGTGTCTCGAATGGATTTGGCACGACTGGGCACCATGTTTCTGATTGCAGTTATGCATTATTACAACAACCGATATTACCTGCAAGGTGCAACCGTCGGCTAAGCACAGGGATTCGCAAGAGTATGGAGTTCGCATACTGAGCATGCTATGCCCGACTGATACTCCGTTCCTTCAATACCAAAGTGTCTATGCTGATCGGTTCTACCGACCACTCGACGCCCGGCACCTGGATTTGCTCTTGGTATGATAGAAGATGGGCGTTGGAAAGTCGGACGCTCCAACGTCCGCGTTCTGTAAAAGATCCAGTGTCTCTTTCTGCCGCAAAATCGCCCACAAAAAAGGCCCCCGCCACCGGCGGGAGCCTTTCTGAACCCAGTCCACTCACCCCACGCGCGGGATCACCCGCGCAGGGAGCCGCCGGTCGCCTTGATGACCGCCGCGACGATCTTTTGGCCGACGGCCTCGATGGCCTCGTCGGTCAGGGTCGCGGTGGTCGGTTGGTAGATGACGGAGACGGCGACGGATTTGCGGCCCTCGCCGACGCCCATGCCCTGGTAGACGTCGAACAGCGTGGCGTCCTTCACCAGCGCCTTGTCGGCGCCCTTGGCCGCGCGCAGGATCTTGTCGGCCTCCACATCCTGGCCGACGAGGAAGGCGAAATCGCGCTCGATCGGTTGGAAGGCGGAGAGTTGGACCATCGGCTTGGCGGTGCCGCCCTTTTTCTTGGGCAGCGGGATGGCGTCGAGCATCACCTCGAACCCGACCACTGGACCCTTGACGCCCAGCGTGTCGAGCACCGACGGGTGGATCTCGCCAAAGCGGGCCATCACCGTGGGGCCAAGCCGCAGCACGCCCGACCGGCCCGGATGATACCAGGCGGGGGCGTCGGCGGTGACTTGCAGGTTGGCGGTCGGCGCGCCCGCCGCCTCCAACGCCGCCAGCGCGTCGGCCTTGGCGTCGAACACGTCCACCGGACGGGTCTTTTCCGCCCAATGGCGCGGCACGGCGGCGCCCGCGCGGATGCCCGCCGCGACGCTGTCCTGCCCATCGGGGGCCGGGCTGCGGAAGGCCGCGCCAACCTCGAACAGGCGGACGTCGGCGTAACCGCGATCGGCGTTGCGGCCCGCCGCCTGAATCAGGTTGGGCAGGATCGACGGGCGCATCACGTCCAGATCGCTGCTGATCGGGTTGACCAGCCGCAAACCCTCATGGGACGCGCCGAACAGGGCCGCCGTGGCCGAGGCCAGGAAGGACCACGTCACCGCTTCCGACAGGCCGCGCGCGGCCAGCGCCCGGCGGGCCGAGGCGACGCGGCGTTGCTTGAGCGTCAGCGCCGGGCGGGCCAGCACGGTGTCGCGCGGCAGCGGCGTCGCCGGGATGGCGTCAAAGCCGTTGACGCGCAGCACCTCTTCCACCAGATCGGCTTCGCCATGGACGTCGGCCCGCCAGGACGGGACGCCGACGCGCAAACTGCCGTCATCCTCCTCGCCCTCGATGGTGAAGCCAAGGTCGGTCAGGATGCGGGTCTGCTGGTCGTGGTTCAGATCGACCCCGCCCAGGCTCTTGACCCGGCCCGGACGCAGGGTCAGCGTCCGGCGCCAGTTCGGCTCCGCCCCGGCGATCACCAGATCGGACGCCTCGCCGCCGCAGATCTCCAGAATCAGACGGGTGGCGCGCTCCACCCCCTCGACCACCGCCGCCGGATCGACGCCGCGCTCCAACCGATAGCGGGCGTCGGATTCGACGCCCAGCCGCCGCCCGGCCTGGGCCACGCGCACGGTGTCGAAGATCGCCGCTTCCAGGAACAGGGTGGTGGTGGTTTCGGTGCAGCCCGAGTCTTCGCCGCCGATGATGCCGCCCAGCGCTTCGGCCCGTTCGTGATCGGCGATGACCACCGTCGACGGATCGAGCGCGTAGTCCTTTCCGTTCAGCGCGGTCAGGCTCTCGCCCTCGCGCGCCATGCGGACGACGATGCCGCCCTTGACCTTGTCGGCGTCAAAGGCGTGCAGCGGGCGCGCCACGTCGAAGGTGACGTAGTTGGTGATGTCCACCAGCGCCGAAATCGGGCGCAGGCCGATGGCCAGCAGCTTGTCCTGCATCCATTGCGGCGACGGGCCGTTCGTCACACCCCGGATGGTCCGCCCGACATACAGCGGGCAGGCGTCCGGCGCCTCGATGGACACGCCGATGGGGCTGGGGAAGGATCCGGCCACCGGGGCGGCGTTCAGGCGGCCCTCCGCCAGCGGCTTCAAGCGGCCCAAACCAGCCGCCGCCAGATCGCGGGCGATGCCGCGCACCCCGGCGCAATCGGCGCGGTCGGGGGTGAGGTTGATGTCGATCACCGGATCGCTCAAGCCCGCGTAATCGGCGTAGCTCGCCCCGACCGGCGCGTCGTCCGGCAACTCGATGATGCCGTCATGCTCGTCCGACAGCTTCAACTCGCGCTTGGAGCACATCATGCCGTTGGATTCGACGCCCCGGATGACGCCCTTCTTCAGCGTGATGTCGGAGCCGGGGATGTAGGCCCCCTCCGCCGCGAAAACGCCCTTCAGCCCGGCGCGCGCGTTGGGCGCGCCGCAGACGACCTGAAGCTTTTCCGTTCCGGTGTCCACCACCAGCACGCGCAGCTTGTCGGCGTCGGGGTGCTTGTCCGCCGACACGACATGGGCGACGCGGAACGGCGCCAGCTCTTTCGAGCGGTCCTGAACGCCTTCGACCTCAAGGCCAAGGGCGGTCAGCTTTTCCGTGATCTGGTCGAGCGAAGCCTCGGTTTCCAGATGGTCCTTCAGCCAGGACAGCGTGAACTTCATGGAACCGGCTCCTTATCGCGTCAGGCCGTGGGCGATGTTGGGAATGTCGAGCGGGACGAAGCCGTAATGCTTCAGCCAACGCAGATCGGCTTCAAAGAAGGTGCGCAGATCGGGGATGCCGTATTTCAGCATGGCGACGCGCTCCACCCCCATGCCGAAGGCGAAGCCCTGATACTTCGTGCTGTCGATGCCGCAGGCTTCCAGCACGTTGGGGTGAACCATGCCGCAGCCGAGAATCTCCAGCCAATCGCCGTAATTGCCCAACTTCAGCTCGCCGCCCTTGCGCAGGCAGCCGATGTCCACCTCCGCCGACGGTTCGGTGAAGGGGAAGAAGCTGGGGCGGAAGCGCAGCGGCAGATCGTCCACGTCGAAGAAGGCGCGGCAGAACTCCACCAGGCAACCCTTCAGGTGGCCCATGTTGGTCGCCTCGTCGATCACCAACCCTTCGATCTGGTGGAACATCGGGGTGTGGGTCATGTCGTAGTCGGAGCGGTAGGTCCGGCCCGGCGCGATGATGCGGATCGGCGGCTTTTTGTTCAGCATGGTGCGGACCTGCACCGGGCTGGTGTGGGTGCGCAGCAGCATCTTTTTTCCATCTGCATCGGGCAGATAGAAGGTGTCGTGCATGTCGCGCGCCGGGTGGCCGACCGGGAAATTCAGGGCGGTGAAGTTGTGGAAATCATCCTCGATGTCCGGCCCTTCGGCGACGGAGAAGCCCATCTCGGCGAAGATGGCGATCATCTCGTCCATCGTCTGGCTGATCGGGTGAATGCGGCCCTCCGTCTCCGGGCGGATCGGCAGGGTGACGTCGACGCGCTCGGCCTCCAGCCGCGCCTTCATGTGGGCGGCGGCGAGGTCAAGCTTGCGGGCGTCGAGCGCCTGCGCGATCACGTCCTTCAGCGCGTTCAGCGCCTGACCGCGCTCCTTGCGCTCGTCCGGCGACAGGCCGCCCAGCTCCTTCATAAAGCCGGTGATGCGCCCCTTCTTGCCAAGCGCGTTCACGCGCACCTCGTCCAGCGCCGGAAGATCGGCGGCGGCGTTGACCAGCGACAGGAGTTCGTCTTTCAGCGCGTCGAGCATGGCGGTTCCCGGCAAGCGTGGGGAAAAATCGGAATGGAAACAAAAAAGGAGCCGGACCCAACGGCCCGGCTCCCTTCTCTAGCACTTGGCGCCTGAAAAAGCGTCTGCGAACGGGTCGCGAACGCCTTACGCGGCGGCCTTGGAGGCGAGCGCGGCCTGGGCCTTGTCCACCAAGGTCTTAAAGGCTTCCGGCTCACGGGCGGCCAGATCGGACAGAACCTTGCGGTCGATCTCGATGCCGGCCATCTTGATGCCGTTGATGAAGCGCGAGTAGGTCAAGCCATACTGCCGAACGCCAGCGTTGATGCGCTGGATCCACAGACCACGGAAATCGCGCTTCTTGTTGCGACGGTCGCGGTAGGCGTAACGAAGCGCCTTTTCGACCTTCTCGATCGCAATGCGGAAGTTCTTGGAATTGCGACCCCGATAGCCCTTGGCGAGCTTCAGAATCTTGCGGTGACGGGCGTGCGTGGTGACGCCGCGCTTAACACGAGCCATAGTTCAGATCCTTCCCAGTATCAGGCGTTGCGCAGCCAGTTCTTCAACACCGTGCGGGCGTTGGAGTCGCACAGAGTCATCATGCCGCGCGCGTTGCGCTTCATGGTCGGAGACTTCTGCTCGAGGCAGTGGCGCTTGTAGGCCGCCTGGGCGCGGACCTTGCCGGAGGCAGTCACCTTGAAACGCTTCTTGGCGCCGCTCTTGGTCTTCAGCTTGGGCATTTTGGGTTCCTATCGGATAGGGTCGACTTCCATCGGACGGTTGGGCATGCCCTGGCCTTTCAGCCTAGCCTCGCCGCTCGTGGAAGGAACGCCTTATACGCGCGGGATCGCCGCGACGCAAGGGGGGTGTTACGGGCGCGCCATGCTGGGCAGTTCCGCCAGAAACGCGTCCCGCGCCGCCCGACCGCCCGGCGTGTCGGACGCGGCGTCGCCGATCTCCATCCGGGCGAACACGACACGCCCACCGGCGCGCTCGGCCCAGCCGACGAACCAGCCGAGCGGACGAGCGCGATCCGGCGCGCCCGAGGCGTCGCGCATCCAACCACTGCCGGTCTTGCCCCAAACGGTCCAGGCCCCGGCGAAACGCCCGCCATCGTCGGCGGTGAAGCGCGGCAGGATCGCGGCGGTCATGTCCTGCGCCCGGCGCGACACCGGCAGATCGCGGGCGAGAAAGCGCTGGAGAAACTGGACCTGCTCGTCGGGCGAAATCGCCAGGGACGACATCAGCCAACTGTGGGTCAGCCCGTCCACCTTGCCGGGGTTGCCGGAAATGTCGCGGTTCCCGTAGCCCAACCGCTCCACATAATCGCGGAACCGCTCCAGCCCCAGCTTGCGGGTCAAGGCCTGCGAGTACCAGACTACCGAGTCGCGTTCCCACGCCGTGGGATCGACGCTGCGCGTGTCGGCGGGGTTTTTGCTCGATTCCGGGCGCCCCTCCCAGCTTGGGTGACGCTCGTCCTCCAGGACGCCCGCGTCATAGCCCATCAAGGCGAGGGGAATCTTGAAGGTCGAAGCCGGGCTGACCCGCCGGTCGCACGGCCCCTGGCGAAACAGCGGGGCGCCCGTCGCGGCGTCGAGAACGACCGTGCAGATTGTTTTCCCGTTTCCCGCCGCCCGCGCGGCAAAGGGCGCGGCGACCGCCGCCAGAGTCAGACCGATCCAAATTGCGTTTGTGAGTGTGCGACGACCGATCACAGGGTCTCTCCTTGCGTTCATGCGGCGTTGGTTGGCCTTGGGCAAGGATTAAGGGGCTGGCGAGCGTCGGACAAACGATGATAAATCGGTCGAGTCCCTAGAAAAATTTGCCCTCAACCCAGTCAGGCGCCCGCATGGTTCGTCCCCATCTGCCGCTGAACGCGCTCCGCGCCTTCGAGGCGTCGGCCCGTCACCAGAGCTTCACCAAGGCCGCCATCGAGCTGTGCGTCACCCAGGCGGCGGTGAGTCATCAGGTCAAAACGCTGGAGCAGCGTTTGGGCGCGGTGCTGTTCCGCCGCCTGCCGCGCGGGTTGGCCTTGACGGACGAGGGGTTGGCCCTGCTGCCGGTGCTGCGCGACTCCTTCGACCGCATCGGCGACGTGCTGGACCAGTTTGAAACCGGCCATGTCCGCGAGGTGCTGACCGTCGGGGTGGTGGGAACCTTCGCGGTGGGCTGGCTGCTGCCCCGCCTGCGAGGTTTCACCGACGCCCACCCCTTCCTTGATTTGCGGCTGATGACCAACAACAACCGGGTGGACATCGCCGCCGAAGGGTTGGATTACGCCATCCGCTTTGGTGACGGCGCGTGGCACGGCATCGACGCCGCGCCGCTGTTCGACGCCCCGCTGTCGCCGCTCTGCGCGCCGGACATCGCGGCGAGGCTGACCACGCCCACCGACCTGCTGCGGGAAAAGCTGCTGCGCTCTTACCGATCCGACGAATGGCCGCGCTGGTTCGCCGCCGCCGGGCTGGAAGCGCCGCCGATCCGGGGAACGGTCTTTGATTCGTCCTGGATGATGGTGGACACGGCGATCCAGGGGGACGGCGTCGCCCTGGCCCCGCCGCTGATGTTTTCCCGTCCCCTGGAATCCGGGCGGATCGTCCGCCCCTTCGCCATCGACGTCACGCTGGGCGGCTATTGGCTGACCTGGCTGAAGTCAAAGCACATCACCCCCGGAATGCGGGCTTTCCACGCCTGGATTCTGGCGCAGCGCGCGCCATCCCCCACCCCGCCGCTCAGCGATATTCCTTGAAGCGCTCCGTCGCCTGGACCAGCGCGGCGCGGATGCCGGGTTCCATGGCGGAATGCCCGGCGTCGGGGACGATGCGGTAATCGGCCTCCGGCCACGCGCGGTGCAGCTCGTCGGCGGACACCACCGGGCAGACCACGTCATAGCGCCCCTGCACGATGGCCCCGGGGATGTGGCGGATGCGGTGGACGTCGCGCAGCAGCTTGTCTTCCGGGGTGAAGCGGTTGGCGCGGAAATAATGCGCCTCGATCCGCGCCAGCCCCAGCGCGTGGGAGTCCTCGCCGCTCGCCGCGATCAGTTCGGGCGAGGGCAGCAGGGACGAACAGCTTCCCTCATAGACGCTCCACACCCGCGCCGCCGCCAGACGCGTCGTGCGGTCGGGCGAATCCAGCCGCTTCCAATAGGCTTCCAGCAGGTCGCCCTGCTCGCTCTGCGGGATGTGGGCGGCGAAGGCCGACCAGGCTTCCGGGAACAGAACGCGCATGGAATAGAGGAACCAATCGATCTCGCTTTTGCGCATCAGGAAGATGCCGCGCAGGATCAGGCCCAGGCAGCGTTCCGGGTGGGTCTGGGCGTAGGCCAGCGCCAGGGTGGATCCCCAGGAGCCGCCGAACAGATGCCAGCGCTCGATCCCCAGATGGCGGCGCAGGGTTTCGATGTCCTCGACCAGCCGTTCGGTGGTGTTCTCCCGCGTTTCGCCCAGCGGGGTGGAGCGCCCGGCCCCGCGCTGGTCCATCACGACGACGCGGTAATGGGCCGGGTCGAAAAAGCGGCGGTGGGTGGGCGAGGCGCCCGCCCCCGGCCCGCCATGCAGGAACATCACCGGCACGCCGCGCGGGTTGCCCGCCTGCTCCCAATAGACCGTGTGCAGATCGTCCACCGCGATCGTTCCGGCCTGATACGGGTCGATGGGCGGGTAAAATTCGCTGCGGGGCATAAGCGGGGATCCTTGGGGGCGTCGGTCCTGTGGTGCGAGCCGCGAGTGTAAAGGACCGGCGCCGGGTTGCGCCAGCGGGCAAAACCCCAAGGCCGCGTCGATTTTACGGCGTCTTCCGCCCGGCCATATGGCCCAGATAGGCGATGACCCGCTCCAGATCGCCGTCGCTCAGCATGCCGACGTCAAAGCCGGGCATCTGCTGGTTGGGCCAGCTCCGCACCGCGCGTGGGTCGCGGATCAGCTTGGCCAGCCCCGACGGGGTCAGATATTCGGTCGGATTCATCGGGCGGTTCAGATCCGGCCCGACATTGGCGCTGCCCGCCCCGTTCAGCGTGTGGCAGGCCATGCATTGGGTGACGAAGGCGGTTTGCCCCGCGCGGATCGGCGAATCGGGCGGCAGCGCGGCGTCCACCGCCAATTGCGGCCAGCGCTTCAACGGGTTGTCGGTGCTGGCGAAGCGGGCGAGCTGGTAGGGCCATTGTTCGCTGCGCACGCCAGACGCCTCGGGCCGCACCCACACCAGATAGAAGGGACCAGCGGAAACCTCCTTGCCCGGCAGCGGCGGCCAGGGTTGATCGGGCGGCTCCACCGCCAGGAAGGCGACCGACCCGCTGTCCGCCGTCCGCAAACACAGCTCCGGCGGCAACAGCGCGGCGAAACCGTCGCTGGCGATCCCCTCCAGCACCGCGTCCTTGGGGAATTGGTCGGCGGCGATCAGGCTGGCCAGCGGCACGGCGCGGTAGCGCATCGGACGGCCATAGGAGGCGTCGTTCGGGATGTCGACCGTCGCCACGTCGGAACGGGCGAGCAGGGCGTCGCGGTCGATGGTCCGTTCGACGCCCGCTATGGCGATGGTCAACACCGGCCCGGCGGCCTGGACCGGCGGAACCACGGCGACCAGAAGCAAACAGGCGGTCAGCAGACGTGCGATCATTCGGGGTCCTCCTCCTCAAGATGGGCGTCAGGATGGGCGTCCGGCGCGGTGTCGGGGGGCCGAACGGCGGGCGCGGATCGGGGCGGCTGTGGAGACGGCGACGGCGGCGCGGTCGCAGCCCCGCCCTCCAACCGTTCGATCTGCTCCGGGTGGTTCGCCTCGATCATGGGGCCGCTGCGCAGGCCGATCCAGCCCCGAACACGGATTCGTTTGCCCTCATAGGACAGCGGGTCGATGCCCGCCTTGGCGAAGTCGCGCATCGCCGGGCGGGCGATGTGAACGGTCACGTCGGTGCGCCAATCCGCGCCGAAATCCAGATAGGCCTCGCCGCCAGTCTTGGTGACGCGCAGCACCCGCCCCTCCACAATCTGGAAGCTGTCGCGATCGCGGGCCAGCGCGTCGGGATCGGCGGCGCGCAGGGCGTAGACGCGGGTCCGCCACAGGCCGCGCTGGGCGTTGCGCGCGCCGTCCTCGGTCGCCAGCATCTCGGCGGCGAAGGCGCGGGCGTCGGGCCGGGTGTGGACGCGGGCGTGGCCCCGCGCCAGCATCTCCGCCTGCAACCACAGCCCATCCTCGCGCAGCAGATGGGCCAGCAGCCGCCCGTGCCGGTCCACCAAAACGGCCCCGCGCGGCGTCACCATCCGCCCCAGCGCCAGTTCGCTCAAGGCCGCCGTCGCCGCCTTGGCCAGCGGCCAAGGGCGGCCATCGGCGGCGGCGGCGTAACGGGGCGGTTTGGCCGCCTCGATCCCCGCCAAGCGGACCTGCCGCCCATCCTCCAACGCCAGCGTGTCGCCATCGACCACCGCGACCACGCGCCAGGACTCCGCCGACGCCGCGATGACGGGCGCGACGGTCAGCGGCAGCAGGAGCGCCGCAAGCTTCAGGCAATGAAAACGGAGTTTCATGACCCAACCCTATGACGCTCCCGCCCCTGTCCGGCAAGAGCGCCGCCGTTCAGGATCGCCGCGTGAATTCTTTTTTATTTCACCCTTCGCGGGCGCCGCGTGGGTTGCCCCGATCCGGCCCTGTCGGCTAATTTGCCCGCCATGCTTGACAGCCCCCCAGCGTCCCCGACGGACCGCGCCCGGCTCGCGCCCCGGAAACGGATTCGCTTGCCCATCGCGGCGGTTCTGGTGGCGGGCTTCGGCTCGCTGATGCTGGCGGCGGTGGCCAGCGTTTTGGTTCTGGGGCTGGTCAGCGCCAGCACCAACACCTTCGCCCTGCTGAACGACAAGGCCGATCTGGCGCTGGCCGGGGTCGAGGTGCGAGTCCGCCACCAACTGGATCCCGCCCGCGACATGGCCCGCTTCGTCGCTGGTTTGATCGAGCGCGGGGAGCTGGATCCCGACGACGCCGACCGGCTGACCATCACCTTGCGCGGCGCGCTGGCGGCGGCCCCCGACGTGACCGGCATCGCCTTCCTGCGCCCCGACCTGACCGGCGCGCAGGCCGGGAGGTTGAACGGCGGCTTGCAGGTCGGGGCCATGGACATGCAGGGCGACGGCGCCATCCCGCCCGAAATGCTGAACGGCCCCAGCCGGGGCGCCGCCGCCTGGGCCGATCCCTTTTGGCTGAAGGAAGCCTCGAACAGCCTCATCACGCTCTATCAGCCGGTGCGGCGCGACGGTCGCTATCTGGGGCAAGTCGCGGTCGGCGTGTCGCTGGGCGACCTGTCGCGCTTTTTGTCGGCGCTCTATGTCGAACAGGGGCTGAACGCCTTTGTCTTGTACGATCATGAGCATGTTTTGGCCCACCCGGCGCTGGTCGGGCGAAGCTTCGATTTCTCCAACAAGCCCGACGGCCCGCCGCTGCCGCGCATCGACCAGGTGGACGACCCGGCGCTCGCCGCGCTGTGGAGCAAGGGCGTGCCGGTCCAGGCGTTGAAAAAGCGGGTGGAGGGCCAATCGGTCCACATCGCGGGCGACGATTACCTGTTCCTGACGCGGTCGATGGCGGGCTATGGCCAGCGGGAATGGATCATCGGCATCGGCTTCCGCGAAAGCGAGATGAACGGCGAGATCCAACGGCTGGTCAAAACCGGGCTGGCCGGGCTGGCCATCCTGCTGATTTCGGTGGCGGTCGCGCTGTTTGTCGGGCGCAAGATCAGCCGCCAGGTCGCCAGGCTGGCCGAGGCCGCCGACCGCGTCCGCGCGTTCGAGTTCCAGACCATCGCCGATCTGCCCGACTCGCGCTTGCAGGAAATGGCGCGCGCCGCCACCGCCTTCAACGCGATGGTCGCGGGCCTGCGCTGGTTTGAGACCTATGTGCCCAAGGCGCTGGTGCTGCGCCTGATGCGACAGCGCGAAACCCAAGGCGACGGGCTGGATTCCGTGCTGCGCGAGGTGACGGTGATGTTCACCGACATTCGCGGCTTCTCCCGCATGGCCGAACACCGCAGCGCCGCCGACACCGCCACCCTGCTGAACGAGCATTTCACCCTGCTCGCCGCCTGCATCGAGGCGGAGGGCGGCACGGTGGACAAATTCATCGGCGATTCGCTGATGGCTTTTTGGGGCGCCCCCGAAAAGCAGGAGGACCACGCCGCCCGCGCGTTGCGCGCCGCCCACGCCATCCATCACGCCGTGCTGGACGACAACCGCAAACGCGCCGCCGCCGGGCAGGAACCGATCCGCGTGCGAATCGGCCTGCACAGCGGCCCGGTGGTGGTCGGCAACATCGGCTCGGCCAACCGGATCAACTACACCATCGTCGGCGACACGGTGAACGTCGCCGCCCGGATCGAGGAATTGTCCGCCGCGCTTCAGGGCGAGGCGGAGGTGATCGTGCTGACCAGCGGCGTCACCGCCGCCAAGGGAGGCGGAGCCGCGCCGCTGGTCCGCCAGGGCGGACGCTCCCTGCGCGGACGCAGCGGCACGACGGAATTGTGGCGGTTGGTGGCGACTGCCGAAGACGCCGGACAGAAACCGACGCCGGTCGCGGAAGCGGGGCTTGCGCAAACGGGACAGGTCTTGTCGGACGCGGGCGAGGACTGACCCCCGCCCGGTCTTTCCAAACCGAAACCTTTACAGGTTGGCGACCAGATCGCCCGAATCTTCAACGCGCTTCAGCATCGAATCGCGCAGCTTCATCAGGGCGCGGGACTCCAACTGGCGGACCCGCTCCTTGCTGACGCCCAGCTCACGGCCCAGCTCTTCCAGGGTCGCGCCTTCGTCGCGCAGGCGGCGTTCCTGGATGATGGTGCGTTCGCGCGGGCTGAGTTCGCCCAACGCCTCGGCCAGCCATTGCGAGCGGGTGTTGGCGTCGCGCAGGCCGATCACCACCTCTTCGGGCGAGGGACGTTGGTCGGCCAGGAAATCTTGCCAATCATCGTCCGAGCCGTCGGCGACCGGGGTGTTCAGCGACTGGTCGGCCCCCGACAGCCGCATCTCCATCGCTTCGACCTCGGCCACCGCGACGTTCAGTTCGCCCGCGATCCAGGCGCGGCCTTCCTGGGTCATGCGGGCGCCATTGCCATTCTGCGACGCGCTGTCGATCTTGGCGCGCAGGCGGCGCAGGTTGAAGAACAGCGATTTCTGCGCGGCGGTGGTGCCGGTGCGGACGATCGACCAGTTGCGCAGGATGTAATCCTGCATGGCCGAACGGATCCACCACGCGGCGTAGGTGGAAAAGCGCACCTCGCGGTCCGGCTCGAAGCGGCCCGCCGCCTGCATCAGACCGACATTGCCCTCCTGCACCAGATCGCCCATCGGCAGACCGTAATTGCGGAAGCGCGAGGCGGTGGCGATGACCAGCCGGGTGTAGGCCCGCACCAGCTCGTGCAAGGCGCGTTCGTCGCCGTCTTCCCGCCATTTGCGGGCCAGCTCGAACTCATGGTCCCGCGACAGCAGCGGTTCGCGCATGGACGCCTTGATAAAACTCAGGTTAGCCCGCTGCGTCTCTGGATCGTCGATGTAAGCCATCCGTCCCTTCCTTCCCGTCTGGGCGGCGCCGTGTTCCGATGGTGCAGCCTGTCTCACGCATGTTGGGCTTGGCCGTTGTTCCCGCCGCATGTCCCCGGTTTCCGGGGAACGGACAGGCGTCGGCGCGCCCTGTTGCTAGAGATACGCGACGGGGAAGGATTCGGATCACAACGAATGGACAGATTTCTTGCGCGGCGGTCGAAGACTCGGACGCGCGCCCGTCGCGGCGGGCGTTTTCGACCAACCCACCATATAGGGCGCGCGCCGGTTGCGACCAGCGGGGGAAACGAAACCGCCTGCGCGGCGGATCGTCACTCCCCCTCCCCGCGCAGGGCGTCGAACGCGCGGCGGTCGCGTTTGGTCGGACGGCCTGAGCCGGGGGCGCGGTAAGGATCCTCCAACCGCTCCTCCGCCACCGGCGGGGCGAGATCTTCGTAGAGCGCCTGGGCCTCCGGGGCCGGGCCGCGTCGGCTTCCCAGCGCCAGCACCTTGATGACGCGGATGTGCCGACCCTGCGCGAAGGTCAGCACGTCGCCCGGCTTCACCGCCGCGTGCGCCTTGCTGACGACCGCGCCGGACAGCCGGACGCCGCCGTCGTTGCAGGTTTTGGCGGCCAGACTGCGCGTCTTGAAGAAACGCGCGTACCACAGCCATTTGTCGATGCGCAGCCGTCCGGGTGGAAGGCCGTCGCTGTCGTCGTCGCTCATGGTTCTCGGTCCATGCTGGTTGATTCGGTTGGTTGATCGTTGAGCGTTTCTTCCCCCTCCCTAACCCTCCCCCGCTTCGCGGGAGAGGGAACTCCGCCGCAAGCTGAGCCGCAAGCTCACAAGGATCCGGCCCCCTCTCCCGCGAAGCGGGGGAGGGATGGGGAGGGGGAAATCACCCTCCCGACAGTTGACGCAACTTGGCGAAGGGATGGTCGGCGTTGACCGGCGCGCGGTCGCGCCGGGGCTTGGTCCCCGACGGGCGCCGTCGTTTCCACGTCACCGCGCCATCCTCCGCCACGCTGCGGGCGTAGCCCAGGCCGGTCAACACCCCGGCCAACTCCTCCGCCGACAGGCCGACCCGTTGGCCAAGCGCCGTTTCGGACGCCGAGGCGCCGGATTTGGCCAGGGTCAGCATCTCCGTCTCCAGCCGGTCGAGCATGTCCACCCGCAGCGCCCGCCCGTCTCTGCCCTTTTGATCGCCCGCTTTGGCCGACGCCAGCGGATAGCCAATCGCCTCCCAAAAGGCGAGCGGCGCGCCGGTCGCCGCGACCGACACCCGCCCCGGCGGCGGCAGCGGCACCGGCAAAGCGTGGTTCGTGGCGACCGCCCACAGCAGCCCGCGCAGGGCCACCGCCGCCGGTTTGGCCAGCGCCGTCAGATACAGGTGCGACACGCCCAGCCGCACGCCCAGCCGGGTCAGCGCCTTGCGGTCCTCGCGCTCCAGCCCTTCGACCAAGGCGGCGACCGGCGGGCGCGGCAGAACCCCCAGCCCCTCGACCAGTTGAAAGGCCAGCCCCCGCGCGGCGCCCGACAACCCGTCGGCGTCGGCCAGCGCGAACAGCGGCTTCAGCCGGGCGGCGACATGCCGCTTGAGCCACTGATCGAGCCGGGCGCGCACCCGCTCGCGCTGGGCTTGGTCGAGCATCCCCTCGTCAAAGGGAACCACCAGCGGCGTCAACACCGACGGCCCGGCGGCGAGCTTGGCCACGCTCACGCCATGGACGCTCAACAGCCCGTCGGGGCCAAGGGCGAAAGCGTCGTCGGATTCCTGCTCGAACAGGCGCAGCCGCTTGGCGAGTTCATCGCGCAGCGCCCGCCGCGCGGCGGTTTCCAGGGCGCGGGCCTCGTCGGAACGGTCCGGCGCGTCGGCGACGAAGCGGAAGCCCTCCAGCCGCCCGACGACATGCCCCTCCACCACCACCTCGCCGTCGGCGCGGACGCCGCCGATCAAGGCGCGGCCATCCTTCAGCGTGCGCGACAGGCTGGCCGACCGGCGGTCGATGAAGCGTTGCGTCAAGCGCTCGTGCAGGGCGTCGGACAGTTGGTCCTCGATAGCGCGGGTGCGCTCCTGCCAATGCAGCGGATCGGTCAGCCAGGTGGGCCGGTTGGAGATGTAGGTCCAAGTGCGGATGTGGGCGATGCGGGCGACCAGCGCGTCGATGTCGCCCTCCGTCCGATCCAGCCGGGCGATCTGCTTGCCGACCCAATCGCTGTCCAGCCGCCCGAAGCCGGTGCGCAGGGATTTGTAAATCTGCCCCAACAGGCGGGTGTGGGCGTCCGACAGCACCTTGCGGAAATCGGGGATCTGGCAGACCTCCCACAGCAGCCGCACGGCGTCGCGGCCCTTGGCGAGATCCAACACCTCCTGGTCGCGAACCAGCGCCTGAAGGGCCAGATGGTCGTCGGCGTCGCGCGACCGGCTCAATTCGGCGATGGGCGCGCGCTCCTCCAGCGCTTTCAGCAGGAAGCCCGGCGTGTCGAAGCGCAGGGCGCTGTTGCGCCAGGTCAGCGTCTTCAGCGTCTCGAATTCGTGGTTTTCGACGCGGCTGATGGTGTCGGCGTCCAACTCCCCCACCTCGTCGGTGGTGCCGAAGGTGCCGTCGCGCATGTGGCGACCGGCCCGCCCGGCGATCTGCGCCACCTCGGCGGCGCGCAGGCGGCGGGGGGCGAAGCCGTCGAACTTCACCATGCGGGCGAAGGCGACATGGTCGACGTCCATGTTCAGCCCCATGCCGATGGCGTCGGTCGCCACCAGATAATCCACCTCCCCCGCCTGATACAGCGCCACCTGGGCGTTGCGGGTGCGGGGCGACAGGGCGCCCAGCACCACCGCCGTGCCGCCGCGCTGGCGGCGGATCAACTCGGCCATCGCGTAGACGTCGGTGGCGGAAAAGGCGACGACGGCGGAGCGCGGCGGCAACCGGGTCAGCTTCTTGTGCCCGGCGTAGGTCAGTTGGGAAAAGCGCGGGCGGTTGATGAACTCGGCGCGCGGAACCAGCTTACGGATCAACGGCTGCATGGAATCGGAGCCGAGGAACATCGTCTCCACCAGCCCGCGCGCGTTCAGCAGCCGGTCGGTGAAGATGTGGCCGCGTTCGGGATCGGCGCAAAGCTGGATCTCATCGACCGCCAGAAAATCGACCACCCGGTCGAGCGGCATGGATTCGACCGTGCACACCCACCAGGACGGATTGGGGGGCAGGATTTTTTCCTCCCCCGTCACCAGGGCGACGGCCTGTTTTCCCTTGATGGCGACGATGCGGTCGTAGTTTTCCCGCGCCAGCAGCCGCAGGGGAAAGCCGATCATGCCCGATTTGTGACCAAGCATCCGCTCGATCGCCAGATAGGTCTTGCCGGTGTTGGTCGGCCCCAGCACGGCGACCACCCGACCGCCAAGCCCCAGAGCGCCGCCCGACGAAGCGTGAGAGGACGTCATGGGCGTAAGCTTTGGTGGGTCCGGCCCCGCTTTGCAAGGGTTTGGAGCGCGCATAAAAAAACGCGACCGATCGCTCGGCCGCGTTTCTTCGTTCGATCAGTCAGAAAAACTCAGACCGGCTGCGGCAGACCATGGATGTAGCCGACGCCGCCGCTGCGGCGGTTGCGATAGGCGCCATCAATCAGACCGGCGACGCTGTCCTTGACCTTCTCGTGCAGGCCCTTTTCCCAATCGCCGGGATGCTGGAAGTTGCTCATGATGTAGGCGAAGCCGTTGACGTCGTCGACCGCTTGCAGGCCGGTCGATTCCGCGCCCGCCGGGCAGGACAGGATGCGGCTCAGCGCCTTGCTGTCGACGTTGTAGGCCCACAGGAAGTTGTTGACGTGATTGCCGCTGTCTTCGCCGACGAACAGCGTGCGCAGGCGTTCGGAGAATTTCAGATTGTCCGGGTTGGCGATGAAGTCGGCGTGGGCGGTGTTGCCCAGCGCGTCGGGGGTCGCCAGATCCTTGCCGACCAGGGCCGGGACGGCGCTGAAATGCACCGGCACCCACGCGCTGTCGATGGCGGCGCCCGCCGCGTCGGTCTGGCCGCCGGTCATCGGCAACTGATAGACGGCGCCGGCGTTGATGGTGTTGACCTTGATGCCGCTCTTGCCGTCGCTCATCGACTTGTACATGTAGGACACGGCCATATAGGCGGTCTTGTCCTTGGCGTTGACGGTGACGCCTTCCAGCTTGGTCAGGGCCAGCGTGGCGCCGACGGTCGGGGCGTAGCGGTGGGTTTCCAGGAAGGCGGCGGCCTTCTCCATGCCCGGCTTGAACTTGACCCACTGGGTCTTGCCGCTGAAGCCGATGGCGGTGAAGGAGGGATCCTTCGGATCTTCCTTCTTCACCTCGACGATGTCGGCGGCCTTCAGGCTGTCGGCCAACTTTTCGATTTCGGCGCTGGTGGCGTGGCCCAGCTTGACCCACTTCAGGGCGAAGGCGCCGCCCTTGTCGAGATCCTTGCCCTCTTCCTGCATCATCTTGGCGGCGTAAAGCGCGCCCGCCGACAGGTCGGAAGCCTTGTCGGCGATGAACATGAACAGGCCGCCGTTGGTGGTGTCGTCGCCCATCAGCACGGTGCGCAGATCGGGCATCACCTGCACCAGCTCGTGCGAGATGCGGCCCATGCAGTAATGCTTCTTGATGCTGCCGGCGCCGTCAGGCTTGACCGTCACCTCGGGCATATGGCCGTAGTGATAGGGGTTGGCCTTGTTGGCGTCGCCGAACAGATTCTGGCTGTAGGCGCGGAACTGGTCGTCAAGCGCGGTCGCGTCCGGCTCATACTCCTCGCTCGACAGATGGGTGTTCCAGGGCGACAGGCTGGCGCCGCAGGTGATCCACAGGCCATGGACCGGGCTGGTGTCCACCGTGTGGTACTGCACCAGCTTCAGCGCGCCGGTCTCCTTGTTCTGGTCCAACGTGAGGACGGCGATGGGCGACGGCAGGCGGCCGTACATCGACGCGTCCTTGGAATCGCGGGTGGCGTATTCAAACTGCACCACGGCGAACAGGGTGTTGCCCGACACGCCCGGCACGGTGGCGGGCATCGGGTTCAACAGGTTGCAGCCGTCCGGGCAATCGGAAAAGAACTGGGTCGGCGTCGCCAGCGAGGCGTCGAGGATCGGCTTGCCGTTGATGTCGTAATAGCCGCCCGCCAGGGTCGTGCCGCCCTTGCCGTCCGGTACAAGATCGCCGGTGATGAACAGCGGCTGATAGCCCAGCGCGAAGCTCTGCTTCGTGCCGTCGGCCCAGCTCACGACCATGCTGGATTCGACCGTGGTCGTCGCCTGCGCGGCGGCGGTCGTCGGCGCGGCCATGCCGACGAACTCGACGGACACCGGCGCGCCCTTGGCGGCGGCGGCCTCCGCGCCCGAGGCGAACAGCAGGCCGCCGACGCCCCCGGCGACCGGCAGCAGCGGCATCCCGGCCAGCATGCGCAGCACGGAACGGCGCGACGTTTCGGAATGAATGACGGACGAATTGGTCATGACTGGTGTCTCCCGCCCCCTCTTGAGGGCAAACGGCTGGCGTGGCGCGCGGCTGAGTGGCGCGGCCTTGTTTTGGCGAGCGGGCGGGAGGTTACTGTGGGGATGTTACAGTTCGACAGTCATGGCCAGGGAGCAACGGTGACGAATCGCGGAAAGAGCGCACCCCCTTACGGCGCCTTCGCTTTGTCCGGGGCTTTCTCCGGCGGGGCGCTGGCCATCTTGGCCGCGCGGTCCAGATTCACCGCCGCCGCGCGCCCGAACTCGCTGTCGGGGGCCAGCCGCTTGACCAGCGCCCAATCGTCGCGCGCGCCGTTGACGCTGCCGCTCAACGCCTTGACGTTGCCGCGCAGCAGGATGGCTTCCGGATCGCCCGGCTTCAACTCCAGCGCGCGGTCGATGTCGGCCAGCGCCTGCCGGTGGTTCGACAGCGCCTTGTGCGCCTCCGCCCGATAGAGGTAGGCGTCAGCCCGTTTGGGATCCTTGGCCAGCGCCGCGTCCAGATCGGCGACGGCGTCCCAGAAACGTTCACCCTCGGCTCGGGCGAAAGCGCGGTCGATCAGCAGATCGACGTCGCCCGGCTGCTTGTCCAACGCCGCGCTGTAGAGCTTTTCCGCCCGAACCTGGTCGCCCGCCCGCAGCCACGCCCAGCCGCCGCGCCCCAGGATCGAGGCCGCCGCCTTGGGGTCGTCCTTGCCCAACAGCGGGGCCAGCTCCTCCAACCGCGCGCCAGCGGCCTTGAAGTCGCCCTTGTGGAACAGCGCCAGCGCCTGACAGAGCCGGGCGAGGTCGCCGCCGCCCTTCTCCTGCCAGCGCAGAGCCTGTTCAAAGGCGGCGTCGGGATCGCTTTCGGCCTGCGCCGCGCACTCCTTCAGCGTCCTGTTGGAGTCCGGGGCCGAAGCCGAAGCGGGCGCGGCGGCCTGGACCGGAAGGGGGAGCAAGGCCGCCGTCGACAGCGACAGGGCGGCCAGCGTGATGAAAGCGTTGCGTCGGATCATGGTCGCCTTACACTCCGCCATCGTTCCGTCCGACGCAAGGGCCTGAGAACGCCCGTAAGGAAGCTCCGATGACCGCACCCCGCCTGTTCGTGTTCGGCCTTGGCTACACCGCCCGCGTTTTCGCCGACGGCCTGCGCGCCGAAGGCTGGCGGATCGCCGCCACCTGCCGCAGCGAGGACAAGCGCGCCGCCCTGGAGGCCGAGGGGATCGAGGCGTTCGTCTTCGACCGGGGCCGCCCGCTGGCCGACGCCCGCGCGGCGCTGGACGGCGCGACTCACCTGCTGGTCAGCGTGCCGCCCGACGCCAAGGGCGATCCGGTGCTGGACCACCACGCCCGCGAATTGGCCGACCTGCGCACCCTGGATTGGGCGGGCTATCTGTCCACCACCGGGGTCTATGGCGACACCAAGGGCGAATGGGTGAGCGAAGCCGCGTGGCTGAAACCGACCGGCGACCGCCAAAAACGCCGGGTGGAAGCCGAACGCGGCTGGTTGGGCATCTACCGGCAATATGGCGTGCCGATGCATCTGTTCCGGCTGGCCGGGATCTATGGGCCGGGCCGCAGCGCCCTCGATTCGGTGCGGGCGGGCGAGGCCAAGCGGGTGGACAAGCCCGGGCAGGTGTTCTGCCGCGTCCATGTCGACGACATCGCGACGACGCTGCGCGCGTCCATGGCGAAGCCGACGCTGGGCGCGGTCTACAACGTCGCCGACGATCTGCCCACCCCCTCGCACGAGGTGGTGGAGCATGCCTGCCGCCTGCTGGGGGTGGAGCCGCCGCCGTTGATTCCCTTCGATCAGGCGGAGCTGTCGCCGATGGCGGCCAGCTTCTACACCGATTGCCGCCGGGTGAAGAACGACCGGATCAAACGGCAATTGAGCGTGACGCTGGCCTATCCTGACTACCGCGCCGGTCTGGACGCCCAGTTCGCGGCGGAACAGAACGCCTAACCAAAAGACTATGCCCAAAGAGTGATGACCAAAAGGGAAGCGATCACACGGTCGCGGGCAGGGAAACCGCTTCGACCTCGAAGCAAAACAAAAACATACCCGGATATTAATCGAAAACGTCACAAAAGACTTTGCCGCTTGGAAAAGGATATTTAACAATCTCGTTGGATTATGCTTGGATTGACGACGGCGATCCGGCGAGGGTGTGGGGCATGAACAGCGCAATATCCGCCATGTTGCCAAAAGACTCCGCGTTGCCCGTTGAAAGTCCGGCGGCGGAGAGTCTGGCGTCCACCGCCTTCCGGCGGCAGATGGACGAGGTTGTGGCGCGCATCCCGATGCACGCGATCCGGTCGGTGCTGGACGCCGTCGACGGCGCCTCCACCACCAACGGCGAACGCGCCCGCCATCTGCGCGAGGCGCTGGTCGATCACTTCAACCGGCTGCGCCCCATGAAGGCGCGCCGCCTGTTCACCGGCCTGTTCGAGCCGTTCCTGGTTGACGACCATGTGCTCTACCGCGCGCCCGAAGCGATTCCGGCGCTGATCCAGCGCGTGGACATGGGCGGCATCTGGGCGGCGCTGGTCCAATACGCCTTCCCGGCGCTGGCCGCCGAGGTGCAAAGCCATCTCGACGATCTGTCGCGCGACGCCATGCTCGACGCCGTGCTGTCCAGCCCGCAGGCGATGGGCTTGCGCGAGTCGATGCGGCGGGAGGCGCTGGATTATCTGACCCGGCTGACCGCCGACCGCAAGGCGACCGACCGTTTCCTGGCGCTCGCCAACGACGAGGCGTTGCAGGACGCGCGCCTGCGCACCCAATATCTGAACCGCAAGGCCGCCATCGACAGCGACATGCTGGGCTTCGTCCGCGCCCTGCTGGAGCACAACGCCGTGCTGGTCCCGCTGACCGAACGGATGCGCCGCGACATCGACGAGATGCAGGGCGGCGGCGATGGCCGCTCGGTCGAGGTCGATTGCCAATCGGCGCTGATGGTCGGCTTCGTCCGCCGGGTGCGCGATCTCGGCCTGCCCTTCCGCGACCAAACCCAGGTTTTGGCTTGGTTCGCCCCGCTCTATGGGCTGAACGTCAAGCGGCGCTACGACGTGTTCCTGCGCCACATCCGCGAGCATGGCGGCCCGACGGTGCGCGAGTCGCACCCGCTGTTGCGCGCCCTGCTCGCCCATTTCAACGCCGCCAGCATCACCATCCGCGAGGTGGTGGACGGCATGTTCGGCGATGTGGACATCCGCGACGGCGGCGTGCTGTCGGTCAACAGCGCCACCCGCGACCTGCTGACCAACGCGGTGGAGCGCTTCGACCGCTCGCTGACCGCGCTGACCGGCTGCGGTTTTCTCGCCAGCCGGACCAGCGGCCCGGCGATCCGCACCCAATTGGCCGAGGTCAGCCGCTGCCTGACCACAACCGTCATCCCCGCTCTGGCGTCCCGCATGCAAGCGGCCATGGTGTCCCGGCACAACCCGGTGGCCGATCACGACGATGTGGTGTGGCTGCTGGAATTGGTCTGGCGCTGGGGCCGCTATCTGGGCGCCGCCGGTTACGCCAACCCGGAGCTGAAATCGCTGCGGCTCTACGCGGTGGAAAGCGGGCGCATCGCCTTCATCCAGGCGATGAAGGCGGAGGAGCACGAAAAGCCAACGCACCGCATGGCCCATCTGTTGCGCATCCGCCGCCTGATGACGGCGATGGGGGAAAGCGTCGATCCCTGGATCAGCCCGGTCAGCCAGGGCCTGCACCGCGTCGTCCACATCTATCTGGACGAGATCCAAACCATCGGCGAGGAGGAATGGGCGGTGATCGACGCCTTCGTCGCCTCCGTCCGCGCGGAACTGACCCGCTCCCGCCACTGGCAAAGCGCCGACTTCGTGGCGATCCTGCGCCTGCACGAAACGCGGGAGCGGTGATGGGGAGGCGTGATGATCTTGGAAAAACCACCGACTATCATTGAGGCGCCCCATGACTCATCCCGCCATCGACAACCTGCCGCCCATCCATCCCGGCGAGATCCTGCGCGACGATCTGGAGGCACTTGATCTCAGCGCCAGACGCTTCGCCGGGCATATTGGCGTTCCGCCCAACGCCGTGACGGAGATTCTGAACGGCGAGCGGCGCGTCACCGCGCCGATGGCGCTGCGCCTTGGCAAGGCCTTTGGCACCGATCCCCGCTATTGGACGAACCTTCAAAGCCTCTACGAGACCAAGGTGGCCCGCGCGGAGATCGGCGACGTGATCGACGCGATCAAACCCTTGCCGCATGTCGGACAGGCCGCATGACGCCTCGATGAAGCGGCACTTGCGACACGCGGTTTGACGGGCGGCGGCCAAGAGAAGCCGCGCCACGGCGGAAAAACCCAAACGCCTCGCCTTTTGGGTTTTCTGAACCACCCGCGCCAACCGCTCAACGCACGAATTTGGTTCGACACAAGCGCCTTTATGGTATGATGCGCGCCCGCTTGTGGGCAGAACCGTCCACCAGCCCGCGCCCGCAACGACCCGCCGCCGAGACGACGACAGCAATGAACATCACCATCGAACGCGCCGCCCTTCTCCGGTCTCTGGGTCATGTGCAGAGTGTGGTCGAGCGGCGGAACACCATTCCCATTCTGTCCAACGTCCTGTTGCGCGCGAAGGACGGCGAGCTGTCGCTGGCCGCCACCGACATGGACCTGGAAATCGTCGAGTCGGTGCCGGCCAGCGTCGCCCGTCCCGGCGGAACCACGGCCCCGGCCCACACGCTGTACGACATTGTCCGCAAGCTGCCCGACGGCAGCCAGGTGGAGTTGGACATCAGCGGCGACGGCGCCCTGCTGACCCTGCGGTCGGGCCGTTCGCAATTCCGGCTGTCCTGCCTGCCGGTGGATGATTTCCCGCAGCTTTCCGGCGGCGAGCTGAAGCACAGCTTCACGGTGTCCGCCGCCGATCTGCGCGGGCTGGTGGACCGCACCCGTTTCGCCATCTCCACCGAAGAAACCCGCTATTACTTGAACGGCATCTATCTGCACGCCGCGCGCGTCAAGTTGGGCGGGACGGATTTGCCGGTTCTGCGCGCGGTCGCCACCGACGGCCACCGTCTGGCGCGGGTGGAAATGCCGCTGCCCGAGGGCGCCGACGGCATCCCCGGCGTCATCGTGCCGCGCAAGACCGTGAATGAAATCCGCAAGCTGATCGACGAGGCCGCCGACCGCATCCAAATTTCGATGTCGGAGAACAAGATCCGCTTCGGTTTCGATTCGGTGGTCGTGACGTCGAAGCTGATCGACGGCACCTTCCCCGATTACGAACGGGTCATCCCGGTCGGCAACGACAAAGTGATGGAGGTGGACGCCAAGCTGTTCGCCGCCGCCGTTGACCGCGTCGCCACCATCTCCACCGAAAAGAGCCGGGCGGTGAAGCTGTCGCTGACGCGCGGCACCCTGACCCTGTCGGCGACCAGCCCGGAAGCGGGCAGCGCGACGGAGGAGTTGGAGGTCAGCTATCAGGACGGCCCGATGGAGATCGGCTTCAACTCCCGCTATCTGCTCGACATCACCCAGCAGATCGAGGGGGAGGGCGCCCGCTTCACCCTGGCCGACGCCGCGTCGCCGACGATCATCCGCGACGTCGCCGATTCCACCGCGCTCTATGTCCTGATGCCGATGCGGGTGTGATGGGACGGCGGGGGTTTCCTCCCCCAGCCGCGCCCCTTGGCCTCCCTGTGACCGCCGACCGTTCCGCCTTTGACAGCCCCGCCCATGACGGTTGATGATCGGGCCGCCCCCCGTGTTGTGACGCCCGCCTTGGCGGTGCGGCGGCTGACGCTGACGCGTTTTCGCGGCTACGACTCCGCGCGGCTGGACAGCGACCAGCGCCCGGTGGCGTTGATCGGCCCGAACGGCGCGGGCAAAACCAATCTGCTGGAGGCCGTCAGCTTCCTCGCCCCCGGTCGCGGCCTGCGCGGGGCCAAGCTGGCGGAGGTCGAACGCATCGGCTCCCCCCCAGGGTCCGGTTGGGCGGTGGCCGCCACGCTCGACACGCCGGGCGGCCCGGTGGAGATCGGCACGGGGCGCGAACCGCACCTCGGCCCGCCGCGCCCGACCGACCGCGACCGCCGTCTGGTCCACATCGACGGACGCCCGGCGAAGAGCCAAACCGCGCTGGCCGAGCATGTCGCCGTGATCTGGCTGACCCCGGCGATGGACCGGCTGTTCGTGGAAAGCTCCAGCGGGCGCCGCCGCTTTCTCGACCGGCTGGTCTTCGGCTTCGACCCCGCCCACGCCGGGCGGCTGTCGCGGTACGAACACACCCTGCGCGAACGCGCCCGGCTGCTGCGCGAGGGCCGGTTCGACCAGGGCTGGCTCGGCGGGTTGGAGGACCAGATGGCGACCACCGGCGTCGCCGTCGCCGCCGCAAGGCGCGAGGTTATCCAAAGGCTGCGCGCCGCCTGCGACCGCGCCGTCGGCCCCTTCCCCAGCGCCGATCTGGCCGTGGCGGGCGCGGTGGAGGATTGGCTCGACCAAGGCCCGGCGCTGGACGCCGAAGATTCCCTGCGCCGCAGCCTGCGCGACAACCGGCGTCGCGACGCCGAGAGCGGCGGCGCGATGGTCGGCCCGCACAAAAGCGATCTGGCCGTGCGCCACGCCGCCAAGGACATGCCCGCCGCGCTCTGTTCGACGGGGGAGCAAAAGGCGCTGTTGATCGCCATCGTTCTGGCCAACGCCCGGCTGCTGGCCGCCGAACGCGGGGCCGCGCCGCTGCTGCTGCTGGACGAGGTCGCCGCCCATCTCGACCCCGACCGGCGCGAGGCGCTGTTCGGCGAAATCCTGGCTTTGGGGGCGCAAGCCTGGATGACCGGAACCGACGCGTCGGTCTTCGCCCCCCTGGCGCAGGAGGCGGCGCGCGTCTTTGTCGACGACGCCCGAATCCGACCGGGATAGCCCGGCGGATCGCGCGAAAAAATACACACGGCGGCACCGAAACCGCCGAAATTCCAACCGGATCTGGTATAGTCGGCGCATGGCACAGGAAGCACTGAAAAACGACCTCCCGCAGCAGGACTATGGGGCCGAGTCGATCACCGTTCTGCGTGGGCTTGACGCCGTGCGCAAACGCCCGGGCATGTATATTGGCGACACGGACGACGGTTCGGGTCTCCATCACATGGTGTATGAGGTGGTGGACAACGCCATCGACGAGGCGCTGGCGGGCTACTGCGACAAGGTCGAGGTGCAGTTGAACGCCGACGGCTCGGTCACGGTGCGCGACAACGGGCGCGGCATCCCCACCGACATCCATTCCGAAGAAGGCGTGTCGGCGGCGGAAGTCGTCATGACCCAGCTTCACGCGGGCGGCAAGTTCAACCAGAACAGCTACAAGGTGTCGGGCGGCCTGCACGGCGTCGGCGTCTCGGTGGTCAACGCGCTGTCGGAAACGCTCGATCTGCGCATTTGGCGCAACGGGCGCGCCCACGCCATGCGGTTCCGCCACGGCGTCGCCGAAGCGCCGCTGGCCGACGTCGGCCCGGCGCCCGACGTGACCGACAGCCAGGGCGGCGTCAAGCCGTTGAGCGGCACCGAGGTGACGTTCCTCGCCTCCAAAGAGACCTTCACCAACACCGAATTCGATTACGCGACGCTGGAACACCGGCTGCGCGAGTTGGCCTTCCTGAATTCCGGCGTCCGGCTGGTGCTGACCGACGCGCGCGGGGTCGAACCGAAGGTTCAGGATCTGCATTACGAAGGCGGTCTTGAGGCTTTCGTCGCCTATCTCGACCGCTCCAAGGCGGCGCTGCACAAACCGGCGATCACCCTGAAGGCCGAACGCCCGACCGAACATGGCGGCATCGTCACGGTGGAATGCGCGCTCCAGTGGAACGACAGCTACCACGAGACGACGCTGTGCTTCACCAACAACATCCCGCAAAAGGATGGCGGCACCCATCTGGCTGGTTTCCGTGGCGCGCTGACCCGCGCCATCAACAACTACGCCAATGAAACCGGCATCGCGAAAAAGGAAAAGGTCAATCTGTCGGGCGACGACGCCCGCGAAGGCTTGACCTGCGTCTTGTCGGTGAAGGTGCCGGATCCGAAATTCTCCAGCCAAACCAAGGACAAGCTGGTCTCGTCCGAAGTCCGCCCGGTGGTCGAGACCATCGTCGGCGAGGCGCTGGCCCAGTATTTCGAAGAACACCCCGCCGACGCCCGCCGCGTCGTCATGAAGGTGGTGGAGGCCGCCGCCGCCCGCGAAGCCGCCCGCAAGGCGCGCGAGCTGACCCGGCGCAAGGGCGCGCTGGACATGGCGTCGCTGCCCGGCAAGCTGGCCGACTGCCAGGAACGCGATCCCGCTGGTTCCGAACTCTTCATCGTCGAGGGCGATTCGGCGGGCGGGTCGGCCAAACAAGGCCGTTCGCGCCAGTTCCAGGCGATTTTGCCTCTGCGCGGCAAGATTTTGAACGTGGAACGCGCGCGCTTCGACAAGATGCTGGGATCGGCGGAAATCGGCACGTTGATCGCCGCGCTGGGCACCAGCATCGGGCGTGACGAGTTCAACGCCGACAAGGCGCGCTATCACAAGATCATCATCATGACCGACGCGGACGTGGACGGCAGCCACATCCGCACGCTTCTGCTGACCTTCTTCTTCCGCCAGATGCCGGAATTGATCGAGCGCGGCTATCTCTACATCGCCCAGCCGCCGCTCTACCGGATCAAGCGCGGCAACGCCAAGGAACGCTATCTGAAGGACGACCGGGCGCTCGAAGAGTATCTGGTCGAGGCGGCGTTGGGCGATTTGTCGGTGCAACTGTCCGACGGCACGCTGCTGATCGGCGACCAGTTGACCGGCCTGGTCGAACAGGCGCGCACCGCCCGCCCGGCCATCGACACGCTGACCCGCAAGGTCGGCAATCTGACGGTGGTCGAGCAAGCCGCCGTGGCCGGCGCCCTGTCGGGCAGCCTCGCCAGCAACCCCGAAGCCGCCTTGGCCGCCGCGCAAAGCGTCGCCGAACGGCTGAACAGCCTGTTGGGCGACGGCGGTTGGCGCGGCGAAACCCTGCCGAACGGCGGTTACGCCGTGGTCCGCAGCCGACGCGGCGTCACCCACCGCCACAATTTCGACAGCGACCTGTTGAAGAGCGGCGAGGCCCGCCGCCTGGACGCTCTGGCCCCCGACCTGCTGCGCGTCTTCGGCACAGCGGGCCGCGCCTTTGAAAAGCAAAAGGAAACCCGCGCGCTGACCGGCCCGGTCGCCCTGTTCGACACGGTGATGGAGTTGGGCCGCCGGGGCGTAACCATCCAGCGCTACAAGGGTCTGGGCGAAATGAACCCGGATCAGTTGTGGGAAACCACGCTGGATCCGACCAAGCGTTCGCTGTTGCAGGTCCGCGTCCACCACGCCGATCAAGCGGAGGAGGTCTTCTCCACCCTGATGGGCGACATCGTCGAACCCCGCCGCGAGTTCATCCAGGACAACGCGCTGAAGGTGTCGAATTTGGACGTGTGAGGACGGCCTCCCAGCCCAATCAACGCTGAAACGCAAAAGGAGCGGGTGGAAACACCCGCTCCTTTTCTGTGTGGCTCCCCCGCCCCGTCAAAAAAGCGCGCCAGCTTTTGCCGCCCCGTCCGTGTGACCAGTCACCCGCATTCAAGGAGTGACCGCCATGCTCGACGCAAAGCCGGATGTGAAGCTTGGCAACATGCTGCTGCACGTCAATCTGCTGGCCCTCGGCACGCTGCTGGCCAAGCTGATGGAGGAGCAGTTCCGCCAATCCGGCGACCCGGCGGCCAAGGCCGACGAGTGGCTGCGCCTGTTCGAGGCGACGGCGGGGCAGATGACCTTCCCCAACGAAACGCCGGAATGGAGCGATCTGGCCGCGCAAGAGTTTCGCGACATCCTGATGCAGCACATCCACCGCGCCCGCGCCGTGGCCTTGGGGCAGGAGTGCGACCCGCGCGCCTATCTGCGCCACCATGGCGAGAAAGACGCGGCCTGACGTCGCCCCCTCCGCAGCAAATGACTCGTCTCTGAGAAAGAAAACTCCCAAACCGCCGCAGGACATCGCAAGCCCCCTCCGTACAAGGAACAGGCCCGGTGAAGACACTGGGTGATGATCCGACAGACGGAGCGGCGACGGGCCATGGACGGAAACGCGACACGGCAGACCGACAGCTTGCTGCGTTTGGCGGTTCAGCATCACAACGCTGGTCACATGGAACGCGCGGCCCGGTTTTACCGGGAAATTCTGCGCATCGATCCCAATCATTGCGACGCGGCCCATTTGTTGGGTCACATTGCGTATCAGGATGGGCGCCACCAAACGGCGACCGCGCTGTTCACGACCGCCGCGCGCGGCAACGCGACCGTCGCCTCCTATCATCTAGCGCTGGGTCAGACGCAGTTGGACGGCGGCGACCCGACCGCCGCCGCCGCCAGCGCCCGCCGCACCCTCGCCCTTTCGCCCAACGACGCCGACGCGCTGTGCCTACTGGGCGCCGCCGCCGGGCGGTTGGGCAGCCGCGCCCTGGCCTTTCACTGTTTCCGCGCCGCCGTCCGTCTGGTTCCCGCCGCGCCCGAGGCGCGGATCGGGCTGGGCCGGGCGCTGGAGGATTTGCGGCAGATCGACGCCGCCATCGGCTGCTACCGTTTGGCCGCCCGCTTGCGCCCGAAAGACGCGGGCGTCTGGATCACCCTGGCCAACGCGCTGCGCCGCTGGTCGCGCCCGGTCGAGGCCGCCGCCGCCTATCAGGAAGCCCTGAAGCACGGAATCGACAACGTGTCGGTCTGGGCCAATCTGGGGGCCGTCTGGCAGACGCTGGGGCAGCCCGCGCGGGCGCAGGACGCCTATCTCCAGGCGCTGCGCCGCGATCCCCACAACACCGAAGCCCGCAACAATCTTGGCCTGCTGCTCCTTGGGTTGGGGAACAACGGCGCGGCCCGCGCCTGCTTCCTCGCCGTTCTGGCGACAGCGCCGCAGCACATCCCCTCGCTGGTCAATCTGGGGCTGGCGGAAGCCGCGCTGGGACGATTCGCGCAGGCCGCCGCCTGCCACCGCCGCGCCATCGCGCAGGATCACAACCAGCCGGAAGCCTGGAACAATCTGGGCAACGCCCTGAAAGCTCTGGGCCAACGGGCGCTGGCGGTGACGTGCTGGAAACAGGCGTTGGCGCTGAATCCGGCCTTCGCAGACGCGCTGGGCAATCTCGGCGCCGAATGGTCCGATCAAGAGAATTTCGCGGTGGCCTCGCGCCATTTGCGCCGGGCGGTTCGGCTGATGCCAACGCACGCGCCGTTGCACGCGGTGTTGGCCTACACGCTCAACGGAGCCGGGCGGTTGATCGAGGCGGCGCAAGCCTGCCGCCACGCGCTGGCGCTGATCCCGTCGCTGGCCGATCCGCTCTGCACCCTGGGTCTGATCGAGCAGCGGCTGGGCATGGCAAAGGCCGGGCGCTGGTTCGACCGGGCGGTCAACGCCGCGCCATCCCACGCGCTGGCCCGCTTCAACCGGGGGCTTCTGGCGCTGGAGCGCGGATCGCTGAGCCTTGGCTGGGCCGATTACGCCTGCCGCTTCAAGGCCGGACGCGCCCGCCCGGAACGCCGCTTCACCATCCCCGAATGGCGGGGCGAGCCGCTGACGGGCAAACGCCTGTTCATCTGGCGCGAACAGGGAGTTGGCGACGAGTTCCTCTTCGCGTCCTGCTACGCCGACGCCATCCGCCTGGCGGGCGAGGTGGTGATCGAGTGCGACCGGCGGCTCGTGCCGCTGTTCGCCCGCTCCTTCCCCCGCGCGCTGGTCCGGGCCGAACAGCCGTTGCACGGCTTGACCGAAGCCGAGACGGTGGAGTGCGATTTTCACATCCCCGCCGGATCGCTGCCGCGCCGCGTGCGCGACCAGTTGGGCCAATTCCCCACCCGCTCCTCCTGGCTCTACGCCGACGCCACGCGGATGGCGGATTGGCGCGAGCGGTTGGACGCGCTGGGCGACGGCCTGCGCGTCGGCGTCAGTTGGCGCAGCCAGGTGATGACGCAGGACCGCAAGAGCGCCTATGTGCCGCTGTCCGATTGGGGGCCGCTGTTCCAGGTTCCCGGCGTGACCTTCGTCAATCTGCAATATGACGAATGCCGCCGCGAAATCGCCGAGGCCTGCCTGCGCTTCGGCCAGCCGATCCATGGTTGGAACGGGCTGGATCTGCGCGATGATTTTGAAGAAACGGCGGCGCTGATCGCCAGCCTGGATGTGGTGATCGCGCCCGCCAATTCAGTGGCCGAACTGTCCGGCGCGCTGGGCGTGCCGGTCTGGCGCTTTGGTCAGCGCGATTGGACTCAGCTTGGAACGGCCGGGCGCCCCTGGTACCCGTCGATGCGCGTGTTCCAACCCGTGGCGGGCGAAAGCCTGACCGACGTCATGACCCGCATCGCCGCTGAATTGCGTCGCCTGCCGCGCCTGGACCAGACGCAAAAAATCGCCACGGGACGCACCCGCGCGACGCCGCGTCAACGCTCGGCCTGATCGGGTCGCTTTACATCAAACGCCGGGGCCGCGCTCCACCATCGTCCGGTCCTGATTCCAGGTCAAAGCCATGGGCCGAGGGATCGGAGCGGAAGGCCGCCTCGAAAATGCGGTCGGCCAACCCGGCGGGCGGACGCCCTTCGGGTTGACGCAACGTCAACTCGATGGCCGCCGCCTCGTCCAGCATCGCTTGCGCCCGCACCGACCGCAGCAAATGGCGGCGCCCGTCCCGGGCCAGCGGCGGCGGCCAGAGAGCGAGGTCGCCGCCGTGGCGATCGAGATGATCGCGAAACTCCTCATCCGTCATCGAACGAATCCTTCGCCGCCTGCACGCTGGCGCGCAGCAGCAGCCGAAGCTGTTGACGCGCGCGTTTCAACAAAGACTCTACCGCACCAACGCTGATCTGCATAACAATCGCGATGTCGGCATTCGTTAAATTTTCGTAATAGAACAAGGTGATGGCGGCGCGCTGCTGCGGCGTCAACTTGCTCTGCGCGTCGCTGAGGCGGGCGGCGATTTGCTGGCGGTGAATCGTGCTGACCGCGTCCGGCGACACGTCCGGCGGTTCGGCCACCGCGTCCAGCTCTTGCGAGACCGGGCGGCGCTTGTGGTCGATGCAGCGGTTGACGACGACTCGGTACAGCCAGGTCGTGAAGCGCGCGCCCTCGTCGGTCCATTGCGACCGGCGCTGCCAGACCTGCAAAAAGGCGTCCTGGACAATGTCCTCGGCCTCCGCCTCATTCCCGCACAGGCGGCGGGCGAGACCGAAGGTCCGTTTCAAATGGCGATGCACCAGACGGCGGTACGCCGTCTGGTTGCCGGAACGGATCTGCGCCATCAGCGCTTCGTCCGTTTCCTCATCCGCCGCAATGTTGACGCCCGCCGTGACCGGCCCGCGATTCACGAGACGCCGTGGCTCATCAAGCCGTGAGTCCGCCATGCGCATGATCCATCGTTCTCCCGACGACAGATGCAGGCGACCCTTTGGCCGACGCACCGGCGACGTTGTCCGCCTCCCCGCGTTCTGCGGCGATGGCTTGCCATGTCCTCAACATCAAGGACAATTGGCTGATAAGAGAGTCACAGGCGGCGACCGGATCGCGGCGACTGGCCGCCCCTCCCGCCTGGGCGATCAAGCGGCGGTAGAACCCCCGCAACGTCATCGCCACGTCGCTATTCTTGTCGAAAACCAGAATGGAATCAAGGCCCGCGAGGATCATGATGGTGCGTTTGACCGCGTTGTGATGCGCCTCGAACCGGCCTGCGGAGGCGGCGTCGCGGGCCGCGTGCAAATGCGTCACGGCGCGCTCATACAGCCGGACGACGGCGACCAAAGGCGGCACGACCGCGTTGGCGGTGGCGTAGGCCGAGATGGCGCGATTCAGGGAGGGATTGCGCATGAGGGCGGATCCTTCTGTCGATCAATTGGTGTGGGAAAGCGCCCACGCTCAGCTGTCGTCGCTGCTGTCCTTGTAGGTCAATTGTTGCAGCAGCAACGCCGCCGTTTCGGCGGCGGCTTCCAGCCGGGCGTAATAGGCCGTCAGGGTGGTGCGGTAGGTTTCCGCCTTGGTCTTGATGTCGTCGGACCGGCTTTCCAAATCGACGTCATCAGCCTCCAGATCATCGATGATGGTGGCGAGATCGCCGTCATACTCGTCGGCGTAATTGTCGATGGAGCTGTAGAGGCGATCCGCCAAACCTTGTGAGAAATCAACGTCCACGCTGCCGCTGCTGCCGTTGTAGACCATCACGATGCCCTCGTAGATGGACCCTTCGGCGCCGACGACGCGGTTGCCGCTGACCGTGAACAGCGAACTGTCGCCATTGACCGTCGCCGAATTCAGCGACCCGTCCGACGCCACGTCGATGTCCAGCGTGAAAGACGCGCTGGTCATGCTGCTGTTGTAGCGCAGCAGCGACAGCGAACTGGACGACGACGTCATGTTCAGCCCGAGAAGTTGTTTGACCTGGTCGATGTCGTCGGTCAGAAATGTGTTGAGCGTGTCTTCGTCCAGCTCCAAATTGTTGGAGCTGTCAAAGGTGATTCCAAGCGACGACAGCGACAAAACCTCGCCGTCGTCGGTGGTGATCGAGGTGTTCAGCCCCTCATACACCGATTTCGTGATCTGCCGCAGCAGGTTGTCGGCGAACAGCGTGGCGTCTTCGCTTTTGGTTCCGTCGCTGGACACCGCTTGCTGGGTCGTCACGAAATCGCGCAGCGCGTTGTAAGCGTCAACAAAATCGGTGATCGCCGTCTTGATCGACGACAGGTCGGTCGACACCTCCATCGACACGGCGGCGTCAGGATCGGCTGTGTAGAGGCTGAGCGTCACCCCGTCGATGGCGTCGTCGATGGTGTTGCTGCTGCGGGTGATCGTCACCCCGTCCACCTCGATGATGGCGTCCTGGGCGGCGACCAGCTCGTTCTTGATCGCGCCGGAACTGTCGGTCAGCCCCAACGAACTCAACACGCCGTCGCCGCCGTCGGTCAGGCTGATGTCCTGCCCCGTGCTGCTTGCGGTCATTATCAACTGATAGCTGGAATCGCTGACCTGCACGATGCTGGCGGTCACGCCGCTGGTGGAGGTCTGGTTGTTGATGGCGTCGCGCAGATCGGTCAGCGTGTCGTCCGCCTCCATCGTGATGGTCACGGCGGAGCCGTCGGCGGCTTGCAGCGTGAAGCTGCCCGCTTGGCCGAGCGCGTCGGTTTTGCTGCTGACCGCGTCGGCGGCGATCTTGTGCTTGGTCGCCAACTGCTGGACGACGACGGAATAAGTGCCGAGTTCGGTGTCGTCATCCACCGTCGCCGTGAAGGAATCCTCGTCCGAAATATAGGCGCTGCGCTGGCCGAACAGATTGCTGGACGCGCCGGTGGCCGTGGAGCGGTTGCGCAAACCGTCCAAGGAGCTGTTCACCGTTTGCAGCAAATCCTGAAGATCGCCGTAGGCGGTGATCTTGGCCTCGTTGGCGGTGATCTTGGCGTCAATCCGGTCGGCCCGCACCAGACGCGCCTGCACCTTGGCTTCGATCAACGCCGAATAATCGATGCCGGTGCCGGAGCTGCTGGAGGATAGGGCGGAATAGCCGGTGGACGCCGCCGTGGTCGATGTGGTCGAAGAGACGGTCGTCATGACGGCGCATCCATCCAGTGGCCGCGCGCGGGTGCGGGCGGTCTGCGGCGCGCGAACGCGCGGGCGGGTGGGAAGAAAAAGGAAAGTGACCGCCGCCCCGCCCTGTATCCCCGTGGTTTGTGAGGCAGCACGGCAAGCCGGGGGCGGCGGTCAACGAACTCTCAGCGGAGCAAGGACAGAAGATTCTCCGGCATCGAGTTCGCTTGGGACAGGACGGCGATGGCCGCCTGGGTCAGAACCTTGGTCGAGGACAGCTTCGATTGCTCAGCGGCGACGTCCACATCCATGATCGCGGATTGGGCGGCCTCGGTGTTCTCGATGGTGGTGTCGATCATGTCGCTGCGGAATTCAAAGCGCGAGATCAACGCGCCGACGTCGGCGCGGGCGTCCGACAGCGACGAGACGGCGGCGTCCAGCGCGGTCAACGCCGTGGCGGCGGTGGCCGAGGTGGTGATGTCGCTGGCGTTGATCCCAAGGCCCGTGGTGGTCACGTTGGCGATGGCGACGTTGATCTTGTCCGACGCCGTGGTGCCGACGCGGAAATCGACGCCGGTGGCCCAATTGCCGGTGCCGTCCAGCAGTGATTCGTCGTTGAAGCGCGTGCCGGACGCGATGCCGTCGACTTCATCCTGCAACTGCTGGAATTCAGCGTCGAGATAGGTCCGTTCGTTGTCGGTCACGGACCCCGACAGCGCTTGGGTGGCGAGCGAGCGCATGCGCTGCACGATGTCGGAAATGCTCGACATGCCGCCATCGGCGGTTTGCAGGATCGAGGACCCGTGCGAGGCGTTGGTCGCCGCCTGATTCAGGACGGTGATGTCCGATTGCAGCGAGGTGCCGACCGCAAGACCCGCCGCGTCATCCGACGCCTTGGTGATCCGCGATCCGCTGGCGATCTTGGACACCGACGTCGATTGATTGTCGGAGTTGACGTTCAGATAGCGAAGGGCCGAGTTGGAGGCGGTGTTGGTCGTGATGACGGGCATGGTGTGGTCTCCTGGATCAAACCGGGCCGGTTGTCGCGACCCTCACAAGGACTCACGGGCGGGGCGGCGAAAGCTGGCGGGGTTTTTTGCGGTCAGGACCGTTTTGTTTTTTCCCCCACTCCCGAAGCGGGAGAGGGAGGAAAAAAGCTCACAGGTACTTCGTCAAACTGTTCTCTTCGAGGCTGTTCATCAGGCTCATGGTCGCCTCCAGCGACGCCGTCAGTTGCGACAGGCGGGTGGTGGATTCGGCCAGATCGACGCTGCGGATGTCATCGACATGGGTTTGCAGGACAAGCTGCTCGTCCACATGGCGGTCGATGGTCCGCTCCAGCGAGGCGCTGGTCGCCCCCAGCTTCGCCTGCGTCACCGCCAAGCCGTCGGTGGCGTCGGACGCCAGTTGCGACGCCTCGTCGAGCACGTCGTTGTCCACGGGGGTGGTGGTCAGATTGGCGATCAGGTTGAAGGCGCGCAGGGCCTTTTCAAAGGCGGGCTGGTCCGCCGTGACGCCATAGGACAGGATCAGATCATCCGCCGCCTGATAATGGGCGATGGTCGAATCCCCCTGGTAATAGCTGGTGTCGGCGGTGGACGGCACGGTCGTCATCGCCGCGTAGGTGGCGCTGTCCACCGTCACGGCGGGCTGGTCGGTGCGTCCCCCGGAAAACAGATAGCGCCCCTCCTGCTGGGTGTTCAGCAGGGCCGCGAACTCTTGCATCAGTTCCCCGGCTTCGGCGGTCACGCCCTCCACCCCGGCGGCGTTGTCGCCTTGCAGACCCGTAATCAACGCGCTGAGGCGGGAGGCCAGATCGGCCATGCCGCCGACGGAGTCATACATGGTCTGGATGCGGCCGTTGACGACCTCGCCCTCGTCCACATACTGCTCCAGCCGCTTGTAGTGGCTTTCCAAACTGACGAGGCGACCGCTGCCAGAGGCGATTCCCTTGTAGTCGGTGGAGTTCAACCCCGTCGCGGAGCGCACCTGTTCGGTGGCGACCTTCGCCTCCGCCCGCATCATGTATTGAACGAGCGTGTTTTGGTGGTTGAACGTGGCGACGCGTTCCATCGCGATCTCCTTTACTGAACCATGTTCAGCGCCGCGTCGAACATCTCCTGCAACGCCTGCATCACCGACGCGGCGGCTTCGTAGGCGGATTGCAGGTTGGAGATCGTTGCCGTCTCCTCATCGACGTTGACGCCGCTTTGGGACGAGAAGCTCGTCTCCAGGCTGCTGGTGTAGGTGTTTTGGCTGTCGTAGGCGGTCTGCGCCTTGTCGGCGAGCGTCGCCGCCCCCTGGATGACCGCCCCGGCGTAACCGGCGAAGGTCGTGCTGCGCCCGCTCAATCCACCAGCGGCATCAAAGTTGCGCGAGGCGGAAAAGGCGGCGCTGAGGGCGCTGGCGACGGAGCCTTCGCCGCTGGTCAGCACCGTGTCGCCCGCTGTCAAACCGCTGGTCGTCGCCAGCGCGCCGGTCGCCAACAGGGCGCTGTTGGCCCCGATGGCGCTGGAAATCTTGAGGTCGGAGGCGCCCGTGCCGGTCAGCAGATCATTCATGCCGTAGGCCGTCGAAAAGGCGCCGTCGTCGCCGCCCAGCGCGATCCCCTGACTCGACCCGTTGGCGGACATCACCAGCTTGCCGTCGGAGGAGATGGAGGCGGTGGCGTTGCTCATCGTGTTGATGGCGTCCACCACATCCTGAACGGTGGACATCGTGGACAGGTCAATGTCCAACACCTCCGCCGCCGTGCCCGACTGGTCGGTGACGGCGACACGCAGCGTGCCGCTGGTGACGGCCAGCGCGTCGCTCGCCGTCACGCTGGTGGTTCCGGTCAGGCTTTGCGGCTGCGGGTTGGCCGTTCCGCTGTTCTGAATGGCGTTCAGCGAGTCCTTCAGCGTCGTCGCCAACTCGTCCAACCGCGCCTGTTGGGCGGGCAAATCGGTGTCGCGCAGGGTGACGAGCGCGCCAAGGCTGCCGCCCTTCAGGGAATTGGTCATATCGACTCCGTCGATCATGATCCCCTGAAAGCCGCTGGTCCCCGTCGCGCTGTAGGTCGTGCTGGCGCTGACCGACGACGCCGGGGTGTAGGACAGCTCATGAACGGACGAATCGAGCAGCGTCTTTCCCGAGGAGGTCGAGATCCGCATCATCCCGCTGGAATCGACCTGATAGGTGACGTCCAGATTTTCGGCCAACCCCTTCAGCGCTTCGTTGCGCTGGTCTTCCAGATCGCCGGTGTTCTGGCCCAGGGCCTTGCCCTTGACGATGCGCTCGTTCAGGTCGTCCAGCGTGTTCAGCGACTCATTGACGCTGTCCACCGTGCTGGCGATCTCCTCATCCGCCTGCCCGCGCAGGGATTGGACGGAAGAGGAGGCGCTGCGCAGGCTTTCCGCCAGATCGGAGACGTTTTGCACCACCGCCGCCTTGGCGCTTTCGCTTTCCGGCGAGGTCGCCAGCGTGGCGGCGACGTCGGCCAGCGAATCGATCATCGACCCCAGATCGCTGCCGTTGCTGTCGTCGTCGGACGACACGCTGCCCAGCGACGATTGCAACTGGTCGAGATAGTCGTTCCGGGTGGTCGCCGCCCCCAAATCGGATTGGGCGCCGACCAGCGTCTTCAACAGAAACTGGTCGATGGTGCTGCTGATCGACGTGGTGTCGACGCTGGAAAAGCCGATGGCGGTGTCGCGCGTGCTGACCGAGGCGGTCTTTTTCGTGTAACCGGCGGTGTCGGCGTTGGCGACGTTGGAAGACGCCACCGCCATGCCGACCTCGGACGTGCGCAACGCCGCGCTGGCGATGGAACCCGCGACCCGTAGGGACATGGCTTGGCCTCCTCTGCGAAAACGGACGCGGCTAGACGGTCACGGCCAGCGCGCGCGGGGCCGCCCGGTTTCCCGCCCGCGCGCCATAGCCAACCCCGGCGCCATAGGTCATCGGGGCGGGGGTGGACACGGCGCGCAGGGCGGCGCTGATGGCGGTTTGCCGGGCGCGGTGCGCCTTGATCCGCGCCTCCAACCCGCGCATCTGGGCGCGCATCATCGGCAGCACTTGGGCGGCGGCGGCGCGGGCGGCGAGGCGCACGGCGGGCGGCACCCGCTTGCTGCGCGTCTGCGTCAGCGCGTCGGCCAAACGGCTTTTCCAGGCGGCCAGCAGCGATTGCATGGCCCCCGCCGCCAACACGGCGTCGCGCGCCCGCCCCTCGCGCATCGCCGCGTCCACGACCTCGCTCAACCGCGTCATCTCGGCGGTGAAGCTTTCCAGAACCTCCACCGGGTTGACCCGCAGGGTGATGGTTCCATCTGGCGCGTTGGTCATGGCGGAACTCCCGAAAACGGTTGGAATGAGCGGCTTTGGGCTGGGCGGCTCGAACACTGCGTTGCACGGGCGGCGGCGGATTTCCTGGCGCGCTTTTCGTCGCGCGCGCCTAACGCCGAATGCCGTTGACCCGCCCATAGGCGGAGACGGCGGTGCGCGCCGCGCTGCCGCGCAGAATGGTCCGGCCCAGCGCGGCCTTGGCCGCCTGCAAGCGGTCAATCAGCGTCAACAAATCGTCGGCCAGCGCCAGACGTTGGGCCTGGGACGACGGCCCGGCCAGCGCGCGCCGAACCTCCATCGTGACGCTGCGGTGATCGCGCAACAGCGCCTCCTGTTCGGCGAACAAACGGGCCGCCGCGCCCGCGTCTTCCGCCCCGGAAGACGGCGGCGCGGCGGCACGGCGGCGGCGGGAACGGCGAAGGGACTGGCTCATTCCCGCCCCCTCAGCGCTTCATGGCGATCAGGGTGTCGAGCATGTCCTGCGCCGTCGTCACCACCTTGGACGCCGCCGAATAAGCCTGTTGGGCGGTGATCATCCGGGTGAACTCGTCGGTCAGTTCGACCGTGGAGCTTTCCAACGACCCGGCTTCGATCGACCCGGCCTTGCCGTCGCCGGCGGTGCGGAGCTGGTAGTTGCCCGACTCATAGGTCTGGGTGAAGGTGCTGCCGGTCTCGCTGTCCAGACCGTCGGCGTTGGCGAAGGTGGCGATGGGAATTTGGTAGATCGCCCGCGTCTCGCCATTGTCGAAGGTGGCGCGGACGATGCCGCTTTCGTCGATGGTGGTGCCGGTCAGGCTGCCGGGCGCGTAGCCGTTCTGGGTCGAGGTCCAATCGCCGATGTCGGGGTCGTCGTCGCCCGAGGCGTATTGCGTCAACCCGTCGGTGCCGTCGGCGGTTCCCAGATCCATCGTCACCGCGCTGTCCGACGCCCCGGTGGTCCAACCCGTCACCGAGAAGGAGATCGCCGACGGATCGACCGTCGTCACCGTGCCGCTGCTGTCGGTCTGGGTGGCCGAGGCCAGCGAGCCGTCGGTGTTGAAGCTGACCGTGATCGGAAAGCCGGAAATCGTGCCGGTCGTCACCGTGCTGTCGGAGGATTTGGTCGGATTGGCGGCGCTGACCGACCAGGTGTTGTCGGCGGTCTTCGTCCAGGTCATCGTGACAGAATTGCTGTTGCCCAGCGCGTCGAACAGCTCGACGTCGGAGGTGAAACTGTCGGTGGCCTCGGCGTCCGACGGCAGATTCGCTTCCAGGCCAAGCGTCGAGGTCGCCTTAGGCGTGCCCTTGATGCTGGTCAGATTGATGGCCTCCAAACTGTCGGTGGAGGTCTTGTTGCTGGCGCTGATCGTGCCGTCGTCGGCCAGCTTCCAGCCTTCCAGGTAATTGCCTTCGGAATTCGTGAGATAGCCCGCCGAATTGGTGGAGAAGGACCCGTTCCGGGTGAAGGCGACCTCGCCGTTCGACGCCTTGTCCGACACCACGAAAAACCCGTCGCCGTTCACCGCCATGTTGGTGGTGGTGGCGGAGCTTTGGATTTCGCCCTGGCGGCTGACGCTGCGGCTGTTGGTGGCGATGACGCCGCCCACCTGCTCGTCCACCGTCGACGTCTTGTTGATGTAAGACGTGAAGTTGGTGACGGTGCCCTTGAATCCGGTGGTGCTGGAGTTGGCGATGTTGCTGGAGATGGAGGCGAGCGCCTTGCTTTGGGCGGTCAAGCCGGACGTGGCGCTGTACATCGCGCTGGTGATGCTCATGGCGGCACCTGTTGCAAACGGGGAAAAGGGGGAAGCGCGCGCGGCCTTGGCGGCGCCGCGTCAGGAAATCGCCAGCACGTCGTCCGCCGACACGCTGACCCCGCCGACGCTGAGCGTCGCGGTCCCGGACGAGCTGTCCACGCCGGTCACGGTCCCCTTGAAGCGGGTGGTGGTGGTGACGGTGGCGCCGCTGGAATTCACCGCCGAAATCGACAGGGTGTAATTGCCGCTGCTGTGGGTCGTTCCATCCGCGTCGGTCCCGTCCCACGTGAAGTCATGGGCGCCGGAGGCGGTCTCGCCCTTTTCGCTGTACACGGTGGCGCCAGACGAATCCTTGACCGTCAGCGTCACCTTGGACGCGGTGGAATCCAGGTCGTACTCCCACGACGCGGCGCCATCCTGAAGAGCGGTGGTGGAGCCTTCGGCCTCCACCGTTTTCCCCAAATAGCCGATGGCGTTGGTGCCGGTGCCCAACGCCGAAATCGAGCTGTTCAGCGTGTCCAGCTTCTCGCCGTTCGACACCTGCTGCTCCAGCGAGGCCAGTTGCACCAGTTGCGAGGTGTATTCGCTGGTGTCCACCGGATCGGTCGGATCCTGGACCTCCAACTGCTTCAACAGCAGCGTCAGAAAGGATTGGTAGTTGTTGACCAGCGAGGTCGACGAACTGCTCGACGAGGAGGTCGTCGTCGTGGCCGTGGTTGAACTGGTGGACGAGAGCGCAGACACCGACATCGCCAACTCCACTCAAAGCGCGGCCCGTTCGCGGACTCCGGGCGGGAGACCACGGCGGCAAGGCCGGTGTTGATCGGGGGAGGGCCGCGCATCCGCGCCGCCCGGTTCGTTCTGAAGCTATCCACGGGGCGACACAGGAAAGCTGGCGGGGTTTTTTACGATCGCCCGCGTTTTTTCATCCGGACGTCGAAAGGTTCGATTGTTTCCCGCGTGACACGCTCGCGGATTGCGGGTCAGATGCTTTGATCGTTTGGCAAATTGTACGACCCGCCCCGCAAGACGGCGGCGACAGGAGGATGAGGATGGGGGTTGTCGCGACGGTTCTGGCGGCGCTGGTGGCGCTTCTGCACGTCTGGTTCATGATTTTGGAAATGGTCCTGTGGACCAAGCCCATCGGCCTGAAGACCTTCCGCCAATCGGCGGACAAGGCGCGGACCACCGCCGTGCTGGCGGCCAACCAGGGGCTTTACAACGGCTTTCTCGCCGCCGGGCTGATCTGGGGGCTGATCCACCCCGATCCCGCCGTCGCCTTTCAGATCAAAAGCTTCTTCCTGGCCTGCGTCGTCGTCGCCGGGGCTTATGGCGCGTGGTCGGTCAACCGCAAGATCCTGGTCATCCAGGGCTTGCCCGCCGCCCTGGCCCTGGCGGCGCTCTGGTTGTCGTGATTGGTCATTAAAGGAACGTGGCGGGGGAGCGCGGCGTCAGACCGCGACCTCATCCCGCCACGGCCCGACATCCTCGACGATGAAAAACGGGCCGCGCCGGTCCTGCTCTTGGCGCAGGATGAAGCGGTTGCTTCCCCCCGCCTTGACGCTCCACAGCCCGACGACCGCGACGCCGCCAAGCCCCAGCGGACGGAAATCCAACTCCAGCGGGATTGGGCTTTCGCCCAGCCGCTTCAGGGCGCGGTCGGCCCGCACGCGGTCGCCCGGCGGCAAGCTTTCCACCGCGCGGGCGTCGAAACGGTCGCTTTTGACGTAGCGGGTGCCGTGGCCGTGGATCGGGCTGGACGGGCCGCCGGGATCGGCCAGCGCGCGCCGCGCCATCAGACGCCAGCGCGTCCGCGCGCAGACGACCGCCGCCGCGCCATGGGCGACGCGCAGACGCTCCAGCAAGGGCGGAAACAGCGGCAGCAACGCCCGCCGCTTGAAGGCGACCCGCTGCATCACCGCGTGGACGGCGTCATCCGCCGTCGCCGCCGCGTCGGGCAGGATCGCGGTTTCCGCGCGCAGCAGCGGCGCGACCCGCGCCGGATCGCCGCCGCGCTCCGCCTCCTGAACGCGGATGCGGAACTGGTCGAGCGCCTCGTCCACCCGAGTCAACGCCGCGTCGATCACCAACGCGGCGGCGTCCGGCGGGGTTTCGACCGACAGCGCGTCAAGCCACGCGTCGGCGAACAGACGATGAGTCGTCACCATGATGAAACAAGCAGCCCTGAAAGGCGTCAACCATCCGCCTGCATGCGGCCAACAATCGCTTCCAGCGCGTCCGCCGCCTGATCGTTGGGAACCTGGCAGGTGCCCGCCGCCTGATGGCCGCCGCCGCCATATTCCAGCATCAAGGGGCCAATGTCGGTCTTGGAGCTGCGGTTGATGATCGACTTGCCGCAGGCCAACACGGTGTTCTGCTGCTTCAGGCCCCACAGCACATGAATCGACACGTTGGTGTCGGGATACAGCGCGTAGATCATGAAGCGGTTGCCGGCGTAGATCGTCTCTTCGTTGCGCAGATCCAGCACCACGACGTTGCCGCGCAGGGTCGAGCAACGCTTGAGCTGATCCACGAATTTCTCGGCGTGCTGGGTGTAGAGGTCCACCCGCTCGCGCACATCCGGCAGATCGAGGATCTGGGCGATGGAGTGCGACCGGCAATAATCGATGAGGTCCATCATCAACTGATAGTTCGACACCCGGAACTCACGGAAACGCCCCAGCCCGGTGCGCGCGTCCATGATGAAGTTCAGCAGCGTCCAGCCGGTGGGGTTGAGGATGTCGTCCTTGTCGTAACGGGCCGAATCGGCCTGATCGACGGCGACCATCATCTCGTCGGAAATGGTCGTGAAACGGTCCTTGCCGCCATAATAATTGTAAACGACGCGCGCCGCCGACGGGGCCGACGGGTCGATCACGTAATTCGGCTTTTCGCCGACGCGGATGGTTTCCGACAAATGATGGTCAAAGACCAGATGGGCGCCGTCCACGTAAGGCAGGTTGGTCGTGATGTCGCGGTCGGTGATTTCGATCTTGCCGTCCTGCATGTCTTTGGGGTGGACGAACTTGATCTCGTCCAGAATGCCAAGCTCTTTCAGGAGCACGGCGCAGACCAGCCCGTCGAAGTCGGAACGGGTGACAAGGCGGTATTTCGCGACGTCGGACATGCGGACTTCCCTTGGCGACCGTGATGATGAAACGCTCGCGGCAGGGTAGTCGCGGCCCTGCCGTCGCGCAATCCTTTAACCATCTCCCATAGACCGGACGGCCGACCCGAGTCTGCCCTTGAAACGGCCCGCGCCTGTGCGTCCTATGGCCGCCCCCAAAACCGCGCGACGGTGGGATGTGTTCTTCATCCGGGACTTTCCAGCGCCTTTGCCCGATGATGCAACGACCGCAACGCCCACCATGATGATGGTTGCCATGACCGACACGCCCACCCCCGACCACGCGCCCCTCCCCGCCGACCAGACGGCGCCCACCGCACCAACGCCAGAAGCCTCCGCCAACGAAAGCGGAGCCAAAGGGCCGACGCAGAAGCCGGGCGAGATCGGTGGCCCGAAGGGACCGGAGCCAACCCGCTACGGCGATTGGGAGATCAAGGGCCGCTGCTCCGATTTCTAAACTCTTTGAGGACTTTTTGCCTTTGAATGGCGATATTCCGAATTCATACATTCGTACTCAGGAGTAAATGCCTATTATTCTTGCCCCTCTGAGCAAAGCGGGGTAGCTTTGGCGCTGGAAACGGACAGACCGTCCGTTTGGCTCAGGGCGCTTTTCGATGGTTGTCCGTCACCGCTGGATCCCCGCCGTCGCGTCCGTCGCCGCTCTTGTGAGCGTCGGCGTGGCGCTGCTGGGCGCGTCCCCCGTGACGAGCGCCCCCGCCACCCTGCCCGGCCCGATCCCGGCGGAGGTGGTGGAGGTGATCGACGGCGACACGCTGAGCGTCCGCGCCATCATCTGGCTCGGCCAGTCGGTGGAAACCAACATCCGTTTGGCCGGGGTGGACGCGCCGGAATTGCACGCGCATTGCCCGCAGGAAAAGGCGATGGCCGAATCGGCGCGCGACGCGGCGCGGCGTTTGGTCGGCGTCGGCATGGTCCAGTTGATGGACGTTCAGCCCGACAAATACGGCGGACGGGTCCGCGCCCGCGTACGGATCACCAGCGGCGATGATCTGAGCGAGGCTCTGTTGAAAACCGGGCTGGTCCGCCCCTATCACGGCGAACGGCGGCAATCCTGGTGCGAGGGCGTCAACCCAAGCTGATGGTCCCCGGCTTGCTTCTCACCAACGCCGCCGAACCGGCCCCGATGGGGGCCGATCCGGCGGCGACGGCGACCATGTCCGGTCAGTGGCTCATCAGCACGGGCACGGTCATGTGGTGGAGCATAAAGCGAGTCATCCCGCCCAGCACCAATTCCCGCAGGCGCGAGCGGCCATAGGCCCCCATCACCAACAGATCGCAGCCCTCGTCGGCGGCGGTGTTCAGCAGGGTGTCGCCCGGCTCCACCACGTCCGTGGCGACGTGGGTCGCCTCCACCTTGCAGCCATGATGCGACAGGTGACGGGCGATGTCGGCGCACGGCTCGTCGCCCAAGCCGCGCGGGCCGGGTTTCGGGTTGGCGGCCATCACCACGACGCGCTTGGCGCGGGTCAGCAGCGGCATGGCGTCGCCGATGGCGCGCGCCGCCTCGCGGCTGCCGTTCCAACCAACCAACACCCGCTCGCCAATGCTGGAAAAGCGCCCGGCGTAGGGAACCACCAGCAACGGACGACCGCTTTCAAACAGCAGATCCGCCGGTTGGGCGATGGCTTGGTCGCGGTCACGGTCGGGATCGGGCTGCCCCACGATGATGAGATCGGCGTAGCGCCCGCGCACGGCGGCGGCGATGGTCGGATCCCCTTCCGCCGACAGCCATTCCGAACGGTCGGTCAGGCCGTGCTGGCGCATGACGTCGGTGAAATGGTTGGCCGCGCGGGCGGTCTGCTCCTGAACGCCCCGGCGCCGGTTGGCGCGCAACTCCTCTGGAATTTCCGCTTCGATGTAGCCGGGCAGCATGATGTCGCTCACGGCGTACAGGCCGGTCAGATGGGCCTCGCTCTGGGCCGCCAAACGGGCGGCGAGATCCAGACGCGCCGCCGAGGCGGCGGTGTCATCGACCAGCACAAGCAGATCCTTGAAAGCCATGGCGCGATTCTCCCCCAGTGTTGTTGATTGGAGGGTGCCGCATGGGCCAACGCCCCCACTTGGGATGGCAGTATAAGCCCACCGAAGGGGTGTGGCGACCGCCCGAATATGGAGCGCAGACATACGAACTTCGCGGACCAGCCGCCTCGCCCCCTTCCGCAATTGGGAAGCGGCGCATCCCACATCAACAACCAAAAGGGCGGGCCGACCGATTTCACGCCGCTGTGGTGAGACAGAACAGAAGAAGTTCATATGGTTTGCCCTGACGCGTCGCAGCAAAACGCAACCCCGACTTGCGAGAATACGCGGGTGTGACGGTTCGGCCTTTCCGTCGCCCAGACGGAAAACCCAAAATGGCGGCGGCGCGCTGCGGCTTTGGTTTTGACGGGCAGGCGACACATCGCGTAAGTGTTGGTGGTCGATTTCCTCGCGGGTCTCTTGATATTCTGGCGCCATGAATCTGGATCCTCACATCACCGCGCTGATCGACGCTTTGTCCGGCTCTTCGTCCGGCGCTCCGGGGCTGGACACGCTGCGTCAGATTTTGGACGCCATGCCGGTGATGGTCGGGCTGTTCGACCGGGAACGGCGGCACATTTACGCCAACCGCGCCTATCTGGAGGCGATGGGAACGACGCTGGACCGCGTCATCGGCGCCACCATCGGCGATCTTCTGGGGCCGGAAACGCTGCGCAACACGCTGAGCGCGGCCAAACGCGCCTTGGACGGCGAAGCCGTGTCGTCAGAGGGGTGGATCATCCAGCCGGACGAGCGGCAGCGCTATTTCCTGCGCCTGCACGCCCCGCACCGCAACCCAAACGGCGCCATCGCCGGGTATTTCGTGGTCATGCAGGACATGACCGAACGACGGCAGATCGAGGACGACCTCTTCCGGCTGGCCTATTACGACCCGGTCACGGGACTGGCCAACCGTTTGATGCTGCTGAAGCATCTGACCGATTACCGGGCGATGGGGGAACCCTTCACCCTGGTCATCATGGACATCGACCGCTTCACCGACATCCGCACCAGTCTGGGCCAGGGCTTCGCCAACGAGCTGTTGGACGATCTCGCCCACCGGCTGGGCGCGCAGGGCGCGGCCTTTGACCTGATCGCCCGGGTCAGCGACCACGCCTTCGCCCTGCTGATCGCCGGTCCCTGCGACCGTCCCACCGTCGAGGAGGCGGTGGAGGAACTGTCCACCATCGTCCGCTCCGCCCGCTCCAACTCCGGCGGCACGGTGTTCCTGTCGGCCAGCATCGGCGTCGCCGTCGCCCTGCCCAGCCACGAACGGCCCGAAGACGTGCTGCGCGACGCCGAAATCGCCACGGGCCGCGCCCGCGAATTGGGCGGTGGTCGGCAATCCTGGTTCGATCCGGCCATGCACGCCCATGTGGTCGAGCGGGTGCGGATGGAGCATGATTTGCGCGGCGCCCTGTCCGGCAAAACCGATCTGTGGGTGGCCTATCAACCCATCGTCGAGATGGTGACGAGCGGGCTGGCCGGGTTCGAGGCGCTGGTCCGCTGGAACCACCCCGAACGCGGCAACATCCCGCCGGGCGTCTTCATTCCCATCGCCGAGAGCACCGGCCTGGTCGTGACGCTCGGCGCCTGGGTGCTGCGCGAGGCCTGCCGCCAGATCGCCATCTGGCAGGACCAGCGCGAGCCGGGATCGGCCCCGCTGTTCATGAGCGTCAACCTGTCCACCCGCCAACTCGCCGACCCGAATTTCGTCGAGGTGGTGCGCGAGGTGCTGCGCGAAACCGGCGTCGAACCGTCCTGGCTGAAGTTGGAATTGACGGAAAGCGCGGTCATGGACAAGGCCGAACAATCGATCCTCCTGCTTCAGGAGTTGCGGGCGCTGGGCGTCAAGCTGTCCATCGACGATTTCGGCACCGGCTATTCCTCGCTGTCCTATTTGCACAAGCTGCCCATCGACAGTTTGAAGGTGGACCGCTCCTTCGTCTCGGCCATGCACCAGTCGGAGGAAAACCGCGCCATCGTCCGCATCATCATGGATCTGGCGCGCCTGCTGGGCTTCGACGTCATCGCCGAAGGGATCGAGACCAGCGCCGACGCCAATCTGCTGCGCGCGCTGGCCTGCGATTACGGCCAAGGCTACCACTTCGCCCGCCCGCTGCCGCCGGAGGAAGCGGGCAAGCTGGTCGGCGGCCTTCTGTCCTGGCAAACGCCCTAACCAGCACCGGCCAAATCATCCCCCACCCCTACCCCGCCAACCCGGCATCGATGGCGATGCGGATCAGGGCGCGTGGGCTGTCGGCCCCCAGCTTGTCCTTGATCTGGGTGCCGACGTTGGCCACCGTCTTTTGGCTGACGCCCAGCGTTTCGGCGATGGCCGCCGCCGTCATGCCGCGTCCCAGCAGGCCGAGAATTTCCCGTTCCCGCTGGGTCAGCCGGTCCAGCGGGTCGGGCCGGGGGGCGTGGGTCATCAGCGCCAACTCGCGCGCCATGCCATGGTCGAGATGGATTCCCCCGGCCAGCACGCAGGCCACCGCCGTCACCAGCGATTCCGGCGCGTGATTCTTGGTGATGTAGCCCTTGGCCCCGATCTTCAGGGCGCGGGCGGCGATGGCCGGATCCTCGTGCATGCTGAAAATCAGGATGCGCGCCGCCGGATCCTCGGCCAACAGGGTCCGCGCCAACTCCATCCCGCCGCCCCCAGCGCCGGGCAGATTGAGATCCAGAACGACGATGTCGGGCCGCTCCGCCCGCCACAGGGCCAGCGCGCCGACCGCGTCCTCCGCCTCCACCACCTGGCCCAAACCGGCGTCGCCCAGCAGACGCTGGCACCCGGCGCGCACGATGGGGTGATCGTCCACCAATAATATGGTGTGGGTCATGGCTGCGCCCCTTCCAACCGTTCCACCAATCGTTCCGGGATGCGAAGCGGCGCGGCGTCGAGCGGCAACACCGCCCGCACCCGCGTCCCCACGGCGCCTGACGTTGGGAGGGCAGACGCCGGACCAACCGTCAGCCGCCCGCCCAGCGCTTGCACCCGCTCCGCCATGCCCGACAGGCCAAAGCCGCCGCTGGATTCGCCCCCGCACTCCTCCGACACGCCCGCGCCGTCATCGGCGACGCAGACCACCAGCGCGCCGCCAGCCCGCTCCACCGCCACCGACAGCGCGGTGGGTTGGGCGTGGCGCAGGGCGTTGACCAGCGCCTCCTGAACCAGCCGGTAGAGGGTCAAACGCAGCGCCTCGTCCAACCCGTTGAGATCGGCGGCGTCCGGGGGCAGCGTCAGGCTCCAGCGGATGGCGGGTTGACGGCGCGTCCAGTCGCCGACCAACTCGGCCAGCGCCTCGGTCAAGGGCAGATGGTCGAGCGACACCGGGCGCAGCCGGGTCAGGATGCGGCGGCTCATCCGCTGCACCCCGTCGGCGGTGGCCAGGATGGAGCGCGCCCGCTCCCCGGCGTCGGCCAGCCCCGTGTCCGGCTCGGCGTTTTCGGCCAGTCGGACGATGCCGCCCGCGTCCACCTTGACGCCGAACAGGGCGGCCCCGAGTTCGTCGTGGATCTCCCGCGCGATTTCGCGCCGTTCGTCGTCCTGCGCCGTCACCAGTTGGCGGCCCAGCCGCCGGTTCTCTTGCTCCGCCCGCTCCAGGCTGACCGCCAGCGCGGCGATGCCGTCGCCCAGCCGCCGCAACTCCGGCACGCCGCCACCGTCAAAGCGCAGGTCGAACGCGCCCGACCGCAGCCGCTCCACCCCGCGCTCCAGCGCCGCCAGCGGGCGCAGCGCGCGGTCCACCGCCAGCGCCGCCGCCGCCAGCAGCAGCGCCGTCAGCCCGAGAATGGCGATGGCCAGATCGCTCAGATCCTCCCACACCTCGGCGATTTCGTCCCACGGTTCGGCGATGACGCGCAGGGCGCCGACGCGCTGTTCCTGCGGCTCCACCCCGATCACGGCGACGAACCAATCCGGGGCGTCGCGCTGGGCGCTGCTGTGGTGGGACAGGGGCGCCGCGCCGTTCCAAAAGCGCAGATGGCGCAGCCCCAGCCCGCCCAAAGCCGACGCGTCGCCCGACAGCGCCCCGCTTCCCTGCCCCGCCCCCTGCGCCAGCGCGACCCCCAAGGCGAGAGCCGAGCGCATTTCCGCCCGCACCGCGTCGCGCGCGTTGTCGATCATCACCGCGCCGCCGCCGCCCAGAATCAGCGCGGCGAACAGCCCGAACAGCGCCAGCAAACGGGTTTTGAGGCTCATGCTCCGCCCTTCATCGCGCGTTCCCACGGCAAGTCATCCGCAGTCCTGCGGAATGTTAGCCCACACCGCGATCATCCGGCCATGAGTCCTTGGTCCAATCCCAACGCACGCGCGCGACGCGGCGGCAAAACCGGGAATTTTTCCCGATGGGACGCGGGACACTATCCCGACGCTCTCAGGAAATCATCATCCGCCGAACGTACCATTGTGCGGCCCCATCATTTCCCCAAGAATGATGAGGTCAAGATGACGAACCGTCAAACCGTGCGGGATTTGATGGCTTCATCGCACACTCATCTTGATCCGTGAAACGGTTTCTACGCCGTTCGAGCGCATCCGCGCATCCGATGCTGTCTTTGCCCCGGCCGATCGCCTCCCGCCGGGGATGAAGCCCGCAGACGGATGCGCGGACGCCCGCCGCCCTTGCCGGACGCCAACACGTCAAAACACCCGGACTCAAAGCCACAGCCGCCCAATCGCGGCGCGGATGAGTCTCGGCCAACTTTTCGGGGGAAACGCATGACCGCCTGCTCCACCACCGCCGCCCGTCGGCTGCGCCGCTCGCTTGGCGTCAGCCTGTTCGCCATCGCCGCCGGTCTGATCGCCGCGACGACCGTCGCCGCTCCGGCCCTGGCCGCCGACGTCACCTGGACCGACATCGCCAACGACGCGAAAACCAACACCGACGTGCTGATGTACGGCATGGGGATTGAGGGCAAGCGCTTCAGCACCCTGAAGCAGATCGACGAGTCCAGCGTGTCGCGTCTGGTCCCGGCCTGGTCCTTCTCCTTCGGCGACGAGAAGCAGCGCGGGCAGGAAACCCAGGCGCTGGTGCATGACGGCATCGTCTACGTCACCGCGTCCTATTCGCGGATGTTCGCGCTGGACGCCAAGAGCGGCAAGCGGCTGTGGTCCTACGCCCACCGCCTGCCCGACGACATCCGCCCCTGCTGCGACGTGGTCAACCGGGGCGCCGCCATCTACGGCGACAAGGTGTTCATGGGCACGCTGGACGCGTCCATCGTCGCGCTGAACAAAAACACCGGCAAGGTGGTGTGGAAGCAGAAATTCGCCGACCACAAGGTCGGCTACACGATGACCGGCGCGCCGACCATCGTGAAGGACCAGAAGACCGGCAAGGTTCTGCTGATCCATGGCTCGTCCGGCGACGAGTTCGGCGTGGTCGGGCGGCTCTACGCCCGCGATCCCGACACCGGCGAAGAGGTTTGGATGCGCCCGATGGTCGAAGGCCATATGGGCCGCCTGAACGGCAAGGACAGCACGATCACCGGCAACCCCAACGCCCCGTCCTGGCCGCGCGACAAGGACGGCAAGCTGGTCGAGGCCTGGAGCCATGGCGGCGGCGCGCCCTGGCAGAGCGCCACCTTTGACCTGGAGACCAACACCATCGTCATCGGCACCGGCAACCCGGCCCCGTGGAACGGCTGGGCGCGTTGGCCGGGCGACAGCCTCTACACCTCGGGCCAAGCCTATGTCGATCCGACGACGGGCGATCTGAAGGGCTTCTACCAGCACACCCCCAACGACGCCTGGGACTTCTCCGGCAACAACGAGCTGGTGCTGTTCGATTACACCGACGCGGCGGGCAAAACGATCAAAGCGACCGGCCACGCCGACCGCAACGGCTTCTTCTACGTCACCGACCGCAACAAGCTGGCCAACGCGGGCGGCGAGGCCAACAAGCCGAACAGCGTGCTGGCCGCCTATCCCTTCGTGGACGGCATCACCTGGGCCAAGGGCATCGATCTGAAGACCGGACGCCCGATTGAAAATGACGGCCAACGCCCGCCCCTGCCGGTCGGCGATGAAAAGCGCGGCAAGGCGGTGGAGGTCTCGCCCCCCTTCCTGGGCGGCAAGAACTGGAACCCGATGTCCTACAGCGAAGACACCAAGCTGTTCTACATCGCCGCCAACCATTGGAAGGAGGATTACTGGACCGAGCATGTCGGCTACAACCCCGGTTCCGCCTATCTCGGCATGGGGTTCCGCATCCACAAGCTGTTCAACGACCATGTCGGCACCCTGCGCGCACTCGACCCCAAGACCGGCAAGATCGTCTGGGAGCATAAGGAAGAGCTGCCGCTGTGGTCCGGCACGCTGGCGACGGCGGGCAATCTGATCTTCACCGGCACCGGCGACGGCTTCGCCAAGGCGTTCAACGCCAAGACGGGCGAGGAGCTTTGGAAGTTCCAGACCGGCTCCGGCATCATCTCCTCCCCCGTCACCTGGGAACAGGACGGCGTGCAGTATGTCGGCATCACCACCGGCTATGGCGGGGCGGTGCCGCTGTGGGGCGGCGATCTGGCCGATCTGACCACCCGCGTCACCCAGGGCGGTTCCTTCTGGGTGTTCAAGCTGGCCGACGTGAAGGTCTCCAACGCCAAGTGACGCGCTGAAGGCGGGCGGAACGGCGTCTCGTTCCGCCCGCCTGATCCTTTTGCCCGCCTTTTCCGACCCATGGGGAGAACCGCCGATGACCGCGACCCTGCGCGCCCTGCTGTTGCTGACCACGCTCGCCCTGCCCGCAACCGGCGCGCTGGCGCTGGCGACCGAACCCGACTCGACCGAGGCCCTGGTCGGCGGCGGCGAGGAGGAGCGCCCGACCGAGGTCGCCGGTTGCAAGCTGGTCGCCAAGACCGTCTGCCCGAACCTCGATCTGCGCCACCGCAATTTGCGCAGCATCAATTTGGGCGGGGCCGATCTGCGCGGGGCCAACCTGATGCGGGCCGACCTGCGCCACGCCGATTTGCGCGGCGCCGACCTGCGCGGCGCCATCCTGGACGGGGCCGACCTGCGCACCGCCTTTCTGCAAGGGGCCAAGCTGGACGGAGCGCGGCTGCGCGGGGCCAATCTGGGACTGGCGCGCGCCACCGGCGCCACCATGAGCGGCGCAGACCTGACGGCGGCCAATCTGGAAGCCATCAAGGCCGACAAGATCAACCTGTCCGGGGCCAATCTGGAAGGCGCCGACCTGCAAGAGGCCAAGCTCGCCAGCTCCAACCTGTCGAACGCGGTGATGGACGGAACCAAAATCCGCTTCGCCATCTTCCAAGACGCCCTGATGACCGGCTGCCGGGGCTGCCCGACCGACTGGTGAAACCCGGTTGGAAAAAATGCCGACAAACGTGTTTTTTCCTCTTGCCGACCACCGTGTTTTTCCGTAGAAAACCGCTCCCGGACGACGGGAACGCGGGCGTAGCTCAGGGGTAGAGCACAACCTTGCCAAGGTTGGGGTCGAGGGTTCGAATCCCTTCGCCCGCTCCAAACATCTTTCAGGGTGTTTGAGCGGTTAAAGCGGTCCTTACGGGGCCGCTTTTTTGTTTGCGGCGGCGTCCTGCGCAACGAACAGCCGTTCGCTGAGAAAATCGACAAACACCCGAATTTTTGGCGACAGATGCCGGTTTGACGGCCACAAGACGCGGAATTGAGCCGGGCCGTCGATGTGCGCGGCCCCGACCGGAAAAAATGAGCGGCCTCGCATCTTTTCTTTTGCCGAGGTCCGCTTTTTTCCGTACAAAGCCGCTCCCGGACAACGGGAACGCGGGCGTAGCTCAGGGGTAGAGCACAACCTTGCCAAGGTTGGGGTCGAGGGTTCGAATCCCTTCGCCCGCTCCAGTTCTCCGGTGAAAAAGCGAAGACCAAGGGCCGAGCGCGCAGCGCCTCGGCCCTTCGCTTTTCTGGCCTTGCCTCCGGCCCGCGCGCCGATCACGGCGCGCCCCTCCCGTCACTCCGGCAGGCTGCCGGACAGTTCGGTCAGCAAACGCAGAACCTCCAGCGACGCCGCGTTCAGCTTGCGCAGCTCCTCCAACGCCTCGGCCTCCTGACCCGCCGCGTGGCAGCGCAGGGCGGCTTTGCCGTGATCGTGGACCAGACGGTGCGGGGCCTCCATCGCCTTGTAGGCCGGGTTGGCGCGGATGGCCTGGTCCGCCACCGACTCGTACCATTTGCCCAAGCGACAGCCGTGATGGTCGCTCAATCCGTCGGCGGTCAGCGCGCTGCGGCCCATCAGGGTGTCGACGATCCGCTTCTTGAACACGATGTGGTCCATCTTGGCGATTTCGCACAGCGCGCGCGGGGTCTTCAGCGCCGCCATCTGCTCGACCCGCTGAGCCACCGCGCCGTTGGACGTGTTGACCGATTGGATGACCGCGCCAATCAAATCGTCGTTGTGCGCGGCCATCGCCGCGACCCGGTCGATGCCCTGCGAGATGCGCGACGAGCTTTCCGATTGCGAGCCGAGGATCTGGGCGATCTCGTGCATGCGGCTGCCGACGTTGCCGACCTGCTCGGCCACCACGGTCATTTCATTGCCGGTGGCGGCGATCACCTCTTGGCCCTGGGCGACGGCGGCGCCGTTCTGGCGCATCGCCTCGACGATGCTGGCCATTTCGCCGCGCAGGGCGTCGATGCGGCCCCGGATGTCCTCGGTGGCCCGCGCGGTCTGGTTGGCGAGAACCTTCACCTCGTTGGCGACGACGGCGAAGCCCTTGCCCGATTCCCCGGCACGCGCCGCCTCGATGGTGGCGTTCAGGGCCAACAGGTTGGTCTGTTTGGAAATGGCGTCGATGGAGACCAGAATCTCGCCGATCCGGTCGGACGCGGCGGCCAGATCGTCGATTTTGTGAACGGTGGACTCCACCGCGCTGGCGATGCCGCGCATCGTGCTGACCGCGCCGGTGGCGGCGGTCATGGCCCGGCGCACCGCCTCGCCCGCGATGCGGGCGTCGTCCGACGCGCGTTCGCTGTTGCGGGCGATGGCGTCCACCGAGGCGACCAGACCGCTGGCGGCCCCGGCGATGTCCTGGCCCTGCTGGCGCACCACGCGGGAATCGCGGCCCAATTCGGCCAGCGTCACCATCGCCTCGTTGGAATCGATGGCGAAGCGGACGAGGCTGGACAGATTCTCGCCCATGTCGCGGTTGAGCTGTTCAGTGCGGCTGCGCAGGTCGTGCGCGTCCTCATAGGCCGACAGGGTGCGCTCCAGATCGCGGGCGACCAGCCGCGTCAACGCCGCCGCCACGCCCGGCGCCGGACGCCCGAACAGCCCCCGCCCGGCCTGCTCGGCGGTTTCGATCAAGCGGGCCAGCATGAACATGTAGGCCGACACATAAGCGTGCGGCGGCAGGCCGATGCGGGCGTGCGCCATGCCGACGGCGCGGGTGCGGGCGTGGGCCGCCGCGTCGTCGCTCTGGTCGCGGTCGGCGCCGCTCAACAAATTGGCCCAATGAGTCTTTTGCTGGGCCTTCAGGCGGGTGAGTTGCGAGTCATCGCCGATAAAACGCCACAGCGTCGGGTTGGCGCGGATGAAGCCGTAAAAATCCTCCACCAAACCGTCCAACCGGCTGGTCAACAGCGGCGCGACAGACCGCAACGCCGCCCGATCACGGTCGCCAAGCGTGGTGGTGGTCGGAACGGCGGTGTCGGCGACAGCGGCCATCGGGAAACTCCTGATCGTGGGGCGGGTTGTTTTTGGAACGCGGGATTGTTCGATTGTACAGAAAATTTTGCTAAAACAATCGCGCGCGCACAACCACACAAACGCACAACCATCCAGGCCGGGACGATGCGTCGCACCCCGGCCTTCCCCAACGCGGCGGCCTGCGCTACGCTCCGGCCCACCGAACGGGAGGAGTGATTCCAATGCTGTACATGTTCCATTGCACCGACAAGGCCGGGGCCGCCGAGATCCGCACGGCCAACCGCGCCGAGCATCTGGCCTATCTGGAGTCCCACACGGACCGTCTGTTCGCCGCCGGTCCGCTGCTGTCGGAGCCGGATTCCGCCGGAAACCAGGGCATGGTCGGCAGCCTGCTGATCGTCGAATGCGCCGACGCCGCCGAGGCGCAGAGCTTCGCCGCGAACGATCCCTACGCCAAGGCGGGCCTGTTCGACAGCGTGGCGATCCGGCCCTGGCGCCGCGTTTTCCCCAAGGCCTGAGCGGGAGCGGCGGGACCATGGCCTATTGGCTGCTGAAATCGGAACCCTTCAAATATTCCTGGGACCGCATGCTGGCCGACGGGCGCACCCATTGGGACGGCGTGCGCAACCATCAGGCGTCGAACAACCTGAAGGCCATGCAGGTCGGCGACCGCGCCTTTTTCTACCATTCCAACGAAGGCTTGGCGGTGGTCGGCGTGGTGGAGATCGCCCGGACCTATTACCCCGACCCCAGCGATCCGGCGGGCCGTTTCGGCATGGTGGACGTCCAGCCGGTCAAGCCGGTGGTCACGCCGGTGACGCTGAAGCAGATGAAGGCCGATCCGGAGTTGCAGGGCATGGCCCTGGTCCGCCAATCGCGCCTGTCGGTCTGCCCGGTGTCGGACGCGGAATGGGCGCATGTCTGCGCCTTGGCGGGGATCGAGGCGTAAGGACAGCCGTCAAAACGGAAAGCGGGTCAAGAACGCGGCGGCGTCATTCCGCCGCTTCACCCGCCGGTTCACGGGCGGCGGCCTGGAAATCGCGGGTCGCCTGGAGCATCCGGCGGGCGAGTTCCCGCACCTCTTGCGCGGCGGCGGCGTTTGACAGGCCGGTCGGGCCGGTCGCGTTGTCGCCGGGCAGCAGGCGCAAGGTGGAATCAATGACCATCAGGCTGGTGCGATCACCAATCTGCGTCAGCCGGGTGGCGATGTCGACGGCGTCGGCCTTGTCATCCGCGCTGGTGGTGCTGGTCATCCTGAATCCTTGCCCCCCGATGGTCCTGCCACAGCCGATGAGGGTAGAGGCTCCGGGTTAAAGCCCCGTTAAGCAAAGCCGAATCATGGCGCGTCGGGCGGACAAATCGCGGCATAGCGCCACACTGACCAATAGGTCAAGTCGTGTTGACCAAATGGCCCGGCACGGGCGATAAGCACCGAAATTCTGCGGAATAATAAGTCTCGCGCGGCAAACAACGCGACACAATCCTCCTTTGGTCGGGGGTGGCGACGGGCCGTTCTGCTTGTTCGCACTGCAACTTGTGTGGATAATGCGCCCCAATACGGGCGGCGGCCCGCCGCCCTCCAAACATCTTCCGAGTCAACGCGGAAGCAAACGGGGGAATCGCGCAGCTATGACCAGCGACAACAGCTTCTTTCCGGTCAAACCCGAGATCGCGGCGACCGCGCATGTGAACGCGGAAGCCTACGCTCGCCTGTACGAGCAGTCGGTCCAGGATCCCGAAGCCTTTTGGGGCGAGCAGGGCAAGCGTCTGGATTGGATCAAGCCCTACAGCAAGGTGAAGGACGTCGATTTCACCGGCGATGTTCACATTCGCTGGTTCTACGACGGCACGCTGAACGTGTCGGCCAACTGCATCGACCGTCACCTCGCCACCCGTGGCGACCAGACGGCGATCCTGTTTGAAGGCGACGACCCCGGCGTTTCCAAGGCGATCACCTACAAGGAACTGCACGAGCAGGTTTGCCGTCTGGCGAACGTCCTGAAGAAGAACGGCGTCAAGAAGGGCGACCGCGTCACCATCTATCTGCCGATGATCCCGGAAGCGGCCTACGCGATGCTGGCCTGCACGCGCATCGGCGCCATCCATTCCATCGTCTTCGGCGGCTTCTCGCCGGACAGCCTGCGCGACCGCATCGTCGATTGCGACAGCCATTTCGTCATCACCTCCGACGAGGGTCTGCGCGGCGGCCGCAAGGTTCCGCTGAAGGCCAACGCCGACAAGGCGGTGGCGAACGCCGCCTGCGTCCGCAACGTCCTGGTCGTCAAGCACACCGGCGGCAAGGTCGAATGGACCGAAGGTCGCGATCTTTGGTATCACGAGGAGGTCGCCTCGGTCTCCGCCGATTGCCCGCCGGAAGAGATGAGCGCGGAAGACCCGCTGTTCATCCTCTACACCTCCGGTTCGACCGGCAAGCCGAAGGGCGTGCTGCACACCACCGGCGGCTATCTGGTTTACGCGTCGATGACGCACCAGTATGTCTTTGATTACAAGGACGGCGAGGTTTACTGGTGCACCGCCGATGTGGGCTGGGTCACGGGCCACAGCTACATCGTCTATGGCCCGCTGGCCAACGGCGCGACCACGCTGATGTTTGAAGGCATCCCGACCTACCCGGACATTTCACGCTTCTGGCAGGTCATCGACAAGCACAAGGTCAACATCTTCTACACCGCGCCGACCGCCATCCGGTCGCTGATGCGCGAAGGCGAGGGGCCGGTGAAGAAGACCTCGCGCGCGTCCTTGCGCGTTCTGGGATCGGTCGGCGAGCCGATCAACCCGGAAGCGTGGCTGTGGTATTACAACGTCGTTGGCGACGCCCGTTGCCCCATCGTCGACACCTGGTGGCAGACGGAAACCGGCGGCATCCTGATCTCTCCGCTGATCGGCGCCATCGGTCAGAAGCCGGGTTCGGCGACCAAGCCCTTCTTCGGCGTCCAACCCGTCGTGGTGGACAATGAGGGCGTGGTTCTGGAAGGCGCGACGGAGGGCAATCTCTGCATCTCCGACGCCTGGCCCGGCATGATGCGCACGGTGTTCGGCGATCACGAGCGCTTCATCCAGACCTACTTCTCAACCTTCGCGGGCAAGTATTTCACCGGCGACGGCTGCCGCCGCGACGAGGATGGCTATTACTGGATCACCGGCCGCGTGGACGACGTCATCAACGTGTCCGGCCACCGCATGGGCACCGCCGAGGTCGAAAGCGCGCTGGTCGCCCACCCGAAGGTCGCCGAGGCCGCCGTCGTCGGCTACCCGCACGACCTGAAGGGCCAGGGCATCTACGCCTATGTGACGCTCAACGCCGGGGAAGAGCCGTCGGAAGAGCTGCGCAAGGAGTTGGTGAACTGGGTCCGCAAGGAAATCGGCCCGATCGCCTCGCCGGATCTGATCCAGTGGGCGCCCGGCCTGCCGAAGACCCGTTCGGGCAAGATCATGCGCCGCATCCTGCGCAAGATCGCCGCGAACGAGCATGACGCGCTGGGCGACACCTCGACGCTGGCCGATCCGGGCGTGGTGACGGACCTGATCGACAACCGCATGAACAACGCCTGATCGTTCGTCAGCGGTCGCCGTTGAGGCAAAGAAAAACCGGGGGCCGCGAGGCTCCCGGTTTTTTTGTGGTTGCGGGTTTCCGGCGCGCTGTCCTTACTCGCCCTCGCCCCGGAAGGGGCGGGACAGCAGCCCCTCGATGGTCGCGTCCAAACTGGCGCCCTTGTTGAGGATGGCGTCCACCGCCGCGCAGATCGGCATGTCCACCCCCAGCCGTCCGGCCAGCCCGACCACGGCGGCGGCGGTGTAGACCCCTTCGGCCACCGACCGGCGCGCCGCCAGGATGTCGGCAAGCGCCCGGCCCTCGCCCAGCGCCGCGCCCAACGACATGTTGCGCGATTGCAGGCTGGAGCAGGTCAGGGTCAGATCGCCCAGCCCCGACAGCCCCATCAGCGTGTCCGCCCGCCCACCCAGCGCCAGCGCCAGCCGGGTGATTTCCGCCAACCCGCGCGTGATGAGAGCGGCGCGCGCGTTGTCGCCCAGCTTGCGCCCCTCGACGACGCCGCAGGCGATGGCCAGCACATTCTTCACCGCCCCGCCGATCTGCGAGCCAATCACGTCGTCGGAGCGGTAAGGCCGGAAGCTGCGGCTGCCCAGCGCCTCGACCAGCCCCGCCCCCACCCCCGCGTCGGCGCAGGCCAGCGTCACCGCCGTCGGCAGCCCGCGCGCCACCTCCGCCGCGAAGGTCGGGCCGGACAGGATCGCCAACGGGGTTCCGGCGGGCAGCGCCGCCGCCACCGCTTCGCTCATCAGGGCGAAGCTGTCCAGCTCGATGCCCTTGGCGCAGATGACCACCGGCGCGCCGGGCCGCAGAAGCGGAGCCAGCCGGGCGCAAACGGCGCGCGCGTGCTGGGCGGGCGACACCAGCAACACCGCGTCGCAGGCCCCGATGTCGGCCAAATCATTGGTCACGCGCAGATCGGGCGGCAACGGGACACCGGGCAGATAGTCGCGATTCTCGCGCTCCGCCGTCATCGCCGCGACCACCGCCGGTTCGCGCGCCCACAGCCACGTCTCACGCCCGGCGCGCAGCGCCGCCAACGCCAAAGCGGTTCCCCAGGCCCCGCCGCCGATGACGCCGATGCGGGAGAAGGTGGGAGAGACGCGGGTGGTCATGGGGGATCCTTGAAGTCCCCTCCCCTGCGAAGCGGGGGAGGGTTAGGGTGGGGGCAAGCGAAGGAAAGCGCGGAGACGAGTGAAACACACCCTGCGTTACGCTTTCACGCCCGACCCGACGCCCGCCCGCCCGATCACCGGCGCGGCGGTCGGGTCCAGCGGCCAGCGCGGGCGCGGGGCGAAATTCAACGGGTCGCTTTCGCCCAACCGGAACCGCTCGATCCCGGCCCAGGCGATCATCGCCGCGTTGTCGGTGCACAGCCGCAAAGGCGGGGCGACGAAGGGCAGCCCCTCGCGGTCGGCGAGAATCTGCAAACGGGCGCGCAAGGTTTTGTTCGCCGCCACGCCGCCCGCCACCACCAGCGCGCCGCCCTGCTGGTGATCCGCCTTAAAACGGGCGATGGCGCGGGCGCAGCGGTCGGCCATCACCTCCGCCACCGTGCTCTGAAAGGCGGCGGCCAGATCGTCGCGGTCAGCGGCGGACAGCGGCGCCCCCACCTCCTCGACATGACGGCGCACGGCGGTTTTCAGACCGGAGAAGGAAAAATCGCAACCCGGACGGCCAACCAACGGGCGCGGCAAGGCGAAACGGCCCGGATTGGTAGCCCGCGCCGCCGCCTGTTCGACCAGCGGCCCGCCGGGATAGCCAAGGCCCAGCAGTTTGGCGGTCTTGTCGAACGCCTCGCCCACCGCGTCGTCGATGGTGGTGCCGAGTCGGCGGTAGCGCCCGACGCCCTCGACCACCAGCAATTGGCAATGACCGCCCGACGCCAGCAGCAGCAGGTAAGGAAAGGCGACGTCGTTGGTCAGCCGCGCCGTCAGCGCGTGGCCTTCCAGATGATTGACGGCGATGAAGGGCAAATCACGCGCCGCCGCGATGGCCTTGGCGGTCATCACCCCGACGATGACGCCGCCGATCAGCCCCGGCCCGCCGGTGGCGGCGATGGCGTCGAGGTCGCCGAAGCCCACCCCGGCCTCGGCCATGGCGCGGCGGATCAACCCGTCCAGATGCTCCAGATGGGCGCGCGCGGCGATTTCCGGAACGACCCCGCCATAGGGCGTGTGGTCGTCCAATTGCGACAGAACCACGTCGGCGCGGATCTCGCGCGCGTCGGTGACGACGGCGGCGGCCGTCTCGTCGCAGCTTGTTTCGATTCCCAGAACGATCATGGCCGTCAAACTAGCGGTGTTGGCCGCGCCGGTATAGGGTTTTGCCGATGAGACTCCCGCCCCGATGAATCCCGACACCCCCGCCGACGACGCCAGCATCCTCTATTACGACGCCGATTACCCGTCGTTGGAGATTGGTTCGGCCTGCCGCGACGATGTGGCGGCGCTGGTCCGCATGGGCTTGCTGGGCGACGTCGGCTTTTACGGCGAGCAGGCGGCGGCCCATGGCGGGCCAATCCTGGAACTCGGCTGCGGCACCGGGCGGATCGCCATTCCGCTCGCCCGCATGGGCTTCACCGTCTGGGCGGTGGACGTCGCCGAGGCGATGCTCGACCAGTTGCGCGCCAAGCTGGCCGCCGAAGCGCCGGACGTGCGCGCGCGGGTCAGGATCATCCACCAAAACGCCGCCGATTTGGATGCGCCCGGCCTCGCCGCGTCTCTGGTCCTGCTGCCCTTCAATCTGTTGATGATGCAGCCGGATCACGAACAGGCGCGGCGCGCGCTGGCCGCCGCCGCGCGTCATCTCGCCCCGGATGGCCGCTTCGCCCTCGACATCATGAATCCGGCGACCCTGCCGCAGGAGGCCGACAGCGCCCCCGCCCCGTCGCAACCGCGCCGCAACCCGCGCACCGGCAATCCTTACATCCGCCACGCCCAGATTTCGGCGGTGAACCGACGGCGGGTTCAACACGTCACCGGCTGGTACGACGAGCTGCTCCCCGACGGCGGCATCCACACCACCCGCTTCGCCTTCGATTGGCGGATGATCGACCGCGCCGATCTGGCGGCGATGCTGGCCGAGGCTGGTCTGGTCATCGACCAATTGGTCGGGGATTTCGACGGCTCCCCCTGGACCGAGGACAGCCGCCGCATCGTCGCCGCCGGTCGCCGCGCGCCTTAGCCACCCCCTCGCCCAGCGAACCCTTGCAAAGCGGCGCGGATGGCCTAGAAGTTTGCGGCATGACGACCCAATCGCTCCGCATCGGCACGCGCGGCAGCCCGCTGGCGCTGGCGCAGGCCCATGAGACCCGTGATCGCCTGATCGCGGCCCATCCCCATCTCGCCGCCCCCGGCGCCATCGAGATCGTGATCCTGAAGACCACGGGCGACCGCATCCAGGATCGCACCCTGGCCGAGGCGGGCGGCAAGGGGCTGTTCACCAAGGAGTTGGAGGAGGCGCTGTTCGATGGCCGCGCCGATCTGGCCGTCCATTCGATGAAGGACGTGCCAACCCAACTGCCGGATGGGCTGGAAATCTCCACGCTGCTGCCGCGCGAGGATCCGCGCGACGCCTTTTTCTCACGCGCGGGCTGCTCGCTGGCCGATCTGCCCGCCGGTTCGGTGGTCGGCACGGCGGGCTTGCGCCGTCAGGCCCAGGTGCTGGAACTGCGCCCCGATCTGACGATCTTCCCGCTGCGCGGCAATGTGCAAACCCGCCTGTCCAAGCTGGACGCCGGGGAGGTGGACGCCACCCTGCTGGCGCTGGCCGGTCTGCGCCGCCTTGGCCTGACCGAGCGGATCACCGCCGTTCTGGAACCGGAAACCATGCTGCCCGCCGTCGCCCAAGGGGCCATCGGCTTCGAAATCCGCAGCGACGACGACGCCACCCGCGCCCTGGTCGCCCCGCTGAACTGCGCCGCCACCACCACGCGGGTGACGGCGGAGCGGGCCTTGCTGGCCGCGTTGGACGGCTCCTGCCGCACGCCGATCGCCGCGCTGGCGGAATTGGACGGCGGGCGATTGACCTTGCGGGTCAAGGTGTTGTCGAACGACGGCCGCCGTGTCTTCCGGGCCGAGCGCCATGGCGCCGCGACCGACGCCGCCGCGATGGGGGCCGACGCTGGGGCGGAGATCAAGGCGCAACTGCCCGCCGACTTCTTCACCACGCCGTAACCCCGCCCGCGATGAGCGATCTTTCCGCCTCGGTTGGTTCCGCCACCGCCGGACGTACGCGCCTGCTCGTCACCCGTCCGCAGGAGGACGCCGAACCGTTGGTCCGGCGGCTGACCGCGCTGGGTTACGCCTGCGCGGTCGAGCCGATGTTGGACATGGTGTGGCTGGATGGACCGGAACCAGACCTGACCGGCGTGCAGGCGTTGCTGTTCACCAGCGCCAACGGCGTACGGGGGTACGTTCGACGTACGCAACGCCGCGACCGTCCGGTCTACGCCGTCGGCGACGCCACCGCCCGCGCCGCGCGGGAGGCTGGTTTCACCCAGGTCGAAAGCGCGTCGGGCGACGTGCAGGCGTTGGCCGAACTGACGCGCGCGCGCTGCCGTCCCGACCAGGGCGATCTGCTGCATGTGGCGGGAAGCCGGGTGGCGGGCGACCTCGCCGGGCTGTTGGGCGAGGCCGGTTTCACCCTGCGCCGCGACGTGCTGTACGACGCCGTGCCCGCCGCCGCCCTGTCCGCGTCAACTGCGGCGTTTTTGCGTACGTCCGCCATCGACATTGTCTTGTTTTTCTCTCCCCGGACGGCGCGTTCCTTTGTTAAGTTGCTGGGTGAGGCGGAACTGATCGACCAGTGTTGTACAGTCGATGCGTTCTGTCTCAGCCCCGCCGTCGCGGAGGCTGCCCGCGCGTACGGCGACCAGGGAGGGACGCCGTGGCGCAGCGTACGGGTGGCGCCGCGACCGGATCAGGACGCCTTGCTTGGCCTTCTGCCGCCGATGGACGGCGCGGCGGGGTAAGGATGCCGGTTCGGGGGCTGTGGCGTTTCGACGAACAACAGCGAACCGAAGGTACACCCCATGACCTCTCGTCCAGGCTCCGAGCGTGTCGGCGCCGACCGTCCCGTCAACGAACAGGACGGTGACGCGACCAGCGGCAGCCCCGTCGCCAGCGGCCCCGCCTCCACCGGAAACGCCGCCCCCACCGGCAACGCGGACGTCGGCGCGGTTGACCGCATCGTCGAACGGTTTGGCGGCATCCGCCCGATGGCCAACAAGCTGGACATCCCCGTGACCACGGTGCAGGGCTGGCGCAAGCGCGGCGCGATTCCGCTGGCCCGCCACGCCGACCTGCGGGTCGCGGCGACCAAGCACGCCATCGCCCTGGACGACGCCGACCTCGACGCGGCGACGCCGACGGAGGAGCGCGGCGCCGCCGACAGCGCGCCCGTGACCGAGGCGATCACAACCACGCCCGAGTCGCCGCAGACCGAGGCGACCCTGAACGCCGCCGCGCCGGACGACGCGGCGAAGCCGGACGCCCCCGCCGCCGAGTCGATCACAGCGTCGATCACAGCGCCGGTCGCCGAGTCGCTCGCCGCCCCGGCGGCCAGCGTCGAACCGCCGCCAAGCCTGCCCCTGCCCGCGCCCGACTATCTCAACGAACCGCGCTCCGCCAGCGGCTCCGCCAGCGCGCTGTCCATCGTCGCGCTGCTGGTCGGCGCCGCCGCGTTGGCTGAACCCTGGTGGGGTCCGCAATTGCCGGGCTGGCCGAACGGGGCCAGCGTTCCGGCGGCCAGCGCACCGGGGGCAAGCGCCCCCGCCGCCGATCCCGCCCTGCGCGCGCAGGTGCAGCAGTTGGCCGACCGGATCGGTCGCCTGGAACAGCGCCCGGCAAGCGCCGCCCCCGCCGGGAACAGCGCCGCTCTGGACGCCGCCATTAGTCAGTTGACGCAACGCCTCGACAGCCTGGAAAAGCGCCCCGCCGCGACCGGCGGCGACCCCGCTGGAGCCGCCGCGCTGGCCGACCGCCTGGGCGGGCTGGAACAGCGCCTGACCGCGCTGGGCGGCGGGGCCAAGGCCGCCCAGGATCTCGGCAAGGAGGTCGAGGCGCTGAAGCAGCAAATCGCCAGCGTCGGCCAGAATGTCGAAACCCGCCGCGATTCGGGCATGGCGGCGCAAGCGCTGGTGCTCGCCGCCGGGCAGTTGCGCGCCACGCTGGCCGCCGGGCAACCCTTCCAGCAGGATTTGCAGAGCGTCCGCGCGCTGGGCATCGGCGACGCCGGGGTGACGCAGCCGCTTGACGCCGTCGCCCCCTTCGCCGCCAAGGGCATTCCGACTCAGGCGCAGATCACCGACCGTTTCCGCCCGCTGGCCTCCGACATCGTCCGCGCCGCCGAGCGCGGCGACGGCGCCAGTTGGATCGACAGCGTGACCGGCAAGCTCTCCACCCTGGTGACGGTGCGCCGCCAGGGCGGCGGCGTGGTCGGATCCAGCGCCGACGCCATCGTCGCCCGCGCCGAAGCGGCGCTGGGTGAAAACAACCTCGGCAAGGCGGTGGAGGAACTCGCCGCCCTGCAAGGCGCCGGGGCCGGGGCCGCCGCCGCGTGGCTGGCCGACGCCAAGGCGCGTCTGGCCGCCGACCAAGCCGCACGCGCCCTGACCCAACGCGCCATCGCCCTGTTGACCGCCGCGTCGGGCGGGAAGGGAGCGGCCCAATGATCCGCGCCCTTTGGTTCCTCCTGAAGCTGGCCGCCATCATCGCGGCGGCGGTTTGGCTGGTCGAACGGCCCGGCACGGTCAGCGTCAACTGGCTGGGCTACGTCATCGAAACCTCCTTCACCGTCGCCCTGCTGATCGGGCTGGCGGCGTTGGCGCTGGCCGCGCTGGGCTACCGGCTGCTCCGCTCGGTCCTGCGGGCGCCGACGACCATCCGCCGCTACCGCCGTTCGCGGGTGCGCGAGGCCGGGTATCGCGCGCTGACGCAGGGCATGGTCGCGGTGGCGGCGGGCGACGCCGTGACCGCGCGCAAAATGGCGCGCAAGGCCGACGGGCTGCTGAACGAGCCGCCCTTGACCATGCTGCTGTCGGCCCAGGCCGCCCAGTTGCAGGGCGACGACCGCGCCGCCAAGCAGTATTTCACCGCGATGCTCGACCGCCCGGAAACCGCCTTTCTCGGCCTGCGCGGCCTGTTGACGCAAGCGGTCAAGGTCGGCGACCGGGTGGAGGCGCTGGAACTGGCCCGCAAGGCCCGCGCCCTGCAACCCAACACGCCCTGGCTGCTCGGCACCCTCTATGATCTGGAAGCCCGTGCCGGGGATTGGGCGTCGGCGGAAGGCACGCTGCAACAGGCGATCCAGGCGGGCGCGATCCCGACCGAGGATGGCCGCCGCCACCGCGCCGTCCTGCTGCTGGAGCGCAGCTTCGAGGCCGAACGGCGCGGGCGCGGCGACGCCGCGCTGGCGCACGCCCAGTCGGCGCATGATTTGATGCCGGGCTTCGTTCCGGCGGCGGCCCGTCTCGCCCGCCTACTGGTCGCCGCCGGTCGGCTGAAGCCCGCCGCCAAGGTGGTGGAGCGGACATGGCGGCAATCGCCGCATCCCGATCTGGCCGACACCTACCGCGAGATTCTCGGCGGCTACGACGCGCTGACCCGCGTCAAGCTGTTCGAGAAGCTGCTGGCGCAGGCCCCCGACCATGTCGAATCGCACATCGCGCTGGCCCGCGTCGCGCTCGACGCCCATCTGTGGGGCGAGGCGCGCGACCATCTGAAGCGCGCGCTGGGCATCGAGCCGTCGCGCCGCCTCTTCCGCCTGCTCGCCGAGTTGGAGCGCAACGAGCGCCACGACGAGGCCGCCGCCCGCGATTGGCTGGCCAAGGCCGCCGCCGCCCCCGCCGATCCGGCCTGGACCTGCGTCTCCTGCAACGCCGTCAGCCACGCCTGGGGCGGGCTGTGCGGCCATTGCGGGGCGTTCGACAGCCTGGATTGGAAGGCGCCGACGCTCGCCGTCTCGCTGATGGAGCCGGGGCTGCACCCAGCCCACACGGCGCTGGTCAAGTCGTCGGCGGCGTAAAAACAAGTCGCCAAACGCAAAAAGGCCGGTCCCCAGCGCTGAGGACCGGCCTTTTTCATGCCCCGCCCGTCAACCGACGGCGGACGAGGTCAATGGCGGAAGTGACGCATCCCGGTCAGGACCATGGCCAAGCCCTTTTCGTCCGCCGCCGCGATCACGTCGGCGTCGCGGATCGAGCCGCCGGGCTGGATCACCGCCGTCACGCCCGCTTCCGCCGCCGCCAACAGACCGTCGGCGAAGGGGAAAAAGGCGTCGGACGCCACCACCGATCCTTTGGTCAGCTGCTCGGCCAAACCAGCGGCCTTGGCGGCTTCCGCCGACTTGATGGCGGCGATGCGGGCCGAATCGACGCGGCTCATCTGCCCGGCGCCGACGCCGACCGTCGCGCCGTTCTTGGCGTAGACGATGGCGTTGGACTTCACATGCTTGGCGACGCGGAAGGCGAACAGCAGATCGGCCAATTCCTGGTCGGTCGGCGCGCGCTTGGTCACGACCGTCAGCTCCGCCGGGTTGACGCGGCCCGAATCGCGGTTCTGCAACAGGAAGCCGCCCGACAGTTGTTTGACCATCATGCCGACGTCGGCGGGGTTCGGCACATCCTTGGTCAGCAGGACGCGCAGGTTCTTCTTGGTCGCCAGCAGGGCGCGGGCCGCGTCGTCGGCGTCCGGGGCGATCACCACCTCGGCGAACAGCCGGGATATTTCTTCCGCCGTCGCCGCGTCCAGCGAACGGTTGACGGCGATGATCCCGCCAAAGGCGCTGACCGGGTCGCACAGCAGGGCCGAGCGGTAGGCGTCGAGCAGGTTCGCCCCTTGCGCCACGCCGCAGGGGTTGGCGTGCTTGATGATGGCGACGGCGGGCTGCTCGAACTCGGCGACCAGCTCAAAGGCGGCGTCGGTGTCGTTCAGGTTGTTGTAGGACAGTTCCTTGCCCTGAAGCTGGATCGCGGTCGCCACGCCGGGGCGCCGCTCGCCGGTGACGTAGAAGGCGGCCTGCTGGTGCGGGTTCTCGCCATAGCGCAGGGTCTGCGCCAGCGCGCCCGACAGGGTGACGCGCGGCGGGAAGGTCTCGCCCAACTGCCCGGCGAGCCAGGTCGAAATCGCGGCGTCGTAGGCGGCGGTGCGGGCGTAGGCGCGCTGGGCCAGCTTGCGGCGCAGCCCCAGCGTGACGCAGCCGTCGTTGGTCGCCAACTCGTCGATCACCGCCTCGTAATCCGACGGCTCGGTGACGATGGCGACGAAATCATGGTTCTTGGCGGCGGCGCGGATCATCGCCGGGCCGCCGATGTCGATGTTCTCGACGCAGTTGGCGTAATCGGCGCCCTGGGCGACCGTCGCCTCGAACGGGTAGAGGTTGACGACGACCAGATCGATCGGCGGGATGTCGTGCTGCGCCATCGCGTCGGCGTGGATGTCGCGGCGGGCCAGAATGCCGCCATGGACGCGCGGGTGCAGCGTTTTGACGCGGCCATCCATGATCTCCGGGAAGCCGGTGTGGTCGGAGACCTCCTTCACCGGCACGCCAGCCTCGGCCAGACGCTGCGCCGACCCGCCGGTGGACAGGATCTCCACGCCACGGGCGGCCAACGCCTGCCCCAGCGCCACCAGCCCGGTCTTGTCGGACACGGAAATCAGCGCGCGGGTGATGCGGACCTTGTCGGGAGCGGGGGCGTGGTTGGCTTTCGGCGGACTCATGGCGTGTTCCTGATCGTCGAACGTTGTTGCGCGGGCGCGACGCGGCCAGAAGACACGGATGAACACGGAATAAGAAAAGCACGGATGAACACAAAGACATTCATCTGTGTTTATCCGTGTTCATCTGTGGACAATCTCACCGGATCGAAGCCGGATTTTTATCCACCGATGAACACAGATAAACACAGAGTGAAAACTCCGCGTTCGTCCGTGCGCCAATCCTGTTCGTCCGTGTCTCCGTTCCCGTCCGCCGATGCGAATCGCTTCGACGATCAGGTCCGGCCACTGCGGATGGCGGGATTTACGCCGCCTTGCGTTCGCGGCGCAAGGCCCATTTGACGGTGACGCCGTCGGGGCCGCTATGCCCCTGCATCACGATCTGGGCGCTGCGGCGGGGTTCGTCGCCGGTTCCAAGATAGATGCTCTCGGCCAGTTCCAGCATCACGCCGGTCGCCCGCAACCGCCAGACGTTGCCGCTGGGCAGCCGCAAATTCACCTGCGCCCCGCCCTGGACCACCGTCGGCTGAACCGACGGGTGCAGATGGAAACGGATGGCGAAGGGTTGCTCGGACGGGTGGGCGCCGATCACCGGCTCCAAAATGTCCTCGCCGCGCAGATCCTCGCCGTTGTCGGCCAGATAGACGCGGCGGCGGTGCAGCAGGCTGAAGCCCTTGCTGTAGCCGTTGTGGGTGGCGACGACCAAAACCGCGCCTTCGGACTCCTGCCGCTCGCACCCGACATGGGACGGACGACGGCCCAAACCGCCCTGGTCCAGAACCTCCGCCGAATTGATGTCGGCGACGACGACGGTGGAATGCGCCGCCGATCCGGCCAGCGCCGCGCGCCACGGGCCACGCTGGGCCGGGTGGCTGCCGCAGTTGACGATCAGCCGCTCCTTGTTGACCGACACCTCCATCGACAGGGTGCCCGCGTGGGCCAACCCGTCCAGCCCCGCCGGCGGCGGCGCGCCGGTGTCGATCAACACCAAGGTGCGCGAGGCCATCAGCCGTTCAAACCCGACATGCGGCGCGCTTTTCAGCGGGCGCCCGCGCGCGTCGGCCTGGGCCAGCACGGTGTCGATGAGCGCCGGTTCCTCCTCGCGCCCGCCGTTGAACAGCGCCAGCCCCCCGTCGCCATGACGGAAAAAGCGCAGGGCCGGGGTCATCCGGTCGATGGCGTGTTGCAGGGATTCGGGGATGTCGACGCGGGCCACCCGCAGCACCGCGCGCATGTCGATCAAATCGCGCAGCACCCGCAGTTGCGCCGACGGGTTGCGTTCGATGTGGCCGCCGTCGGGCAAAATCTGACGCGGCAAAGCGCGGTCGAGCAGGCGCAGCGCGTCGTAGCCCGCCTTGTCGTGACCGGGCAGGCAGAAGCCGCCATAGACCAGCCCCTTGATCGCCGCGATCAGCGGCGCGCCGTCCAAACCGGCGGGCAGCACGCGGGCCAAATGGCGGACCTGCCGGGCCAAACTCTCGAACACCCGCGCCCGGAACTCATCGTCCGCCGAGGCGCAGTAGAAATCATGCAGGCCGATCCAGTTGGCGACTCGGGTTCCCAGCGCGTCGGGCGTCCAGGCTTGCGCGTTCCAGCCGCCATTGTGGTCCAGCCAGGACCAAACCAGCACACGGGCGCGCCGCCGCGCCATGTCGCCGCCGACCGCGCGCAAATCGCGCATCCAATCAAAGCCATGCAAGGCCCGCAGCCAGACCGGGCTTGCCCCCGGCGGGCGCCAGTGCGGCTCGCCGCTGGGGTCGATGGCGACCACCTGACCGGCAAAACGCAAAACCCCGGCCAGCAGGGCGGAACCGTCGCCGGAATCGCCGGGCCACGGATCGGGCGGCACCACCGCCAGCGCCCCCGGCGCGCGACCGCCCAGCATCAGGGAATAGAGCGGGTTTCCATAGGCAAGCCGCGCCATGCCGCTGCGAAATCGTCCCGCGCCCTTGCCCATAGCGGCCACTCCCTCAGATCCGCAAAATGCGGGAGGGGCCGACGGGCAAACATGTTGCGGTGCGGTGCAGCAAAGACAAGGGCATCCCTGTGTCCTATCAATTCACCGCCGCCACCGCAAGACGCCCGCCGCTGGAACTTGGTAATTTATTCGTAAACGCGGCGCAGCCGGGACACGAAGAAGCCGTCGATTCCGCCATGCTCGGCCAACATGCCGGGCAGCGAGCGCACCTCGCCCCGCTCTGTGATGATCTCCGACAGGCCGCCCAACTCGTCCGCCGTGATCGGCCAGCGCTTCACCCGGTTGTCGCGGGCCAGCAGGCGGGTGATCTGCGCCTCGCCCTCTTCGGGTTGGATGGAGCAGGTGCAGTAGATCAGCGCGCCGCCCGGCTTGACCAGACCGACGGCGTGGGCCAGCAGGCGGCCTTGCGCCTTGGCCAGCTTGCCGATGTCTTCGGGCGTCTTGACCCGCAGGATGTCGGGGTGACGGCGCACCGCGCCGGTCGCCGAACAAGGGGCGTCGAGCAGCACCGCGTCGGCCAACTCGCCCGGCTCCCACGCCGCCGCGTCGGTGGTGATGATCTCCGCCTCCAGATTCAGGCGGGCGAGGTTTTCCGTCACCCGTTCCAGCCGCTTGGCCGAACGGTCGAGCGCGACGACGCGCGCGCCCTGCGCCGCCAACTGCGCGGTCTTGCCGCCGGGCGCGGCGCACAGATCGAACACCCGCTTGCCCCGCAAATCGCCAAACAGCGTGGCGGGCAGCGAGGCCGCGAGATCCTGCACCCACCAGCCGCCCGCGTCAAAGCCCGGCATCTCGGTGACGGAGCCGCCCGACATCCGCCGCAGCGTGCCGGTGGGCAGCACGGTCGCGTCCAACCGGCCCGCCCACACCGACGGGTCGCTTTTGACCGTCAGGTCGAGCGGGGCCTCGTGCAGATGGGCTTCGACGATGCCGCGCGCCTTCGCCGTGCCGTAGGCGGTGCGCCAGGACAGCCACATCCAATCGGGCGTGTTCAGCCGCCCGGCGTCCTGCTGGGCCGCCAGCGCCGCGCCCTCGCGCCCGACTCGGCGCAGGACGGCGTTGATGAGGCCCTTGTAGGGCGCGGCGTTGCGCAGCGCCGCCAACTCCACCGCCGTGTCGACGGCGGCGTGCGGGGGGGTGTTCAGGAAGACCAGTTGCGCCGTTCCCAGCCGCAGCATGTCGTGAATCGCCGCCTTGGGCAGCCCCGGCTTGGCCAGACAGGTCTGGATCAGCTCGTCGATCTGGCCCAACCGGCGCAGCACCGTGGCGACCAGCATGCGGACAAAGCCACGGTCGCGCGGCTCCAGCCCGGCAAGGTCGGGGTGCGCGTCGAACGCGTCGTCGAAGGGAACGGATTTGCGCAGCACGTCGCGCAGCAAATCAAGCGCGACGCCGCGAGCGGCGAGGGTGGTGTCGGTCATCACCTTGATCTAGCGCGCTCAGCCGCCGGTGTCGATGGCGCTGTGCGGCGGGGGTGCGGGGAAAACCCCGATCCGCGCCGCAAAGCCCCACCCCAACCTCAGACGAAGCTGAGGATCTCGACGGTGATGTTCTCGACGCCGACGCGCGCCTGACAGGCCAGACGCGACGGGGTGGCGACGCCGACGATGGTGTCGAGCTTTTCGTTTTCCAACCGCTGGATCTTCGACAGCGTCTTGCGCCCTTCCGGCACATACACATGGCAGGATCCGCAGGTGGCCTTGCCCTCGCACTTGTTGAGGAACTTCTCGCCCGAGGCGAGGATGGCCTGGAGGATGGTCACGCCCTCCTCCACGTCGATGGTCTTGCCCGAGGGCTTCAGGGTCACGGTCGGCATGTCGCGGCTCCAAGAGAGAAAAGGGTCGGGACCTTGGATGGTCCCGCCGGTTCAGCCCCTTGGTTCAGCAATTCACGCGCCACTTTCCACAAACACAATCACAACAAGCCGTTACGCCAAACTCCGCCTTGTCGGAACACCGCCGTGTCGCCAGCCTGTCAGCTTGACGACACTGCGGTTGTCACGTTCACCACCCTCGTGGTCCCCAGCGTCTGACCGAAGCCGCCCGGTCAATGCACCGTTTTGACGCTCTCCGGCTTGCTCGGCGTCGGGACCGCCGACACCGCCACGCCGTCGATGGTCAACACGCCGCCCTCCGCGCCAACGCTGACCGTCTGGCCGTCGGAGACGCGGCCTTCCAGGATCATGGTCGCCAGCGGGTTTTGCAGCTCGCGCTGGATCACCCGCTTCAGGGGCCGCGCGCCATAGACCGGATCATAGCCAGCCTCGGCCAGCCACTGGTTGGCCGCCCCATCCACCTCCAGCGTGATGTCGCGGTCGGCCAGCATCTTGACCAAGCGGCCAAGCTGGATGGTGACGATGCCGCCCATGTGCCGACGGTCAAGCCGGTGGAACAGCAGGATCTCGTCCAGCCGGTTGAGGAATTCGGGGCGGAAATGCGCCCGCACCGCCTCCATCACCTCGCCGCGCACCGCGCCGCTGTCCTCGCCCTCCGGCTGCTCGGCCAACGCCTGCGAGCCAAGGTTGGACGTCATGATGATGACGACGTTGCGGAAATCCACCGTCCGCCCCTGCCCGTCGGTCAAGCGCCCGTCGTCGAGCACCTGAAGCAGCACGTTGAAGACGTCCGGGTGGGCCTTTTCCACCTCGTCGAACAGCACGACCTGATAGGGCCGACGGCGAACCGCCTCGGTCAGCGCCCCGCCCTCCTCATAGCCGACATAGCCCGGAGGCGCGCCGATCATGCGGGCGACGGAGTGTTTTTCCATATATTCGGACATGTCGAGCCGGACCATGGCGGTCTCGTCGTCGAACAGGAACTCCGCCAGCGCCTTGGTCAGCTCCGTCTTGCCGACGCCGGTCGGCCCGAGGAACAGGAAGGAGCCGATGGGCCGGTTGGGATCCTGCAAGCCCGCCCGCGACCGGCGGACGGCGTTGGACACGGCGACGATCGCCTCCTCCTGGCCGATGACCCGACCGCGCAGGCGGCTTTCCATCGCCAGCAGCTTTTCCCGCTCGCCCGCCAGCATCTTGTCCACCGGCACGCCGGTCCAGCGGCTGACCACCCCGGCGATGTCGCTGTCGCGCACCTCCTCGTTCAGCATCCGGTTGGACGCGTGCTCTTCGGCGGTCTTCAGGGCGGTTTCCAGGCCGGGGATGACGCTGTAGGTCAATTCGCCCGCCCGGCCCCAGTTGCCCGCGCGCTGGGCCGTGTCCAGCTCGGTCCGCGCCTTTTCCAGATCCTCCTTGATCTTCTGCGCGCCCTGAAGCTGGTCCTTTTCCGCCTGCCATTTGGCGGTCAGTTCGGCGGATTCCTGCTCCAGATCGGCCAATTCGCGTTCCAGATTGGCGAAACGGTCGCGCGATCCCTGATCGGATTCACGCTTCAGCGCCTCGCGCTCGATCTTCAACTGGATGATGCGGCGGTCGAGTTCGTCGATGTTCTCCGGCTTGGTGTCCACCGCCATGCGCAGGCGGCTGGCCGCCTCGTCGATCAGGTCAATGGCCTTGTCGGGCAGGAAACGGTCGGTGATGTAGCGGTTGGACAGGGTCGCCGCCGCGACGATGGCGCTGTCGGTGATGCGGACGCCGTGATGGACCTCGTAACGCTCCTTCAGGCCGCGCAGGATCGAGATGGTGTCCTCCACCGTCGGCTCCGGCACGAAGACCGATTGGAAGCGCCGGGCCAGCGCCGCGTCCTTTTCGATGTGCTTGCGGTATTCGTCCAGCGTGGTGGCGCCGACGCAATGCAACTCGCCGCGCGCCAGCGCCGGTTTCAGCATGTTGGAGGCGTCCATCGCCCCATCCGCCTTGCCCGCGCCGACCAGCGTGTGCAGCTCGTCAATGAAGACGATGATTTCGCCCGCCGCCGCCTGGATTTCCGACAGCACGGCCTTCAGCCGCTCCTCGAACTCGCCACGGTATTTGGCCCCGGCCACCATCCCGGCGAGATCCAGCGCCAGCAGGCGCTTGTTCTTCAGCCCTTCCGGCACGTCACCCTTGACGATGCGTTGGGCCAGCCCCTCGACGATGGCGGTCTTGCCGACGCCGGGTTCGCCGATCAGGACGGGGTTGTTCTTGGTCCGGCGGGCCAGAACCTGGATGGTGCGGCGGATTTCCTCGTCGCGCCCGATCACCGGATCCAGCTTGCCGTCCCGCGCCGCTTCGGTCAGATCGCGGGCGTATTTCTTCAGCGCGTCATAGCCCTGTTCGGCGCTGGCGCTGTCGGCGGTGCGGCCCTTGCGGACCTCGTTGATCGCCGTGTTAAGCCCCTGGGGGGTGAGGCCCGCCGCCTTCAGCAGCTTGGCCGAGGGCGTGCCGTCGGCCATGGTCAGGGCCAGCAGGACGCGTTCGGCGGTGACGAAGCTGTCACCGGCCTTTTCCGAAACCTTCTCCGCCTGCTCGAACACGCGCGACAGTTCCGGGGACAGGAAAAGCTGCCCGGCCCCGCTGCCCTCGATCTTCGGCTGCTTGTCCAGCTCGGCGTCCACGGCGGCCAGCGCCATCACCGGATCGCCGCCAGCGGCGCGGATCAGGTTGGCGGCCAAGCCTTCCTTGTCGTCGAGCAGGGTTTTCAGCAGATGCTCGGGCGTCAAACGCTGATGCCCCCGGCGGGTCGCCAGGGTCTGCGCCGCCTGGACAAAGCCACGGCTGCGTTCGGTGTATTTCTCAAAGTCCATGAGGCGACTCCCCTTTCCATCGACCGTCCGCGCGGCAGCCCGGTCGTTTTGATCCACGCGATGTGCGATCCACAAGGATGCTGCCCAGGATGTAGGCAATGCCGGGGAGGGAACCAAGACCCGCCGGATTGGACGGTTATCGAATCTGGCCTGCGAAAAGACCCTATTCGCCGATCCGCCGGGCGAACTCCGCGACAAGATCCGGCGCCGGGTGCCCCTGCCGCCGCGCCGCCTCGACGTTGCGCGACAGATCGAAGCCCGGCGACCGCTCCCCCCGCTCCAGCCGCGCCGTCACCTCGCGCAGAGCCTCGTCCCGCCGGTGCGGCAGGTGGGCGTAGGCGTAGAAGCAGAGTTCGAGGGAAAGGTCGGGCGGTTCGGTATCGGCAAGAGCAAGGGCGCTCTGCCAGATCGTCTCCGCCTCTTTGATGCTGTCGCGGGCGAACAGGAGACCGGCAAGGTTGCCGAGACTGTTGGCGTGGTTTGGATCGGCCTCGACAGCAAGCCGGTAATATTGCTCGGCTTCGTCGTAGGCGCCACGGATGCTCGCCAGGAAGATGGCGAAGCTGCCAAGGTTGTTGGCGTGGTGCGGATCGGCCTCCACCGCAAGCCGGTAGTACCCTTCCGCTTCGGCGTGATCCTTCCGAATGTTCGTAAGGAAATTGGCAAAATTGCCAAGGCGGTTCGCGTTGCGCGGATCGGCCTCGACCGCAAGCCGGTAGTACCGTTCCGCTTCGGCGTGATCCTTCCGAATGTCCGTCAGGAACCAAGCGAAGTTGCCAAGGTGGTGGGCGTCGCGCGGATCGGCCTCGACCGCAAGCCGGTAGTACCGTTCCG